>ERZ795053.185-NODE-185-length-77851-cov-15.347974_pt1 | contig 77851 bp, 62 predicted proteins | sample MGYA00375137_ERZ795053 | MGnify/ENA primary metagenome ERZ795053 (study PRJEB30182, sample SAMN05720284) | activated sludge metagenome | isolation source: Anaerobic digester | place: Hong Kong | collected 2014-12-17 ...
ACTTGTTCCCCGCACTCGACGATGCTCATCACGTAAACTGAGGGACACCACCAATTTTTCCAAAATTCGCGTTTCAAGCCTCATTCAAATCGCAGAAACGCGCGTTAAGGAGTATCTTTAACGGAAGCTTCGAGGCCACGGGTAATAGGGGTGGTTCGGAGCGGGAAAGCCCCTTGGCCTGTCCGAGGCCAGTGACGGCATTCAAGCCAACCCCGCCGGGACCGTGACCCTCCGGTGGCGTAATGGAGATTAGGTCATGCCGACCAGGATATTACTCCGATTATTTCTTTTGGCCGGACTGGCAACGCCACTTTGCGCGTTTGCTCTGGGTATCGGCTTGCTTCAAGTTCGTTCGGCGCTCAATCAGAATTTTGACGCCGACATTCCCTTGATCACCAACAATCCCGCCGAACTGGTCGGATTGACCGTGCGAATTCCTCCTCAGCAGGAATTTGACCAGGTCGGCGTTGAACGATTGGAATTGATGTCGAACCTGCGCTTCTCAGTGCAGACGCCGCCCGGTGGCCCGAACTACATCAAAGTGACCTCGGTTCAGCCCATCCGCGAACCTAACTTTGATCTTCTGGTGGAAGTGATCTGGCCGCGCGGCCGCTTGCTGCGAACCTTTGCAGTTCAACTCGACCCAGAACTTTACGCGAATCGCCAGGAACCGCCGCCGCCATTACAACCGACTGAAACGCCGCTGATCGAAGCGCCATCGACTGTTGCCGCTGCGCCGGCCACACCCAGCCTGACGCCACCTCCACCTGTGAGCTTCGAAGGCGCATCATCCTATGGCCCAGTCCGTCGAGGCGAAAATCTGACCCGCATTGCTGAGCAGGTTCGTCCTTCCGACGCTATCAGTGTCCCGGATATGATGGCAATTCTGCTGGCGGGCAACCCCGAAGCATTCATCAACGGCAATCCGAATCTACTGCGGGTCGGCGCAGTGCTTAAGGTGCCTGCTCCACAGGCCCTGGGTGTGCAGGGCGCGCCTAGGTCGGAACCTTCCACTGAGATCGCCGCTATCGCGCCGCCGGGTGATTTGAATCCCTCGGAGCCGGTTTCGCAATCGCCACCCGATGTCGTTCCCGCGCCGGAGCCAACGCCGCCGGTTACGCCAGCGCCAGTTATTCCTACGCCCGAACTGACACCGCCGGCAGCGCCAGTGCCGGTTACTCCCATACCGCCATCTGCGCAGCCGCCATCGGAAATTGCTGCCTTGCCGGCATCGCCCGAAGAGACACCGTCATCTACGGAGGAGACTTCGCCGACGATGGCCGAATCCGCTCCAGCGGTTCCACTTACGCCGATTGCGCCGCAAGAGATCATTCCTCAAGCCGTAATGCCTCAGGCGGAAACGCCGCCGACTCCCGAGGCTGCTGAACCTGTCGCCGCTCAACCAGAATCGCCACCAGCCCCCGAGGTTGCTGAACCTGTCGCCGCTCAACCAGAACCACCACCGGCGCCAGCGCCAGAACCCAAGACGCCACCGCCACCGCCCCAGGAAACTGGCATGGAGTGGTTATCCAATCCAGTCGTCTGGATCGCGATTGCGCTAATTGTGCTGGCGATTGCTGCGGTATTGCTCGTGCCATTAATGCGACGGCCAGCGCGTCCGAAAACAGCTGAGACTGAGCCGAAAGAAGAACCTACCGCTGGATCAGTCGACGAAACGACCGAAATAGCGGAGAGCACCCAGATCCAGCTTCGCAAACCCCGTCCACAAAAGCAGTCCCCGCTGGCCCCGCCCCTGGCCGAGGCAAGCGCCGCGTCTACACCAGCCGCTACAGCCGCGCCTGCCCAAAAAACAGGCGCTGTCTCGCCTCCCAAACCGATTGATGAGCTATTGAAGAATATCGATTTCGGGCTTGGCGACGAAAAATCGCGACTGACAGCCCCCGGTGGAAAGAGAGGTGCAATACTGGCGCGAAGTCAGGAAGGACAGCGTTTGCCGGATGCCGAGCCACCGACAGCTTCAATAACCCAGACGAAACCATTTACCCCCGCGCCGCCTGATAAACCCGAGGCTCGGGAGCCAACTTTGGAAGAGCAGCCGGCGGCGCAGAAGCCCGCCCCAAAGCCGCAGCCAACGCCTGAGCCACCGGTATTGGAACCGCCGTCAGAACTTCCATCCGGCTTAAAGCTGGACAGCCTGGACTTTGACTTGGGCGATTTGGGACTGAGCGCCAGCCGCGATCAAGCTCCCGAGTTACCGCCTTTGGAATTAAAACCAGTAGGGTCGCCTAAAGCCGTGGATCGGAAGCCACTGGACTTCGACCTCCCTCCGATTGAACCTCCGACCCAGAGCGGGCCAGAGCAGGAACCGCCTAAACCCAAGGCGTCTGACCTCAAATTTGAGTTTACTGACGTCAGTCGGGAACAGGAGCAAATGGGCGCTCATGAGAATCTGGCCAAGCTGGATGAAGAATTGCTTAACTTCAGTGGCGCGGAATTAGGCGCAATGGAACTCAATTCGCCAGGCGCTACGGCTGACACCGGCGCTGATTACGTGGAAACCAAACTGGATTTAGCCTCGGCCTATCTGGACATGGGCGATCAGATGGGCGCCCGAGGTTTGCTTGAGGACGTTTTGCAGGAAGGCGATGCTTCGCAGAAGAAGCGAGCGGAGGAAATGCTCAGGAAGATCGGCTGAACTGGGCTTCAGCACGGGCAGGATGCCCGTGCTGGGAAAGCAATGCGCTTTAACGCAGCCGGGCGGTGGAGACCGGCTCAGCCAGCACCAGCGCTCGTGAAGTAGCGCCGCGTTGGGCCAGGCGGATCATGGTTCCTGCTGGCAGCCAAATCATACTCCCTGCTGGCAGCGGCTTTTCGCCACTATGGGCCGGCGCTTTCCACGCTTTGTTCAAAGCGATGAGTTCACCGAGATTGACCTCGTAGTAACTCGCTAACGTCGGAGCATCCACCGCTTGCCGAAGCCGGATCCGGTCGAGATTCAGCGGCGGCTCGTAGGCTACGCCCTCTGGGAAAAACCGCTGGGGATTGCGGGCAATCTCACGGGCAGCCAGGAATTCCGTGTAGAAATTTCGTGAGGCAAAGCCGAAACTCTTTCCTCCATAGCTTTGAACGATGGCGTCAATATTGTCGCCAACCTCCCTTTTCGCTCGAGCCATGCCCCCCACACCATGATTATAAGACGTAATGGCCAGCGGCCAACTCTCCAGCCGGTCATGCGCGTTCCCCAGATAGCGGGCCGCGCCTTGCGCCGAGATCACCGGATCGCGCCGCTCGTCGACAGCGGTATTCAAGTGCATGAATTGCCGTGCGGTGCTGGGCATGAATTGCCACATACCCGCGGCCCCGACCGAAGATGAAGCATGATTCTGAAAGGATGATTCGACATGTGGCAGGTAAGCCAAATCTTCAGGCAAACCGGCTTCGCGGAATACCTCGCGGAAAGCCGCATCGTAGCGTCCGCTGATTTCCAGCCCGCGCTTGAACCGTTCGCGCAGACCCCGTTGGCTGCGCAAGCGCTCGCTTGCACCCATCAGGGCGACCGGGCCAGAGCGGCTGGCGTTAATAAAATCCGCCAAACGCTGTTCATCGAGGGTCAGCGGCGCGTTGACTGCGGTCTTCGATTCGACTTGCCGGAGCAGGTCTTGCAAATTTTGGTAATGATTCTGGAGGAAGGCTCTCTGCTCGGCGCTATAGCCTTCGTCAACCGGACCGGGCAAAGTCAGTACCGCATAGATCAGATCCATGTAGCGATCATCGTGCAGTGCGACCTGATTGCGCCCCCAAACCGCGTAGACGTTTTGCCAAAAGGTAATTTGCGGCTGTAATGCCGGCGGCACCGGGAATGTCGCATCATTGGTCGTGATGGGAATCCGAGTCGGTGGCGGTGTGGGCTGCTGGTTGGCGCAGGCAGCCAGTATGAGCGTCGTTAAAACAATCGAGAATCCGCGCAATCGTAGTCGCATCGGCGCTTTCCCCCTGGTTGCGTTATCAAGTAAAAATCTTGCGGAACCCCGCAAGGCATTAACAGGCGCTGTCGTCGGTCAACCCTTGGTCTATCGGGACAGCACACCAGAAAAACTGAGCGTCCATCGCCCCTCCCCGTCAGGCGGACCCAACAGGTTCATCGCCTGGCGAAGCGCACGATTTTCCGTATCTCGAATCGCTGCCTGACCGTTAAACCGGTACCGGCCATCAGGTTGCAGGCTGAAATTCCCCTCCAGCATCAGCGGACCATTGTTGTCCTTGACGACCCCCTGAACACCCTCCGGGTCAGCCGAATTCACCTGCGCTGTGAAATCGCCCAGCATCAGTGGCTGACCCAAAGTGAGTCTTAAGTCCATCATGCGAATCATACCAGATGCACTTAAGGGCTGTCCGTCCGAGCTCAAACGGAAATCCGGCAGATCAAATTCTACGACTCCCTGTAAGGGTAGTTTAGGTTGTCGGGCTAAAACAGCGAATTCGGTAAGAAGCAGTCGGCCCATCAACTTTTGCAAACGGATGTGCTGGCTGGCATCGACTGCTGCGTTTCCTGAAAACCGTATTTCAGGATCGTCGACATTCAGGTGAAATTCCAGCCATCCGGTGAATAAAGCCAGTGGCCGCCAATTCCATTGTAGTCGGTCAACGCGAACACCGCGCCAGATCACGCCTTGCGCCGCGCCGTCGACTACCGCGCCCTCGACGGTTTGCACACTGAAACCGGGCAGTCGTTTGGCCAATTGTTCCGTGACCAGGTTGGCCGGCGCCTGCAACAGCAAAAACAGGAGAAACGCCAGCAATCCCGGCAGACCGTAGCGCAGGACGCTTTTCATGGCTGCTTGCTTTGCAGAATGAGCCGGGCGTTTACTTGCCCTGGAGTTTCAGTGCGATCCACACTGAGATTGATCAGCATGATGCGATGTTCACGCTCCAGCGCGCCGAGCCAGGCGAGCAGTTTGTCAAACTCAACCGCATCCAGGCGAGCGTTCAGTTTATCGTCGCCTTGCGGAGTAATCTGCTTCAAGGCAGCGCCCAATCCAGCGGCGCGCGCCGTCTGATCGATCCGGGTCAACAGCGATCGACCATCGGCCTGAGGTTGCGCAGCGCCGGCGTTGTTGCTCAGACGCTGGATTTCCTGGGCGGCTTGGCGCATCCAAGCGAGGTCGGCGCGTTGTTCGGCTACCCGTTGCTGGAGTCGGCGATGGCTGGACTGAAAGGGTTCCCAAATCAGCACATAACCCAGTATGCACAACGCCAGGACGGTTCCACCGCCGATCAGCCATTGCTCCCGAACGCCGAAATGCTCCCACCATGTTTTCATGAAGCCGCCTTTTTTAGCGTAACCCGGCTTTCCAGCCGTCCCTCGCGCTGGGTTGTGCGCATTTCCGCCCGGACGTCGGGCTGTTGTTCAAACCGTTGCCGAAGTTGATCCAGCGTCGCCGGATTACCACCCTCCAGGGCCAGATCCAGTTGACCCTCGCGGTAGCTGAGACTACGCAAGGTGATATCGGTAAAATCGACCAGCGGTTGTCCACCGTGGTAAAGCAGATTAAGAAAGAGGCCGCCTCGGGCGTCGGTTGGGGTTAATTCGCGCAGGCGGGCTTCCAGCTGCGCCTTAGGATTAACGATGCGGGTTGCGCCAGGCACGGCGTTTTTGTAAACCTCCTCCATTTTAACCTGGAGGGCGACCTGTTCCCGCTGCAACTGCTGATGTTCGTAAATCACGGCGATGCCTTGCAACAGCAGCCACACGCCGGCCAGGATCGCCGCAGGCCGCCAGGGCTGCAGTCGGCGTTTCCATTGGGTTTGTCGACTGTAGGGGCCTTGCAGTAGATTCAATATCGTGGGTGGCTGATAACCGGCGGCAAATAGTTGCAGTGGTTCGCCAGGCTCCTCTTCCACTTGCCAGGCCATGCTGCTTGCGGTCAGTTGTGGCGGCGGACTGCCCCAGATTCGTAGTCGCTGGGGCTGGGCGTCGCCGGCTTCGGCAAGGGCCTGATCCAGGAACAGATCGAGCGATTCCTGCTCCAGCGCGAATCCTTCCCAGCGACCGGTGCGCACCACGGCGCGTCCGTTTTCCACCAGCACACTCCAATCCCCGTCCTGCCAAGGTAAGAGCAAAGCATCCGGGATCACCGCCGTCGGCGTGAGTCCAGCCTGGGCGCAGGTTTCCAACCAGTCGCGCAGCACCGCATGGTCCAACGTCGCGACCGGCAGGCAGTTGCCGTCCGCTGCATGGGCCATCGCAAAATGCACCGTCTCGATATCATCGATTAACTGGTCTTCCAGGGCATAAGGGACAGCCCGCGCCCACAGGGTCCGGTTGCGTCCGGGCAAGGGAACCCGATGCAGGGTAATGGCTTCGCTCGGCGCAACCAATATCAGGCGCGCATTGCCTGGCTGACTGGCCAGTTCCAGTAATGGCCCGCGTTGCACCGTGCTATCGGGGCGCAGCCACTCGCCTTGCTCAGCTGGGAGGATACGAAAAAACGACAGGGAAATAGGCACGGCCTCAATCCTGGTAGCCAAAACTGCGGCGCAGGATGCGAGCGCCTCGATCGTCACGAAAAATAACACTATATAAAATCGAGTGGCCATCGCCGACCTGTGCATCAGCGCGCAGTAGAAAATACTGACTGCTAACGCTAAGCAGCGCTTTTAATTCCGCGTTCAGGGTCATTTTTGTCGCGCTCAGGAATTCATCGACGTTTTCATAACCCTTGGTGGGCCGATCTTCCAGCAGGCGCTCCATATCGGCCAGTTCCAACCCGTCGCTCAGCGCCGCCAGAACCACCGCCGGCGCGGTGTTGACATTCAAGGCGGTACCCGGCGGCAGCGCGCAAACCAGCGGTGCCAGTTTGTTGTAGGCTTCCCGATCCACGCCCTTGACCAGGCGTAATTCGGAAACGCTCATAAATGGCTGATTCCCAGCCAGGTAAGGCGGATTCAGTACCGTGTAGTCGCTATCTTCGGCGCCGTCAGGAAACAGGGGATCAGGGTCGGGATCGACCCAGTCGACAATAGCTTGAGCCAGTTCCGGTTTCAGCTCCAGAAGGGTTAACAGGCGTTGCAGGGCTTGCAACTGGGTTTTATCGAGACCGGCCTTGCCGGGTCGAGGTTGATTGGAATCCTTGGGAGCAGGGACATTCGACGGATCTGATGAAAGATCATCGGGATTTTTCTTGGATTTCTCATCATTTTTTACGGAAATCTCCCGGTTGTCGTCCGGATTGGCTGGTGACCCAGCCAACGCAGGCCGCCACAGATTGTTGAGATTGAAGCAACCCTGCAAATCACGGATTTTTGCCGAAAGGGTTCCACCCTCGACCGGTAGGGTCGGCAGCAGGTTGGCCCATTCCTCGTCAGGATAATCGGTCTGGTTTTCCTGCGCATCCCGGATCAGGATCAGCTCGGCCCACTGTTCAACGCCCAGTGTGTACAAGCGGGCTTGTTGCTGGTGCTGAAGGACAGTGCTGCGGCGAATCGCTATCTGTTGCAGGGTGGCGAGACTGGTCGCAGTCAGGCTGGCCAGAAAGACAATCAGCAGTACCGTGATCAAAGCAACGCCGCATTGGCGATGGACAGCAGGGTTAACCGGGCAAGGGCAGCAGACGGGTGATCGCACCCCAATCCTCCAGAGTCAAGGTGATTTCCACGGCGCGCGGCAGGACGTTCGGGTCGGGCGGCAGACTATGATCGGCGGCGCTGCTGGCGGGCGGCGGCCAGTCGTTTTGCCAGGCGTCGCTCTGATCCAGAAATCGCACCCGGAATTCCCGGACCTGGTCCAGCAGCAGTGTTTCCCGGGGTTCCATCGCCCCACCCCGATCCAGCACAGTCCAATACAATCGCCACAGTCGCCCTTCCCGCAACCGGTAGGCGACTCGTTGCAAGTTAGCGCGCAGTTGACCGAGCGGATTATCCCAGCCAGCGCGGGTCAAAACCAGTGTATCGCTCAGTAATTCCCCACCGTGCAGGGCAGGTTGCGGCTCGCCATATTCATCCCGGACGCCGCGCGGCAGAGCCTGCTCGATATCCTGCTCTAGGCGGAAAACCGCCAATTGCACCGCCGCCAGTCGACGATTCTCCTCCTCCACGGCAGCGCGCGTGAACAAAACGCTGCGCAGGCCGCTGTAGGCCGCGGTCGCCATGATGGCGAATACCGCCAAGGCGACCAGCAATTCCAACAGCGTAAAGCCGCAGGATCGATGTTGCCTCCCCTTTCTCACAGGCGGGAGAGGGAGTGGGAGGGAGGAAGCGTTTTTCATCGCGACGTGGTTGGAGGGCGTTCTTTGGACGGACGGTTCCTGGATGGAGGGTTTTCGGACTGCGGTTCCCCAGATGTTGGGCCGTTGGGTTGATCGTTTGCTGGCGGTTCGGGCGGCTTGGCTTTGAAGGCGGTCAGTACGCTTAACGCTGGAGCATTCTCGGCGCTGCGCACCGCGACTTCGAGCCGGCGCAGATCGGGATCGTCGGTTTTCGCAAAGCGCGCTTCCCAGCGCCAGACGCGATTAGCCAGTTCGGCGTTGCCTTGCCGAGAGCCTTCCTCGGGCCAGGGGTCAGGATCGAGCAGTAGTTCATTGACCTTGTTCAGAGCGACCCAACTGGCAAAGGTTTGATCGCGTAAGTAAGTCGTGCTGGCAATGCTTTGCGTCGCGGCGTTGATCATTGCTCCCATGGCGATGGCCAACACCGCCAGGGCGACCAACACTTCCAGCAACGTAAAACCAGTCGCCCGTCTCACCGCATGGTTTCCTTCAGGGTCAACCGGCCCATAGCGTCGCTGGCCACCCGATACAGCGGGGCGTCCAGCGCCGGATCATCAGCCAGGCTGAACACGGCGACGAATTCAGTCGCTTCGCCGCTATTTAGCAACAGCACCTGGGGAAATTCCGCTTTTTCCAAGGGTACGGGGCGATCCTCAACCCATAACCCTAACGCGATATCTTCAGGCAATTCATGGCGGATCAGGCTATTTGTCGCGTCGGGGGAACGCCAGGCGCCCTGTTCATTAAGACTCAAAATGGCGTAGCCCTTCTGATCAAACTGAATTCCGCGCAATTCACCGCTTAAAATGGCCTCCTGTTGATGTAACTCCACCAGCGCCGCCAACCGTTGCCCTTCCTCGGCCAACCGATCCCGTGTACCACCGCCAATCGACAGCACTGCCAAGCTGCTGAGAATGCCGATGAGCACCATCACCACCATGATTTCCAGCAGGGTGAAACCGCGCATGGAGACTGGAGCTCGGAGGCTGGAAGCTTTTTGTGGCCGTTCAGTCCCCCCCTTTGGCAAAGAGGGGTGAGGGGGGATTTTGGCCTCGCTGTCTGTGCAAAATCCCCCCCGGCCCCCCTTTTGCAAAGGGGGGAGGTGAATGCTTAAACCTTCTTTACTCATCCAAATTCCAGTTGCCAATATCCGCATCTACGCCCTCGCCACCGGGTTGACCGTCAGCGCCCAGCGAATAGATGTCCAATTGGCCATGCTGACCAGGACTAAGATACTGATACGGTTTACCCCAGGGATCTTTGGGCAACTTGTCCAGGTAGCCGCCATCCTGCCAATGAGGGGCATCCGCAGGTTTTTGCACCAGGGCTTCCAAACCCTGTTCGGTGGTGGGGTAGCGGAAGTTGTGCAGCCGATAGAGGTCAAGCTGGTTCTTGATCACGCGAATATCCTGCTTAGCCTTAACGATGCGCGCCTTGTCCGGGTTATCCATGATGCGTGGCACCACCACCGCCGCCAGGATGCTCAGAATGACCACCACGACCATGACTTCGATCAGGGTGAAGCCTCGTAAATGTCGCCTGTATCCAAATTTCCTCCCTCCTTGTGGATGAGTGCCAAGATAGGGAGTGTGAAAGGTTGCGTATCGAAAGCGCTTTATCGACATCAAAAATCTCCGGAATTCAGTCCTGGTCAGCGCCAGATTCAGGCGCGACCCAATCGGTATAATGCGATCTCGCCAAGCAGGTTGGGCCACAGCCGTGGTCCCTGCCAGGGACGGTGCGCATGATCCAGCACCATGCGCTGTAGAACATCGATGCGCTTGCGCTGGCACAATTCCTCAAAATCGCGAATCGTGAAAAGATGGACATTCGGTGTGTTATACCACTGATAAGGCAAGGTTTTAGCGACAGGCATCAATCCCTGCAAGGCCACTTGCAGCCGACAACGCCAGAACCCGAAGTTCGGAAAAGTAACAATTCCCTGCCGACCGACCCGCAGCATTTCATCCAGCAAGCGTTCAGTGTGTCGGACCGCCTGTAAGGTCTGGGTCATGATCACGTAGTCAAAGCTGCTGTCGCTGAAGTCCTCCAGCCCGGCTTCCAGGTCTGCATGAATCACGTTCACGCCGGTTTGAATGCATTTGACAATGTTGCCGGTGTCGATTTCCAGGCCATAACCTTCAACCTGTCGCTGTTCGTGCAAATAGGCCAGCAATGCGCCATCGCCGCAACCCAAGTCGAGCACCCGGGCGCTGGGGCGAATCCAGTCGCTGATCAACTCCAGTTCAGGACGCATGCGCATGGATCTCAGTAGAATGAGGCAGGGGGGATGCTTCATAAGAGAACGCTTCTTCGGGACCGTTCACTTCACGAGCGACCCGGGTTAGATAACCGCGCAGCATGTCGTGATACAGTGGAATGGGCATTAAAAAGGCGTCGTGGCCATACTCCGAGGTAATTTCAGCATAGCTAACCTCGCGGTTGGCCCGCACCAGCGCCCGCACAATTTCGCGCGACCGGGCGGGGGAGAACCGCCAATCGCTGGTGAACGCGATGACCAGAAATCGCGCCTGCGCCCGGTGAAAGGCGACCGACAAATCCTGGTCGAAATCCGCCGCCGGGTCGAAGTAGTCCAAAGTTTTGGTCATCAGCAAATAGGTGTTAGCGTCGAAGCGATCCACGAAGGCTTTGCCTTGGTGGCGCAGGTAACTCTCCACTTGAAATTCGGTATCGAAGTTGAAGTTGAAGTTGGGCGTTCCCTGGCGCAGCTCACGGCCAAACTTAGCGCGCATTCCTTCATCGGAAAGATAAGTGATGTGGCCCAGCATTCGGGCGATCATCAACCCGCGCCGGGGCAATACGCCGAATTCGTAGTAATGGCCATGATGAAAATCGGGGTCGGACAGAATCGCTTGCCGGGCGACTTCGTTAAAAGCGATGTTCTGCGCTGACAAGCGAGGGGCGGCGGCGATCACCAGTGCGTGACGAATCCGCTCGGGAAAGGTGATCGCCCACTGCATGGCTTGCATCCCCCCCAGACTACCGCCAATGATAGCGGCCCATTGCTGGATGCCGAGTCGATCGGCGAGTCGGGCCTGACTACGCACCCAATCCTTGACCGTGACGATGGGAAAGTCCGGTCCATAAGGTTTGCGGCTGTCTGGATTGATCGAGGTCGGTCCGGTGGAGCCTTTGCAGCCGCCCAGATTGTTGCAGCACACCACGAAGAATTGACTGGTATCAATGGGCTTGCCGGGGCCGATACAGTTATCCCACCAGCCTGGCTTGCTGGGATCGCTGCCTTCGTGAAAGCCGGCGGCGTGATGATCACCAGAGAGGGCATGGCAGATCAACACCGCATTGCTGTGGTCGGCGTTCAGCGTTCCATAGGTTTCATAGACGATTTCATAGTCAGCCAGCATCCGGCCACAATCCAGCGCCAGCGGTTCAGAGAAAGGGGCGGCTTGGGGCGTGATCAGACCGACGGAATCGGGAGGAAATTGTGCGGCCATCATTCTCCTGACCGTGATGTTTATCCTTGGGTGAAATGGTTGACGATTTAGTTTGAGTGGCGCGCAACGGCGCGGTAACCGATATCGGTCCGGTAATACGCCCCATCCCAATGGATGCGCTTGACGCTGTTATAGGCCAGGCTTTGCGCTTCGGCGACGGTGGCGCCAAGCGCGGTGACGCAGAGCACCCGCCCACCGTGGGTAACGATAGGGCCATCCTTCGCTTCCGTCGTCCCGGCATGGAAGATCTTGATATCGTCGCCCAGTTCCTCATCATGCGCCGGCAGACCGGAGATGACGTCACCCTGCCGGTAACGACCGGGATAACCGGCGGCGGTCATCACCACACCCAACGCTGGACGCGAATCCCAATCAATCGCAACGTCACTTAAACGCCCTTCCAGCGCCGCCTTGCACAGCTCCACCAGATCCGAGCGTAAGCGCAAGAGCAGGGGCTGAGTTTCCGGGTCGCCTAATCGGCAGTTGTATTCCAGCACTTTGGGGCCATCGGCGGTGATCATAATTCCGGCGTAGAGGAACCCGACATAGCGGCAACCTTCCTCGGCCATGCCGCGCACCGTCGGTTCGACGATCTCGCGCATGATCCGGTCATGCAATTCCGGCGTGACCACCGGCGCCGGGGAATACGCGCCCATGCCGCCGGTATTCGGCCCCCGGTCGCCATTGTCGCGGGCTTTGTGATCCTGGGAAGAGGCCAGCGGCAGGATGAATTCCCCGTCCGTCATGACAATGAAGCTGGCTTCTTCGCCGACCAGAAATTCCTCGATGACCACCCGGTGACCCGCTGCGCCAAAGTCTGCGCCGCTTAACATCCTGCGCATGGCGGCGATGGCCTCGTCCTCGCTCTGCGCCAGAATAACGCCTTTGCCAGCCGCTAAACCATCTGCTTTAACCACTACCGGCGCGCCCATTGCGCGGATGTAGTCTTCCGCCGCATCCGGATCGGTGAAGCTTTGATAACGGGCGGTCGGGATGTGATGACGGGCCAGGAAGTCTTTAGCAAAAGCTTTGGAACCTTCCAGTTGCGCCGCCGCCTTGGAGGGGCCAAAGCAGGGCAGGCCCGCTTGGGCGAACTGGTCGACAATGCCCAGCACCAGCGGGACTTCCGGGCCAATGATCGTCAAATCAATCTGGTGATTGCGGGCGAATTCCAGCAAGTCCGGTGGGTCGTCAGCGGTGATCGAGATGTTGGTGACTTTGGGTTCCCGCGCCGTGCCGGCATTGCCCGGCGCGACGTAGACCTGGTTGACCCGGCTGGAGCACGCCGCTTTCCAGGCCAGGGCGTGTTCGCGGCCCCCGCCGCCGATAATCAGGATGTTCATCAATGTCTCCCTGCTTCAGCGTCAAAACTCAATGCCGGAAATGCCGCATACCGGTGAAGACCATCGTCATGTTGTACTCATCCGCAGCAGCGATGACTTCGTTGTCGCGCATCGAGCCGCCCGGTTGAATAACCGCGGTAATACCGAACTCCGCCGCCAAATCAATACCGTCCCGGAACGGGAAGAAGGCGTCGGACGCCATCGCCGCGCCTTGCAGCTCCAGCTTTTCTTCCTGCGCCTTCATAGCGGCGATGCGCGCTGAAAACACCCGGCTCATCTGCCCGGCGCCGACGCCCAGAATCATCCCATCCCTGCCATAAACGATGGCGTTGGACTTGACGAACTTCACCACCTGCCAAGCGAACAACAGGTCAGCCATTTCTTCGCCACTCGGCTTACGCTTGGTGACCACTTTCAATGCCGAAAGCGCGACCTGGCCCAGATCACGGTCCTGCACCAACAGGCCGCCGGTAACTCGTTTGTAGTCCCAACCCGGTGCCCGGTCGATATCCCAGAGACCGCAGGCCAGCACCCGCACATTCTGCTTGCTGGCGGTGACTGTTAAGGCTTCCGGCATGACCTCCGGGGCGATGATCACCTCGACAAACTGGCGTTCGACGATGGCTTTGGCGGTCACCTCGTCCAGGGGCCGATTAAAGGCGATAATGCCGCCGAACGCGGAAGTAGGATCGGCCTGATAGGCCCGGTTGTAGGCGTCGAGAATGGTCGCGCCGACCGCCACGCCGCAGGGATTGGCGTGCTTAACGATCACGCAGGCCGGGGCGGCGAAGCCTTTGACGCACTCCAAAGCGGCGTCGGTGTCAGCAACGTTGTTATAAGACAGTTCCTTGCCCTGAAATTGACGGGCGGTGGCGATGCAGGCTTCCTTCGGTTGCGGCTCCACATAGAACGCGGCGCCCTGATGCGGGTTCTCGCCATAACGCATGGCTTGCGCCTTGCGGAACTGAATGCTGTAGGTACGGGGGAAAGGATCGCGTTCGCCTGCGGCTTGAATGGAGCCGAGATAGTTAGCGATAGCGCCGTCGTAGCGGGCGGTGTGTTCAAACACCTTGGTCGCCAGATCAAAGCGGGTAGCATTACTGACCGCTCCGTTTCCAGTACGCATTTCGCTCAGCACTCGTTCATAATCGCCAGCATCCACCACGACGGTGACCGCCGCATGATTCTTGGCCGCCGCCCGCAGCATGGTCGGTCCGCCGATGTCAATGTTTTCAATGGCGTTAGCCAGGGTGCAATCCGGCTGGGCGACGGTAGCCTCGAAGGGATAGAGATTGACCACCAGCAAGTCGATCAGGGGAATGCCATGCTGCATCATGGCGTCTTCATCCTCGCCGCGCCGACCCAGCAAACCGCCATGAATGCGGGGATGCAGCGTTTTGAGCCGGCCATCCATCATTTCCGGGAAGCCGGTGTAGTCAGCGACTTCGATAACCGGTATGCCGTTGTCGTTCAGCAGCTTGGCGGTACCACCGGTGGAGAGCAGTTCCACGTCCAGCTCATGCAGGGCGCGAGCGAAATCGACGATGCCGGTTTTGTCGGAAACGCTGAGCAAAGCGCGGCGGATGGGGGAAGCGAAGGTTGGATTCATGCGGGAGTCCGTGGCCATTGGAGAAATGGAGGGTAAGCGCCGGAATGAACGATTAAAGGTCTTCTTCGGCCGCTGAGCCAAAATAGAGATCGTAGAACCGGTCTTTCTCGGCATCGTACTGCATGAGTTCGCCATTTTCGAGATCGTAGTACCAGCCATACAGATTCAGACGGCGATCCTCAACCCGTTCGCGCACGAATGGGAAGCTCAGCAAATTGGTCAGCGAGGCGCGAATGCCGGCGCGTTCGCAAGCCCGTTGCTTGAATTCGCGGCTGGCGTCCGGCCAGCGGCGCAACACTTCGTCACGAGCCGAAGTCGCGATCTGCACCCAGGGCGCAATAAAACCCTCGCCTTCATCATTCAGGCCGTAGCCTTCCAGCAGCGCATTAATGCCGCCGCAGCGCGAATGACCGAGCACGATGATGTTGCGGACCTGCAGATTGCAGACGGCGAACTCCAACGCGGCGCTGGTGCCGTGGTAACGTCCGGTCGTTTCGTAGGGGGGAACCAGATTGGCGACGTTGCGCACGACGAACAGGTCGCCGGGCGCCGAGTCGGTGAGGATCGCCGGGTCAACCCGGGAATCGCTGCAACCGATCAACATCGTTGATGGGGTTTGTCCCTGCATTGCCAGCCGGTTGAATACCTCCCGGTTCGGTTCAAAACTTTTGACGCGAAAGCGTTGAAAACCTTTGACTAATTCTTTGATGTCAGCCACAGCGCGAGACTCCGATGATGAGGGTTGGCGCGCTATTATACAAGCTGGGACAGGGCGTTGCGCAGAATCGCATTCATTCGTTATGATCGATGCTGGGTAAAGTCCAGACTGGCCAGACTTGAACCAGGCGAGGCAAGAGCAGCAGGTTTGACGATATTCTGGGCGAGGTTTGAATCAATGTTTCCAGGACTCGCCAGCAAAGGGATTCCGAATAATTAACTGTCCATTGATGATTTGAGCCTCTTGCCAGTCTTCTGAATACAGCGTGCTGCAATTCGCCAGTAGCGCGGCGGCGATGATCAAGGCGTCATAGAACGAAAATCCATAACGTTCCGCAATCCTGAATCCAAGGTCATGCGTTTCTAAAGTGACGGGGTGAATTTTGCAAACCTGTCGAACTGTTTGCAGAATTTCGCGGATTTCAGGATACGACAGACCTAGTTTGCGGGATGCGACGGCGGCAAACTCATTGAGAATTTGCACGCTGATGACTCCACCCTGAGCCAGCAGCGCCTCGGCGCGATCTGCTTTCTCGGGGTCCCCGGACAACAGATAGAGCAGGACATTGGTGTCGAAAAACGATTTATCCTCGCTCATGAGCTTCGAGCCGATCAAACTTGAAGTCGGCAGGAAGTCGTCCGCGATATTTTCTTAACCGAGCCAGCAACTCGTCAGTTCCAGGCTTTGCTCTGATTTCGAAGACGCGTTCTCCGGCCACATCGATTTCAATGTGATCGCCCTCTTTAAGATTGAGCGCCTCTACAACTGACGCCGGCAAGCGCACCGCTAGACTGTTGCCCCATTTCGCCACTTGCATAGAATCCCCCTCACGGTTTGGATATATATTGTGATTGTATATCTATAATCCCAAGTTTGAAAATCTGATGATGGGAAGTCCCAAACAAAACGGCGACCCGCAGGCCGCCGTTTTCGCAACTTCAACCACTCTGACGATTAAGCCCGCTTACGCCGCCGGGTGAAGCCCAGACCGGCCAGGCCAAGGCCAAAGAGGGCGAGGGAGGCGGGTTCGGGGATGTTAGAGTTGACTTGTTCCGGACTGCCAATAGTGAAATTATCAAAAGCGAAAATATCACCTTGGCCCGTCGTGGTATTAAAGGCTACCGAAGTGAATTGTTCAGCATTATTCTGCGCAATTAAGCCATAAAATAGTACCGAACCATCGGTGGAACCGGAGCTGCCTACAGTATTAGGTACCGTCAGATTATCACCATTTGACAGGTTCAAGGTCAATTGGCCGCCAAAGTCGCCGATGTCGACACCATAAAATCCAAATGCGGCGATAGGATTGCTGAAATTGATGGTAAAGTTACCGGCACCGCCTGCTGATACTTCCCAGTAATTAGACGAACTTGCGGAGGGAATGCTGTAGCGTCCAGCAGACGCTGTACCTGGAGAGGAACTCCGCACCGATCCATTACCACCGGTCAGCTCAGCGGTGCCTGCACCCGGAAAGGTCAGCGTCAGCGGTGAGCTGGTAAAAAGCGCAATGCTCTCAAAGGTTTCCGTTCCCACGCCAATTAAATTGGATAAAAAGTTCGTTTCCGCCCCCGAAGCGTTGGGGATTGATGACAGAGGTGTGCTGGAGCTGTTATTCAGATCTTCACCAAAGAAGATTTGGTAGGCGTGAGCAGTGCTGGCGCTAAAAGCGAGTAGCGCTGCCAGCGTTGCGGAAGCAGTAAAGTGTTTCTTAAACATCTCAATTTCCCCTTGAAAAGAAGTGAAGTGGATTTCACCAGGCGCCTCGGCGACTGTGCCAAATTCTTGGTTGTTGGTCATTGATGCGCCTGATTTCGCAGGGGATTAAAAGCAAAAAAGAAGCCAAATTTATATACTATTGAATAATATATAAATTTAGTTATTATAATCCATTCGGTTGTAAAAAATCCTGACAATTAACGATTAGCAGATGAAATAGTCGGAAGTTTACAGTTATGACCTTTAAAACTGCCGAAAATCGCCGCTTATAGTTATCGATTGTCATCTATTAGAATGATTTTCACTATTAGCCGAAATCTTCTGTGTCCTGCTTATGCTTAATAAATTTCGCCAAGCCGGCAAATTTGTAACATATCAGTCAAACAACCCAGTGTATCAGTAGGAAATTCAACCGGACGCCACTGTAAAATTTTCCGACAGTCTCTTTGCTTCAAACGCCGTTTTTCCGCTTAAATCCGTGATCAGACCCAAAAGCGCTGTAAAATTTTCTGACAACGCGGGTGATCACACGCTCGCCCGGCTCATCCACGTCGGAGAACCCTATTCATCGGTACGCACGAGCAATATGATGGGATCGATGCCGAAACCATTATTTCCGCCGAGAGCCTGATCCGCCCTTCAGGTCCGCGTTGAAAAAAATGAGCATAGCGCTGTGCGTTAATCGAGGATAACTTGATGAATACCTTATTACTGGAAATCCCGGCAGATGCCTTGCCCGCTCCCGCCGATCCTCCAGAATTATTTGCGGCTGAAGCCCGCTTTCTGCTGGCGTTGAAGCTGTTCGAGTTGGGCCGGGTTTCCTCAGGCAAGGCGGGACGTCTCTGCGGCATGGGACGAGTCGAGTTTCTGCTGGCCGCCAGCCGCGCCGGAACTCCGGTTGTTCACCTGACCGCGGAGGAGATGGCGCGTGAGTTCGTCTGGGATGATTGAACGCGCTGTGATTAACGCCGGTCCTCTGGTGGCGCTGTCGCTTCTGGAAAAGCTGGATGTGTTGCCGGCGCTGTTTACAGAATTCTGGATTCCCGCGCCGGTTTATACCGAAGTCGTAACCGCTGGGCTGGGTCGTCCCGGCGCGATGGACTTGAGTGCGCCACAATGGAGGGCGCATATTCGCCAAGCGCCGGACCCGGACCCCTTATTAGTCGCGGAACTCGATCCGGGAGAGGCATCTGTCATCGCGCTTGCCCGTACCTTGCTACCCTGCCTGGCGATCATCGACGAACGGCGTGGTCGCCGCATCGCGCAACAGATTTATGGCTTGCCCGTCAGGGGTACGGCGGGTCTGCTGGTCGAGGCAAGGCGGCGCGGATTCGTGGGTGAACTCCGCCCGATGCTTTATCAGCTCAAGGCCGCTGGCTATTTTCTGGCTGATTCAGTGATTGACGCTGCGTGTCAAGCGGCAGAAGCTCCTCATTGAGATTTCCTGATCACTCCAAATAAACCCAGTGTATCAGTAGGAAATTCAACCGGACGCCACTGTAAAATTTTCCGACAATGAGAAGGCTCCAAGTCTTGAATCACCGCTAAATATCGTGACCAGCATTCAAGCGCACTGTAAAATTTCCCGACAGCGCAGCTTGCGCTTATCCCAAAATGGGACTATCGTTTAGCCTCATGAAAATCATTGCAGTCAAGGCCCTGCGCGAGTTCTGGGAACGGTTCCCGGACGCTGAGCAACCCCTTAAGGCGTGGGTGGATGAAGCCAGAAAGGCGCAGTGGACGCAACCCGCCGATACCAAACGCCATTATCGCAGCGCCAGCATCCTCAAAAACCGGCGGATCGTCTTCAATATCAAAGGTAATGCTTACCGATTGGTCGCATCAGTTGCCTATCGATTTGGGGCCGTGTACATCAAGTTCATTGGTACGCACGAGCAATATGATGGGATCGATGCCGAAACCGTTGACGAGGAGTATTAAAAATGGAAATTCGCCCGATTCGCACCGAGGACGATTATCAAGCCGCACTGCGCCAGGTTTCCGCGTTCTTCGATCAGGAGCCAAAACCGGGTTCGCCGGAGGGCGACCGTTTCGAGGTCATGCTGACCCTGCTGGAAGCTTATGAAGCACAACATTTTCCCATCGATTTGCCGGATCCTGTCGCGGCCATCCAGTTTCGCATGGAACAGGCGGGTCTAACGCCCAAAGATTTACAACCCATGATCGGCCGCCTGAATCGAGTCTATGAGGTACTCAATCGCAAGCGCCCGTTGACCCTGAACATGATCTGGAAATTACATCAGACCCTGGGCATTCCCGCCGAGAGCCTGATCCGTCCTCCAGACCCGCGTTGAAAAGGAGGTTGTTCAACACCTTCCGTAGAGTTGATGTAGGGCCAGTTTCAAACGGCCCTGGCGGGTTAAAACCGGCCATACAGCTTTTTAAATCAACAAGTTATTGTGCCTTCTTTCAGAAGGTGGGCACAAACTATCCCTCCCGCAACGCAGCGCGCAAAGCGCGCACCGCCTGAGTTTGGCTGGACTCGCTCATGCAACGGGCCATCAACGCCGGGTCAAGATCGGGCAACAGGCGACTTCGGGCGCTTGGCGAGTAGCCGCCCTCCTGCAACAGAAAAAACTGGAGTTGGCCTTTTTGCCAAAACCAGACTTCAGGAACGCCCAGACCTCGGTACACTTCCAACTTATCAATGCCTCCCGAAGTCCAAACCACCTCGATAGCGATATCCGGAATGCTCGGCGGCTCGTCTCTGATTCCCACGACATAGCATTCATCGGCTTCGACGCCGCGCTCCACTGCGGCGGACTTCACCGTCCACGAGCCATAGCCGTTCAATTCGATATTGCGTTCTTCGGCGTAAGCCTCCAGCAAACGGCCCAACAAGGTTTTGAAATGCTCGTGGTTGATTGAAGGCGACATCAGCTCCAGTTCCCCTTGAAGATAAGTCACGCGGGCGCCAGCCTGATCGCCGCGCATCGCCAGAAAAGCTTCATACCCTTCCCAACTGATGTCGTGCAGGCAGACACGCTGATCAATGTGCTGAATCGGAACTGCTGGAGGATGCAATGCGGAAATCATAGCCAAATCTCCCAATGGTTTAGCGGTGCGCTGGAACCGATGCCCGGTTCGTGGTCATCTGCGCCGCCCAAGCGTTCGCCGCATTCACCGTCAGGTTTTGCACCAGGCTGGGGAACAGACCCCCGGTTAAAACCAGTAATCCCATCACGCTGGCGATCAGCAATTCACGGGGACGCAGATCCATCGCCGAGGCGACCGCCGGTTGCGTGACTGGCCCCAGAAAGGCATGGCGGAAGAAACCCAGAAAATAAGCCGCGCTCAGAATCACCCCAAGCAGGGCAACAACAGCCAGACCGGGCGAAACTTGCAAAATGCCCAGCAGCATCAGCAATTCAGCGACGAAGCCATTCGTGCCGGGCAGCCCAATCGACGCCATGCCCAGCAACAGGAACAAAGCGGTCAGGCGCGGTAGGGGTTGCGCCAGCCCGCCCAGGCTGGCCAGATCCGTCGAACCCAACCGATGGTGCAGAAAACCGGCCATGAGCATCAACCCGCTGGCGACAATGGCGAAATTGGCCAGTTGGAAAATCGCGCCCTGCATACCCTGCATATTCATCGCAGCGAGGCCCATCATCACCAGCCCGACATGACTGATGCTGGAAAACGCTAGCATCTTGCGCAAATTGGCCTGGCGCAGTGCGATCAGCGCCCCATACAGCAACCCGAACAGACCCAGGAGCACTATCAACCAGAAAAAATCGCGAGCAGCCATCGGCGCCAGCGGCAGCGTAAAGCGCAACATGCCAAAGACGCCCAGTTTGAGGCCAACCAGCAACGCGCTCAGTCCCACCGGCCCTTCCTTTAACACGGTCGGCAGCCAGGCATGGAAAGGAAAAAGCGGCGCTTTGACCGCGAAGCCGAAAAACAGCAACAGGAAAACCACCGTCTGCGCCGGGGCGGGTAACGGCTGCTGCAACAACGCCAGATAGTCGAAATTTAATGTATGACCCGCAATGCCTGGGTCGTGCAACCCCAGCAGAATCATCCCAAACAGCAGGGGGACACCGCCGGCCAACATGAACAGCGTATATTGAGTAGCGGCGAAGCGCCGTTCCGGGCCAATACCCCACAGGCTGATCAGGAAGTAAATGGGAACTAGGGTCAGCTCCCAGAACAGGAAGAACAACACCAGATCCAGAGCGCAGAATACGCCCATGGTCACTCCTTCCAGCGCCAGCAACAAAGCAAAGTACAAGCGCGGCAGGGATTGAATGCTGGTCCAGGACGCCAGAATCACCGCGCAGAACAGCAGCGCGGTCAGTGGCGGAAACAGAGCAGCGATGCCGTCGATGCCCAACAGGTAATGAACATTCAGACTGGGAATCCACGGTGCGCGCTCCACAAACTGCATCCCCGCGACCTCTAAGCGCAGTGAGATCAACATCGCCAGCGACAACACCAGCTCCACCACCGCGCCCATCAATACCAGGATGCGCACAGTGCGGTCTTCGCGCGGGAACAGCAACAGCAACGTCCAGGTCAACGGCAGAAAAATGAGCAAACTTAAAATGGGAAAACCGATCGATTCGGCAGCCGATAAATATTCAGGATTCATCCCCTGGATTCCTTTAGAAAGAGGTTCTTCACGAATTCTGGTGGAGTAAGTGGAACGCAATCCACCTTTTTGAGGCGCGCTACCAGTTTAAAGAACGAAAGGCGAGACTTCCAAAGGGACATCCTGGAAAAAGGACCGACACCGGATTCTGATATGACGCAAGATGATCGCCCTACAGGCGATGCGCTCTCCCGCCCCGCCCTAAGCAACGCAGGGCTGTTAAATTCTGTGTAGGGCGGGTTAGAGCGCCAGCTCGTAACCCGCCGATTTTGCTGGACTTCGGCGGTGGCGGGTTACGCTACGCTAACCCGCCCTACCCATCAGAATCAGCAGAACTTAACGGCCCCGCCCTAAGCAACGGGGCCTCTTACGCAAGAAAGGTGAAATTTTAAACATAGCCCATTTCCCACTTATTGAAGTTGTTGCCACGACTGGCGGGATGCCACGGTTTGCATTGACGTGCCTTGACCGCCAGCCAGTTGCCTGCCCAATCCTCCGAGAGTAGGAGCCCAGGTCGGATTCACGGCAGCGCCTGTTGTTAATGCATTTGCACTGTTAAGAATAGTGGTTGCTTGAGCTAATGCAGTTTGGGCTTCCGCCACAGTAACACTCTCATTGCCTCCACCGCTAATGATCGCATTAGCGTTATTAATGACTTCATTCGCGGCATTAACAATCGCTGCTGCCGCAGCAGTGTTGGCGTCCGCTGCGGCTTGGTCGGCAGCCGCTTGCGCAGCTTGCGCGTCGGCCAAGGCTTGCGCAGCCGCAGTCGCAGCGGCTGCGAGATTCGCATCAGTAGGATCGGCATCCGCCGCAGTTTGCGTGTCATTCGCTGCAGTTTGCGCATTTGCGACATCCGCTGCGGCATCCGCTGCGGCTTGTTGTTGAGCGGCGGCGGCGGTGGCAGCAGCAGCAGCAGCATTAGCGGCGGCTATCGCCGACCCACTAGCTGATGAACTTAAACCCCCAGTTCCCGATGCAAGTATATCAACGCCTCCAGAGGACCTGATGAGGGTGGCCTGTGCGATGCCGGCGACTTCGGTTTGAAAGCCGCTCGCTACTCCCGTGACTCCAGCGATAGTCACATAATCACTCGTATCGGATTCATTATCACGATTGACATCAAACACATTGGTCTCAGCTTGACCGCCCGTCAGCCAATCCAGCGCCATGAACCAGGATGTGCCTGTGGATGGGATGCAGGGATCGATGTTATAGGGAATGCGCGTAACAAAGATCACTCGACCTTGAAACAGAATGGGCGCATCGATGACGCGCTCGCCTTCTGGATTGTTATTAACAACTAGGTCAACATACCAGCCACGCCCGTCATTAACATTCCAGGTAATGGGATTTTTCGACAGCAAGCGCCAATTATTCCCATCTTGTACTCCTTCACCCAGAATTTCCTGTTCCAGGAGTACGCTACGATCAGTCTTGTTTATGGCGGTTCCACCGCTCCAAGCACCAGCTTCAAATTCGGCAGTGTCCCAGATGCCATAGAGGCTGTTTACTGGAGTGGCGCTGGCGGAGTGATCACCGACCTCGAAATACTTACCGGTGCCAAAGAAGATTAGATACCCTCCATCCGGGTGTTTAGCAATTTCAATCGGCGCAGTGATCGGCTGGATATTGCCAGAATCATCTCTAGCTTTGAAGAGAGGCTTACTACCGCTAAACGCCACTGCGTTGCTAGTTAGATCGAATTTCCACAAGTTGCCCCGTAAATCGCCAGCATAGGCAGCTATAAAGCTGCCACTATCATCAGCCAGTAATGCAGGCGTCGCTAAACCATTACCTGTCTCACTGTCTGTCGGGATTTTTATATAATTCGTTGGATCGTCAAGAGGGACTATAAATAGAAACGCTTTACCATTATTACTTTCATAGCCGTTGCCAAAAACTGCGACCCAAGTATCCCCAATGCGCCCGATAGTTGGTTGGCCGATTGTGTAACCAAGATCATCGTTAGTGAACTCCCACAAGACATTATTGACGCTAAAAGAATCAGGGTTGGTCACATCCAGCGCGAACACCGCCCGACCGCCTGCGCCGGTAGTGCCAATCAACGCTGACTTCCAATTGCCGCCAATCTTAGCGTCGCTGATGATGGGCGAGCCATCGACGAAATACTTATGGCTGTAATTAGGGGCTGACAAGCTGGCCAGATTGGCCAGCACCGCATTGGGAATGAAAGCGAACTGCTCTACGCCGGTCGATGCGTTGAACGCATGCAACATGCCATCGTTGGCGCCGACATACAGCATGGGGGTTCGTCCTTGATTCGCGTTGAGGAACGCTCCATAGCCTGTCGAATCCCAAGCAGAATGCTTTAAATTGACTACTGGTTCGCCGACATAAGCAGGATCGGAATTAACGATGTCGCCGAGTAACTTGCTGTATTGATCCGCGGGTGGCAGCGGGTTGCCATTTTCATCCTCGGTGACGATCTGACGATTGCGCAGCGTTCCCCCATTTTGCATTTCCTGGCTTTGATCGCCGCGCACCCAGTTCAGGACCTCTTCCGTAATACCCAAGCCATCCAGTGTCGTTTGTTGAGCGGCCGTCAGCGCGCTCCATTTGAACTCGACTTTCTCGCTGCCAATCATGCCGTAGACCGTTCGGCTACCCGCCGCCGGAATTTTGCCAGCCGAACTGGTATCCCAAGTGGCCGCGCCCACTGTACCGTAAGTAGGATCTAGCGCATACGAGATGAGTTGTCCTGTCCAATCGCTACTGTTGAAGGTGGCTTGGTAGATCGATGTGCCGGTGTCCAGCTTGGTCGAGTTGGTCGCCAGGGAAGCAGCGGAACTTTCTTCGCGAGTGACAATATCCTCCAGGATTCCCGCTAGCTGGTCAGCAAAGGTATCCGGCTCTGCCGCGCTAAAAAAGCCGCCACGGCTGTTAATTGCAGCATGAAGTAAATCATCAATCCGTGCAGGACATTCAGTACCAATACAGTTTCCATTACTACTAGAACCCGTGTCCGGCCAATTAATTGCGCTGCCATTTGCAACTGCCGTCCATGCATCGTTTGGATTGATTGAGCCAGTGACGCCCAAGCCAACGCCAAATACCACCATGTGCTGCCAAAACGCTTTATCTACTGAGTCAGTTGGCACCAAGTTGTCCAGATCAGTACGTAGGTCACGATTCCAATAGTACATCGCAATATCAGAAAGATTATTGCTTTGATTATCCCTATAGGGATCAGCCGGCGTGTATTGATAAGTCGAACCATCTGGTGCGGAAATTGACGGTCCTGATGCATTGTCGACGTTTTGGCGAGCCGCGCTGGTGCTGGCTTGATAATCGCTTCCTCCTGACCAGTAACCATCGGTCATCAAAATCGTATAGCTTTTTCGGCACTGCAAATGATCGCTTGAATCGTTAGTGCCAGGGACAGCGCCCCAAGGTCCATAGTTATCCGTGCGGGAGAAATACTGCCCGGCGTCATCAAGCGCTTTGCGCAATGGCGTACCTGAAGCAGGGATATCGCGTGTATAAAGTTCATTAAAGAATGCCTGACGGTTGGAACCGGTGAACGGACGCACTCCACGCACAATCGTACTGGTATTACTTACAGTATCAATGATGCTCGATCCCTTATTAATCGTCCCATAGCCCACACGGAGATTTGAGCCTTGTTGCGCGAAAGCTTGACCAATTCCTGCTCGGGCAGTAAGGATTCGCGAGCGGTAATAAGTATACCAGTTGGCGAAATTCTGGATTTCCTGGGCGTAAGTACAGATGCCACCCGTACAATCAGTTCGATTATCACGACTGTGACCACTATAGGTTGAGGTGCTGGATTTAATTTCGACCCGGGTGTAGTTATTCCAATTCCATTGGTCGCCACCATTATGCCAGTAGTATGTGGAAGGCCAGAAGGTTTTATCGCTCGTCGATGACGAACAACTTCCATTGCTGGTACACGTTCGCCAGTAGTTATTATTATACCTAGCGTTATTCACAGTCAGATTACGAGCAACAGAGTTTACGGATCCACTAGGGCAGCTACCTGTGTTCTCTGGATTATGATATGCACAAGTAGGCGAAGCATTTGGATAGGAACTGCCATCATACTTGATCCAAGGCTTATAGGTTTTTGAAGGATTGTAATAAGATTTGTTAAACTGCGGCGAACGGGTCGTTGCAGTATAAGCAACATTTGAATCTACCGTAGCCGTTTGAATAAAGTTGTCTAAGTAATCGCTTGGACCATAAACATTATCCGCGCGCGGAAAGACAAACCCTGCATAGGAGAGGCCAGGAAAAGCCAAAGTTTCTGGGGTGACCTCGAAGAACATTGAACCCGAGTCATCAATGATGAACATAATATTCGGATCTACGCTATCCAAAGCCATAAACAGTGGCAGTTGCGAAACCGTTGCCCGTGCATTTTGGCTTCCAATACCCGATAAAGTCAGGGTAATGGTTAGCAAGAATAGCATCGATAATGTTTTAACGATGCCTGTATTGGAAAGTAATAATTTTTGGTTTTCCATGGTCTACCTCAGCTTAATTTCTCTGATTAATAGAAATTTCTGGTCTTCGGATGGAGAAGTAGAAATAACAAAATCTCCCTCATATATGTGGTACATCAAAAACACGAAGACTTTGAATGAGGTTACCATCCGCTTCAAACTCGACATAGTAACCGACCTTCAAATCTGTAATGCTTATTGTCTCTTCGGTCTCATTAGATAGTTTTTTAAGATCGATTTGAGGGGCAATTTTATACTGTTGACCATCAACTTCGATTATCCTTTCGATAACATCTATCGTGGTAATCCTTCCAATAAGACTAGATGCTTGAGTTATGTGCAATGGCACCGAAATTAAAATAGTCAGAATAAATGGGTATATCCAGAAAGATTTTCCAGATTTTTCAAAATAAGCCGCGAAATTCATGGTTTATCCTCCAAAGCTCAAATAAATCATTTGGAATGCATCATTGCTATATAGCAAGAGCATGATGAGTTTCCAAGGCAAATAAAAACCTGCTACTGTTCCCATTTACATAAAGTCTACATCCGATAGACACTCTGTAAAATGACTACAGCGTTTGGCGAACCGCCGATTCCACGGGCAGTGATACGAAAATAATCATCTCCCAGACTCGTTCGATTATTCACTACCTGGCTACTCCCTGAGCCACCAGTTTGAGCTATGTTGCCTAAGTACTCAATCACATAACTCGGCGGGGCGGAAATCCCCATCAACGCCCCATTATAATTTATCGGTTGCGGACCTCCCCAGTTGAAAGCCAGCCAGCTCGCAGGTGGCGCAAAGGTGTTTGGTTGAACTCCTGGAGCAGCATTGCCCCGCTGATCCAATGCATTTTCCGCAGCCAATAACGCCGCTTCGGCGGCCTGAAACGCCAGATTGCGATCAAGCACATTACCCGCCATTTTCTCTTGTTGCGTGGTGCTTTGCATACCTGTCACACCAATCAGGGTCATCGCCAATAGGAAAACCAAGGCAATGATCAACGCCGAACCCCGCTGTCGGTAAAGCCTTAGACTATTTTTGCTTAAATACGAGATGTACATGACGGTTCTCACAAGTTAGTTCCGCAAGGCGATGGTTGTAGAAAAAGCTTGACCTAAACAGCGGTTATTTAAAATCACATTAGTTTGACCTCCAGCGCCATCAGAAAAATTAACACCTTGCGGAGTGGTGACCAAATTGCCTTCAAGGCCCACTACCAATAAATTGATCTGGACACTAACGACGTTGTTCCAGTTGACCACACCCCCAGCCGGAACGATTTGTCTAGCTACACTAGGGGTAGGAGGGGTACCGGCGGGAGCTGTGTCTTCCCCATAGAGAATCTCCATACTACGAACCCCTTCGATCAGTTCCTGATTATTTAAGCCATCTAGTCGATTAACTCTTAGGGAGTTATTTGCTTCAGGACAACTTACAGCACCCGTTGTTCGCGGCCCAATAGAATAGATTCTGGAGTTAAATGTAACGCCATCATCAGCAAGCCATTGAATAGCAATATTATCTGTAGCACCATTATCATTACCGAATATTGGAAATGCGCCAAAACTAGGGATATTAGGCCATACAGGCGGCGGTGTTACCGTCGTCGAGGTAATCCCTCCTGCGCCTGCGACAACTGTTGTCGTAACTCTTGGATAATAACGGGCCATCCGTATATCACGCGCCATCGCTTCCAATGCAAACCGCCCATTCTCTTGAATGCGGGACAGCGCATCGTAGCCACGATAGGTCTGTTTGCTACCGATAAAAAGCTGAATCACGCCCGCCACTAAAAACAGACTAATGACCAGAGCGACTAAAATTTCCACCATCGTAAAACCTTGCTGAAGGTGGCTTGATTTAAAAAAGTGAGGATAGCGTGTATTCATCATAGTTCGGTCGTCACGATAAATTGATTGGGAGTCTCTTGTCCGCGGCTGTCATCCCATTGGATGGTTATTGTCACGATTGCGCCATCATAGTTAATAGTGCCATTTGCTGACGGCAGTGTGTTATTCAATGCCGTTGTCCACCTTCCGGTATCAGTCACAGCGATGCCATTCAAGCCTGCAACCAAAATAGCATTGCAATCTTCGCCTGGCCTTTGCGTGTTCGCCGCATCATAGAAACCGCATCGGACTCCTTTTACATTAGCTCGCATCTGTTCAAGAATGTCATACGCTAAGATCGTTGCTTGCGAGCGTTGAGAAGCAGAACTATTAAACCTTAATGCCGTCGCCTGCAGGCCAGCCAGTCCTAAAAGTCCAATCGCCAACACCACGACCGTTACTAGAATCTCGATGAGGGTAAAACCAGTTTGTTTTCGCATTCTTATCCTCCAGTCTAGAAAGTACAGGGTGTTATTCCTAAATTACCCTGCAGATCTGTGTTCACTCGCGCTCGTCCAACAAAATTGATAATAATCTGATTTTGCTGATTGTTGTTATGACAGAGACTTAGAGTCAATGTGCATGCCAGAGGAGCATTGCCAAGTTGACGCGCTGTTCCATCCGGTGAGAAAGAAATGTACTGGTTATTTGGTGGGTTGAGGATTGCCGGAGCATTGCCTGTCAATGTAGTCCTGCCGCCATCGAACGCCTCATAAACGCGGAGAACAACCTCATTGCCGTCCAATGTGCCGTTGTTGTCTGTAATAGGGTCATTAGCAAAATTGCCGTCGCCAGTCGCATCGGCATCGACGAAAACAATCCAGCCATTGCCCCACGCATTCCCGTTACATCCGGCTTGGTTGCCAGGACAAAGCACAACTCGCCAGCCCCGTTTAATTGCTTCACTTCGGGCCAGATTGAGCGCGCTCATAAACTCGTTCGTGTAGGTAGCCGCACGATTATTGCGCATCATCGCCTGAAATGACGGTACGCCGACGGTAAGCACAATCGCGGCAATGGCCATCGTGATGATCAGTTCGATCAAAGTAAACCCTCGTTGTCTATTCATCGTCACTACACCATTGGTTAATAGTTGACACCCTACACAAAACGCAGTCTCCTCTTCACGCCGCTTCTGATTCAACGGTCACATTTTTCCGACAAACGGCAATTCATCCTGACTGGCCCGCCGTCTATAGCTCCTCAACCAGGATCGAATCGCCGAAGGTCTCAATCCCCAATTGTTCAGCGACCTTGTGCGCCCGGACATCGATCATTGGCGAGATCACGATCAACCGGTTGGCCTGCCGCCCGTGGCGCTTCTCATAAAACCGCGCCTTGCGTTCAAAAATATACATTCCTGCCTTATCAATCGACGATTTCAATTCACAGATCAGCAGCAACCCGTTCTTAATGATCACATCCAACTCCACCTGATCCGGTCGACCGAACACCTCGCCCTGATCATCGTACTCATTGACGCTGAGCACCTGCACATCAAAGTTTTTCTCCAGAATTCCGGCCAGCGCATCGCGGAACGCTTTCTCGGATTGCAGACCCCAGCACGACCCCAAAGCGCCAATGCTGCGGTCATGTTTTTTCGCTTGCGCCATAATTTCCTCATGGAGCTGCCGCAGCTCTTGCTGATTCTCCCACCACTTACGGTTCTGCTCCTCCCACTTGCAGTTCTGCTCCGCCTGATGCTCGTCCCACTTACGGTTCTGCTCCTCCCACTTGCGGTTCTGCTCCGCCTGATGCTCCTCCCACTTGCGGTTCTGCTCCGCCTGATGCTCGTCCCACTTGCGGTTCTGCTCGTCCCACTTGCGGTTCTGCTCCTCCCGATCGCGGCGCAATTCCGCTAGAAGGTCATAAAACCGATCTTGGGTTTCCTCTCGCCCCGCATATTCCCGACGAGTCAAGTCGAGAATATAGGCGCGCAAGTCGGAATCGGTCCGCAAAAGCTGCGGTAACTCTTGTCGAATCGCTTCTTTCAACGACTCTGTATTCATGACTTTTAAATCCTATCTTTGCAGCCTAACTCTTAAAAAAAGCCTGCTCTCTCCACTCTGGCTTCATAATCACTATACTCCTTGCCAAAATCACACACAAAAACGCCGCTCCGGTTTCACCAAAGCGGCGTTTTTTTGATTCTCTCCCCGGCGCAAAACCGGGCAGGGATTTATCCGATCGACAAATCTAAAGACCCAGTTCCGCCATAAAGTCAGTGAATTCCTGAGAATAGAGGAAGTCCGCCATCACGTCGTTGCGTGATTTACCGGCTGCCAACTCACCCTGCCAAAACGTCAGGCCATCCGCATCTGGCTCGCGCTGGAAGAAGGTGCGATAGAGATCGGTGATGAACTGGGTATCGCTAGTATTGTTACCCAGATATTCGGGACTGTTGAAGAAGAAGTTCGCCATATCCCGGAATACAGGTTTGACATCGACGCCTGCCGCCTGGCGCTCAGCGATGAGAGCCTGCCAGAAAGCCAGGCCCGTCGGATCGGGCGCGCGACCCAGGATAGAGGTGTAGTAATGGGTGATTAGCTCGGTCGATGAGCTGACAAAAGTAGCAGTAGCCGTTTTGATGGCGTCCATCGTCACCGTGCAGGTTGTCCCGGTTCCAGCACAAGCTCCGCTCCAACCAGTAAAAGAGGAGGAGGTACTCACGTCGGGCTTGGCTGTGAGGGTGACGATCTTGCTATCAGCCTTTGTGTAGGACTGCCAACAATCAGCGCCACAATCGATGACCGTGGTAGTAGCACCGTCATCAGCAACCACCGTACCGGTTACCTTACCAGTACCCACTCCGGTCTTGTACACAGCCAGGACGACCTGGCTGGGATCTTTGTTATTATCCCAGTACCTGGCTGTGATGTTAGTCGTGTCCTCCTCATACAAGGCCAACTCACAGTCTTTAAGACCCACGCAAGACCCACTCCAATAAAGGAAGGTATACAGCGATTTTGGCGGATCCTGTCCATCCGTCTTCGGTGCCTGGGTCAACGTAACTTTATCGCCGTACAGGAAAGGAATATCGCAGTTAGTGCTGACATTGCAGACAATGCCGCTGGGTTGGCTATACACCGTTCCATTGCCAGATTCTTCGACAGTTACCTTCAACCGTTTAACGGTGAAGATCCGATCAGTGGCATCCCGCTGGCCTTGGGAGTAAACACCCAGCTTGTAGTCGCCCGCTGGCAGATCTTTAGGCGGCACATTAGGCAACACAATACTGCCAATACACGGTGGATGCTCCGTACCCGTTTCGGTGCTTGTTCCGGTACCCGCAGGTAAACTACTAAATTGGCACTCTTTGCCTGCGCTGAAAACCGTCGAATCCGTGGGAAGGAACACATCTGCTTTATCGGGTGAAACGAAGTACAGGCTGGCCTGGAAAAGTCCTGTTTCAAATGGTTGGTTATTTTCTACATTGAGTTCAAAACTGATGTTGCGCTGGCCATTTTTGCCCGCTGGTTGTTTCCCGTCAGCCGTAGCCGGTTTGGGACTGACTAACGTCAAATCTACTCCTACATTAGAATCTGAAAATGTGGCGGTCACTATTTTATCGCTGTCCAGCGTCACTGTGCAGGGATCCGCGCTATTACAAGTCGGTTCGCTCCAACCATTGAAAACCGAGTCGGTTCCGGATTGGGCAGTCAGCGTCACCCGAGTACCCATATCATAACTTTCCTGGCAATCATCACCGCAGTTGATGCCGGACGGGTCGCTGATTACAGAACCAGTGCTGCTACCCCCTTTTTTCAGGTTGACAATCAATGATCGTTGGCTCTCTTCCCGGAAAACCGCCGTGACAGACTTAGCTTCATTCATTTTGATTGAGCAAGTCTCCACGCTTGGATTACTATCACAACCGCTCCAACCTACAAAAGATAAGCCAGGAGCAGCCGTAGCAGTTAATGTCACATCTTTGCCCCGATTGTAGTCTTTGGCGCAGTCGGCAGCGCCAGAGCCACAACGAATACCTTCTGGACTACTAATCACAACGCCTCTGCCAGTCACCTTCACAGTTAGCGTAAAGGTATCCGGATCCAGGAAGTTCGCAGTTACTGTCTTGTCTGCGTCCATTTTTACAGTGCAGGTTGCTCCAGAGTTATTTCCACCCTCACAAGATACCCCAGCCCATCCGGCAAATATCGAACCGTCTTCTGCCTCAGCAGTCAGCGTGACTTCCGTATCCACTTCATAGGCTTCTTCGCAATCCACACCGCAGTCAATGCCATCCGGGACACTGGTCACTGTGCCGGAGCCTACTCTAGTAACCGTCAAGGCATTGGAATCAGTATTGATGACTGGAATGCTGAATTTGGTCACAAATGCATCCGCGCCACCCGAATAACGCCGGTAAGGCGTAATCGGATCCAGGACAAAGCCATCCTCAAGCGAGTTGGTATAACCGACCATATAAACATCATTAGAGAAGTCCTTGGCAAGTCCACGCCCGGAATCATTCTCGGCGCCGCCCCAGAAACTGGAATACGTTAACTTCGTTCCATCTTCATTGAGTCTGGATAAGAAGGCTTCGCTCTTGGCCGCCACATTGTCATCAGCAGCCACCATTGGAAAACCAGGTGAGAAGGTTTCGCCAGCAACAAAAGCATTGCCAAAGCTATCTACAGCAATGCCATAACCGACGTCATTGGAAAATCCACCCAAGTAAGTGGCGTAATTCAGCGCGAAAGCAGAACCTGAATCGGTGTACTTGGCGACAAAAGCATCCTGCGAAGCTGTTGGGCCGTTGAACGTGGCGTCATAAGCGCCTTCCGTAGCAATACCGGATATAGAACTGGTATAGCCCGTTATATAGACGCCAGTTAATTCATCCCGCGCAATCGCTAAACCCCGTTCATTGCTCGGACCATCCAGAGATGTATTAGAGCTGATGACACCGGTTGTATTAACCTTAGCAATAAAAGCCGCTTCATTGGTTGGGCTATTGCGATAGCCGGTGATATAAGCGCTTGTTCCCGCCGAATCTAGCACAATGCCTTGGCCGCGATCATTGCCGGTAAAGTTGGTCAGGCGGCTATATACCAAGCCGTTACCTGCTGCGTTCACTTTGACGATAAAGGAATCTTCACCACCACCATTAGCAGCAGCGCCAGTTGTTCCTGGAAAATTCACTCCTGGAAAACTTGATGAGGTAGTGTACCCCGTTACATAAGCCTCACCCAAACCATTGACGGCAATCCCATAACCAGATTCACTCCCTGCGCCACCGAGGTAAGTTGAATAGCCCAACTGGCCATTGGCATTGATTTTAGCAACAAAAGCATCTTGGGTGCCTTGAAGCGCAGCAACAATCAGGGTGAATGTCTTACGGGTGACATTTTTAGGATCAGCATTATCTTCTACTTTGACAATAAAATTGTAGCTACCCACCTGATCAATAGTTGACGTTCCTGATAATACACCCGCAGAGGAAAGCGTAAGGCTGGAGGGCAAACTACCTCCATCAACGCTCCAAGTATAAGTCACCGTACATATTGTTTCTGGCGCTACTGGTGTACACTGCCCATCCGTCGCTATAAATGTTTTCGTATAGGCAGTCCCTGGACGGGCTACGGATAAAGGCGTTGTCGTCGTAATCACTATAGTATCGCCTTCATCAACCTGCTCAGCGGTTGATTTAATCGTCTGTGGAAAATTATCTGAATTCGTGGAACCGGTCACATAAGCATTGCTCGCGTTATCCACGGCAATCCCATAACCCACATCGAAAGCGCTGCCGCCAAAATAGGTTGAATAAATAATCGTACCGGCTGCATCCATCCGGGTTACGAAAGCGTCAGTACCCCCGCTAAAATTCTGATTGATTGCAAGACTCGTCGTAGGAAACTGCTTACCCGCATCCCCCACGTTCGCATTATTCGTACTGGTCGAACCGGTAATATACGCATTGCCTGCGCTATCCACTGCAATGCTTAAACCCCGATCATCGCCGCCGACACCGGTATCATCATCCGGTGCACCGCCCACAAAAGTAAAATACACCACCGGATCAATCACCAGCGGTAGCTGCGAGTTATAAGCGGCAATCTCAAATCCCACTACCGGCGCATCCTCAATGGACTTACGCAACACATAACGCCCATCTACCTTCCGCCGTTCGCCATTCACCACCTGATAAATGGTCGGTGAGGAATGCAGTACTTCCCGCCCGGTCGCTAAAACCACCAACTCCCCATTATCGGCAATGCGCGCTTCATCCGCCCCGACCAGACTTAGATTGATCACTGTCGGGTCAACACCCGGCGCAACCACAAAGTCATACTCCAACTGGCGCGGATTGCCATACAACACCCAATCCACTCCCGGATACACTTCGCTATAACGTACTTTAGCGAAATGCGGCACATCGGTTTGCCAATACTGCGGATCATTGCCCAGATAATAATGACTGCGGCCCGGCAACGCATCCATGCCGGACATCACCGGCTTTGAATTCACCGTATCACCAGCCAACTGCATTTGCACCAGCGATGACGTTTGCTCCTTTCCACGCAACGCCAGCACCGCCGCATTCGGGGTTAAATACAACTGATAGCCTGGCGCCCGCGCCACAAACTTCACGTTTTCCGCTGCCTGACCCTGATTCGGTTCAAAATGCAACGGTGACCGCCCGAACGCCTCGATCATCCGCGCCCGTTGCGCTGCGATCGCTGGCTGTCGGTCCAGCACCGCTGCCTCACTCGCCAGCGCCACGCCCTGACCCAGCAGCACACTGACGACGAAAGCCCACAGTATGACGCACAGCCACTGCCTCCCACTGCGCATTGCCCACCCGTTGCTATTCATGACTGTACCCCACAACATGTCTTATCGCTGCATCTTTAGAAAAAAGAGTAAACCCATTACATGGTGATTCGCGAGTCCCGCCTACGTAAAGAGCAGATTATTTTGGTACTGTAAATTTTCCTGTGATCGCCGGATCAGATGTAGGATACGGTTCGCAAGCTCACCATCTCCTACAGTTACTCCTATCTGCTTTCATTACAACTCCGGCCAGAAGCCTTCAGCCATCACCTGATCTATAGACCAGAGGCATGCGTCTGGAAAAACCAGCCCGGTTTCTTCGGTTGCCAAAGCTACGCCATCCGCCCATACTTCTTCCCACCACTGCATATCGGCCAAAGACGCTTTTAAGACTCGGCGTTCGCTGCAAGCGCTTGGCAATGGCGCGTCGCTGGACGGTAATCGTTTGTCGCCAACTCCGTCCCTGTCGTTCCGGTTGAAACTGCCATTTCAAGAGATGCGCCAACAAGACCGCTATGCGATTCGCCAGCTCGCGTTGCTCGCTTTTACCCACATCCTCAATCTCCTCAGCAACCTGTTCCACATCGAGTTCGGCGAAGCGACCCGCACGTAATAGAGCGGCCTGCTGATTAGCCCATGCAATGACATCTTGCTGGTAAAGCGTCGCCATTGGCTTCTTCAACTTCAATTCCAAGCAGCCCAATACCCCTCTTTGCAAAAGAGGGGGTTAGGAGGAGTTGAGAACGGCTACGGTGTTAGTTCAACTGGCACTACCACCTTGGCATTACCCACCTCGAACGTCACCGACCCGACGGTTACGGGAACAGGCACCGATAGATCCTGGCTTGGATTGGTCACTGTCACGTTGAACAGCGCCGTTGACCCCGTCGTGTTGGACCTGAAGGGTTCGACACTTAGATTCAAAGTAGCATTCGTCGAACCCGCAGTAGCAAAGACCGTCGTACCGGTTAGATCCACATTACCCGGTAAATTGACAACTATCGTCACATTACCAGACACACTTGCCAGCGGCCCAAGGGCAGTGCCGCCCACCGATAAATTCAATCTGGTAGGACTGGCGGCAACCGTCAGAGCTGCCTCGTTCTCAACCGAAATCGCGCAACTGGGCAATACGCCAAAAGGACTTGGCTGACCAGGAGGGCTTGGGACTGCCGGCAGCACATCACCCGCAAGAACAGGAAGGGTAAAGGCGGCGCTTTGACGCGCTTCGGTGCCACTGACCCGCGTACTGGCCTCCAATGCGACCGTCACCCAATTAGCGTATTGCTGCGCATAAACAACGCTGAAATCACCAAATCCCGAATCATCCGTAGTAACAGAGGGCACCGATGGGGCTGCAACATTGCCCGGATCAAGCCGACCATTACCATTGGTATCCTCACCCGCATCCAAAACACCGTTATTTCGCCGCGGATCGCCTTGAGGGTAAAACTGGTCCTCATTCGGACAAGTTTGGTTGACCTGAGGTATCCATACTTCAGTTGTTCCGATAAATCCACGGAAATATTGCCCTTTATTATAGTTGCTCGGGATAACCTGAAGAACGACACTAGCTCCGGCAACGGCTCCACCGACCACGTCAGTCACCAGCACGTTGTACGGTAGCAAATACTTCGTAGCATCTTCGCTCTCCAGAACGACATTACCCGTACCCAGCGTAATGAAAAGTTCCTTTTTAGCCACAGTCAATTGCACTTCCCCTGTCAAACTAGTCTCAGCGATCGCCGCCTGAATAATCACGCCATTTTCCTGGGTCGCCGAGGAACCGGCAATGTATTCGACGCTGGCCCGGCCCGCCAGATCGGTTTTCGCCGAACTGGAGGTCAATGCACCGCCACTGGTGTCGCGCAGCACAGTAAACAGCACATCTTGACCAATCACCGGATTTTCGCTGGCATCTACAACAATAGCGGTAATTGTACTGCGCTCAACGGTGCTAGGCGGAACATTAACGCCAACGCTCGTAGGATTGGCTTGCAGATCAATAATGCGCGCAGGCACCGTAGAACTGAACTGGAGACTCACCGTCGCCGCCACGGAGTCAACGCCCAAGGCGCCGCTGGCGGACAGTGTGGCGCTGCCAGGCACACTTGACTGAATCGTCAGCAGATCGCTAATTTGCCCATCAGCATTGGTGATGCCTGCATACTGCGTACCATTACTGCCCGCTTCCGAAGGATTCAGGATGCCCTTAGTGGTTTGCACACGGACGCTGGCCCCCACTACCGGCTGGCCATCCCTGGTCCAGGTCACCCGCACACCTACCGGGGTATCCAGCGCTGCGCTCTCGGTCAGCTCATTGGTTTCCAGATCGTAGATTTCAATGATAAAACTGTCTGGCGAGGCACTGAGTTCGACCGGTAACGTCGAGGTATTGGCATTCGCCGACAGCCCATCCCAACTGGCATTGATGGTGTACGAACCCGACTCAGTCACCCTCAGAATGAATCGTTCACCCTGATCGTCCAACGCGATGCCCGAGGCGTTGGTCGTCAATGTCTGAGTCTGACTGACGGCCCCGGAAACGGTCACCTGAATCTGCGCGCCGCCAATACCCCGATCCGACGAATCAATCAGGGTAAAGGTCAATGGCACTTCATCGCCGACTTGAATCGCTGTCGGCACCCCAGAGATATCCAGCCGGGTGCCAGTCACCGTGACCGTCACATCGTTTGCCGTGATGCCCCCTGAACTCGCGCCCACCACGATATCACGATTGCGCTTATTGCCGCCCGCCGACAACTCCGCTGTCGCTTGACCGGCTGCGTCAGTGACTGCGCTGATCACCTGCAAGGTGCCATCGCCGCTCTTAATCTGGAAGGTCACTGTCGCCCCTTCGACCAGTACGCTGTTGGCGTCGCGGGCAACCGCCGTAATCGTCACCGGCGTCTGGTCGGAAGACGGCAATTCCGGGCTACTGGCCAGCAACGCCAACTGGGTCGGAACAGGACCGCTATTGCCTCCTGACTCCACCGTCACCGTAGCGTTGGCGATGCTGGTCAACTGGGGACTGCTCGAATCCACTACTTTGACGACGAAATTATAAGTGCCCGCGGCGCCAAACGTGCCCGCCAGCACCCCACTGTCGCTAAGCGTAATATCCGCCGGCAGATTACCAATGCTTTCGAACGACCAGGTATACGGTGCGGTGCCGCCCGCCACAGTTCCGATGACCGTGGAATACGGTACGCCCGCCGTCGCTGTCGGCAATGGTGTATTGAGCGTCACCGTCAACGGTTCGCCAGTGCCACCTCCATCGGTGATAGTGATGGTCGCCGTAGCCGTTCCCTTCAAGCCATTTTTATCAGTCGCCTCGGCATTGAAAGTGAACGTCCCCGCCTGGGTCGGCGTACCGGTGATCGCGCCGGTCGATGAACCCACGCTCAAACCGGCTGTGGCCAGTACGCTGCTGGCGTCGCGGAAGGTGTAAGGCGGCGTGCCGCCAGTCGCGGCCAACACGCCGTCGGTGAACGGTTCGCCGACCACCCCTGCGCCACCGCCTTCAAGGGTCACGGTAATGGGCGACTCGCTGGCAATCTCAATACTGAAATTGCCGGTTCCGGTCGCACCCTTGCTATCAGTCGCCTGGATCGACACGGCAAACGTTCCCACCGCCGTGGGCGTTCCTGACAACGTACCGCTAGAATTCAGCGATACACCCGACGGAAAGTTACCCGCCAGCTTCTCAAACTTATACGGCGCTGTCCCACCGGTCGCACCAGCCACACCGTTAAAGGGCACGTTCACCGTGCCGGTCAACGGCTCCAGGGTCACCGTCAGCTCCGGCTGCTTGCCGACAACGATGGTGAACGCTGCCGTACCGGTAAAAGCGCTGTTATCGCCGGCTGGTCGGGTTTCCTTCACATTCACCACAAAGCTGAAGGTGCCATCGGTGGTCGGTGTGCCGCTGATAATTCCGGTTGACGGATTCAGCGACAACCCCGGCGGCAACGCGCCCGCGATGGACCATTCATACGGGGGTACGCCACCGGTCGCGGTCAAGCTTCCTGAGTAAGGCGTTCCCACTTCTGCAGTGAGCGGATCCAGGGCAATTTGCAGCGTTCCCGGCGCCGGCACCGTGATATTCAGCGTGAAGGTCGCCGTACCGCCCGACGCGGTCTGGAACGGGAAGGCATAGTCACCTGGCCGCTCCATATTGACCGTCACCTGCACCTGGCCTTGATCATCGGTCTTGCCGAATTCACCCTCGGCGGGATTAAAGACCAAGGTAAATGGGCCAGCTGCCACAATCTGTCCGACACCAATCAGTATGCCCGCCATCGGCGAACCTTCATCATCGGTCAGCCGCAGTGTACCAGTGCAAGAGCCGGTTCCCTCCGCCGGAGTCACCTGGCAATCGAATAAACCCTCCAGCTTGCCTGCGCCCGGCGAACGAATCGTTACATCCACCGGCGCCGCCACATTGTCCGAGGTGAATTGAATCGGGATCTCCTGGCTGCCGGGAATCTGGCCACTGCTGGCGATGGTCACTGTCGTACAACCCTCCGCACCGGTCAGCACCGCGCCGCGAACGTCGGCAACGCCATTGACCGTCACCGCCGCCTGACCGCGCGCCCCAACGTCATAGCGAATTTCCGTCGCTGGTAGTGGCGAGAAATTCACATCGCGCAAGCACATCCGCACATCGGTGCTGCGGTTCGGCCCCAGGCTGGTCGCCGATACAGTCAGCACCCGGTCAGCGCCACTAGTCGCCGCCAAATACACCGAGTCGCAATTTGCGCCGCTGGGATTGCAGGTATTCAAAATTCCGCACACATCCATATCGGTGGTGCACGCCATCAACACCGCGGTCTGTCCCAGGTTTTCCACTGGATAGGTCAGCGTGGTGCTGGCCACGCCATTCAGATTGGTGAAGGACGGCGACAATACCGCGCCGTGTACAGCGCGTCCGATGATATACGGCACCGTCCCCCGGTTGTTCTTGCCGCTATTGAATGGCTGACTCACGTTCAACACTTGCTGCCGGGGCACCGATTGCACCCGTCGCAACGTCGTGTGATAACTGTTGTTAAAACCGGTGGTATCCAGGAATCGCCCATCCAGCACCAGCGAATCGAAGAGCAAAACGCCCTTGGTCCGGAAAGCGCCTCTACGCGCCCTGAACTGGAATTGCCCTTCGGTAGGGTCGCCGTTGGGGCCAGCCATGAAGAAGGAACCTGGATTGTCGGGATAACCGGTCAGCGGGCCATCGACCAGGAAAAAATTAATTTGCGTATTGGGATTGGTCGGGTTGCCATTAATGTCGTTCACCACCACGCTGACCACCCGGCTGTAGGTTCCGCTCTGAATAGGCGGATCGCCGAACCGCGTTTGACCGGCCAAAATGGCGTTGACATACGGACCAGTGAAAGTGATTGAAAAGGGCGGACGCTCTTCGTTATATACCTCGATCTCAATGCTGGCGCTCACCACCTGATTAGTGGTCGGATCCGCCGCCGAAGCAGTGATAATCACGGTGCCAGGGGTCGAGGTGGCGTGGAAAAAAGCGGTCGCGATGCCGCTGCTTTCCAATGACAGACTGCGGAACCCCTGGGTCAGATCCTCGGGATTAACCAGCGCGCCCGAAGCCAGCGTCGGCGCTAAATCCAATTGAATATTGCCCGCCAGTAATCGCCCGTCCTGTTTCAATAGAGCCGTCAGCGTGCGGGTGTAGGGCAAACTCGGGTTGACCGGTTGGCCGGATAGATTGACCGGAACCCGGGTGCTAGTGACCGATTCGCCGGTAACGGTATCGTTAACGTAAAGTTCGACGGTAATTAGCGGCCGCCCGGTAAACCCGCCATCGCCGCCGCCAGGATTGGTAAAGCCCTGGGCCAGAACGTCGCCCATCCCCCCGCTGACCATCAACAGGATGATCAACATCAATAATTCTGTAAAATTTTTTAGCCCGCTTAACAGTGTTCGCATGGCTTGGCTCCCCGCAACACAAATTCATTGTTTATCTGGAAAATCAGAATTCAGTCCCCTTTTTTTCAAAAGGGGGAGGCGAACGCCCGCCTGACTACTCGACCGCCGCTCCTCCCTCTTTCAAAATCTGCGGCGTAACGAAGATCAGGAGTTCGCGTTTGGTAGCGCTGTTAGAAGTAGTTCTGAATAAATAACCAAGCAACGGCACATCACCGAGTAAGGGTACCTTGGTCGTGTTATCAGTCTTGGTCTGCTCGAAGACGCCCCCGAGCACCACGGTTTCACCGTTATTGACCAAGACTTGCGTCTCGACTTCACGCTTGTCAATACTGACCTGTGGTCCTGTCGCAGTCGCCACCAGCGCACCCTGCTCATCCTTGGAGACCTTGAGATCCATCCGAATCCGGTCATCTGGGGTAATCTGCGGCGTCACCTCCAGCTTCAGGAAGGCATCCTTGAATTCAACATTCGTACCTGAATCGCTTACCGTCGAATAGGGAATTTGCCGGCCCTGCAAAACCGTGGCCTTCTTTAAATCAGCCGTCACAACCTTCGGATTTGAAACGATTTCCGCATTTCCTTCAACCTGCTGCGCCGACAGTTCCAAATCCACCAGATAATCTGCTCCCAATATCGCGAAAGCGATGCTCGGACCGCCAACCGGCAGGTTCACACCGAGCCGATCAGGCAAGGGCGGCACCGCCACCGGGAAGGGCTGGCCAGTGCTAAGCAAATTACCCACCGCGCTGTCGATCATGGCTCCCGTGGAATTCACATTGCCGCTCACGGTATTTACCCGGCCATCGCCTGTCGTACTGACTCCTGATACTCCAAATCGCGCTCCCAAATCCCGGCTGAAATCATCACTAGCAATCACCACCCGCGAATCAATCATGACTTGCCGAATGGGCTTGTCGAGTTGTGTAATCAGCTCGCGGATCTCACCCATTTTACTCGGCACATCCTTGATGATCAGGGTATTCGTCGGTTCGTAGGGTTCCACCGAACCGCGCGGCGACAAAATACTCTGTTGCTGATCTTTCTCCCCACTCTTCTTCTTCAATAACTCAGCAAGATCCTTAGCCTTCGCGTAATTAACCTGAATAATCTCTGTTTGCAATGGAACCAACTCTTCCACCGTCTTGCGCGACTCCAGATCCAGCTTCTCACGTGCTGCAATCTCCTCGGTCGGCGCAATAAAAATCACATTACCATTCTGGCGCTTGTCCAGACCCTTGGTGCGCATGATGATATCCAGCGCCTGATCCCAGGGCACATTCTGCAAGCGCAACGTTAGATTCCCTTTCACCGTATCGCTGACCACAATATTCAATCCGGTGAAATCCGCTAGAATTTGCAGGATCGCCCGCACCTCGATGTCCTGGAAATTCAGCGACAACAGATCACCCTGGTATTTCTTCTTCGACGGATCCAGTTCCGCCGCGCGCCGCTCCGCCTCGGTATCCCGCTGCGGCGGACGCACCTCGATCACATACAAATCATCGGCCTGATACGCCAGATACTCAAATGGCGGAACCGGCTGAATGCTCAACCGGGCGTTATCGCCCCGATTCAGCGCCTCAATCGTCGTCACCGGCGTCGCAAAATCCGTCACATCCAGCCGCCGCTGCTGACCACGGGGCAATTTCGCATTCTGGAAATCCGCCACGATCTGATTGCCTTCTTGACGCACATCCACCGCCGTACTGGCGCTGGACAACTTGACGGTGATCACGCCCTGCCCAGCGGGACCCCGCTTGAAATTCACATCGCTGACGCTGCGCGGCCCCGCAAAAATCGGCGCTTCACTCCGCTTCGGCGCCGAAGCCGCTACCGAACCGGACGGAGTCGGCGCTGGCGTCTTGCGGCTCGTTGTCCCCGCGCTCTCCAGGGTCAGGATTACCGAATCGCCGCGCACATCCACCTTATACGGCACCAGCCGCGCCAGATTCAGCGAAGCCCGGGTGCGATCCGCCCCTTCTAGAACGCTGATCTTCTCCGCTACCCCGACATTAATCGGCTGCTGACGCGACGCCAGGCCATTGCGCGTATCCAGGAAGTCCAGCACGATGCGCGCCGGCTCATTGATCGTGAAACTGCTCGGCGGCGCTTCAATCCGCTCTGACAACTTAAACCGTAACTGCAACCGGTTACCCGCCAAGGGGCTGATATCCACCGCCTGCAGGATCGGTTGCCGACCCGCGCCTGGCGGCGCCGCCCAAGCTCCATCGGCCCAGCCCCCGACCAAAAACATGAACGTCAATCCCCAAATCCAGCTCAACGCTACCCATTCTTGCAGTAGCCTCCCCTCGACCAATCGTTGACCGCCGTGGCCCTGGCTCATGGATCTACCTGTCATAATTTTTCCCCCTCAATCATTGGGTCAGCGACAGAAACGATTCCCGCTCCTGCCAACACCCGGGACGATCCGGAACGATTTCCTTCAGATCGACTCGCTGCTCGCTGATATTGATGATTTTGCCGTGATTAGCGCCCAGGTAATTATTTTTCTGTACCCGATGCACCACATTGTCGGGCGCTAGAATCAACGCCCACAATTCATCGGTGCCGCCCATTCGCACCGTTCCCATCATTCTAAGTGAACCCAGCGAATACTTCTCCAATTCCTCCCGAATCCGGTTTGGATCAGGCGCAATACACCCCGCCTCCGGCGCCGCAGTTGGCCGAACACCACCAGAAATAACACCCGCCTCAACCGGTTCAGCAAACGGTGAAACTAGAAAGGGATCCTTCAAGCCTTGAGCCGTGTAGGCAAATGGCTGATAGGGTTCAATCTTCGGCGCAGGCTCCGGTTTGCGGATCGGCGTGGTGCGCTTAGTGGTCTCCACGAAATTCCGCAGATCGCTCATGTCTCGCTCAGCGCAACCCGCCAACAGGCCCAATACACCCAGCGCTGCGATGATCCTCAGGCGATTTCCATTAAGAATCTTACCATTACAAACTCCACCTTCCCTTCTTGAAAAAGGGAGGCTAGGGGGAATTTTGCCATAGGATTGCGCGACACCCGCCGGGAAATCCCCCCTAACCCCCCTTTGCCAAAGGGGGGACCCCCTTAAATACTCAGTCACTTCGGGAAATCGCCTTAAATATCTGTTCATTTCTTACCGGCTCCCCTTCTCGGCGGGCTGCTCGGCGGCGCGTCCGCTTCATCCATATAGCGATAAGTCTGCAACGTCGCCTGGATATCCACCGGCTCCTGGTTATTCTTCGCGCCACCCTTACCCTTATCGCCTAACCCTGCCAGCGTCGCATTCTCCAGCGTCACAATGCGCGGCAACGCCGCTACCCCGCTCACAAATGCACCAAACTGATGGTAAGTCCCCTTGGCCTTGATGGTAATCGGCTTAGCCGCGTAAAAATCCCGGGGCTGTTCCGCCTCCGGCTTGAAGAGATCAAATTCCAGACCGTTCTGCTTACCCGTATTCGACACGTCATCCAGTAAATCCGGCATTTCGGTGCCGGTCGGCAACTGGCGCAACATCTCCCCCAGCTTCTCCTCCATCTCCGCCAATTGCGCCCGAAACGCCTCCAGATTGGCCGTCACTCGTTGCTTCTCGGTAAACTCCTGCCGCAACTTCTTTTCTTCGTTCTGCACGGTCTCTAGTTGCATCAACTGATCACTGGTGAAAAAGTAATAACCAGCGCCCAGCACCGCGACGATGACCAGCACCGCCAGCACCAGCCGGCCCGCCAACGGCCAATCACCAGCCTCGCGAAGATCAATATCATTCAGGTTGATTTCGGACAAGTTCATGTCTTGCCTCCCATATCCTCCTGCTCCACATCCAGTTTGAGCGGAATATTCAACTCAAAAACCCGAGCCTGCACGTTGTTTACATCTTTCTGTTGAATAACCTGCAACACCGGCTCGCCGAACAACGTGGAATTCCTGATCAGCCGCATGAATTCGGAAATAATCAGATCATTGCGCGCCGTGCCGATCAGCGTGACCCGTTTGTCCGCGGTTTTGAATGATGTCAGAAAAATGTCCTCGGGCAACAAACGCACTAGCTCGTCCAACATCCGCACCATACCAGGACGGCTGGCCTGCAACTGCTGAATGACCTTGATGCGATCCACTAGGCGGGCCTTGGCCTTCTGCAATTCCGCCAGCTCCTCGGCAGCTTTCTTGAGTCGGGCAATCTCTCCGCGCAGGTATTCATTACGCTCCTGCTGAAATTCAATGCGGTTGGCGATCTCGGTGTGAACCAGGAACACGATCCCACAGGCGAGCAACGCCACCCCGACCAGCATGGCAATCAGGTCGCGCTGACGCTGGAGGCGACGCGCCTCGCGCCAAGGCAATAAGTTGATGCGCATCATCAGTCAAAACTCCTCAGGGCCAGTCCTCCCGCCACCGCCAGTAATGGCGCATCGCGCAACAGGGCGCTGCTGTTCACCCGCGAGGCGCTACCCATGTTCTTGAAGGGATTGGCGACCATCGTAGTGATCCCCAGCACATCGGCCACCATCCGATCCAGCCCCATGACCATCGCCCCGCCTCCGATCAACACAATGTTATTTACAGTATAGCGGCCCGAAACATAGAGATCAGAGGAAAAAAAGAACTGCAGAGTATGGCCAATCTGTTCCGCCAGCCCCTGCTTGAACGGCTCGAGAATGGCATCGGCAAAATCTTCGGCGACTTGACCGGAACGCTTGGCGCGTTCCGCCTGCTCCCGGGTCAGATCGTAAGCTTCCGCGATGCGCAGGGTGAGCTGATCGCAACCAAACCCCTGCTCACGACTGAAAACGGTTTGACTGCCCTGTAAGACATACAAGGTGGAAACCACACCGCCAATATCAATCAGCGCCGTCAATCCCTCGCGTCCCTTGCTCAGATTCACTCCGCCGCTTTCTGCGCTGGCCTGGGAAAGACTGTCCGCGATCAGTCCAAAACTGTTCTCCAAGGCATACCCTTCTACATCAACCACTACCGGCGTCAGACCGGCTTCCTTCAGCGTAGCTTCGCGTGTGTCCACATTCTCCTTGCGGGTTGCCACCAGCACCACGTCCTGCATTTCGTTGCTGGCCTGCGAACGCCCCTTCACCTGGAAATCCAGATAGATTTCCTCAGTGGGATAGGGAATGTACTGGGACGCTTCAATGGAAATATTAATCTCGATGTCGCTTTCCTTGAATTCAATCGGCATCGGGATGGTGCGGGTGATAACAGCCGAGGTCGGCACCGCTACCGCGGCGCGGCGCGTTCGCACGCCGGCGTTGCGACAGGCTCGCTTAACGACCTCGCCCACTGCCTCCGGATCGACTGGATTACGATCCTCCAGCATGCCCTCGCCAAGGGGTTCGATGGCATACGCCTCAACCCGGAATCGCGCCCCGGAACGGCTCAACTCAACGACCTTGACCGCCGAGGGGCTGATATCGATACCCAATAGGGGTTCTTTACGCTTGAACAGAGCCAAGTTACCCTTCCTTCAACTGATCAGAGTGGACGAAGTTAAATCCGAGCCTGCTTTAGAATATAGCAAACACCCGGTGTCCAGTATCGAAAAATTGACCTTGAGATTGATGAGCCTGATCGCTTCGATACTGGCCAAAACTCAATAACCCTTTAAAAAACTGCTTAATTGCCACACATGGCTCAAGCAGTGACTCGTTATTTTGATAATTTGTATCTTTATTGTTATATTAATACCAATTTCCGATCCGCCATCCTACCCCTGGAGTCCGCTCATGGCCCATCGTCATCGTGACACCCAACGCGTAAAAACTCTGCTGGCCCAGGAATGCGCCCGGCTAATGGTCGATGAAGGCGTCCCGGACTTCAGAACCGCCAAGCGTAAGGCAGCGCTGCGGCTGGCCATCGCTAATAAGGCGTTGCTGCCGGATAACCGCGAAATTGAACAAGCCCTGATCGATCATCAACGCCTGTTTCATGCTGATCATCAGGCATCGTGCCTACGCGATCTACGCGAAGCAGCCCTGAACGCCATGCGCTTTCTGGCGCCGTTCCGGCCGCGATTGGTTGGTCCGGTCCTCAGCGGAACAGCGGGACCCAACGCGGACATTCATTTGCATGTATTCGCCGACACTCCACAGGATATTGCCCGGTTTCTGATGGAGCATCACATCCCTTTCGAAACCGCCGATCGCCGGTTGAAGCTGAGTAACGGCGAGCTGGCTTGGCAGCCGACCTTTCGGTTCGACGCGGGCGATCATGGCTTTGAACTCATCGTCTTCACCCCGCTGGCCGAGCGAGAAGCGCCGCGCAGCCCGGTCGATGGCCGGCCAATGCGCCGCGCCAACCTGAGCGAGGTCCAAAACCTGCTGACTGGCGAACCGGATTGAACCATCGCGATTCGCCATCCTGCACCTCCCTCGCCCGGTAGGAGAGAGGCTGGAGGTGCAGGTCACGCAAAAACCTCTCAGACCCTCCCAGGGTTTTGCGGATGTGTATCGATGAAATGCTTGAGCACCAATTTCAACTGCAAAACTTTCTCATTATGCCCGCGATGACGCTCCTCCTCGATATCATCCAGGATAATGCGCTTGATCATCGGAACGCCTTCCGAGGTATGCACCAGATAGCTGCCCATTTCCAGCGCGGCGATTTCCGGCAAATGCTCGTGCTCGGCAATGGCCGTAATTTCTTCCTCGGTCAGGTCACTCAATTCCACACAATCTTCATACGACAACATGATGCTCCCTCCTGAGTCGTTCGGTTTGATTTGGTTTGCAGAGTAAAGGTTAAACCCGGCAACCCGTCCAGACAAGCATAAATCGCAGGGTGTTTACATTAAAATTCGCATCCGCCGGCAAGGATCATGAAAATCCCATGAATCCCTTAATGACAATCAGGGTTTATCCCTATTTACGAGCCGGAAAATTCCTGGCTATCTTAAAAAAAATTAAACCGGGGTTCGCCGCGAAGACGAGAGGAGTTTCACACCACCACAGGATCGAGGGCCAGTTTGCCACCGTCCGGCCAAAGCGCGTTTGCGCGTGCTTCATAACAATAAGCACACTCGATAATCCCATAACCCGCTCCCTCGTCTTCGCGGCGAATCCTTTTTCTGAACCACCTCACCCGGCCTGACCACATCAAACGTGGTTTCCCCTCCCGAAAGCGGTATGATAGCAGGTGTAATCACTAACGCTGGCCGCTACCCCGTGCGGCCTGCTCCAACACTTTGATAAGCCCCATGAGCGCTGACTGTTCATCCCCGCCAAACGATCCTCCATCCCCCTGCGTAGGGGTCTGCGTGATCAGCCCCAAAACCCAATGGTGCGAAGGCTGCTACCGCACCCTGGATGAAATCGCCGGGTGGTGGGACTATGACCCCTATCAAAAGCGCGCCGTCATCGCCCAGCTGGACGACCGCCTGGCGCGCATCATGGATGGGTCGTTTGATTGAATTGCCTGTTTCGCCTTCAACAAGAGGGTACTAATGTCGCTTCTCCCTGCTGTTCCCCGTCGTTTACTCCACCGGCGCCTTGTCCAGTGCCACGGCTACCAGCGAGATGACGGCTGGTGGGATATTGAAGGGCAAATCGTCGACACTAAGACCTATGCGTTTCCCAATGAAGATCGCGGCGGCGCTATCCAGGCTGGGGAACCCCTGCATGACATGTCGATTCGCCTGACAGTGGATCCAGAGTTTGTCATTCAGGAGGTTACAGCCTGTACTGACGGCTCGCCGTTTGGGCTGTGTCCGGCGATCACCACCCGCTACCGTAAACTGATTGGGGTAAAAATCGGAGCTGGATGGTCGCTCAAACTCCGGGAGTTATTCGGCGGAGTGAATGGCTGCACGCATCTGACGGAACTTCTGGGGCCAGTGGCAACTACTTTTTTTCAAACGGTCTATGGCCAGCATTACGACCAGGAAGACGCCAAGCCACCGGACGAACGGGAAATCCCGCCGGTGCTGAACACCTGCCACGCCCTGGCCAGCGACAGCTTGGTGGTGAAGAAACGCTGGCCACGGGCCTATACGGGACGGGACCGGGAAGCCGATACGCAACACCGGCTACTGGTGGATGATTGTTTGACCTAATTGTGCGCGTTTTAGGCGCTCTAGGGTCGTTGCAACGCAGCTTCCACCGTATCGCGCGTTTCACGCCCACACAGGATCTCGACCAGAGTCAGGGTAAAGTCCATGGATGCGCCGGGACCGCGCGAAGTAATGAACGTCCCGTCGCGCACCACCGCAGCGCTGCTTAATCGAATGCCAGCCTGATCAGCCTGGTCATCGAGAATGCCTGGATAGGCGGTCGCTTCGCGATCCTTCAGCAGACCCGCGCTGGCCAGCACCTTCGGCGCGGCGCAGATGGCGGCCACATAGCGGCCCTGTTCCGACATGTGCCGCAGCAATGCAGCGATGCGTCGATCGGCTTCCAGGCGTTGCGCGCCACCCAGGCCGCCGGGCAGGACCACCAAATCAAAATCCCGATCCAGCACCGCTTCCAGGGTAGTGTCCGGCATCAGCATCACGCCGCGCGAAGCCGTTACGGGACCTTGTTCCAACCCCGCTACCGTTACTTCAACGCCGGCCCGGCGCAACAGATCAATAATCGTAACCGCTTCCAGTTCTTCACAGCCTTGAGCAAGCGGGACAAGCACATGAGACATGGGATTGCTCCTGATAATGTCGGTTAGTTTACTGGCGCCCAACACCTACCCCTTCCTCCCCCCCTCCGGGAGAGGGGATTGCGGGGAGACGCTGCGACCTTGCAACAAGGTCATGCCCTTGAGCATGTTCAGCGCTTCATATAACTGATAATCATCTTTCGCCAGCTCACTATCGGAACCCACCGTGGTTTGGGGTATGGACGGGAGCGGCGGCTCCGCGTCATCGGTCGCCGGCGCAGCGCCATTGCCGCCATCATTCTGTAAATGGCCGGTCAGATCCGCTTCCTTGATCAGCGCGGCGTCAGCACTGTCGTCAGCCACCTTGAGCGATTTGAGTTCGATATCGGGCTTGATGCCCTCGGCCTGGATCGAACGGCCACTTGGGGTATAGTAGCGAGCCGTAGTCAACTTGACCGCCGCGCCGTTGCCCAGCGGCAGAATCGTTTGCACCGAACCTTTGCCGAAGGTGCGTTCGCCTAGCACCAACGCCCGCTGGTGATCCTGCAGCGCACCCGCGACGATTTCCGAAGCCGAGGCCGAGCCGCCATTGACCAATACGACCATCGGCGCTTTTTTCAGTAGATCACCGGCAGTAGCGTTGAAGGTTTGTTCGGAGTCCTTATCTCGTCCCCGGGTTTGCACGATGACGCCATCCTCGAGAAAATCATCGGCCACGTCGACCGCGCCGTTCAACACCCCACCGGGATTATTGCGCAGGTCCAGAATCAAGCCCTTGAGCGCCGCCTGATTCTGTTTCTGCAAATCTTGCAGGGCATCCTGGAGGTTCGCTTCGGTCCTGGCCTGGAACTGCGTGATGCGCAGGTAGCCAAACCCCGGCTCCAGCAAGCGGCTCTTCACGCTCCGAACCTGAATAACTTCACGCACCAGTTTTATCTTTAGAGGCTTTTTCACTCCTTCACGGATAATGGTCAGAACGATGGAGGTATTGGGCTTGCCGCGCATCCGGTTAATCGCGTCGGACAAAGTGATGCCCTTGACCGAAGCATCATCCAATCGAATGATCAAATCGCCGGCCTGGATGCCGGCCCGCTGGGCAGGGGTGTCATCGATGGGGGCAATGACCTTGATAAAGCCGTTTTCCTGCCCCACCTCAATGCCCAGTCCACCAAATTCGCCGGAAGTGCCGATTTGCAAATCCTGGAAGGCTTCGGCGTCCAGATAGGACGAGTGGGGATCCAGATTGCTCAACATGCCACGGATGGCGTTTTCCAGCAGGTCTTTGTCCTCAATCGATTCAACATAGTCCTGTTTGACTGCATCGAGGACGCTAGTGAAGGTGCGCAGCTCGTCAAGCGGCAACTGACTTTCCGGCGCAACGCTCTTTTCAGCCCGGACCGCATAAACCGTGGTCAATGAAATGCCTGCTAGAAAGCTCAGCGCCAGCGCCAGACTGTATCGAGTTACAGCACTCATGGTTACTCCGCAATGCATCAGGTGAACAGTATAGAGGTATCAGGTATCAGGAACGGAAAAAGGGAATTGTTCCTGAATTTGTCCGGCTTCCATGTGGAAAGACAATATAAGACAACGGAAACCGCTTGGAAATTGCGCGGGTGAGGGAAAATTTCGAGGCGCTTCGAGAACTCTTGGTGAGTCGTCAACGTCAGGTCGGGCAAAGCTTCATCTGCACCCGACCTGCCGCTAAAGAATATTGATTACGCGTTGCCTTACGAACCCGCACGCAACATGGTTTGCATGAAGTTAGCTAATGTGCCTTCCGGCAAACCTGACCAAATATCAGACACTCTCTGGAAGGACCGCATGGAATCGAAGATTTTCTTGAAATCGGGATTCTTCGCGGACTCCTCGGCGAAAATTTTCTGCGCGGTCTCATAAGCCGCTTTCAGAACATCGTCGGGATAGCGCCGCAACTGTGTGCCGCTTTGCACCAGCCGCTGAATCGCCAGCGGATTCTTGGCGTCGTAAGCCGCCAACATGCCGACATTCGCTTCAGCCGCAGCAGCCTCAAACGCGGACTGATAAGACTTGGGCAATTTATCCCACTGCTCCTTGTTCACATAGAACGACAGCACCGGACCTGGCTCCCACCAACCGGGGTAATAATAGAACTTTGCGACTTTGTAGAACCCCAGTTTTTCATCATCATAAGGGCCGACCCACTCGGCGGCGTCAATCGCGCCCCGCTCCAGCGAAGGGTAAATCTCGCCACCGGGTAATGATTGCGGCACCGCGCCCAATGCCGAAAACACCTCGGCGCCGAAGCCAGGAATACGGATCTTCAAACCTTTGAGATCATCCAGCGAGTTGATTTCCTTGCGGAACCATCCCCCCATCTGTGTACCGGTATTCCCGCCGGGGAAATTAACCACGTTGTACTTGGCAAAGAACTCACGGAGTAACGGACCACCTTCGCCATCATAAAGCCAAGCGTTCATCTGTCGGGCCGTGAGGCCGAACGGCACCGAGCAATCCAGCGAGAACGCCTTGTTCTTGCCATGGTAATAGTAAGAAGCCGTGTGACAGACCTCAACTGTGTTTTGCTGCACCGCATCCAGCACTCCAAAGGGCGGGACGATTTCACCGCCGGCGAACACGCGGATTTCAAACTTGCCATCCGTGATTTCCGCGACGCGCTTGGATAACACTTCGCCTGCACCGTAAATAGTGTCCAGGCTCTTGGGAAAGCTCGACGCCATGCGCCATTTGATGGACGGCATCGACGATGAAGGTTCATCCGCAGCAAACACGGGAACGGCGGCGGCGCCAGCGGCCGTGGCCAAACCCAGCCCGGCCTTCTTGATAAAATCACGACGTTGCATGGTCTCCTCCTCGATGGGTCAGTGAATTGTAGTGCGTTCACGGCGACAGAAAGTCGCAATGCATTGTTCATAACTCTATCAGAGCTTTGCTTAATTGCACGGGACAAACCCATGAAAAAGCAGCGTAGATTTCCAGCCGATTAAAACCAAGTTGTAAAGATGGCGCTATCCTTGCTTGCAACCCTTGTTGGCGTGCGGTACCGTTTCAACCCGAACTGATTCAGGCAACATTTAATAACCCGTCGCCAGTATTCATTGAACCGCAGTCCAATCCCCTGATCCTAAATCACGATCCTGCTGGAGCCTGTTGTGACCCGAACTCTATTTATCGGCCTGGATGGCGCCACTTTTCATATTCTTGATGGCCTGACCCGCGACCAACCCGGTCAGGGCGTGGTTATGCCATTTCTCGGGCAGTTCATGGCAGATGGTTTTCGCGCGCCGTTGCGCTCGACACCGCATCCACTGACCCCGCCAGCCTGGACCACGCTGGTCACTGGACGCAACCCCGGCGCGCATGGTATCTACGACTTCATACGCGTCGACGACCGCCAACACGAGGTGTTTTTCACGCTTTACGACTTCCGCGATATTCGCTGCGAAACGATCTGGAGTATCGCCGAACGACAGGACCGCTCGGTGGTCTCGCTTAATTTCCCGATGATGGCGCCGCCGCCCAAGCTCCACGGCAGCCTGATTCCCGGCTTCACTCCGTGGAAGCACCTGCGCCGTAATATGACTCCCGATACGCTCTATGAACGGCTGCAAGCGATTCCCGGCTTCCATCCCAAAGAACTGGCCTGGGATTTCGAGCGGGAGAACCAGATTGGCGAAGACATGGACAGCGATTATCTGGCCGCCTGGATTGGCTATCACTTGCCGCGTGAAGAACTCTGGTTCCAGGTGGCTCGCAAGCTTCTGGTCGAAGATCAGCCAGCGCTGATGGCGGTGATGTTTGATGGCACGGATAAAATTCAGCATCAGGCCTGGGCGTATCTCGACCCGGAATTGCGTCCTGGCTCTCCTGACGAAACCTGGCTGCGCCTGCGCACGCTTTGTCTCGACTACTTCCGTAAACTGGATGGCTATCTGGCGGAGCTGGTGCGGTTAGCCGGCCCGGAAGCGCAAGTGTTCATGGCCTCGGATCATGGCTTCACCGGCTCCACCCGCGTCGTGCGCATTAATCGCTACCTGGCCGATCTAGGTTATCTAAGCTACCACGATGTTGCCGACAGCGACGCCGCCCGGCGCCGGGCCGCCAGTCCATTCGCTTACCTCGATTGGGAAAAAACCGTCGCTTACTGTCCCACGCCCTCCAGCAACGCCATTTTCATTCGCGTCGCCCGCGAACCGGGTCAGCCCGGTATTGCGCCGGCGGATTATCCAGCGTTCCGCGCCCGGCTGATCGAACAACTTTACGCTCTGCGCGATTCCGCAACCAGCGAACCGGTCATTCGCGACATTCTGACCCGCGAGGCGGCTTTCCCCGGCCAGGCCAGCGCCAGCGCCCCGGATTTAACTCTGGTTCTCACCGATTACGGCTTTGTCTCGATCCGCAATCTGGAGCCAGTCATTTTCACCCGACCGGTCGCGACGGGCACGCACCACCCCGATGGCATCGTACTGGCCGGCGGTCCAGGCATCCAGCCTGGCGGGCATTGCGAACCACTGCCCATCGCCGGCATCGCCGCCAATCTGTTGCACAGTCTGGATTTGCCGATTCCCGCCGATTTCGACGGCCAGGTGATGACCAGCGCCTTCACCACCGACTTTCTGCGCGGCCGTCCGGTGCGCTCCGGCCTGCCGACCCGCCCGGTCAAAGATGGTGCAGTGCAGGAGGATGCGATTCCCGCCGAGGATCGGAACAAAATTCTGGCGCAACTGGCCATGCTGGGTTATCTGGAGGAATGATGCCGGTTGCGCCACTGGCTTCGGTTAATCTCAACTATTTGCGAATCCCGGCCCAAACCGAAGCGCCCATCTGCGGCGATCTGGTGCTGGTGCATGGCCTGGCGGCCAGTCTGGGATTCTGGCATCTGGGCATCGTTCGCGCGCTATCGGGGCTTTGCCGGTTAGTCGCTTATGATCTGCGCGGGCATGGCCGCAGCGCAATGGCGCCGACGGGCTACTCTATTCCCGAAATGGCCGATGACCTGGCCGCTCTGCTCGATCACCTCGGTCTAGAGCGAGTGCATCTGCTCGGCCACAGTTTCGGCGGCGCGATTGCCCTGCGCTTTGCCAGCCGGCATCCGGAGCGGGTGCATAGTCTGATACTGGCGGACGTGCGCCTGCGCGCCCTGCAACCTTATCATCGACTCCGCGACTGGATTGATTGGCCTCTGTGGCGTCCAATACTACAACGCGCCGGTATTGAACTAAACGATATGGAGCCAGAGGGCGGTTATGCGCTGCTGACCGCCATGGCGCGGGCGCAGTCCCACACCACGAATACTCTGTCCATGCCGCTGTTCCAGACGCCCACCGGCAGCGTCCGGCGAAATGGCGCGGCTCAGCGCTGGCTGCAATTGCAGGAAACTACCTCGATCCGGCGCGATTTGCGCGTATCCGATGGCCTGACGCCCGCCGTTTTGCGCGCCATTCGTCTGCCGGTGCTGGGCCTGTATGGCGAACGCTCGCCGGTGATGCCCACCGCACGCGCCCTGCATCGCTTATGTCCGCATTACGAGTTGCATCGGGTGCGCCACGCCGGCCACTTCTTCCCGCTCACCCGGCCACGGCGACTGGTCAATATCGCCCTGCGTTTTCTGGCTACGCAAAGCGGGGTTGCCACGCATTCTGAACACCTCTTTGGGAGCATTGATCACGAGCATGAACCTGAACACGAGCATGAACCCGCCTCGCTCCTTGCGGCCTTCTGAACCGGGTACAAAGCCCGGTTTGGCTCGCCAGCATTTCCGCCGCATCGCTGCCCACGGCTTTGGCGATCCCTATAACGCCTACCCGCATTCGATGATCGCCTACAAGGGTTATGTCTACGTCGGCACCACCCGCGCCAACCTGTGCATGCTCAAGGTTTCCAAGATTCCATCCCGGTTCGCCTTCTGGCCGGTGGAGTGCCCGGAAGACTTATACGATCTGGACATGCGCGCGCAAATCTGGCGCTACGATCCGGTAGTTGAGGAATGGCGGGAAGTTTATCGTTCCCCCTGGATCGACAGCGTCGAAGGCAAATGCATTCCCCGCGACATGGGCTATCGCGGCATGGCGGTGTTCCAGGGCGAATCCGACCCCGAACCTGCATTATATGTGTCCACCTACGCGTCGGCGGAAGGCCCAGGCGCCTATATCCTGCGTAGCGTCGATGGCGAGCATTTTGCGCCGGTATCCAAACCGGGCCTGCTGGAATTGCCAACCACCAGCATCCGCACCCTGACCGTTTTCAAGGATCGGCTGTTCACCTCGCCGACTGGACGGGCAGGCGGCAGTCCCAATGCAGCGGACATCGCGGTAATCTATGAAAGTCGTGATCCAATCCAGGGTGAGTGGACGCCGGTCAACCCGCCTGGTTTTGACGATCCGGACAACGTCAGTATTTTTGAAATGGCGGCGTTTGGCAACCATCTTTACGCCGGGACGATTAATTTCAAGCAGGGTTTTCAAATCTGGCGGACTCAGGCTGATGGAGATCCGCCCTATACCTGGGAACAGGTCATGAGTCATGGCGCTTATCGGGGACCGCTCAACCAGGGCGTCGTCAGCCTGGCCGAATTCAACGGTGCGCTCTATGTCGGCGGCGGCATCCAGAATGGCGGTATTGACGGCGTGAACCGGGTCGGCCCCGCGGCGCCGGAACTCATCCGTCTGTACCCGGATAACCATTGGGACTTGCTCGTTGGCAATGCGCGCGAAACGCCGGACGGTTTCAAGCAACCTTTGTCCGGCTTCCGACCCGGTTTTAACAACCTGTTTAATGGCTATTTCTGGCGGATGGCCGCGCACGACGGCTGGCTGTATCTGGGCACGCTGGACTGGAGCCGGATGTTGCCCTACGCTGACCGGGAGCGCTGGCCAGCCTGGTTCCGGCGCACCGTGGATCGGATCGGTCTGGAGAAAATTATCGAGCGACAATCCGGATTTGATCTTTATCGTAGCGCTGATGGCGAAAACTGGCTGCCAGTGACCACTAACGGCTTTGGCAATTCCTATAATTACGGCTTACGCGGACTGGTTTCTACGCCACAAGGATTGTATGTCGGTGCGGTTAATCCCTTCGGTCCCCAGGTCGCCTGTTGTGAAGAGGAACAGTGGCGCTACCAGGATAATCCGGATGGGGGTCTGGAGATTTGGCTGGGTTCTCAGGCATAGGCTGATTATGCAAGCCCCATTGTTTGTCCTGACGTGTATGCGTTCCTATTCCTCGCTGGTCAGCGCCATGCTCGGTCAACATCCCGACATGTACGGTTTGCCGGAACTCAATCTGTTCATGGCTGACACCTTGGCTGGCGTCATGCGCAAATTGCAAATTGTCCGCCCGCAAAGTCTGCACGGTCTGCTGCGCGTCGTGGCGCAAACTGAATATCAAACCCAAACAGTCGAAACCATTGAGAGGGCGCAGGACTGGCTGCAAAAGCATTCTGGCGGAACGGCCCGTCACCTCTTGGAATATCTGGCTGAGCGTACCGGATCGCGCATTTTGATCGATAAAAGCCCCAGCACCGCCTTGAATCCAGCCAATCTGAAACGGCTACAGTCTAATTTCCCAGATGCGCGCATTTTGCACTTGGTGCGCCATCCCCGCGCGACCTGTAAATCCATCCACGAACTTCGGCAAAAAACCGCCCATAAGCGCGAAGAGGGTCAAGCAGACGAACTGACACCGGAACAGTTGTGGCTGCGCATCAATCGCAATATTCTGGATTTCACCGAGCGACTGTCCCTGGGTCAAAGTATGCGGATTCAGGGCGAACAATTACTGACCGAGCCGGAACGGTATCTGGCGCAAATCACCGAATGGCTGGGTCTAAGCAGCGATGCGCACAGTCTTCAAGCTATGCTGCATCCAGAGTGTTCGCCCTATGCCTGCATAGGTCCGTCGAATGCGCGGTTTGGCAACGATCCCAACTTCCTACGCAATCCGCGCTATGCCAAAAGACCGATTCCCTTGCAACATCTGGAAGGGCCTTTGGAGTGGCAACGCGACGGTGCTCAGGGTTTTTCCACGCAAACTCTGGCGATTGCTCGCCGGTTTGGTTATCACTGAATCCTCATCGAGGTTTGCAAAATTTATGACTTCACTACAGAACAGTACGGATGCATGGTTAAAAACCATGAGGTTTATGACTCATTTTACTATTCGTTTAGCCATTCTTGCTCTGTCCATGTTGCTAATCGCCGGTTGTCCTGTGGAGCAGGAATTCAGCCAGGTTGGTTTTGGCGATCGCACACAACCGCCATCGACTATAAATAATACCGTTGAATATTCAGCGAACAATCGTAGAGGGAAATTGATTGAACGATTCAATCAATTTGATCAAAACGGGGATGGTGTTCTAACTAGCGAGGAAGTAAAGCGTCCCAGACTTTTCAACAAGTTTGATGAAAACGCCGATGGTTTCATAACGCTGCAGGAAGCTGAAAATTATGTACGAAATCGGCGCTCGTCATCCTCTTATCGTAATAATAACTATCCCGAAAGAAGAAATTTTGAGAATGCTCCGCCGGTCCGGCCAACTGCAGACCCGGTCTATGCTAGTGTGACTCCTTATGATTCAGGAAGCGATTTACCTGATGATTTGGAAAACAGTTCACCGGAATTCAGCCAGCCACCTACAAGAGGTCGTTATACCAATAATTCTGGTGGTAATCGTGGCGGTAAACTGGTTGAGCGATTCAGGAAACTTGACCGGAACGGCGATGGCGTTCTCACCCGGGAAGAGGTGAAACGCCCTGATCTCTTTGAACGCCTAGATCAGAATGCGGATGGTTCCGTAACGCTGGAAGAAGCCAGGAGCTATGCGCGAAATCGCCGTCAATCCTCCCGCAATAATAAGGTATCTCGCTCCGAACCATCCGGCAATTTCCAAAACCCTGGGCTTGTAATAGCAAGCACTTCATCATCCTTACCGATTGATGATACGCCAGATGCTCATAATACTTCTCTTGGAATGAATCAAACCTTGAATGTTCGCTATGCGGACATTCCCGGTGTTGATCCTAACCTTGTCAGCCTGGATATTTATGCGCCAAAAACCGGTAAACAGCATCCTGTCGTTATCATGGTTCATGGCGGCGGTTGGCGACGAGGAGACAAAGCCAATCCAAATGTTGGAATAGACAAAGCCAACTTCTTTGTACCCTTGGGTTATGTATTCGTCAGCATTAACTATCGCTTGTCACCTGCTGTAAAACATCCCACGCATGTTCAGGATGTAGCAGCAGCAATCTCATGGATATACGATAGAATTAACCAATATGGGGGTGACAAAAATCATATTTATTTGATGGGACATTCGGCTGGCGCGCACCTAGCGGCGCTGGTTGCCACCAACAATCAGTATCTCAATGCGCTGGGCAAAAACTTGTCAGTAATTAAGGGTGTGATATTGCTTGATAATGCCGGTTACGATTTAAATCGCGCCATTGATGATTTAGATGGCGGTAGAGAATTACGCAGCATGTATGAACAATCTTTTAGCAAGGACCGTAAACTTTGGAACAATGCATCTCCTGCTAAATATATTGCTCCTGGAAAAAACATTCCACCCTTTTTAATATTTTTCCATTCAGGCTCTAGTTCGACAAGAATAACGCTTTCCAATGATTTTGCCAAGTCATTGCGTAAAGCTGGCATCTCTGCCAAAGTGGTTTCAGTGCCTGGAAAAAACCATCAGGCCATGAATAGCGACGTTGGGAAACCAGGGGATATCCTGACCGTTAATATTCTTGAATTTCTAAACGAACTATCGCCTTCCAGGCCGATATCAACTCCTGCAATTGAACGCTCTATTTCTAAAACATCGCCTATCTCAAATGCCAAGGTGAGTTTTAAAGAAAACGAGAATACGCTTTCTCATCTACGCTTTTCGAAGGATTACTTTCCTGGCACACGGGATCGTAAGGGAAATTTCATGGGAGGGACGGAAACAAATGCAATCGTAGCCTATGAGGGTCAGTTATATGCCGCCATCAGCTACTGGAATTGGGATCGCACATCAGGTGAAAACCCCGGCGCACAAATCCTGGTCAAGCGTATTGCGCAGTCACCTTGGGAAGTTGATGTCAGCCCTGGGGTTGACTACCTCAGATTTGCTGCGCTGCATTCGGTCAATTTTACGACCGATGACGCTGGTAAGAAGCTGGACAAGCCGGTTCCTGTATTATTAGCAGGCACCAACTGGCAAGGCCAGGACAATTCAGCGATCATTTTTGCCAAAGAGGGCGGGCATGGATCATGGAAACGTTTGACTGTTACCAAAGATGCGCCTCGAACTGCGGGTGGTTATTCTGAAGTGCGGGTTATTTTTGATCACATTGACCACATAACCGGTGTTCACTATGTCTTTGCAGCAGTTGGCGATGGGCTTTATCGTGGCGTCTACGATCCTGATAGTTCTGAACATATTCGCTGGGAGTCCAATCCGGAAATGCGCTGGTCAGCGAATAGGCTATTAGCCGCTGCGGAAGCAAACGGTTCTTTATACGTGACTGTCAATATTGTCCCTAGGCGAGCCAAGGCCGGAGGATTATTCAGGCGCATTGATGGTTCCTCACCTCGTTGGGAACAGGTCTACGAGTGGCAATGGTCGCATCCTTATCACGAACATCCAAAGCCTAAATATGGGATGCGTGGTTTGACCGCAGTAGCAGGCGCGGATGGTTATGAATTTCTGCTGGGTGCGCGAGAACATCCAGGGGTCATCGATCACATTGATTTAAAAAATAAGCACGTTATGCCTGAGATTAATGTTCGTGACCTGGTTCAGAAGCATTTGATGAATGGTAAAGAATACCTGCGAGTTACGCTCATCGCCTATAATAATATGTTGCCCGTAAGAAACCCTGACACCGGCATGTCTGCGCACTTGATTGGTTTGTGGATTAACCCGGACGTATCAGATTTAAAAATACAAAAAAGCTCGTGGTATCTCGTAAGATCAGCGAATGGAAAATATTCATTAGGGCGAGTTTTTGATCCAAAAAATCCTGATCCTGAACATGGATTGCGCGGTACAAGAACGATCTGTCAATCACCTTTCCCTGGAGAGAAAGGCAAGATTTTTTATTTCGGCGGTTTCGATGCAACAGGTGGCCCTTATCGAAATACTGCCTGGATTTACAAAGCAGAGCTACCTGTGTGGCCAACCTCAAATTAAAGACTCTGGAAAGAAGGAGGAAAAGTAATGACAAAATCCGAATTATTTCGGCTATTGACTTACTCAATGCTTTTTCTTTCCTCAATACAAGGATGTGTGGCGGCTGCTACTTCGGTTAATGCGGAAATTGGATGTTATGAGGCAGCGCCAGGCACTCCACTAAGAGATCCTGAATTTAACTCTGATAACCTGCTTGCGACTTGGCAAGTGAACCCGGTTCTAAGAAAAAATGGGCAATTAAAGCGGCCTGGGTGGCTTAATATAACCCCTATCGATCCTGCAACAGGTCTTTTCCTGATGGATCAAACCATTTCATTTTCTGAAGCAAACCCTACTCGCGTCAATGTCACGAATAACGGGCCAGAGTGGGCCTATAGTCAACGTGGACCTGAAGTTTATTTCACTGCATATACATCAAACCTGCGAGGCACCCAAATCGGTCGTATTTCAAGGAACTCACTTGGTGAGTGGCAACTTGGCTTTTTACCAGGGAGTAAAAAACTAGCGCGTCCGGAACCTAGCAAGACTAAAACCGACCCTGCACCTAAAATTTACTATACAAAACAAACCAAAAAATTACCCAATTTTGCATTTGGCGTATTTGGCTGGCGTGAAGATACTGAGTCCTACATCGATGCTGCGATGAGTGAAGATGCCCGAACAGGAAGATGGCTACCTGATGGCCAACATCTTTTTTACCATAAGCTAGTCGCACAGAATCCAAGAAGGATTGCGCAACTCTATTTACTGAATGTTAATACTTCGGAAGAGACTCGAATCACCGATGACAATTTACGCTATATCTCGATTGCCGCATGGAATGCCCCTGAGTTGGATGGCGCGACAGCACTGCTGTCAACCGTGAGTACGGCTAATGAAGATGAAGTCTATATCAAGGCTTGGCGTCAAGATACTAATGGGAAATGGATTGATTGGACAGAAATTCATTCATTTATTCCAGAACTCCCGGACTTGGATAGCCCGGAGCCTTTTGTATACAAAGGCCGATCCTATTTGCTTATTACTTCGCGCACAGCCCTATCCCAAAATCTAAGCACTGAAAGTGTTATATGGGTTGCAACAATTGATCCTTTATTGCCAAGCGATCAGAGAATTGAGCAACAGATTATTAGTCAGGAATACATACCTAATACGATATCAGTAAAAGCAGACCCAGAAGTGTTGATAACTCCCAATGATGAGGTGTGGATTTACTATCTTGACAAGGGAGTCATCGATATGCCGGATAGTGCGATTGGTTTGATTGTCTGTAATTTCTCTCCTTCACGTTAGGAAAACTTAAATTGCTCTCCTTGGAAGAACCATGCTAACTTACAATTTCTTTAGCAATAAAATCTCATTTATCCTATTTTTATGCTTTGCAGTGATCAGTCACAAGGCATTTACCCATGAAGATAACTTCTTTCAAGCACCCTATACATATTCAATTTCTATTAACAACATTGATTCCTTCAAGCCTAAATGCCAGGAAGCCTTGCCGGGTTGGGACATCAAGGACCCTGAATTTAACCAGGAAGAAATGCTGGCTGTCTGGCGAGTTAGCCCCAGACTCAATCAGGATGGGAGTATAAAAGAAGATGGCAAAATCTATATTACACCCATAGATATAGAGACTGGCAACTTCTCTCTGATGGGTCAATTCGAAATTAATGACGCCAATCCTGTTCCACAGAAAAGCGTGATCAATGGGCCAGAATGGGCAAACAGTCGAAGGGGTTGGGAAATATTTTACTCATGCTACTCAGCCGATTTTAAAACTGTTCGCCTCTGTAAATTGTATCGCCATCAAAATATTTGGCGGGCTCCTGCATTACCTTCAAGCAAACATAAAGGCATGCGAAATCCCAGTAAAAATGCCCTGGATCCAGAACCGAATCTTTTCTATCAATACTACCAAGGAATAATAAGTAAAGGCTCCAGTCTGAAGAAATTATATTTTGGCTGGAGGAAAGATACCGATAACCCTGTTGATATCGAACTATCACAGGATATTGGCCAAGGTAAATGGATGCCTGATGGAAGAAGGATTGTCCATATTAAAACTTTAATTAATTCAGCGGATGGTAAACGCATTAAGCAACTTGCTATCTACGACCGACTTACTAACAGCGACCAACTCATGCTCAATGATGGCCGGGAACGGCGTGACCCTTTTGCCTGGAATGCTCCAGAGTTAAATGGACAACCTGCGATTGTTTCCATCGTGCAAAATCACCAAACTAATGCGTGGGATGTCGAAGTCTATCGGCAAAATGAGCAGGGAACTTGGGTAATCTGGAATATAATTCCGCCAGTGCATCAAGATTTTCGGGTCAATTTTAGCCCAGAAGCTTTTGTCTTTAAAGAAAAATCTTATATTTCAATAGTTTCATATATGGGCAGTGACCTAAAGGGGTGGCGTAATCAACCCAGTATTGTCTGGATTGCCAGCGTCGATCCAAATTTGGAAGAAACACAGCAGATTCGTCACATTGTCAGTCAGGAACAAGATCCATCACAAATATCCCGCAAAACCGATCCTGAATCACTGCTTATTCAGGAAGGAGATTCTGCAAGAGTTTACTATGTTGACTTTAGTGTAAACGGTAAAGCAGCCAAATTGGTGAATTGTGATACGGGCCTTACAATGCCTGATTGAATAAATCATACTTAAGGTAGTTTTATGAAAAAATATTTTATTATATATAGCCTCTTTCAAGCATTATTTCTTAGTACGTCGGACCTCTTTGCTAAAAATGATGAAGAAGATTTCAGGTATAAAAATAATAATTTTTTACCCTTATTCGTAGAGATTGTAGGTCGCTATTCGATGCCTTATTTTTTAAGATGTGACACGGAAGTGATTCAAGCCAGGTTAGGAGAAAATCCTATAGGATTCATCACTTTTGTACGGGATAATCAGAGCGGAAAAATTTGCCAGAGAACTGGCGAGGTTATGCAGGATGTGTTTGTGAGTCCTCTTGATCCCTACACAGGACTTCCTCTTGAATCTATTCAATCCAAACATGTTGGATCGAATGAATGCGGTAAGCCAGTGTTATCTGATGCAGAATTCGGCTTGGACTCAGCGAATCGCCCATTATTAGCATATACTTCTGATAATGGAGTGCAGCTTGTTCAGTTTCAAGGTGATAATTGGGACACTATTACTTTTGTTAATCAAAAAATTCCTTACTCAGATAAGTGGCAAATTGCAGGTGAACCTCTCTCTCAACATCTTTCCGAGTTACAAATTGAAGTTCTCACTGATCCTGTTTTACCGGATGCATACAGAACTATGAGTAATGTTGTATGGTTGCGTATTTCCAGTGATGTTTCTGGAAAAATTAAAAATATTGAAAAAATCCACAAATTCTATTATTGGGATAAAGAGAGTGATCGCACTAGTTTTAAATCCCATATCCATCCTGAAGATCCCACTAAATTTATTCGAGTTGGAAAAAATGGAATTTATGAATTTTCCGATAAGGGCGTCGATTTAGCGCTTATCCATGACAGTTTCCCGGAGTCAACCATGCGAACATGGCTGATACCTGAGCAGGAATGTATAAGTCTTGGTTTAGCACGTATATCTAATCCCCAAACATGTCCTGCTATTGTATTTGGAGACCATACTGAAGGCGATAAATGGAATTTAATAGTAAAGGCCAAACATTTTAATGGTAACTGGGTTGAAATTCTACGGGTTCCCTATAATAATACAATCAGAGTTAACGCAAATATAATCAATCACTTAAATTATCCGCGTTCAGTGATTCTGGTAACAGGAGATGGAGATGCAAGACTTTACTTTCTTGATGGGTCTCTATTCGTGGTAGAAGACAGCACTGTTCATACAAAAGGATCAGAAATGCTATATTTCTCAGAAAGTCAACTTCTCGTTATTTATTATATAAACGCCAATACAAGAGAACCACAAGTTATTATGGTGCGTGTTACCCAATGAACAACCCCGCAGCAAGCTGCGGGGTATGTATCCCGAACGAGAATCAATTACTGATACCCCAAGCGCCTTGCCAGCGCCACCGTCGCCGGACTGAATCCCGAACCATCCGCCATCCACTCCAAGGGATCGCTCAAATTGACTTTAGGCGGGGGTCCCGTTCGTAATCGTGGATCTTCCAAATACTTGCGATTGTTACCGCCACGCGCATTATCCGGTCCCAGAGTGGCGAATGGGGAAATTTCTGGATGCTTCATCGCTTCGATAGCTTGAGCATCCATGCGAATATCCAGCCACTCGGCGATCTGCCGTAAATAGCGATCCGGATCGGCCAATAACTGCTCCCCTTGCAGATGAAGACTCTGCCCGACCGGCAGCCGTTCGGTAAATCGCAAAATGTGCCCATGAACCTTCAGCCAGTTTTCCTCCATCCGACGCCCATCCACCGGCATCCGATCCCGTCCTCGTCGGGCGCGCTGTTCCTGGCGCACCTGATATAACGATTTACCGGTGGAACGCGGATGTCGCGATAAATGCAGAAAATGGGCAGTGGGAAAAATCTGGTATAAACGCACCAAATAGGCGGCTTCCGCACAATTACTGGGACTCTTCTCGACCATCTGGCGTGAACCAAGTTGTGACGCCACATACCAGGCCAACTCGCGCGTAGTCATCGGCAAACGCTCGCGCAACCATTGCCAGGCGCGTTCGGCAGCCGCCTCGGTTTGTTCGCCATCATGCAACTGGGCCAGCGTGCGAACCAGACCATGCAAACGGTGTCGATCGCCGGGACCGGCAAAGCGCTGAAACAAACCATCCACCGTGTCGGCCACGAAGAAATTCGTCTCCGGCAATCCGTATAATTGCGGATGCTGGCCCAACATGCCACACGCCACCGACGAAAAGGAACGGCCCGGACAAAGGATAAAGACCGGATGATGAACGGAATAGTCTGGATGACTCACTACGACCCCACTTGCAAGGACTCTCTGCGCATCGGGAACAGCGTTTCCCGAAAAAGTTTTATAATCAACTTTACACTTCCAGGGGCGTTGTATCACCCATTTTTTGCCACTCATTCCACGATCCGGTCGCTAACTGCATGTCCGCACATTCCTCGTTTCAGTTTCACCCCCTCCCTGCCGAATTACTACCCGGGACTGGCCGCTGCCTGATGCAGACATCCGCCTGGCATCAGGGCTGGTTATACCTGGGCGTCACCGGCTACCCGGCGGACGCCTACCAACCGGGCAGCGCTGTCCTCCTGCGTCATCGGTTACGCGCATCCAGTTGGGAGTCGTTGTACGCAAACCCGGTGGAATCGCGCTGGATTATCCAGGCTGGTCAGGCCCGCCGCTTCCCGCTGGAACTGGGTTGGCAAACATTGACGGTGCTGCCCGGCGCCACACAACCGACGCCCGCGCTGTATGCGCTCCGGTTAGGGCTGCGCACCTCCGCCCTGTTGCATTCCAGGGATGGCGTTCATTTCGAAGCGCTACCCAATCCAGCTCCCGATGCCGGCCACGGTCCTTTCATCGCGTTACGCGGTTTTTCAAATCAGGCGTTCGCCATTCCAGCCAGCGCCGCCCATGATACTGGACGTGAGGGTCCACAGATCTGGGTTAGCGCCGATCCGCTTTCTCAACCCTGGCATCCGGCCTGCGAACCCGGTTTTGGCAATGCCGGGAATCGCACGCTGGATGGTTTACAGGTCTTCAATGGTCAATTGTATGCCGCCGCCGGTAACTCAACCAATGGCTTTCAGCTCTGGAAAACTGCGGCCCGCAGCCTGTTGCCTTTGACCTGGGAACCGGTGCTGATCGAAGGCACCCAGCGCTACACGCTCAATCCTCATATTGAAACCATGACGGTGTTCAAGGATGCGCTTTACCTGGGCGTCCGTTCGCCTAGCCCTGATCCCAATTGGGAATTTGCGACGTCCGGCGCGGAGATCATCCGGGTTCTACCCGATGGCCGCTGGGAGCTAGTAATGGGAACCCCGCGCTTTTCGCCGGTTGGCTTGCAAATTCCTCTTTCTACGCACGGTCCTGGTTTCGGCGACCCGCATCACCGGCGGATTGCCCGGCTGGTCGGGACACCCGATGCGCTTTATGCAGTCATTGATCAAGGCGAAGAGCCGCCTCAAGCTGATTTCACTTCCACGCTCGAATCGAAACGGTTCCAACTCTGGAAAACCCGCGATGGCGAGGACTGGCAAATGATTCCACTAGACGCTTTCGGACAACCTGGAGTCACCTGTTTGCGGGTACTGCAACCGACGCCGTATGGCCTGGTAGTTGCTGGCGACTGGGATTTAAGCCGTCATCCCGAAACGCAACCCGGTATTTGGCTGGAGAAGAGGTAACTTTTGTTTCTTTATACCAGCCGCCACATTGATCTGTGATAAGAATCGTGTTGATCACGGCAAGCAACCCACGATCAAGGCGAGCCTGCTCAATGATCTGAGTTACCTATGCCGCCGCTGCTAAGCCAAGTCGTCTGCGCACGTTTTCCTTGAAGCGATCCGCCTGCGTCAGGTTCGGCAATACTTGGCTCAACGCTGCAAGCGCCGTTTCCACATCGTGAACGCCTACTAGTTGCTCCTCACAAATAAAAGTGGCGATTGGACCGATAAATTCGGCCAACTCTTGCTGTAACGCTGTGAGCCTTGACGCTGACAGATGTTGGTCCGATTCTGGCACAGGCGATGTCGAGTCAACGGCGCCTAGGTAGTTCAGAATATCGGAAGTAGCTGGCAGTGGCGTGCGTAAAGCGGGAATCGGTCCATCGACGAAGCGCAACTTGCCACTGTCCACTTGGGGCAGCAGCTCAAGCGCTTGGTTACCTCGCTTATCGGAGCAAGCGAGGTATACGATTTCGCCATCTAGTAGATTGAGCTGAACCATCAGCTTAGACTTTGTAATCATGAGCAAACCAGTACGGCGCTCTTGATGCAATCGCTGGAGTTCAGTTAGAAACTGCGGTGAGAAGGTTGTTGCTTGCGTCATCATTAGTTTACTTGGCTAGTGAGTTATTGGGTAGCATCGTCAATTTGGAGGCATTTTTATACCAGAAATTCCCGGTATCTCAGTTAATCATTGATCTTCAATAAGTTTTTTATGTATATTCAAGATTACATTAAGAAAAATATCATTTAGATTCAACATGATGTAAAAATAGACTGGGAATTGCTGTTTTTATACAGCCTCTGGCAAGCCAACTCTTTAAAAAGAAAAATCTTCGTCTCCCCTCTCCCGCTTGTGGGAGAGGGGTTTTCATATAGCTTCTTAGGACTTGAGACGCAGGCGCTCAAGCGCCATTTTCAAGCTAACTCCCATACGCTCGATAGCGCGTGCTAAAGCACCGATCTCGTCATTGCGATCAGTCGCAACAATTGTTTCATTCAATTCGCCTTTGCTAATTTTATTTGCAACTATAGTCAGTTGCTGAATCGGCTTAGCTAAGCGCTGTGAAAAAAGATAACTAATCGCGATAATTAGAATCAAGCTGAAACCCAACAAGATAAAAGAGTTTCGCTGAACTTCATACAGAGAAGAAAATGCCTCGTCGTAGTCCTGTTGCACGATCACAGTCCAACCCTGACTAGTCTTTTGGGTATAAGCAATAACACTCTTACCGTCTTCTTCATAGACTATCAACCCATTATTTGATTGTGAATTATGCAACGCTGGATGTTGGCTAAAATCTTGCAAAGCTTCACGTAAAACTTCGGGCCTGCCATGCGCAATAGCTTTGCCAGCTTGATCTAGCAGAATAGCAAACCCAGTCTGTCCAATCTTAGCATTCGTAATTGTCTGTGAAATATCCTCCAAGTGCATAGCCATTGCAATCACCCCCAGTCCTTGCTGCTTGGCATCGGCAATAGAACTGGCCAGAACCAAGGCCGGCTTACCAGAAGTTCTACCTATTAAGACTTGCTGACCTAAAGGCTTACCCGCTATGACTTCCTTAAAATATTTGCGATCGCCATAATAAGTGGTAGGGTTATCATCACTACGACCGATATTTTGACCATCAGACCGGACAGTAAAAACCAGATAGGACCATTGATAAGATTCTACGATCGTCTTGAGTACAGGATTTTGCTGAGCCGCATCCATTGAACGAATCGCCTCTAGACGAGAATTTTGCTGCAAAACCTTGATGTTCATATCCAGCCAGTCGCCTACTTGATTAACCAAACCAGTAGCTGTCTTATTAAAAGTTAAGGCGACTTGATCACCCCAGGTTTCTTTGGATCGATAGTAATTCAAATACCAAAGACTTCCAAATGGCACGAGTGTTACCATCAGCATGATCGACAAAATCTTGGTAAAAATATTTAATTTTAAAAATGCAGTCTTCTCTGACATCGCATGGACCTCTTGATTTAAGATTGATAGTTAAAAGATTTATTAGTCGATACAGAAGCCAACTTTCTGGAGTCCCTATCACTCAAGGCTCTATTCTATATCAGTACTATCATTCACTAAATTCTCCAAAATAATGGCAACTGTATTGTACACATGAACCGATGTAACTCTCCATATGATACCAGTCAAATCGCTGCACAAACCGGTGCTTATCAAAAAGCATTTTATTTTCATAATGATATTCCTTAACTTTTTCATGATGTTTATAATAAGCATTTTTTAGGCCATTCTAGGAAATGGTATCATGTTTATAGTCAATATTAATTTGATCTGCCCTAGTTATCATATCAAAAATAATTAAAATTAATTACTTATATAAAATATCGCCCGCTTGGCGCAAAAGAGGCGCGCTATCCAGCCAACGGCGAGCGCTGTCATGATCTGGCAATATACTAGTCACAAATTTTACTTTTCAAGAGCTCTTTTCTAGCTATTGGTTCAAAATGAACCACTGTCTATCTCAGATACACCACAAGTAGGGCGCACGAGCGTCATTGTGGTTGAGAGACCCATTCCATTCAATTGGGTTTAGGCGGATTAACGATGGCGCGTGCTGGATTGCCTGCCCTCTTCCCTGTAGCCAGTCGAAAATAAAAATTTTTTAAAGGGATGATGAAGTTACATTCATCAAAATAGCGTAGATTCCCAGAGCAAATTCTGTTCCGGCAGATCTCAAGGCAACCATGACCACATTTCCAGCATCACAAACCGCACCAGCGCCCGAGTGAAGGCGACAATGGCCCATTGCTCGCCAGCGGCGATCTTGGCGAACCCGGTCATTTGCGATTTCAGCAATCCATCCGGATTGGGGATTTCAATGATCACCCGCACGGCGTGCATGAACGGATTGGCCGGGTTCGGTTCAACGACTGGGGCAACGGCGGTCACGCGACCGGTGAAATCGCGCAGCGGATAGGCCCAGACCCGCAATTGCACCGGCGCATCAGTGCGCACCTCGCCAATATCGGTTTCCGGGGCCAGGATTTCAGCGCGCATGACCCGATGATCTTCAACGGTCACGAACAGATCGCCCTCTTTCAGATAATTTCCGGTCATGAACTCCGGGCGCGGCGTGACCACTCGCCCCGCGACCGGCGTTCGCAGGTAGGTTCTTTTTCGTTGCTCCTCAAGATAGGTTTGTTTGGCGCGCAACTGCTCAAGTTCAGCCTCTTTCGCCGTGACTTCCAGGGACAGTGGCGGGCTTTTGATCAAACTTAAATTCGCCTCGGCGACCGTGACCGCCGCCTGATCTACCTCGGCGGTCTTGACAGCCTCTTCATACTCCAGCGCCTTCACCACACCCTGTTGGTGAACCGGCTCCAGCAGTTCCTGGACCTTGCGACTGTGCTTTGCGCGCACCTGAGCCATCGCCAACTGTTGCCGCGCATATTCAATCGCTTCGGCTTTGGGGCCATGCTGAAGCAGTTCCAGTTCTGCCTGTTGACGTTTGATTTCAGTGGCAGTAACGGCAAGCTCTTGATCCTGTTGCCAGGTGCTGAGTTCAGCCAGCACCTGCTCCGGCGTCACCCACTCGTTTTCTCGAACCTGAACCTGCATGACGATGCCGGACGTGACCGCATGAATCTCGGCGCGTGCGGTGGGAAACAGGGTCACTTCACCGGTGACATCGTAGGAATAGGGCAGAAACGACGCCACTGCCAACAGTGTCAGCACGATCAGCCACAACCGATAATGGCGTTGCGGAGGGTCTCCGATCGGTTTCATTACCGCCGTGCCGGCTTTGCTCCCAACCAGCCGTTTCCCAACAGACTGGGCTGAGCTGGCCGCGCGCAGTGCGGTCCGCGCCTCTGCCCGCGCTTCAACTCGCGTTCTAATCCGTTGGCGCTTATGGGTTCGCCGATAGAGCCACCAGCGCATCACCATCGCCACCAGAATCAAAAATAATACTACGCCGATGCCTTGATATTGACTTTCCAGATAAATGGCCTTTGTCAGCATCACCATGGATAGCAACAACAGAACATAGGAGATGCTGGCGACGATGTATCCGACAAGGGCATATCTTTCCAGGGGCGCCAAACCTGCTGGTGGGCGACGACCGCGCACGTAAAGCCCCAAGACCCGAAATGCTCGATCTCGCAACCTGGGCAATCCCAAGTGAGTAGCCAACCAAACGTAGCCATCGCCCCACCAGAGCGGATTGGCAATAAACAGAAACGCCCCTAATCCCAGATGGCCCAGAAGAAAGGCGTAGGAACTCAGCGTAATACCGCTCTGATAGGTCAGCCGCCAGATCAGGATGCCGCCGACAAACAGCGTCAACTTGCTTAGCAGCGCCGCTCCAGACGCAGCCAGACGCTGCTGGGGCGGACGGGTGACCGCCCGAATCGACTTGCCGATAAAGAAGTGAGGGATGACCCCAAATTCCAATCGCAATCCAAACTGTTCCACTAATCCACCTACATAGGCGATAGCCACCCCCTGGGCAATTCGGGTGAACAGGTTGCTGATGAATAACCCCAGAGTGAACTTGAACAGCAGATGCGAACCCGGATCGGCAAAGATTTCCAGCGCACGCTGGTACTGTGGCTGGTTGTACAATATCACCAGCAACGCCAGGGGTATCCCAGGCGCCAACAACCAGGCTCCATGGCGCAACCACCCGATGCGAGACGCCAGCCAGGCAAACATCCGGTTAGGATTGAAGAATACCCATTGATACAGGTCGCGCCCTTGCTCACCGTCATCGGCATCCACTGACGTTATATCCTCCATAACCGGCGACATGGGTTCCAGCAATCCCAATGCCGCCATGTCCTGGTAAAACTGATGGAGCTGATCAGCCGTGATGGTCAAACCAAATCGCTGCGTGAAATCGACCTGAATGACTTGAGGATCAGTGGTGCGACTCAGCACCTGACAGAGAAAAACCTCCTCCTCGCCCAACTCAAAGCGTTCGCCGCTGACCGGATTGCGCACCTGAAAACGTCCAGCGGTCGCAGTGGCTTCAAACTGAAAGTCCGGTTGCAACCGCCAGCGAATGGACTCGCCCTGTTCTTCGCTTTCCGCCACGCTCACTGTCCCCGCCGGCGATCCAGCCAGGCGTTCATAACCTGTCCCTGCTGACGCAGAAATTCCTGCATGAGATCAAAGTGTCCGGCCAATGCAGCGGATTTCTCCCCTTGGTGCAAGGGAGATAGGGGGGATTTTGACAGCGATGGAATGGGTTTGGGGTGAATCCCCCCCGGCCCCCCTTTTTCAAAGGGGGGAGCGGGTTGATCCTTGTCAAAGGGGGGAGCGGGTTGATCCTTGTCAAAGGGGGGAAACTTAGGAGAGGGGGCGGTTTTGCTTAGTAATTGCCGCAATTGCTCGGTCATTGGCTCCGAGGGCTGAATTAGCGGAATAGCGGTCGACAGGTACGGCGCTGACTCGCTTACCGGTTGTGGCGTTCCGCCGTAGAGAGGCTCCAAATCGACCGGGACGCCGTGGGCGAATAATTGGCCAAGCAGGTGGCGCAACTGCTGATCAGCGCCGCGCCGGCGATCATCGCAGGAGACCGCCACATGCAGTCGATTACGGAGAATGTCCCGGACAAAGGCGGTCAGGTGGCTTTCCGGCCCCGCTTCGATAAACACCCGCACGCCATCCCGATACAAATTCTCAATGCTCTCGCGAAAGCGCACCGGGCACGTGTACTGGGCGGCGGCGGTGTCGCGAATCGCCTCAGCTTCGCTGGGGAAAGGTTCAGCGGTCACGCAGGAATACAGAACCTGCTCGGTCGGCGTAAAGTCCACCTCGGCAAACAGACTCCGAAACGCCTCGGCCATCGGCGTCATTAATGACGTGTGGTAACCCCGATCCAGCGCCAACTCCGTGCAGAAACCGCCTCGTTGTTTCAGTGCGGCGTGGGCGGCGGCAATCGCCTCGGCAGGACCAAACAGGATGAACTGGTTGGAGCAATTATCCATGGTCAGATGCATCCGCGCATCAGCCGCCAGCACATCCCGCGCCTCTTCCAGCGTCAGCGCGCCGACCGACAATAATTTACCATCGGGAATCGCACCCGCCGATTCCAGTTCCCGATACAACGCATTCATCCGCCGAATACACGCTCCTACTCCAGCCTGATCCAACTGGATGACGCCCGAGGCGACCAGGGCGGCATTCTCTCCCGTGCTGTGCCCAAGCAACGCTTCGGCGCGAATGCCAAAGGTGGTCAACAGCGCAAATAATGCCTGATCGGTAACGAATACCGATTCCGAACCCAGTTCCATGCCTTGTAACTGCGCTTGCAGCCATTGCCGATCCTCGGCGTTCAATCCGGTCGGCGGCGGAAAGATTGCCTGACTCGGCGCAAGATCCCGCTCGCCAAGGTACAGTCCGTCGAGAAAATCAAACCAGCGCCGCGCTTCGGGAAATTCCACCGCCAAATCCCGCAACATATCGGGATACTGGGAATTTTCCCCAGGGAACAACAATGCTACACAACCCTCTGCCGGACGTGCGCTGAAATAGACGCCATCACGGGTTTGCAGACGATCCCGCGCCGGATCGGCCAGCTTATTCAACACTCCCGCCAGGCGGTTCTCCAAGGCGCGATGATCCCCGGCCACTATCGCCAACCGCTCGCCGCCTTCACTGCGCTGACGCCAGAGTTCAGCAGCCAGGGCGCGTAAGTCCATTGCAGGAACGCTTTGCAACCGCTCTCGCACCTGTTCAACCTGTTGCAGCAGTGCGGCTCGATCCGGTTGGGCGAATAGGAACAGCTCGTTGCTGCTTTTCCAGCGCCGCCCCAGGAACGCCGACAGCGGTTCAGCGCCTTGACCGGGCGCTTCTTCGAGAATGGCGTGGGTATTAATGCCACCGAAGCCAAAGGCGTTCACCCCGGCGCGGCGCGGCGTTGGGCCGCCGTGAATCCACGGACGGGTTTCCGTGTTCAGGTACAGACGACCTTGGCCCGAAGTTAAATCCGCGCGCGCTTCATCGCACAGAGTCGGCGGCAACACCCGGTGATAGAGCGCCAGCGCCGTCTTGATCAGCGACGCTGCGCCCGCCGCCGGGATGCAATGGCCAATCATTGACTTGACCGAACCCAGAGCGACATCCGGCAAACGTCCCTGGCGTTGGCCTAACACTTGATGTAATGCCTGCACTTCCGTCTCGTCGCCCAGCGGAATACCGGTGCCGTGGGCTTCAATCAACCCCACGCTGGCGGGATCAAGTCCGGCCTGTCGCCAGGCGCGACGTATTGCCAGCACTTCGCCTTCCAGACGCGGGGCCATCAAGCCCTTGGCGCGGCCATCGGAAGACTGGCCAATGGCTTTCAGAACAGCATAGATTCGATCACCGGCCCGTAAAGCGTCATCCAGCCGCTTCAACGCCAGGACGCCGCCGCCTTCACCTAGCAAGGTGCCATCAGCCCCGACAGCAAAGGGACGGATGCGGGACTTTCGCGACAACGCGCCCAGCTCGCAGAACACCATATGCACCAACGGCGGGGTTGAAGTATTCACGCCGCCCGCCAGCATCAAATCAGCGCGCCCCAACCGCAATTCCTGCATGGCGTGTTCAACTGCGATCAATGACGAGGCGCAGGCGGCGTCGATAATGTAATTCGGCCCCATCAGATTCAATCGGTTAGCGATGCGCCCGGTCATCATGTTCGGCACCAGACCGGGGATGCTATCGGCATCCATCGGCAGCAGCGCGCTTTTCAACTGCCTTCTCAGTTCCCGCCGACGTTCGGCGCTCATCTCCGGCAGGGCCGCCGCCAGCAGGTCCAGCATCTGATCGACAATCATGCCGTGCTGAACACCGTTAACGCTGGCCCGGTTGGGATGGATGCCATGCCCCAGAATGATGCCGGTGGCTTCCGGGCGATAATCATTCTCGTTGATGTGCGCATCTTGCAGCGCGGATTTGGCTAAATCCAGCGCATGAAACTGATCCGGTTCGCCACTGGCCACCGAGACCGGCATGATGCCGAAAGCGCGGGCGTTGAACCGGGACAGTTCCTTGAGAAAGCCGCCGCGCCGGGTGTAAATTTTGGCCCGCTCCAGAAAACCGCCGCGCGAATCATCCTCATGCGTGGTTCCGGCAACCGGTTCATAAAAGCGGTTGGCGTTCCAGTCAGGCAAGGGTTCGTCAATGGCGTCACGCTTGCCGAGGATGTTCGCCCAATAGGCCGCCAGGTTTTCCGCCTGGGGAAACAAGCCAGCCATGCCGACGATGGCGATATCGCTATTTTGCGTGGCGCTCATGTCAATCCCAGTCCACTGATCACTGCATATCTGCCGGTGATGGCCATCCTATCGACACTCACCCACTGACCCTGGCCGACAACGCTGGCGATTGATCCAGATCGTGCTATCGAGCTGGGCGTCGGTGAAAAGCGCGCTATCGATTCGCGCTTCCGCCAAAGTCGCCTGACTGAGATCGGCGCCGGTAAAGTCGGCGCTTAGCAAGTTTGTCCCGTCCAGCCGGGCGCTGCGCAGCTTGGCCCCGGTCAGCGCCGCATCTTCCAGCACGGCTCGACTCAACACAGCATCGCTTAAATCGGCATTGGCTAATTTAGCGTCGGTCAAATCCGCTTGAGCCAAATTCGCCTGATTCAGTTTCGCCTCACTCAGATCAGCCCCGATCAGTTCCGCCTGATACAGCCGGGCATTACTCAAGTCCGCCTTGCGCAAATCCGCCTTGGTCAGCACGGCCCGGTCCAGCCTCGCCCCGCTCATGCTGGCTTCGGCGAACACCGCCTGATCAAGTTGCGCCGACACCAGGCGCGCCCCGCGCAACGCCGCTCCGGTGAAATTCGCCTTGTTGAGTATAGCCCGGCCCAGATCCGCGCCGCTGAGTCGCGCGCTGCTCAGATTAGCGCTGCTGAGGTTGACCTGGGTTAGCACGGCTTCACGTAAATCAGCGCCTTGCAGATCAATTCCTTGCTTATCGCAATGCAGCCAATTGACCCGCCTGGCGGGAGGATCGTCGCAGGCGGTCCAACCCATGGCGGGCGCCTGGAGCAACGTCAGCAAACAGAGCGGCGGCAATAACGCGGCGCGGGTCTTGCCAGGAATCATCGCTGTCATCACAAACCGTGTCCTCAGCCGGGATGCCCGGCAGCAAAAACCAGATCGACTACCTGCTGAAACCGCTCGACAAAGTGAACCGTCAAACCTTCACGGATATGATCCGGCAATTCGTCGAAATCGCCGCGATTGCCTTCTGGCAGCAGAATCTCGTGAATGCCCACCCGGCGGGCAGCGATCAGCTTCTCGCGGACACCGCCAATCGGCAACACTTGCCCGGTCAGCGTCAATTCACCGGTCATCGCCAGTGGTCGCGCCGTGGTCTGGCCCTGCGCCAGCGACAACAGGGCGGTGGCCATGGTAATGCCGGCGCTGGGGCCATCCTTGGGCGTAGCGCCCTCCGGAACATGCAAGTGGACGAACGCTTCGTCAAAGAACTTGGGATCGGCCTGATAATCCTCCAAATGGGCGCTGACATAACTGTAAGCGATATTCGCCGATTCCTGCATCACTTCGCCTAATCGTCCAGTGAGTTTGAAGCCACGATTCTTGGTATGGATCAGACTGGCTTCCACATTCAGCGTCGCGCCGCCCAGCGCCGTCCAGGCCAAACCCGTCACTACGCCAACCCCAGCCATCAAAGTTTCCGTCTTGAACGGGGGTTTGCCCAGATAGCGATCTAGGTCGATGCGATTAACGGCGATCTGCCCTTCTTGTCGATTTTCAACAATCTGCACTGCACTTTTGCGAACAATGCGCCCGAGTTGTTTTTCCAGATTGCGCACTCCGGCCTCGCGGGCATAACCCTCGATGATTTGTTGTAACGCCTCCTCGTCGAGCTGGATGCGGTCGCGCTCCAACCCACTCCGCTCCAGCAGCCTTGGCCAGAGATGGTTACGGGCGATTTGCAGCTTTTCGGCGGTAATGTAGCCGGACAAACGAATGTTCTCCATGCGGTCGAGCAATGGCGCTGGAATGGTGTCGAGCTGATTAGCGGTGCAGATAAACAGCACTTTGGACAGGTCAAAACGCACATCCAGATAATGATCGAGAAATTCGGTGTTCTGTTCAGGGTCGAGCACTTCCAGCAATGCTGAAGCGGGATCGCCATGATACGACGCGCCGATCTTGTCAATCTCGTCCAGCATGATGACCGGATTAGCCGTCTTGGCGTCACGAATGGCCTGGATGAATTTGCCGGGCAATGCGCCGATATAAGTGCGGCGGTGCCCCTTGATTTCAGCCTCATCACGCATTCCGCCCAGACTGAGCCGGTAGAACTGGCGGTCCAACGCGGCGGCCACCGAGCGGCCAATCGAGGTTTTACCCACGCCGGGCGGGCCGACCAGCAGGATGATCGAACCGCCAACCTGCCCTTTCAGCGCCCCAACCGCCAGGAATTCAATAATCCGGTCTTTCACGTCAGCCAAGCCATCGTGATCGCGATCCAACACTTCACGGGCGTGTTTGAGATCGAGATTGTCGGTGGAATAAGTCCCCCACGGCAGATCGGTCATCACATCCAGGTAATTGCGGGTGACGGCGTATTCCGGGGAACCGGTTTCCAGAATCGACAGCTTGTCCAGCTCCTCGTCAATGCGTTTTTTAGCGGCCTCGGGAACCTCGCGGGTTTCCAGCCGTTCCCGGAAACGGTCGACATCGGCGGTGCGGTCGTCCTTGGCAATGCCCAGCTCCTGCTGAATCGCCTTGAGCTGCTCGCGCAGAAAAAACTTGCGCTGGTGCTCGCTCATCTTCTCTTCGACCTGCTTGCGAATCTTGGTCTGAAGTTGGGCGACCTCCAGTTCCTTCTTGATCAGCACGATAACTTTTTTCAAGCGCTCCAGAACCGGCGCGGTAGCCAGGATTTCCTGCAATTCCTCTTTGCTGGCGGTCGTCAGACTGGCGGCGAAAT
>ERZ795053.186-NODE-186-length-77396-cov-9.251251_pt1 | contig 77396 bp, 75 predicted proteins | sample MGYA00375137_ERZ795053 | MGnify/ENA primary metagenome ERZ795053 (study PRJEB30182, sample SAMN05720284) | activated sludge metagenome | isolation source: Anaerobic digester | place: Hong Kong | collected 2014-12-17 ...
ATTACAGCGCGCGCAGCAAAGGTATCGTCATCCGCAACGGCACGCTCTACCGGGATGTTGCCAACAGCGACGTGTGCGTGCTCTTTAACGACGGCGAGATGAAGACTTACCTCACCGCGGAATTCAATCTGACCGACGCGGTCGCGCGCGGTGTTTGGCAGGCATGGTCGTTCGGGCCGCCGCTGCTGGATGCAAACGGAAGTAAGCTCACGGAGTTCGACTCCACGCTGACCGACCGGCACCCGCGCAGCGCGATCGGTTATTATGCGCCGGGGCATTACTGCTTCGTCGTAGTCGACGGCCGCCAGTCCGGCTACTCCGTCGGCATGCGGCTGACGGAACTTTCCGCGCTGTTCGAAAGCCTTGGCTGCAAGCAGGCATACAATCTCGACGGTGGTGCGACCGCAATCATGATGTTTCAGGGAAACGTAATCAACCAGCCGTATAAAGGCGGGCGCGAATCCGGCGATATTATTTATTTTAACTGATTGATTTATGGCAAGTTTCACAATGCTGATTGTTTTATATATAGCATACACGCAATTCGTAAAACATTTGGGAGCCACGTGTAGTTGAGGGTGAAAACAATCCTTGCATTTTATGTTTCTATAGTAAATACTGCTTCCCGCTGCCAAAATGCCCTTTAGTTTAGGACTTTTTTCGTTTTATTCCTATAACAGCACCCGCACCAAAATCAGCACCGTCGGATTCGATGGTGCTGATCCTCATTTCTCTCGTTTCTCCATTATATTCGTTTATACCAGCCCGTATACCAGTAAATTCTGTAAGAAACCCTCGCCTTCAAATACGTTTGTAAACGTATTTTTGTAGATTCGTTCCTCATTTCGTCAGGTCTGCTCCATAAATAACTTTATATCGTCGTCGACGGTCCCGATGCCGGAAATCCCGAACTTCTCGACCAGCACCTTTGCAACGCTAGGGGACAGAAACCCCGGCAGTGCAGGACCGAGATGGATGTTTTTTACACCGGTATACAAAAGCGCCCGCAACACTATAACGGCCTTCTGCTCGTACCAGGCGATGTTGAAAGAAACCGGCAGTTGATTGATACCGTCCCGCCCGAACACTTTCTTCCGTTCGCTGATCGGTATATGTTGTTGCTTACTGTTATTTTCTGTTCCTCCTCCCTTTTTCGTCCTGTCAGACAGACTTGCCGGTTTGGCGCTGCGCCAAGCCGCGTTGAAACGCCATGAACGGCTCTTCGGAATATTTCCGTCTGTGCACGATCATAATTCAATCATAATCGGCCGGTATATTGAAAATATGAAAAAGACCAACGTGCAAAGGAGTGGGAATATGAAAAAAACATGGCTCATCGTACTCGCAGCCGTATTGCTGCTCGGTGCAGTCGCGGTATTCGCCTTTGGGTTCAGGGCGGCAAGGACCGCAAACATGCGCGTCTACTACGGATACGGCGCAGACGCAACCGATCTGACGGACGATCAGGAAGCCGGCCTCGACGACTCGTGCGACGAGATACTCGAACTCCGTAAAGAAACAATCCTTACGATGATGGAAGACGGCCTGATGAGCGAAGAACAGGGACAACTGGCACTTGAACGGCTCGACGCGATGGACGCCCTGCATGATGCGGACGACGAATCATATTACTATGGCGGTTGCTACGGCGGCTGCGGGCGCGGCATGGCGCGTTACTACGACGGGTTGTACCAAGGCTAAACAACAGAAAGGCGGTAAACGAAATGATGATTTTCTGGTTTGTACTGATCGGAGTGATGATCTATATACTGCTCTCGAAATCCGGCAAAAACCCCGTCAAATGGGTGAAGACCGGCGAGGGTCCCACGGACGTATTGAAAAAGCGGTTCGTCAACGGGGAAATCACGGAAGACGAATACAAAAAAATGTTGAAACTATTAAATGATTAAGGAGGTATGTTACAATGATGTTTGTAAGAGGTTTTAACTATCCCGGCTGGTTCTGCGGTGGCTTTGGATTCATGTATCCCTGGGGCTGGCTCGCGATTGGCGCGGTCGTGGTCATCGCCGCCGTAACCCTGATCGTGGTTCTGTCTTCAAAGAAAAAGCGGCAAGCTCCGCCGAGCGACGCGCTTGAAGCGCTGAAGCTGCGTTACAGCAAGGGTGAACTGAGCGAAGAAGACTATCTCAAGATGAAGGAGCTCATCGGCAAATAGCCGTCGGCACAAACACGGGCGCAGCGAGGTGGAACGGTGAAATACCGGGTATTGGTCGTAGAGGACCAGCTTGAAATCCGAAGCATCGTCGAAAAGTACCTTCTTAAAGAGGGATACGACGTTTTGTCCGCGGGCGACGGATTCGAAGCGCTGGCAACTTTCAACGAAAATACCGTCCACCTCGTTCTTTTGGATATTATGATGCCGGGGATCGACGGATTTGAAGTCCTGCATGAAATCAGGAAGATATCCGAGGTCCCCGTTATCATGCTGACGGCCCGGCAGAGCGAAGTCGACCGGGTGAAGGGCTTTCGCACCGGCGTGGACGATTATGTCGTAAAGCCGTTCAGCGCAAATGAACTGATGCTCCGTATCCGCAGGCTGCTGCTGCGCGTCTATCACGAAGCGGACGAAATCGTATACCGTTTCGAATCGCTGAGCCTTCATACAAGCAGCATGAAGCTCTACCGCGCGGACGAGGAAATCCCGCTTACGGCGGCCGAGTACCACCTGCTGCACGCACTCTTTAAAAATCAGGGCCGGGTGATGTCCCGCGAACAGCTGATCGAACAGGCATACGGGGACGATTATGGCGGTTTCGACCGCAACATCGACAGTTACGTAAAAAAAATCCGGCAAAAAATTGAGAAGGACCCGCGCAATCCGCAGGTCCTTGTTACGAAATACGGCGCGGGTTATATCTTTGGAGGGACAAAGCAATGACGATCCGGCGGCAGTGGATGCTCGTACTCATTGTTTCGGTGGCGTTGTCGGTCCTCGTCAATTCCATTGTGCTCAGTACGCTGGTCAATCGCTATTTTATCGAATATTCAACAGAAAACTACGAGCAGCACATTACGCAGCTGACCGCGTTTGCAAGCGATGCGCTTTCCAGCGGCGAATATTCCGAACAGCAGCTTGAAGTGCAGCTTGAATCGCACCTGAGCGACCCGATCAACCGGATCCGGCTCTACAATTCGGGCGGCGACCTGCTGGCCGACGTCGGCGATTCGGATTATCAGACGATGGGCATGATGCGCAGCGAAATGATGAGCCGCATGATGGGAAACGCCTCCGAAGAAGTCGACTCCATCGACATCGAGCAGGATGGAACCATGCTCGGAACGCTGATCGTCACACGATACAGCTCTATCGGTACTTCCCTCGCCACGCGGCAATTCACTCTTTCGCTGATTGGAAGCGGCCTCCTGTCCTTCGGCGTCGTTTTCGCGCTGGCCCTGATCGTCGGACTGTTTATCAGCAGGAAGATGAGCCGTGACCTGACACTGACGGCGCAGCAGGCGATCGATGTGGACCTCGGCCGTGAAAGCTATATCCCAAACTCCCATGTAAAAGAGATACGCACGATCCAGCAAAGTCTCGAGACGCTCCGCTCGCGATTGAAGCTGAAGCAAACCAGCCGGAAGAAGCGGATCGACGAGTTCGTCCACCAGACGCGGACGCCGCTGACGATCCTGCGAACGCATCTGGAAGGATTTCGCGACGGCGTTATCCAGTTCAATCCGGGAGAGGTAGCGACCTGTGAAGCGCAGATCGACCACCTTTCGTCGATCATAACGAATATGAGCGGCCTGCTCGACGCGGAAAAGGAAATCGGCGAAGTAAGCATCGAGCCGGTCGAGATTTCCGCCCTGATCCGGCAGATCGCCGACGGGCTGAAAGCGCAGTTCGACAAAAAGCACGTCCGGCTGGAGGTAATCGGGCACCGCAAAATCGTCATGCATACGGACCGTTATAAGCTGAGTCAGGCGCTTTACAATATCGTGACGAACGCTTATAAGTTCACGGAAGCCGGCGGCAGCGTTACAATTTCATATGAACTGCTTAACGGCGAGCTGACCCTCAGCGTTCAGGACACAGGATCGGGAATTCCGAAGGAAGACCAGCCAAAGATTTTCGAGGCCTATTACCGCGGCAAAAACTCGCTGAATTCGGAAGGCGACGGGATCGGCCTGTACGTCGTGAAAGAAAATCTCGAAAAGATCGGCGGGACGATCGAGGTGGAATCCAAGCCGGGTGCCGGGAGCAAATTCACGCTTTTGATCCCGGAAAAGGCTTTCGATGCGCCGCATGGCGGCGGATGATTTTGCAGGCTGCAACGCGCCTAGCTTCTTGTCAAAACAGATTATACCCAGCAATTGGAAAATTGTGCGTCTTGCGCAAGACGGGGTGGTCGGAGAAAACCGGCCGACCCCTTCCTGAATAATGTCGAATTTGACGGTTCTCAAAAAGCGAATGCTACGGCGGCGGATTTAACCAAGCCGGCAATGCCGCCATTGGCTTCATGCACTCAATGGGAACCGCAATATAGAAAGCAAGGGAGCTCTTCGCTTTGTATTTCCAACCCCGGGGGCAAGATTTACTGCTCAGCGGCGGCAAATAAGGCCTTTCAGTTTTTACTATGCAGTAAAGCCACCCGCAAAACGGGTGGCTTCAGCTTGTCAAAAAAGTCCCTGGGATTGTTAAGGGCCGCAGCCCTTAATCCGTTTTTCCGGCGCTGTACGATCGCCCGTTTCGGGCGGTTCCTCGTGCTTTTTGCCATCCAAGAGTCCGAAGGGCGAGGGCAAAAAGCGGTTATTCTGTCAAAAAACTGTTTTTTTGACGGTCTCCGGACGCCGTTTCGGCGTCTTTTGTTCCACAGACAATTTTTTCCGTCGCCGCGTCTTTATTCAGCAGCGTTCCACCTGAATCCCCATGTGTTCCAGTTCGTCAAGGACCGCGTTTTTGCTTTCGTCTTCGCTCCGGTTGGTAAACAGTTTGGTCACCGCCCGCGCGTCGCTGACGTGATAAAAACTCTCAAAACCGATTTTGCTGTCGTCGGCGACGGCGATGACTTCCTTTGCACGCTCGATCATCTTTTCCATCAAATCCGCCGCTTCCATATGCACGGTCGTAAGACCTCGTTTGCAGCTGATGCCCGACACGGACAGAATCAGCTTTTTTGCCTTATATTGCTCAAGCTGGCGGATCGCTTCCTTTCCGTGCGTGAAGATCGCGTCCGCATTCATCGCGCCGCCGAGCAATATGAGCTGAAACTCTTCGTGCCGGCTGAGTTCTTTCGCGATGGAAATCGAGTTGGTCAAAACCTTCAGTCGCTTAAAGCGCAGCAGGTTCCGCGCGGTCAAAAGCGTTGTGTTGCCCGCGTTGATAATGATCGAATCGCCCTCGGAAATTTCCCGCACGACGTTGTCGGCGATGATCTGCGCCGCCTGCATGCGGCGCGCGCTTCCCGTGCTCCGGATGGCCGGGACCGCTCCACCGAACGTGCGCAGGAGCCTCCCCTGCTTTTCCAGCGCTTCAAAGTCCTTGCGTATCGTAACCATGGACACGCCCAGCGCTTCGCTCATTTCCTGCACGCTGACCGAGCCGCACTCCGCCAGCTTCGTTGTGATGATATTCGCTCTTTCCCGGAATTCCATCTCGTTACCACCCGTCGCCTAATAATACGTTTTTTCCGTCTGAACGCGCGGCTGCCGCCGCGTCCCCGTGTCAATACTGAAAATAATAATCCGGCTCAATCGTCGCCGCAAGGCTTTCGCTCATAATCATGTGCGTCGGCTTGTCGCGCAGCTGCAGAATAGAGGCCGGAACGTCCTGCGAAGGCTTGCCGAAAATGCAGAGCCTGGAAGTCAGCCGCTGCCAGGTGACTTTCGTGCCGCAGGTCGTGATGCCATGCACATCCAGCACGTTCTTTGCCTTCATCGCGTCCCGCGGGCCCATCATCGCACCCATCGGCGGAACGTTCGCAATATCGCCGGAGAATCCGAACGAACCATGCAGGGAGTTCTGCGCAATCGTCAGCGGATGCAGCCTTGCGACCTTCGCGCCCTGTGCGCAGTATTCCTCCATGGTGTCGCAGAACCAGTCTTCGACCGGGTCGATAAACGCCAGATGGCCCGGCCAGCCGGGGCCGGAATAGACCACGTCCGCTTCGCCGTCGTCTTCAAGCATCTTTGAATAATTCGGCGTGTTCTCCTTGCTGTGATAAATAAAGTTCTCCTCCTTAAACCCGAGGTCGAGGATGTTGGAAACCATAAACCGGTAAAACGCGTTGCCGAAGCCGGCTTTGTAGCTCAGCGGGGCAATGTTCCCCTGATCGTCCGCCCATTCGTCCATCATATAGAATTTCACGTTGCGGCAGTTCACGTTCAGCTGATGCAGCATGTACGCGACTTTCCGGTAGGTCGGGCAGGGATTCGGCATGATAAACACCGTCTTGCGGTCGTATCGGTCGGAATCGACGATGCGTTTGACCATGTCGGCGAACATCACCATTTCGATCTCTTCATCTTTAAAGATATCCAGCCGGATATTGGGATTGTCCGGGTGTTTGCCGTTCAGCGCGGCAATCTGCTCATAGGTAATCGCGCGGCAGCGCCGGATGTCCGCAACGTCCTTAAAAGGATAAAACGCCGCAGGCCGGAAGGTGAATTCATTCTGTCCGTCAATCATTTTATCGTCCCTCACTTTTCATTGCTCGATTCGTTCTTTGCGTTTTGCCGTCCGGATTGAACCGGTCTTCAGCGCACCCGTTCCACCGTGTCAAGGATTTTTTCAACCATGTGCCGGCCGAACTTCGTCCCCAGCATGGACGTGTCGGTTTCATATCCGCCGTGCGTAAGCGCTTCCGGCGTGTATAAATACCCCGGCAGACAGCCGTTGGCCAACGCATTGAAGATCACGACCGGATATCCGGCCATCGCCTTGACATACAGTGCGTATTCGACGAAAATTTCGCCCGGCGCGCCAACAATGCAGGCGTCGCCAAGCCGAATCACCTGAATTTCGACCGGGGTTTCGTCTTCGCAAAGCTCAATACGGATCCCTTTGTCTTTCATGATGACATAGCCGAGCTGGTCTTCAATGCCCAGCACTCTCAGGTTGGCGTTTTGCCAGAGATAGTATTCTTCCCGGTTTTCCGAGTCGCCGTACAGGTCGAAGAGTTCCTTGTAATGCGCCGTTGCGTCCGCCAGCTGCCGGCGGAGTTCTTCCGCGCTGCCAAAATCGCGCAGTTCGAGCTCCATGTCGGACGAAGCGACGCGGATTTCGACGGAGCTTTTCCACTCCATGCTTTCAAGCACCTGATGCGCGGCCTTTGCAAGGAGCCGTCCGACGCGTTCCGCTTCGTCATAGTCCTCGGACTTGCGGAAATAGCGGCTGGACTGATTGCCGGACGCGCCCTGCGCGAACCCGAACACCGCCTTCGGCTCCAGTTCCTTCATCGTCTCGCGCATATAGCAGGGATAGTCCGCCGTAACGACCGTGCTCCATTCGTGAATGAACGTCGGATGCAGCGTGTAGTTCGTGAAGACGCCGCGCACGTTCTTTTCCTTGTCCCGCAGCGCAATGACGCTGACGAGCGGGTCGTGCGGCCCGCCGGGAAGCCGCCGGTTGCCGCCCACGCCGCATTCCGCGCCGCAGACGCCGACGCCTGCCGCCACTTCCGCTTCAAACGTATCCGTTTTGGCGGCGACAATCGTTTTTACAATCTGTTCCTTTAAAAAGCCGATATACTCCGGATTCTGCCGCTTCCCCGCTTCCAGGCTCTCGATGTCCAGCCGTCCGGAAGCCCACGGGCCGGAATGCGTATGCGACGTGCTGATCATGATATTCCCTTCGGGGATCCCGCAGGCCTCCGCCGCCGCGCGCCGCACGGCTAAAACATGCTTCTTTGAAAAAAACAGAAGATCGAGCGTCACAAGCGCAATTTCCGTCGTACCGTTATTTATATATAAACATGCGGCATACAAAGGATCGTGAATGCCGGTATTGTTTCTTGGATAATGCGGATAGCCGCCTAATTCCTCCCCTGGCTTTGGCGAGATGTCCGCCAGAGCCGCTCCTGCGTGCAACATATATACCCCTTCTTTCGCTGATAGATTAAACTTCTCTATTTTCAATCCGGCTTCCGCTCCCCGCAGGCGGCCAGGCGATACCGGGCTGCATGCCCGCATCCGGTATCTTTGCCGTCCCCGCGTTCCCCCGGAGCGCCCGTTTTTATTCGTAGTCCGGTATCCGGTCCTCGCAGGTGACTTCGGCATAGCGGATCGCAACGCCCGCGTCCGCAATCCGCTGCAGCACCCGCAGTTTCTCCGGATCGTCCGTTTTGTTCGTCACCAGCACGTCGATTAAGGAAATATCGCCGATGTGGCAGAAACTCTCCTCGCCGATCTTCGTAATGTCCGCCACGATGATCCTTTCGCGCGCTCTGGCCATGATGGATTTAAGCGTGTCCGCGCCTTCCACCCGCAGCGTGGACAGCCCGGCTTCCGCGTCCACGCCGTCCATCGTCATAATCGCTTTGTCCGCCATATAGCGGTTGACCTGGCTGACCGCGTCACGCCCGTGGATAAAGCAGTCCCGCGTATAAACCTCGCCGCCGAGGATGATCACCTGATAATCCTTCCTGCGGCACATGTCCCCGGCAATGTTCAGAGAGTCCGTCAGAATCATCAGATTCCTGCACTGACTCGCATAGATCATCGTCAGGTGCGGCGTTGCGCCGGACGTGACGATCAGCGAATCGCGGTCGTGCACAAGCTTGGCCGCTTCCTTTGCAACGCACTGCTTGAGCTCCATGTTGCGTGTGCGCGGCACGCAGTCGCTGCCGAATACGCGCGTCGTCACAGCGTGCGCAACCGCCCCGCCGCTCACGCGCGAAAGCCTGCCGACCTCTTCGAGATACAGTAAATCCTTTCGCACCGTCGCCGGCGAAACCTGCAGCGTCCGGCTCAGTTCCGTGATATGCACGACGCCGTTGACCTGCAGTTCCCGCAAGATGCGGGAAATCCTATCCTGCTGTTTTATTCGCTTTTCCAAATTTCTCCACCCAAAATCACTTGATTTATTTGGAACGCATCGTCGGCAAAAACAAGATTCGCAATTTTGCCGCGAGCAATCGACCCAATCGAATCCGCCATCCCGATCGCTTTTGCCGGATTGAGCGACGACATTTTAAACGCGTCCACAATTCCGCAGCGCGTATGCGCCATCATATTTTTACAGGCAACGTCCATCGTCAGCTTACTGCCGTTGAGCTGCCCGTTATCGTCAAACACAAGGTCCTCAACCTGCCGGAATTCCGGCGCGGAGGGTTTTTCGCTCACATAGCTGTCCGTAATCAGCACGACGCGGTCGCTGCCCTTGACCTTGAAGATCAGCCGCATCATATACGGGTCGACATGGATTCCGCAGGAATCGCAGATCAGTTCCGCATACATTTCGTCGTCCAGCAGGCAGGCTTCGTCCGGCCCGCAGCCACGCGTTCCGGCATATCTGCCGGCGCGTCCGGTCGCGTTCATGCAGTGCGTCTGCAGCCGAAGGCCAAATTTATTGAGCCGGCCGACCTGTTCCGGCGAAGCTTCGCTGTGACCGACCGCGAACACAACGTCCGGGTTTACACGCTTTGCATACTCCATAAAGGGAATAATCCCTTCGCGTTCCGGCGCGAGCGCCCAGACTTTTGCAAAAGTACCGGCGGTGTCGACAAGCTGCTCGTAATCTGCCGGGCGGATTGCCCCGCGCCATTTGTTCTGTTCCGCACACGCGCCGTATTTTGGGTTCATGTACGGGCCTTCCATATAGAGCCCCGCGACGGCGCGCGCCGCCGCGTCCGCACCGCCCGCGTATGCTTTGATGCGTTCGACCGCGGCGCAAAGCTCCGCTTTGCCGAGATCGTAATACAGCGTTGGCAGAATCGTGGTCTCGCCGTGCGCTAAAAAATGCTTCACGGCCCGTTCGGGATTCTGATAAAAGAAGGTTCCGCCGCCGCCGTGGACATGGATATCGACAAACCCCGGACCGACGTAGCGGTCCTGCGCGTCGATTACGTTCGCTCCGTCCGGAACGGCGAGTTCCCCCGCGCGCCCGAAGTCGTGGATGTGCCCGTCTTCCAGCAGGAGCGCGCCATCCGAAAGAACGCCTTTTTCCAGAACGATTCGCGCATTTTTAATGTATGTCGCGGCCATAGTCTTCCTCATCTCCAGAGTTTTTGTTCCAGTTTCCGGTATGCCTGATATTTATGTTCATAAGCGGCCTGCCGTTCCCCGGGCCGGTAGCTTCGCCCCCGGCGCAGCGCGGGCGCTTCGCCGCGGCTGAACACGCCCGAAGCAATTCCCGCGAGAATCGCCGCGCCCGCGCCCGCCGCCTCAAAGACTTCCGGCACGTCGATCTGCAATCCGGTCGCGTCCGCAATGATCTGCGCCCAGAGCGGGCTTTTCGCGCCGCCGCCGAAGAGAATCAGCGTGTGTACGTTCCCGTATGCTTCCATCGCTTCCAGCAGGATGCGGATTTGAAAGGCGACGCCTTCCAGCACGGCCAGCGCAAAATCGCCGCGCCGCGTCGAAAGGTTCGCGCCGTAAAAGCACCCGGTCGAATCCGGATAGTTGTCCGGCGAACTGGGCCCGTTGAGATACGGATAAAACAGCATAGCGCTTCCGCGCTGCAGCGCCTGCTCCGCTTCTGCGTCGATGCTTTCGTAGGATTCGCCGGCAAACATCGTGTCGCGCAGCCAGCGCAGGCTTGCCGCCGCCGTGTTGATCACGCCCTCGGTGACCCATGCATTTTCGTCGACATAGGCGGACCAGCCGATCCGCATGTCTCCCTGTGTGCGCGGTTCGTTCCAGTATTTGCAGACCGCGCACGAGGTGCCGAGCGAAATGGTCATGACCCCGTCTCTGAGTCCCGCGCCGAGCGACGCACAGCGCTGGTCCTGCGCGCCCACCGCAACGACACAGCCTTCCGTGAGCGAAAGCGCTTTTGCAGCCTCCGCGCTCAGCGTCCCGGCGGGTTCGCCGCTCCACTTCAGCGCCGGAAGCATGTTTTCGGACAGGCCGTATTTCTGCAAAACCGACGCGCTCCATGTCTTCGCTTTTATATCGTAAAGGAGCGTTCCCGAAGCCATCGTATGGTCGGTTACGCACTTCCCCGTCATCTTAGCCAGAATGAAATCCAGCGGCATCAAAAACTTCCGGGCGGAGCGGAAAACGTCCGGCTCGTGCCGCTTGATCCAAAGAATCTTCGGAAGCGAATAAGCCGCGTTAATCTGCTTTCCGGTCAGGGTGAACATCGCGCGGTCCCCAAAATCTTTTCGCAGCAGCTCCGCTTCCTCGCCGGCGCGTACGTCGAGCCAGCTGATTGCGTTTCGCACGGGGTTGTTTTGCTCGTCTGCGGGGATAATCGTGATGCCCTGGCTGCTTACGGAAATACCGCGGATTTCGCCGGGCGCGGCGGACGCCGCGCTTACGGCCTCCCGAACGGTTTCCTGCGTAAGCCGCCACCAAAGCGCCGCGTCCTGCTCCACCCATTTATCGCGCGGCGTAATCAAGCCGTACTCGCGGTAACTGCTTGAAACAGGTTCGAGAGCCTCGTTAAATACGATACTGCGGCAGCCGGTCGTGCCAATATCGACGGCGATAAAAAACGGCATGTTGCAAACCTTTCCAGTCCGCGGCACTGTTTCGGGGTTCGTGCCAGCGGATTTGGCGAGGGCATTCAGCAAAAGAATGCCCTCACCATCCATTTTAACAGTTTTCGATCATTAGCCGCGCGCGGCGACGATGGATTCCCAATCGTAATCGTTGATGTTGTCCGCCGTCAAAAGCGTGGAGTGGGACAGCGTCTCTGCGGGCAGTTCTTCCCCGGCAAGCGCGGGCGCTATTGCGTCGATTGCATCCCTTGCCTGCGTGACCGGAGAGGACGCGGCCATGCACAGGATGATCTCGTTATGGTTCTCCAGCTGCAGGAAGCCTTCCTGGCCCCAGGCGTTGCAGCAGACGACCGCGTCGGAACCGGCCGCTTCGATTGCGGCAGCCGCGCCCGCGCCGGTGTCGTAGTTAATGCCGTACACGAGGTCGACGTCCGGATTTGCCGTCAGTATGTTTTCCATCACTGCCATGGAATCCGTGCGGGAGGCTTTGCCGTCCTGCTGGGCGACGATTTCAACGCCGGGCAGTTGTGCAACGGTTTCCGCAAATCCCTGCGCACGCAGGCCGCAGACAATCGGGGACGCCGGGAAGTCCAGAATCGCAACTTTCGCTTCGCCGCCAAGATTTTCGTTGATGTAATCAACGGCCCACTCGCCGACCATGCTGCCGTCTTCATAGAAATCGAAAATAACCTTCGTTGCGCAGATGTCGGAATTGATGCCGCCGTCATAGCAGATCACGGGGATACCCGCGTCGATCGCTTCCTGGCAGACCGGAATCAGCGCGTCGGGATCGGCCGCCGCCAGCAGGATGACGTCCACGCCCTGCACGATGAAGTCTTCCATCTGCGAAATCTGCGTTGCAATGTCGCCGTCCGCGTCGCAGATGACCATGTTGTAGCCCTTCTCCGCACCGTAGGAGCGGAAGGTAGCTTCGAGGTCGACATAGTATTCGTCGCGTCTGTAATACAGATCGACGCCCACGGTGATCTGTTCGTCCGAAGAAGCCGTTTCCGCTTCCTCGGCGTCGGCAACCTGCTCCGCGTCCGCTTCGGTAGCTTCAACAGCGGCCGCTTCCTCCGTGGCCGGCGCTGCGCTGCATCCGGCAAAGATGGACATAACGATGCCCAGGACAAGAATGAACGCAAGAATCTTTTTCATCAGTGATACCTCCATTTTTATTATCCATAACCATTGAAAAATGGTTGGGGACGGTAGAATTCGCGGCAATCAGGATACCGCGTGGCTGAGAATCCGCTCCTGGCTGAAGTCTTCGCGCTCCAGCTCGCCGGAAATGGTCCCTTCCCGCATCACGTAGATGCGGTCGCAAACGCCAATCAGTTCCGGCAGGTCGGAAGAGATCATGACGACCGCTTTGCCGTCCTGCGCCAATCGGCACATCAATTTGTAGATTTCAGCCTTTGCGCCGACGTCTACACCGCGCGTCGGCTCGTCCAGAATGATGATCTTGGAGTCCACGGCGAGCCATTTTGCAAGCACGACTTTCTGCTGGTTCCCGCCGGAAAGCAGGCGGACTTCCTTTTCGCCGGACGGCGTTACGATGTTAAGCACCTCGATAAACTTCTCGGCCATGCGCCGCTCCAGTTCGTCGTTGAGCAGTCCGCGTTTGCAGACGTTTTTCAGATTCACCAGCGATACGTTGTGTTTGATGGAATGAATCAGGACCAGGCCCTGTTTTTTGCGATCCTCGGGAACAAGCGCAATCTTGTTGCGGACTGCGTCGATCACGCTGTTGATTTTCACCGGCTCGCCGTCGATAAATATCTCGCCGGTTGCCCGCTTGTCCGCGCCGAACACCGCACGCGCCGTTTCCGTCCGTCCTGCGCCAACCAGCCCGGATATGCCGACGATTTCGCCGTGCCGCACGTTGAAGCTGATATCGTGCAGAAGTTTTTTTGCGGAAAGATTGCGCACTTCCAGCGCGATTTCCCCGATTTCGGCTTTCAGTTTCGGGTATTCCTCGCCCAGCGTACGCCCGACCATCATGGAAATCAGCTTTTCGCGGTTAACGTCCGCAACGGGCATCGTTCCAACGTGCCCGCCGTCGCGCAGCACCGTGACCGTGTCGGCGATGCGGAAAATTTCTTCCATCCGGTGCGAAATATACACGATCGTAACGCCGCGTTCTTTGAGGATATCGATAATATGGAACAGCGAATCGAGTTCCTTGTCCGTCAGCGTCGCCGACGGCTCGTCCATAATGATCATCTCCGCGTTAAACGAAAGCGCCTTGCAGATTTCAACAATCTGCTTCTGCGCGACTGAAAGGTGCGCGACTTCCGTGTCGACGTTCAGCCTGATATTCAGGCTGTCAAGCAGTTCGCTCGCCTCCGCTCTGAGTTTTCTCCAGTCGACCAGGCGCGCTTTGTTGAGGAACGGCCTGCCGAGAAAGATATTCTCCGCGACCGAGAGCGTCTCGGAAAGTTTGAGTTCCTGATGCACGACGCTGATTCCCAGCATCTGCGCTTCCAGCGGCATTGTGACGTGCGCTTCTTTTCCTTTAAAGAAGTACCTGCCGCCGTCGGGATGATAGACCCCCGTCAGCACATTGATCAGCGTGGACTTGCCCGCTCCGTTTTCGCCTACCAGCGCATGCACGCTGCCCCGCTTCACCTGAAAGCTGACGTCGTTGAGCGCACGCACGCCGGGAAAGGTTTTTGTGATATGTTGTATGTCCAGAATGGTTTCACGATTATCCATTTCGCATGCTCCTTTACTTTGACGCCGCCTGGCGCTTCGTCTTGAACACGTCGAAGCCGATTGCGCAAACGAGGACGACGCCCTGCACGACCTGCTGGTAATACGAGTTAATGTTTAAGAGCGTCATTCCGTTTTCAAGGATTCCGACCAGCACCGCGCCAAGCGCGACGCCGATCGGCTTGCCTTTGCCGCCGGTGAGCGAAACGCCGCCCATAACGACCGCGATGACCGCCTTGAATTCCCAGCCGGTGCCGCCGGTCGGCTGGCCGGAACTCAGCCGCGAAACGAGGATCATGCCGGCGATACTCGCAGCCAGTCCGCCGAGCGTGAACACAATTCGCTTAATCCGTTTTGCATTAATGCCGGAAAGATACGCCGCTTCGGCGTTGCCGCCCACCGCGTAGACGAAGCGGCCGAACCGCGTCCGTGATGCGACGAACGCAACCACGATATAAATCACGATCATGAACACCACCGGCCAGGGAATCGTATCCATCAGGTACCCGCGCCCAATCCAGCCGATCGATTCCGGCACGCCGGAAATCGGATAGGAATTCGTTACGACATAGCAAAGGCCGCGGCAGATATACTGCATACCGAGTGTCGCGATGAACGCAGGGATGCTGAAAATCGTAACCATACAGCCGTTCACGATGCCCGTCAGCAGGCCGACCGCAACGGCGATCAAACCGGCCGCAACCGGGCTCCAGCCAAAGTTCACCATCAGCTTTGCGAAGATACAGCCCGTGAGACCGACCACCGACGCAAGGCCAAGGTCGAAGTCACCGGTCGCCATAATGAAGAACGCGCCAGCGGCCAGTATGGCGATCATGGACACCTGGCGAAGGATGTTCATCCAGTTCGCATAGGTCATGAAGTTCGGTGCGATCAGCCACCACACGCAGACCAGCAGAACAATTGGCACCAGAATGACATAGTTGGACAGGAACGTTTGGAACCCGCTGAAAAAACCGCCCCGACGAAGTGCTTTGCCGTTTGAATTTGTCTCCATTTTAAATACCTCCGCAGCCGTGAATTGAAATCACATTCGTGTTATTGTGTTTCGTTTTTAATACTTTGTGTACCTGTTTCGTAAGCCTGACTATTGTATTGATCCCGATTTGAAATATCGAGTATTTATGCCCTTTACCCTTGCTATTTTTATCGTGTTTCAGTGTTGTTGTCAATATTGTTTTTGTAGAAATTTGATAAATTTAGCGGTTTTGTTAAATCATGGTTTCGTTTTACTTTTTATTTTATTTCGTTTTAATTGTTTTTTCGTTCTTTCTATTGATTTCGTAATTTCTCTGGCACATCCTTTCGCAACCATGCTATACTGTCCGTGTTTGGATGGATATGCATTTTTACAACATGCAGTTTGTTGAAAAACAGCGTCATTTCGGCTTAATCGTGCCGGCCGGCACACAGCGGTTTCATCATCGGAGAAAGAAGGACTTTCGTTATGAAAAAAGTAGGCGTCATCTGGATCGGGCATGCGGATTACCTCGGCGGCGGCGTCGACACGGTCGTCGGTGAAATCCAATCCGCACTTTCTTCCATTGATTCAGTCGGCATTGACCCGCCTGTTGTCGTAACAAGCGACGCGCAGGCGGTCCGTGCGGCAAGGGCGGTTCTGCAAAGCGACTTTTGCGGTGCAATTCTTGTTTTAACGTCCTGGGTGGAATGCAATGTCGTTATGTCCGCGGTCAAAGAGCTCCGCGGCCTGCCCGCAATCATCTGGGGATTTCCGTCGCAGAACGTACGCGGGCAGGAAATCAACACCGGTTCCTATGTGTCCGCCGCGATGTTCTCCGGCGTGGTAAAGCGGGCTAGCCTACATGCCCAAATGCTGATCGGCAGCTGGGAGGATGCAGGCGTCCTCGCGCGGCTGTGCGCCTTCACCCGCGCCGCATCCACGGCGGACCTGTTGTTCTATGGAAAAATCGGCCTGTTCGGATACACCTCGATGAGCATCTACCCCGGCACGTTCGATCATGTTCTGCTGCGCAGCCGCATCGGCCCGGAAGTGGAACATATGGATTCGTATTCTTTAATATCCGCTGCGGAGGCCGTGCCGGATGAAACCGTTGAAGAAAGTATCCGCCTGTTAACGCGCACAACGCAGATTCAAAGCAACGTCCAGCCGGAAATCCTCAAAAAAACAATGCGGCTCTATGCCGCACTGCAAAGTTTCGTTTCGGAACACCATTGGGCGGCCGTTAACGTGAAGTGCCAATACGAATTTTCAAAAGAATACCGTGTGGTTCCCTGCGTTGCGCTGTCCCTGCTGGCGGACAGCGGCGTCGTCGCTTCCTGCGAAGGCGACATGCTCAACACGGTTTCCATGCTGATTCTCGGCGGGCTTTCGGGCCAAACCGTCACATACGGAGATTCTCTGACACAGTTCGGCAACACGGTGAAATTCTCGCCTTGCGGATTCATGCCGCCGAGCATGGGCTGCAAAACGGTCCGGGTGCAGAAGTTTATGGCGCATCCTGGTTTCTCCGGGATTCAGATCAGCGGCGTTCTGCGTCCCGAGCGCGTCACCTATCTGCGCCTCGTTGAGGACGTAGGCGCTTACCATCTGCTCTACGGCACCGGCGCCGGAAAGCATACGCTCCCGCGCGACGGCTGCATGCCCGCGCTCGACGTCGAACTGGACGGATCGGTCGAAACGCTCTGTAAAGAATACGCCGGTCAGCACTTTGCGCTCTGCTACGGCGACCTCTCCGCGGAAATTGAAGCGCTCGCCGCAGTGCTCGGCATCCCCACCGTGCAAATATAAAAAGAAAGCGAAGGACAAGCATCATGATTTCTTGTACGGAATTCATCCCGACTTACAGTGAACTGTTCACCTATTTAGAAGACCGCCACGGACGAAGCGAACTCGACCGCCTCTGGGAATATCTGTTTGCGCCGACCGGAGACGGCATCCCGCTGATTAATTTTGTAAAAAAAGAAGGCATCCGCGGATGCTTTTCATACTGGGCCGGTACGCTGAACGAGGAAGCCGCGAATTTTACGATGTACCTCAACGAAAAAGCCGGCTGGTTTATGAACGTGATGCACGTCTGCCCGTCGAAAGGCCGACTGCTGGAGCTCAAAGACGAAATCGGCATCGTCCCTTATCACGATTATTGCCTGCACTGCGATTCGTACCGCTTTGCCGTTGAGAAAGCGGGGCTGAAATACATCTACAATTTCATCGGCACCGACCATGCGGCCTGCTCCATGCTTATCTACGATCCCGCGGTCTTCGACGGCCGCGTCATTGTCGACGAAAACACGGAGATTATGGATCGCAAAGCCGCGCAGAACGAATATTTCCACAAAGATTTTCACAGCATCATGAACACAGGCGTCGAATATGTCGGCTCAAAATACGGGATCGAGGAAGTGCGCGCATACCTTGCGCAGTTCACGCGGCACGTATACCGCAACCTGATTCAACGCATCCGCAGCGAAGGACTGCGCGCGCTGAAGGAGAAGATTGAAGACACCTATGCCAAGGAAAAAGCGCCGGACGCGCTGCGCATCGCTCTGAATAACGACGCGATGGAAGTGACCGTGCGCTACTGCCCCGCCGTGAAGCATCTGCACGCAACCGGGCGGACGGTATCGCGCTGGTATCCGTATACCACGCAGTTCGTCATGGAAACGCTTGCGCAGGAAACCGGATACACGTTTACGATGGATTCGTACAACGAAGCCACCGGCGCTGCAAAATATCGCTTTGCGAAGGCTTAAGGCAATATATTTTCGGTTCTGTCTGATCCAAGGACAAAAAAACGCCCGGATGGGCGTTTGAGGCCGTCAAAAGACTTGTTTTTTGACGGTATAACCGTTCTTTGCCTCTCGCCCTTCGGGCGTCCGGGCGATCCGTTCCGCCGGATGAACCGACGCAGCCGGAAAAACGGGTTAAGGGCTGTGGCCCTTAACAATCCCGGAGACTTTTTTGACAAGCTGAAACGCCCGGATGGGCGTTTTTTTTGCTGGTTGTGAATCGCTGTTGGTTTGCAAAACCGCTTAATCCGGCGACAGACAAATTCAGGCTTCTGCTTTCACCCCGCCCTGTTTGAGCACGCGGCGTTCCTCGTTTTCTTTCATGCTTTGCTCGAAAACGCATGGCGTGATCGGAGCTCAACTTGCCGAACGCTATACCGATCTTGATTTGATCTGCTGCGACTGCACAGGACTGCCGAGGAAGCCGATAACGGTGTACAGCAATTTCAAGAAGCTGCTGCGTCAAAACGGACTGCCGGACATCCGGCTCCATGATTTAAGGCACACATACGCAACGCAGCTGCTCGATTTGAATGTGGACTTGAAAACGATCTCTCAAATGCTCGGGCACACCTCGATCAAGACCACGGCGGACATTTACATTTCGAGAAATAAAGATGCGGCTTTTCGTGCGACCAAGGCGATAGAGTGCTTGTTTTCCCCTCAAATATCACCCAATACCACCCAATACCATCCGATCCAGCATTAGCACGCGCATTAGCACGGATGCGGATTTGGTCTTTTCCTGGCAGCGGCGGCAAAACGCAGAGCACGAAAAAAGTCCCCAGGCGGGGACTTTTTCTGGCGGAGAGAGTGGGATTCGAACCCACGTTACCTTTAAAGGGTAAACACGATTTCCAGTCGTGCGCCTTCGACCAGCTCAGCCATCTCTCCACGGCGTTTGCATTTTTCGGACGCAATGAGTATCATACACGAACGAACGCCGTTTTGCAAGACCTTTTCTCTGCAAAACGGCGTTTATACTTAAGCGTGTCCGCCTTCGCACAGCCAGTCGATGAGTTTGTACCCTTCGTCCAGATGCACGCCCGTCTTCGGCGCGTCCTTCTCGCAGTAGCGCACGTCCCTGTTTGCGTCGTCACCCTTTTGATAGAGCGCAAACGGCACCGGTTCGGCGGAGTGCGTGCGGATTTTCAGCGGCGTCGGATGGTCCGGCAGCAGCAGAACGCGGTAGTCTTCCCCGCTGTTTTCGAGATAGTCCAGAACAAATCCGAGCACCTGGCTGTCGATCTGTTCGATGGAATAAATCTTCTCTTTGAGCTGCCCGTGATGGCCGCATTCGTCCGGCGCTTCCATATGCAGATATACATAATCGATTCCGCGGGAAAACGCGTCCGCCGCGGCGCGCGCCTTGCCGGCGAAATTCGTTTCAAACGTGCCCGTCGCGCCCTCGACTTTGATAACTTCCATGCCGGCGCAGCGCCCGATTCCCTGAATCAGATCGACCGCCGAAATCACCGCGCCTTTCAGGCCGGTTTTCTCGGTGAACGGCGCAAGCTTCGGCCGCCTGCCTTCTCCCCAGAACCAGATCGCGTTCGCAGGATTCTTCCCTTCGCGCAGGCGCTTTTGGTTCACCGGATGTTTCGGCAGTTCCCTGCGCGCGGTCTCCATCCACCTGAGCAGCAGTTTTGCGTTCGTGCCCTGCGGCAGTTTCCCGTCGACACCCTGACCGGAAATGTCGTGCGGCGGCGTAAGCTGCGCGCCGCTCTTTGCGTTTTGCAGCACAAGACAGTGCCGGTAAGAAAAGCCCGGGTACAGGCGCACTCCGTCTTCTTCCAGCAGTTCGTTGAGGAATTCCGCCAGCTGCGCGGCTTCCTTCGTGGAAATTTCGCCCGCGCTGTAGTCCGCCATGGCAGCGCCTTCCAGCGTGTCGCTGCCCGAAAGCGTCACGAAGTTGCAGCGGTAGGTCACATCGTCCCTGCCGAGCGGAATGCCGAGGCTCATCGCTTCCAGCGGGGAGCGTCCCGTGTAATACACGAGCGGGTCGTAGCCGAACACCGCGAGGTTCGCAACGTCGCTGCCGGGCTTCATCCCCTCCGGGACCGTCCGGACCGTCCCGAAAATTCCGTCCCGCGCGAGCCTGTCCATGTTCGGATGTTTCGCGGCGTCCAGCGGCGTTTTGCCGCCGAGCGCTTCGACCGGCCAGTCGGCCATGCCGTCTCCGAGAATCACAGCGTATTTCATATGTCCTTTGCTCCAAAGAATTGATACAGTGTGCAGGGCATGCCGCCGTTGGACAGCTTCCTGCGCTTGTCCGCCCTTTTGCCGTACACGCGCTCAAAATCGCGCATGCCGGAGAAGATATTCACGCTCCAGCCGGGGCACGCGTCAAACGCGCGCCGCATTTGCCGGTAGAGCGATTGCACCTGTTTTTGCGTCATCAGCCGCTCGCCGTACGGCGGATTGCACACGATCGTGCCGCGCGGCTCCGAAACGGAGAGTCCCTGTACGTCCTGCACGCCCCATTGGCAGAAAATCCCCGCCTTCTTGGCGTGTTTTTTGCAAAGGTCGATGCTGTGCGGGTCGATATCGAACCCGCGCACGTCGGTTTCCCGCCGCGTCTGCGCGTCCAGCGCGCTTTGCCGCTCCCGTGTGAACGCGTCCCCGTCGAGAAACCACCAGTTTTCCGCCGCGAACGAGCGCTTCAGTCCGGGCGCGATGTTCTGCGCAATCATCGTAGCCTCGATCGGCATGGTGCCCGAGCCGCACATGGGGTCGATCAGCGGCGTTTCCGGATTCCAGCGCGAAAGCAGCACGAGCGCCGCGCCCAGCGTCTCCGAAAGCGGCGCGGCAACGTTGAAGGTGCGGTATCCCCGGCGCGAAAGTCCCGCGCCGCAGCAGTCGATGCAGAGCGAAACGTGATCGCGCAGAATCCCGGCCTCAATGATGACTTCGTCCCCGCCTTCCGGGATATTCGTCCGCTTCAGCGACGCTTTCAGGCTCTCGACGATCGCTTTTTTCACGATTCGCTGGCAGTCGCTCACCGAAAAGAGCGCGCTTTTTGCCGATTTTCCGTTGACATGGATGTTTGTGTCCGCTTTGAGATATGGCCGCCAGTCGGCGGCTTTGGTCCGCTCAAAGAGTTCGTCGAACGTCGCCGCATCGAATTCGGCGGCGACCAGCAGGACGCGCTCGGCCGTGCGCAGCCAGAGCAGCGCGCGCGCCATCTCCGCAAAGCCGCCGGAAAACGCAATCCGCGCGTCCTCGGTAGAAAGCACTTCGATATCCAGATCGCGCAGCTGGCGCGTCACAAGCGATTCCAGCCCAAGCTTGCAGGTGGCGTAAAATTTCATTTCGGTTCCTCCGGCGGCGCTGCGAACGGTTCGAGTTTTTGGATCGCGTTGCGCAGCCGCTGTTTGGTCACGCGGTACACCTGCGCAATTTCCTCCTGCGTGACTTCTTCGCCGCAGTTCCTGCGGCCAAGGTATTCCAGCGCCGCGGCAAGGCTGACTTCCTGCGAAACCGAAATGCACGGAAATTTCTGATCGAGGCTTTCGATATAGCGCTTGAAAACGCGCGCCGCTTCGTTTGCGCATTCCTCGCGGCAGTTGCCGAGCATGAACTGCATGAGCGTCTGCATCACGCTTTCATAGGAAGCGGGAATTTTATAGTCCAGCTCCACCATGCTCACGCGGCCGTTGACCCATCTGCCGTTGATATACGCCTTGTACGGCTCCTTTGCATCCAGGTTTTTGAGCATGCCGAACACCGCGCGCTTGAGATCGTCTGGCTGGTCGGTGCGCAGCAGGAATTCGCGCAGCACGCGCTCGCCGTGCCGTCCGCCGAACGAATATACCAGCGAAAGCATGCTCCTTTTAACCCGCACGTCCGAAAGCGTCATAGCCCAAACGATCAGGTCGCGGAAAGCCGCGTCCTCGTCCCATTGCCGCGAGAGCTCGTCGTGCTCGTTCGCCAGCGCGCGGTTGATGTGGTTGAGACGGCGGAACGCCTCGCCGAACGGCACCTGATAGGGAATCGTCCAGCGCGCAAACAGCGGCTTCCCTTTCGCTTCGGAATGCCTGCACTGGTTGAGGTAATACCGCGCAATCGTGTCGTGTGGATCGATTTTTAACAACTTATGGTAGTATTCGCGCGCGCCGTCCGCGTCGCCGAGCATAAAGCGCGTATATGCGGCCTTGTGCAGCACGTTTTCGTCGTACGGCATCAGCCGCAGCAACACGGAAAGCGTCTGCTCCGCATCCTCGTATTTTTCCATGTCGAGCTGCAGAACGGCGATGCTGTGCAGTTCTTCCGGCTCCTCGGTTTTAATCTGCGAAATGCGTTCCAAACGCTTCAGAGCGGCCGCGCGGTCCCCCGCGTCCAGCTCGGCCAGCGCAAGGGTGCAGTTCGCCATGATATCGTCCGGGTCGCTTTCCAGAATGCCGTCTGCGGTCTTTTGTGCGTCGTCTTTCCGCCCGTCGCAGAAATACGCGATGGCGAGCTGCTCGCGTACCTTGAGCGCGTCCGGCTTTTGGCCGATGCGGTGTTCGAGTTCCTCCACGGCAAAGCCCACGTCCCCGCAGGCCAGCAGCGAACGCGCAAACCGGCAGACGGCGTTGTCCTCGTAATCGTCGTCCGTCTTCAGCCCGGTTGCTTCGTACATCGCGTCGTCGTCGTCGATTAAATCCAGAAAGTCCTCCGCGTCCGCCGCAAACGGCCCGTCCGGCTCCGCGTCCAGATAGTCTTCCAGACTGTCCGCGGCGCAGTCGTAGTCCTGCAGGCCAAAATAGTTGCAGGCCAATCCAAAATGGCATTCCGGCGGGACCTCGTCCGCATCCGCCATGTAAAGCAGCAAAATGCGGTTACTTTCCTCATAGCGCTGCATCTGGCTGAGTATTTCCGCCAGCGTGATGCAGATTTCCGGGTCGTCCGGCGCGCGCTCATATGCCTCGCGGTATCTGGCGATCGCCGCGATCAAATCGTTTTTTTCCAGTTCCTTCGCGCCGCGCCTCATATAGAAGGCCGCGTTCTGGGAAAACGGAATCACTTTTCCTGTCTTCGTGTTATTCATTCCCGTCCACGGAAGCCGCTTTCAGCAGTTTTCTGAGCGCTTCCTTCGTAAAAATATATTGTTTGCCGCAGAACCGGCAGTTTACTTCCGCGCCGCCGTCGCGTTCGATCATGTCTTCCAGTTCGGCCCTGCCCGTTGAAATCAGCGCACGTTCCACGCGCTCTATCGTGCAGTCGCAGGCGTATTTTGGTTCGCGCTCGCCAAGGATTTGCACGCCGAACCCGCCGAGTACGTCTGCAAGGAACGCTTCCGGCGTTTCGCCGCCGTCCAGCCGCTCGGAAAGCCGCGCAATCTGCGCGCTCTTTTCCTGCAATGCGTCGATCGTTTCGTCCGGACAGCCCGGCAGCGGCTCGATAAACAGCCCCGCCGCCGCGCGCACTTCCCCGCTTTCGGCGTCTTCGCGCACGCCGAGATACACCAGTGCGGGCCGCTGCAGGCTCGCCGCGTAATACTCGGCAAAATCGACCGCAATCTCGCCGGAAACGAGATTGCAAACGCCGACATACGGCTCTTTGAGCCCAAGGTCGCTCACAACGGTGAGCCTGCCTTCGCGGCCGACGTATCCGCCGACGTCCAGCTTGCCTTCCGGCGTGGGCGGGAGTTCCGCACGGCCGTTGTTCAGCGAGCACTTGACCTCCAGCTCGGCGTTTCCGGTGCAGATCATGCTGCCCGCAACCCCGTTGCCTTTAATGATGGTCGAGATCAGGTCTCCGTCGTTTTTGAGGTCGGCGGCCATCATCGCCGTCATCATCAGCTGCCGTCCCGCCGCGGCCGTCGCCGTGCGGGAAAGCGAATGGATGCGCCGCGCTTCGCGGACGAGCCGCGTTCCGCGGATCAGTACGATCCGGAGCATTCCTTCCGACGCCATGCAGTTCAGCAGGCGGTCGGCCGGGTCCTGCGGTCCTTCTTTCCTATTCATATGTCTCCTCCATCCGCTTTTGCGGACGGTCCTTCGTTATTTTATTTTTTCTTTGCCGCAAACTGAATCCGCTCGCACGCGGCGGCCGGTTCGTTCTGCGTAAACGCGTCGTATACGCCCATCGGCTCGAACCCGCTTTTTTCAAGCGCAAAAAGCAGTTCCTCCGGCTCGTGCGCACGCTGTACGTGCCGCTCCGTAAAGCGTTCGTAGCGCCCGCCGCCGTCCGGCACAAAAAACGTCAGGTCCATCTCCAGCAGGCGCGTCTCCGGGTCGAACGCGTTCTGCCAGATATATGCGCATTCGTCCGTGTCTTCTCCATAGGTGTGCCCGCCGAGCACATGCTCGAGCTTGTAGGCCGAGGACACGTCGAAAAGCAGCAGTCCGCCGGGAACGAGCGCTTCGTTCGCGCTTTTGAAAAATGCGCGCAGTTCGCCGTTTGAAAGCAGATAATTCACCCCGTCGCAGGCGCAGGTCACAGCGTATGCAGGTTTATGCACGCTTAACGCACACATGTCCTGCAGCACAAACGGAATTTTCATGCCGGCGCGGCGCGCTTTCTGCTGCGCGGCGGCAAGCATCTCCTCCGAGCGGTCGAACCCCGTAACGCGATAGCCGAGTTTCTGCAGCCGCAGCGTGAGCGCGCCCGTGCCGCAGGCGCAGTCCAGAACGGATGCGCCGTCCGCGGCGCCGAACCCGCGCAGAAGCGCGTCCAGATAGCCCGCCCAGCCGTCGTAGTTCACGCCGCCCATCAGTTGATCGTATACATCTGCAAAACGCCCGTATTCAGCGCACATTTGCCTTCTGCTCTTTCCTTTCCCCGGCCGCGTGCCCGCCCGTTTCGTACCGGACTTTTTCATCCGGCTGCGCGCCGCCTTTTTGTTCAGTTTTTTATTGTACATCATTCCTGCGCAACAGGCAAATGGTGCCGCCCAAACGCCGCGAGCAAACCGGCGCGGCTTTCCCGCATGGCGCGGCGGCATGCGGAAGCGGAACTGCACCGCCGGCTGTGCAGGCGGACAAAACAGCCTCCGGCGGACCCGAAAACGGCTCTGCAGCGCCAAAACGTTCGGCCTTTTTCTACCGTTCTTATTTGACAAAGCGGTGAATATTTATTAAAATCAGTCTAATCGAAGACTGGCATTCGCCCGTTTTCGCGTATGCGGCCCGCCGTAATTCCGGGCCTGCGCACGTTTGCAGGGTATTTTTACAGAAAGGCATTTTCTCAGTAATCGAGAACGCTGGTAACGAATTATGAAACAGTACAAGATCGCAGTCGTCGGCGCAACCGGCATGGTCGGGAGGATGTTCCTCCGTGTGCTCGAAGAGCGCAAACTCCCCGCTTCGGAGTATTTCCTGTTCGCTTCCTCCCGCAGCGCGGGTACCCAGATCGAATTTATGGGAAAACCTTATACCGTGCGCGAACTCACCGCGGACGCGTTTAAAGACCTCGGCGTCGATATCGCGCTGTTTTCCGCGGGCGCGGGCACTTCCAAAACGTTCGCTCCCATCGTCGCCGCTTCCGGCGCGGTGGTCATCGATAATTCCAGCTGCTGGCGCATGGACCCGGACGTACCGCTGGTCGTGCCCGAGGTCAACCCCGAGGCGATCCCGCAGTATAAAAACAAAGGCATCATCGCCAACCCGAACTGCTCGACCATCCAGGCAATGGTTCCGCTCAAGCCGCTTTCGGAGCGCTACGGCCTCAGGCGTGTGGTATACTCCACCTATCAGGCGGTGTCCGGCGCGGGGCTGAAAGGCTATATGGATTTGGAAAACGGACTCAAAGGCGAAGCGCCGCAGAAGTTCCCGCACCCTATCGCGGGCAACTGCCTGCCGCATATCGACGTGTTCCTCGAAAACGGCTACACCAAAGAAGAGCAGAAAATGATCGAGGAAACCCGCAAGATCCTCTCCCTGCCGGAGCTGCGCGTCACGGCGACAACCGTGCGCGTGCCGGTGTTCCACGGCCACAGCGAAAGCATCAACGTCGAACTCGAAAAACCGTTTGAAGTCGCCGATATCCGCGCCATGTGGGAATCGACCGAAGGGCTGATCGTGCAGGACGACCCGGCCAACGACGTTTACCCGATGGCCGTCACCGCCGCGGACACCGATCCCGTCTATGTCGGCCGGCTCCGCCGCGATTTCTCCGTGGAAAACGGCATCAACTTCTGGTGCGTTGCGGACAACATCCGCAAGGGCGCGGCGACCAACGCCGTCCAGATTGCTCAGGAACTCATTCGTCAATGGGAGGCGCAATAAAATTATGTCTGTCTTTCGGGGTTCCGCCGTCGCGATGGTCACGCCGTTTCAAAACGGCTCCATCGACTTTACGGCATACACCAGGCTGATCGAGCTGCAGATTGCCAACCATACGGACGCGATTGTCTGCTGCGCGACCACAGGCGAAAGCGCAACGCTCACGATGGACGAGCATCTCAGCATCGTCCAGTTCGTTGTGGAGCGCGTCAACGGCCGCGTGCCCGTCATTGCGAGCACCGGCGGCAACAACACCGCCGAGGTCATCGAACGCAGCAAATCCGCCGAGGCCATCGGCGTGGACGGACTGCTCGTCGTAACCCCGTACTACAACAAAACCACCCAGCAGGGTCTCGTTTCGCACTATTATGCGATCGCCGACAGTGTGGACACGCCGATCATCGTCTACAATGTGCCAAGCCGCACGGGGATGAACGTCCTTCCGCAGACCATGGCGGAGCTCTTTAAGCACAAAAACATCGTCGGCACCAAAGAGGCCAGCGGCAACATCGAGCAGATCGTCAACCTGGCCGCGCTCTGCCCGCAGTGCGACATCTACTCCGGCAACGACGACCACGTCGTGCCCGTGCTCAGCGTCGGCGGCAAGGGCGTCATCTCCACGATCGCCAACGTTGTGCCGAGCGAAATGCACGCCATGTGCGAGGCGTTCTTCAAGGGCGACATCGCGCTTGCGCGCGAAATCCAGCTCCAGCTGATCCCGCTCTGGAAGGCCGCGTTCTGCGAAGTCAACCCCATCCCGCTCAAGGCCATGATGGGGCGCATGCAGCTCTGCGAGCCGGACGTGCGGCTCCCGCTCGTTCCCCCGTCGCCCGCTTCCATGCGGCTGATCGAGGACACGCTCAAGGGCTACGAGCTGATTTAGCAAAAACAATACTGTATTCGGAGGACGTATGATTTCTGTTTTAATCAACGGAATCTGCGGTCAGATGGGACGCGCCGTCTATGCTGCTTGTCAAGCGCAGAGCGGCGCTTTTTCCGCCGCTGCGGGCGTGGACGTTTCCGGCGTTTCGGAAGGGTTCGCGTGTCCCGTTTACCGCAACATCGACGAGGTAAAAGAGTCCGTCGATATCATAATCGACTTTTCCGTGCCCGCGTCGGCACCCGGCGTGCTGCGCTTTGCGCAGTCGCGCGGCATCCCGGCCATCATCGGCACGACCGGCCTCGGTGAGCGCGAAAAGAAGCTCATCCGCGCCGCATCCGAGCATATCCCCGTGTTTCAAACGGGCAATATGTCGCTTGGAGTGAATCTCCAGCTGGAGCTTGTGCAGCTCGCCGCCGCAACGCTCGGCGCGACCTTCGACGTGGAGATCATCGAAACGCACCACCGCAAAAAAGTCGACAGCCCCAGCGGCACCGCGCTGATGCTGGCAAACGCCGTCGCCTCGATCTCACCGGAGGACGAGGAATTCGTCTACGGACGGCACGAAAAGAACAAGCGCCGCACCGACCACGAAATCGGCATCCATTCCGTCCGCGGCGGAACGGTCGTCGGCGAACACCAGGTGCAGTTCATCGGCAGCGACGAAATCATCGAAATTTCGCACCGCGCCTTCAGCAAGCAGGTGTTTGCGCAGGGCGCGCTGCGCGCGGCGCACTTCATCGTCGGCAAGCAAAACGGCCTGTACAACATGAAAAACGTCGTGACCGAGCACAACGCGGCCTCCCGCCTCTTCTCACTGGAAAATCAGGCGGTCGTCGTCATCCGTTCGTTCGCCAACGAGGACGCGTTTGCGTCCCGCATCTTCGACGTGATTGCCGAGCACGGCGTATTCGTGGACATGATCGCCTGCTCAGAGCCGGACGAGCAAAGCCTGAGCGTCGGATTCTCGCTGAACGAAACGGACCTTTCCGAAGCGCTCAACGCCATCAACGAACTCACGCGCAAGGGCTATGGCTGCACAATCCGCACGCGCGGCGATCTGACCAAGCTCACGCTGGAAGGTTCCGGCATGGCGCTCCAGCACGGCATCGCCGCGCAGTTGTTTTCCGCGCTTCGCCGTGAAAACATCCATATCTGGCTGATTACGACCAGCGACACGCGCATCGAGTTCTGCGTGGACGCAATCGACGCAATCCGGGCCGTGGAGCAGATCAAAGCGCAGTTCGTCATCGGCTGAATTTTAATTTTAGATGAACACAGGAGCGCATCCCACTTTGGGGATGCGCTCAGCCTGTCAAAAAAGCCTCCGGGATTGTTAAGGGCCGCAGCCCTTAACCCGTTGATTCCGGCTACGCCGGTTTAACCGGCGTAACGGATCGCCCGGAACGGGCGGTTTCTCTGTGTTCTTTGCCGCCCGGGAGTCCGAAGGACGAGAGGCAAAGAACGGTTGTCTCGTTAAAAAACTGGGTTTTTTGACGGTCTCAGAGCGCATCCCACTTTGGGGATGCGCTCTTTAAATTCAGGGTTATAAATATAGCTTTATCTGCCTTCTTTTTTCAGGCGCTGTTCCTCGCCGTGCAGCAGACGCTTGATATTGTCGATATGCCGCACATAGATGACGATCACCAGCAGCGCGGAAAGCGCGACCAGCGGCAGATCGTGCAGCCGAAAAATCAGCACGCAGATGAAAAACAGCAAAATGCTCGTCATCGACATCAGCGAAACGCGCTTGTTGACCGCCAGCAGCAGCGCGCCGAGCGCGATTGCGATGCCCGCGCCAAGCGGGAACGTCAGCATCGCGATTCCCGCCGACGACGCGACGCCCTTGCCGCCGCGGAATCCGTCGAACACGGGCCAGCAGTGGCCGATCACGACGCAGAGCCCGGCGATGTAGCCACCGACCGTCCCGCAGAGCAGCTGCCCCGCAACAATGCCGAGCGCGGCTTTGGCAAAATCGCCTGCGAACGTGATCGCACCCGGGCCGTAGCCGTAGACGCGCACCATATTGGTGCTGCCCGCGTTGCCGGAGCCGTGGTTGCGCACGTCGTCGTGAAAATACCGTTTGCTCACGATGATGGCGGTCTGGATGTTGCCGAGCAGATACCCGGCAATCACGCAGGCCAGGACCGTCCAGAAATTGACCGTAAAAAACCCGTTGAAAAACGTCATTGTTCGGTGTCCTTCTTTCTGTTGCGGAAAATCAGCCGGATCGGCGTGCCTTCAAACCCGAACGATTTACGGAAGTAGTTTTCCAGATACCGTTCGTATGAAAAATGCACGATCTCCGCGTCGTTGACGAATATAACGAACGTCGGCGGCTGCACGGAAACCTGCGTCGCAAAGTAAATCTTCAGCACGCGGCCTTTCTCCGAAGGCGGCTCGTTCATCGTCACCGCTTCGCCGACGATGTCGTTGAGCTGGCCGGTCGGAACGCGGCGGCGGCTCTGAGCGAACACCGCGTCCACGGTTTCAAGCACCTTGTTCACGCGCTGTCCGTTTTTGGCCGAAATAAAGAGCATCGGCACATAGTTCATAAACGCGAGGTCCGCCGCAAGGTCTTTTTTGAAGCGGTTCATCGTGTTCGTGTCCTTTTCGATCAGGTCCCACTTGTTGACGATGAGCACGCTCGCCTTGCCCTCTTCGTGCGCGTAGCCCGCAATGCGCACGTCCTGCTCGCTTAAACCCTCGCTTGCGTCGCAGACGATCAGCACTACGTCCGCGCGGCGCACGGCCGCCAGCGAACGGATGACGCTGTAGCGCTCGATGGTTTCATCCTCCACGCTGCGCTTTCTGCGGATGCCCGCGGTGTCGACCAGCGTATAGTCCTTCCCGTCGTGCGAAAACGGCGTGTCCACGCTGTCCCGCGTGGTGCCGGGGATATGGCTCACGATGCTGCGCTCTTCGCCGAGCAGCGCGTTGACGAGACTGGATTTGCCGACGTTGGGCTTGCCCACCACGGCGATGTTCACGCGCTCGTCTTCCTGCTGCTCCAGATCGCGCGGGAAATCGCGCACGACTTCGTCGAGCAAATCGCCGAGTCCCAGCCCCTGTGCGGCGGAGATTGCAAACGGCGTGCCGAGGCCCAGCGCGTAAAACTCATACGCCGCGTCCTCAAACTTCTGCGCATCCACCTTGTTCACACCGAGCACGACGGGCTTTTTAGAGCGCCGCAGCAGGTCGGCAACGTCCTCGTCCGCGCTGGTCAGCCCTTCCCGGCCGTCCACAAGGAACACGATCACGTCCGCCGTTTCGATCGCAAGCTCGGCCTGCCGCCGCATCTGTGCGGAAATCACGTCCTCGCCGGCGGCTTCGATACCGCCCGTGTCGATGAGCGTGAACGCATAATTGAGCCACTCCGCGTCCTGATAGATGCGGTCCCGCGTAACGCCCGGCGTGTCTTCCACAATCGCCACGCGCCGCCCGACCAGGCGGTTGAACAGCGTCGATTTGCCGACGTTCGGCCGTCCGACGATCGCTACCAGAGGTTTTTTCATAAACGTTTCTCCTGTATGCTTCCAAATACGGTTTCAATCAGCTCTTCGCCGGAGAAAACCGGAAGGATTCTAGTTTGCAGTATTGTTTCGGCCTGTTCAAGCGTCATGTTGTCCAGAAACAGCGGCTCGTCCGCTTTGAGCATGGCGCGCGGGATCAAAAGCGCCTCGCCGAAATCGCTCCCTTTGAGCTGCCGCGTGAGGTCGCCGCCCGTAATCAGCCCGCCGACGGTCACGCACTCGCCGAAAAACGTGTTTTGGATCGCGCGCGTTTCAATCTCCACGCCGTAGGGCAAAAGGCAGGGATAGAGATTGCGGAAAAACGGCTCGGCGGCCACGCCACCCGCCATGAGGAACCTGCGTTTTTTCCGCAGCGGCTTTTTCTCCGCAAGCGCGTCGAGCATCTCGCGCTCGAAGAGCCGCAGCAGCCCCACGCCGTTTTCAATCTGCACAAAATCCTCATACGCCTCGTACGGCGGCAGTTTGCGCGCCGCCAAAGTGTACCACTCGTCCGCGAGAAACGCAAACCGTGTGCCGAGTTTTTTTAAAAACGCCGCCTGCATGGGTTCGATCGTGTCGATCATTTCCCGCGCTTCGTCCGCCGTATACCGTCGCAGCGGGAACAGCCCGTCGCGAAATTTCGTGATGCCGACCGGCACGAGCGCGAGCGACTGCGCCGCCGGCGCAAGCGAGACCGCGTCTTCCATCGTCTTTTGCAGGATTTCCCCGTCGTTGACGCCCGGGCAGAGCACCGCCTGCAGATGAAACTTCAGCCCCGCGTCCGCAAGCCGCCGCAGCTGCTCCATCGCCCGGCCCGCCGTCGGGTTTCGCATGAGCAGGACGCGCGTTTTCGGGTCGCTTGCGTGCAGCGAAATATACAGCGGGCTTACGCGGCGGCGAATGATGCGCCCGATCTCGCGGTCGTCCAGGTTCGTCAGCGTGATATAGTTGCCCATGATGAACGACATCCGCCAGTCGTCGTCCTTGACGTGCAGGCTCGTGCGCCCGCCGTCCGGCATCTGATCGATAAAGCAGAACACGCAGTGATTTTTGCAGGTGCGCATGCCGTCCATCAGGCTCGTTGCAAACGACAGGCCGAGGGGTTCGTATTCTTCCTTTTTAACCTTCACCTCGCGCATCTTGCCAGCCTTGTCGGCAATCGTGAGGCGCAGAACCTCGTTGGCGCTGAGGTGTTCGTAATCCACAAGGTCGATAACGGGCTCGCCGTCTATGGCCATCAGCGCTTCCCCCGCGGTAACGCCAAAACGCTCCGCCGGGGAACCCGGCAGAACGTCGCTTACAATCTGCGGTTTGCTGCGCATATTTTCCATAATCGCATTATAGCATCCAAGCGCAAAAAAGCCAACCGAAACGTCCCCGTTCCGCGCCGCAGCCGGCTAATCGATATTTTTTTATCGTTTTATGCCAGTGTTTCCTTGACGCTGTTTCCCCGCTTTGATAAAGTAGTATCTGGAGTTTATCCATCTCTATTATCCAACTAAAAATCCATATCGAAAGCGAGGAGATCCCGACTTGAAAAAGGACGCGTTCGTACAAAATCTGGTCGACGGATACGGCAGCTGGGTTTGTAATGCGCAAAATGAAAACTGCGCGGGCGGTTCCGGCCGCATGACCAGCGAACTATACCCGTACGACCACATGTTCTCGCCGATCCGCGTGAATTCGGTGACGATCAAAAACCGCCTCGTCATGGCGCCGATGGGCAACATCGACATGTGCGAAGAGACCGGCCGGCCCAACGCAAAGATGCTGCAGTATTTCTTTGCGCGCGCAAAGGGCGGCGTCGGCCTGATCACCACCGGGCTGATCCCGATCAGCCACGGCATCGACAACTCCATCACGGAGCTTGGGCACCTCACCTACTTCCCGCGCATCGACCGCAGCCGCACGGTGTTTTCCGGCTGGCGCGACCTTGCGCAGGGCTGCCACAACTACGGCGCGCGCATCTTCGTCCAGCTGACCCCCGGCCTCGGCCGCGTCGGCAACCCGCAGTGTCTCATCACGCAGATGAAGTTCCCCGTTTCCGCGTCGCTCAACCCGAATTTCTACATTTCGGAAATTCCCTGCATGCCGCTTTCCGGCGGCAAGCTGCGCAAAATCATCAAAAACGGCGGTCAGGCTGCGGCGGACGCAAAGGCCGCCGGGCTCGACGGCGTTTACCTGCACGGCCACGAAGGCTATCTGCTCGAGCAGCTCACCAACCCCGCCTTCAACCGCCGCAAGCTCGGCAAATATGCCGACTGGCAGCGCTTCGGCATCGACCTCGTAAAGGAAATTCGCAAGCGCGCGGGCGCGAAATATCCGATCATGTACCGCATCGACCTCTCCCTCGCCCTCAATGAAACCTACGGCGAGGAAGGTATGCAGGTCAAGGCGCTGCGCAAGTTCAAAAACGGCCGGACGATCGAGGAAACGCTCGATTACATGCAGAACCTCGTGAAAGCGGGCGTGGACCTCTTCGACGTGGACCTCGGCTGCTACGACAACTGGTGGCTGCCGCATCCGCCGGCAAGCATGCCCGCGGGCTGCTTCCTGGACGTGGCGCAGCTGGTCAAAAAGCGGTTCGAGGAGATGAAAGTCGTCTCCAACGCCGGTCTGCCCGTGCCCGTGGTCGCCGTCGGCAAACTCGGCTATCCGGACCTCGCGGAAAAAGCGCTGCGCGACGGCATGTGCGACATGGTCATGCTCGGCCGCCCGCTGCTGGCCGATCCGGAATGGCCGAACAAGGCGTTTGCCGGCAAAGTCGGCAAAATCCGCCCGTGCATCGGCTGCCAGGAAGGCTGCATCAACGAGTTCGTGGACGGCGGTCACCCGCAGTGCGCCGTCAACCCGCGCACCGGCTTTGAGGAACTCATGCCGGAGACCATCGCGCCCGCGGAAAAGAAAAAGCACATCGCGGTCGTCGGCGGAGGACCGGCGGGCGTGCTGTTCGCCGTTATGGCCGCGCGCCGCGGACACGAAGTCGAGCTGTTCGAAAAGACGGACCGCATCGGCGGCAAGATCGTCCCCGGCAGCGTGCCGCGCATTAAATACGACATCCAGAACTACCTCCTCTATCTGGAGCGCGAGCTCAAGGCCGCCGAAAAGGAATTTGACCTGACAACGCACTTCAGCACGGAAGCGACCAGCGAAAAGCTCAAGGCCGGCGGATTCGACGCGGTGATCTACGCCATCGGCACAAAGAGCGGCACGCCCAAACTCAAGGGTCTGGAATCAATCCCGCATGTGGAGGCCACCGACCTGCTTGTCGATGAATCGCTGCTTGGCGGCGCAAAGAAAATCGTCGTCGTGGGCGGCGGCGTAGTCGGCTGCGAAACGGCCTACTATCTCGCGTACGAAAAGGACCTCGACGTGACGGTCGTCGAGATGCTGCCCTACTTCATGATGGGCACCTGCACGGCCAACCGCGGGCACCTGATCCATTATCTGCAAAAAAAGGGCGTTACGCTGCTCAACTGCACGATGGTCAAGGAATTCGACGAAAAGCACGTCGTCGTCGAACGGAATATGCATAAAAACGTCCCGAATCCATACAACACCTGGGCGCCGATCCTGCCCGAAAACATCGAAAACCCGCTCGCGCCGAAAGTCGGAAACGAACCCAAACGCGTGGAGCTGGACGCCGACCTCGTCGTGCTCGCCATGGGCGGCAAACCGGACGACGCGGCATATCTCGAAGGGCAGAAACTGCGCGTCGCGCCGGAGTTGTATAACATCGGCGACAGCTTCTCGGCCGGGCGCGTGCTCGAAGCCTGCCGCGCGGCGTACGCGCTGGCGACCCGCATTTAAGGAGGCGAACAAACGATGGCAAAAATGGAGCTAACGCCCGAACAGCAGGCCATTCTGGACGGCGAAAAGGGCGAAGCGATGGCAAAGGTGATGAAAACGCTCGTCGTCTACGGCGAAACGTTCGGTGCAAGCAAAATGGTGCCCGTCACCAGCGAATACGGCCACCTGGTCACGAGCTTCGGGCTCTCGGTCATGAAGCCCGTCTACTCGCTCATGGACCAGCTGATTTCGGGCGGCGCGCTCGCCGGGCAGAAGTTTTCGGTCGACCCGCGCCCGCTGGACAAAAACGTGCCCAGCAGCCTTTTGCAGGACCTCGTGTTCAAATTCATGTACAGCAAGCAGTCCGACTATGAAGAGCAGCTCAAAACCCTCGGCCTGCTCAATCCGGACGCGTTTACCTGCACCTGCTATATGGACGAGGTCGGCAACAAACCCAAAAAGGGCGACGTGCTCAGTTGGGCGGAAAGCAGCGCGGTCGTCTACGCAAACAGCGTGCTCGGCGCACGCTGCAACCGTAACAGCGGCATCCTCGAACTCTTCGGCAGCATCGTCGGCTGCGTGCCGTATTTCGGCCTGCTCACCGACGAAGGCCGCAAGGCGACCTGGGTCGTTGAGATCAAAACCTCCAAAAAGCCGGAAGCGCAGATCCTCGGCAGCGCAATCGGCATGAAGGTCATGGAGGACGTGCCGTACGTCAAGGGACTGACCAAGTTCATCGGCACCGAGCTGGACGCGGACGCGACCGCATACCTCAAGGACTTCGGCGCGGCGACCGCCAGCAACGGCGCGGTCGGGCTCTACCATATCGCGGGGCTCACGCCGGAAGCCGTTGAACTCGGCGAAAAGCTGATTGCCGACGGCGCGAAAACATACGTCATCGACGATGCGGAGCTCGAACGCGTGCGCGCAAGCTACCCCTGCATCTGGAAAGACGCGGACGCAAAGCCGAAGCTCTGCTTCGTCGGCTGCCCGCATCTGTCCATTAAACAGCTGCACGACTGGACCAATGCGCTTTCCGGCGCGCTGGAAAAGGCCGGGCGCAAAAAGGTCGCCATCCCGACGGTGTTCACCTCGGCGCTGGCGGTGCAGGCGGAGTTCAAGAAGACGCCGGACTATCAAAAGCTGCTGGACATGGGCGTGACGCTTTCCTACATCTGCCCGCTCATGTACATGAACAACCCGCTCTGCGGCAAACAGCCGGTGATTACCAACTCTAATAAGCTGCGCACCTATACGTCCGCGCGGTACCATACGGACGCGGAGATTCTCGATCTCCTTTCGAAAGGGGGCAACTGAAATGGCAAAAACCTTTAAGGGCCGCCCGGTCGTCCCCGGCAAGGCGACGGCAAGCGCGCTGGTTACGCATAACGGCTTCAATACCCTCGCCAGCTTCCAAAAAGCGCTGATGTTCAAGGATAAGGACGCCAAGTGCTCCGACCAGAACAACCCGGACATCTACGAAAAACCCATGCACGGCGCGGCGCTCTGCCTGCCGCAGACCATCGGCTCGACCACGGGCGGCATGGTCATCTACTGCGCGGCGGCGCTCGGCCAGCAGCCGGCCTGCATGCTCTTTGCGCGGCCGATCGATTCGCTGGCCGCGGCGGGCGCAATCCTCGCGGACGTCTGGACGGACGTGAGCATGCCCGTTGTGGACGGCCTCGGCGACGAGTTCCTCGCCTATGTCAAGACCGGCGCGAAGGTCGAAGTCAAGGAAGACGGAACGGTAATCGTGGAATAGCCCCCCTTTCTTTTCTTTAAAAAGAAAAGAAACAAAAGAAATTGCATTTATTAATGTGACTTTGCAGCATCAAAGAGGCGGGATATTCCCGCCTCTTTGTGCTTGTCTGCAGCTTGCTGCGGACAATCCTGTCCGGCCGCCTATTCCTCGCGGTCGAAGGCCTCGTCCAGCTTCGCCTGCCGTTTCGCGACCAGCCGCCCCGCCAGCGACAGCAGTGCATAGCAGACAAGGAACGTCCCGGCTGTAAACACTGCAATCCAAAGGATATGCCGCGTTACGGCCGCTTTCTGCGTCCAGTCGTAAAGCAGCGCGAACACCCCGCCCACAACGACCCCGGCCACCGCGGAGGCCACGATATATGTCTTTCTGTTCGGGCGTGTATAAAACCCCCAGAGGCCTTTTGTAAGCATTAGCACCAGCATCAGTATCCCGCCGAGCAGAAAGACAGCGAGTTCTCCCGCGATCTGCCGCGCGTCCGCCTTCCAGACGACCGTTTGCAGCAGTATGCTCGCAAGCAGTGCATACCAAACAAAATAAAAGCAAATGTTGCCGATTTTTAGCATCTCGCCGCTTTGCCGTTCATCCGCAATCTTCTTCATTGTGTGATTCCCCTTCTTCCTCCCAAAATAGTTCGTCCAGCGTTTTGTGCAGCGCGCGGCAGATCGAAATGCAAAGCCGGACAGACGGGTTGAATTTTCCCGCTTCGATCATCCCGATTGTCTGCCGTGTCGCCCCAACCTTTTCCGCCAGTTCCTGCTGGGACAGTTCCGCCGCGACGCGGGCAATTCTGAGCTTTTTGTTTTTCATTCGCTTACCTCGCCTGTATCGTACAGTATATTAGCTATTATGTCAACTATATTTTACATTTTAAAGGAGTTTTTCAGATTGTTATCGCGGAACACGCTCTGGCAAAACGTCCTTCACGCGGGATGCGAACCCGTGCTATAATGCAACCATGATTTTTCTTCGCGCGATCAAACGAACCGAATACGAAGCGCCTTTGGACGATTATCCGATGAACCTGAAGCAGATTGCGGGGATAAAACGGCTGGAGTTTACCGCGCCCGTCACACTGATCGCCGGGGACAACGGTTCCGGCAAAACCACGCTGATCGAGCTGATTTCCGCGCTCGCAGGCGGAGTCCGCATCGGCGACGCGCGCGCAGGCCGCCGCGCAAAGGAGACCTTCTCCGTCGCTGCAAAAGCGTTCCGGCCGGAGTTCACGCAGAAGCCGAAGCGGAGCTTCTTTTTCCTCTCGGAGGATTTCACGCGCTATATCGACGCGCGCGAGGACATGATGCGCGAAGAACGCGAGGAGCTTGCGCGGGTCAAGCGCGACTATGAGGGGCGCAACTATGCAAAAAGCCTCGCCGCACTGCCGCATGCGTCCGGCCTGCACTCAATGCAATCCATGTATTCCGATGAGCTTTCGGCGCAGTCCCACGGCGAAGGGTACATCGACTTTTTCGGCTCCCGCCTCCACCCGCACGGACTGTACCTGCTGGATGAGCCGGAAGGCGCGCTTTCGTATTACAATCAGTACGTGCTCATGAACATGATCGCCGACGCGGTGAAAAACGACTGCCAGTTCATCCTCTCCACGCATTCGCCCGTGCTGCTTGCGTACCCGGGCGCCGTTTTGTATGAGTTTTACGAGCAGGCGCTCCGCGAAAGCCGGTTTGAGGATCTGGAGAACGTCAATTTCCTGCGGGATTTTCTCGCCGCACCGGAACGCTACCTGCGTCTGCTGGACTGATTTTTAAAAAAGCTGTATCGATCAACAATCAAAAAAAAAGCAGGTGATTAAAACGGACCTTCGCAAAGAATTGGAATCGCGCATTGCCCCGTCCTCCTCGTTTGCCGAGATCGTCGCGGCCTTCGAGGAGGTCTGCCGCACTCCGGTGTACGCTTCGGACGAAACGCTGCTTTTCAGCGCAATGCGCAACAGCACTTTCACGGTCGATCGGAGCGAAGCGCCGCTGTTCGGCTCGTTCGATGCGTGTGACAAGAAATGCTTCTGCGTTTCGCTTGAACGCGAATACGAACCGGATTCCGAAAGCGGCGAATGCATGCTTCTCAGCCTAACGCTTTGCTATCCGGGCGCGCTTTGGAACCTCGGCATGATCGAAAGCGAACTGTGTGAACAGGACTGTAATGCGTTTTTTGAAAAAGTGCGTTCGTTCCGCTCGTTTCGTTATCTTTCTTCGCACGCCTGCACGCCGCTGTTCGTGCAGGTGCATTTCGGCAAAGCCGCGTAAGCCGTAACCAAACCGAAAGGAACACACAGCTCATGGAATTGAAGATCATCGAACACGATTTTTCCGTTTGCAAGCTGAACGACGCGGCCGACGCAGCCGGAGGCGCGTTTTCTTTCCTGTCCGTGACCGACGAGGAAATCTCCCTCGTCTGCCCGTCGAAGGACGTTCCGCAGAGCGCACTTCTCCGGGACGACGGCTGGAACGCGTTTCGGATACAGGGCGTTCTGGACTTTTCGCTCATCGGCATCCTTGCGGAAATCTCCGGCATTCTAGCGGAACGAAAGATCGGCATTTTTGCTGTTTCCACTTACAACACCGACTATATTTTTGTAAAGCGGGAGCGCTTTGCCAACGCACTGCGCGCACTCGCCGAAGCCGGGCATACCGTCGTTTCGGAATAGCGTTTGGATCATGGCATGGTGTTTCACGCACAAAAGCGCGGCTATGCCGCGCTTTTAGCATTCTGCCTTTCCGCTTTGTATCTCCGTTTTGCGTTATTCGTCGTCCAGCGGGAATGTGACGCTCCAGTTGCCGTCGATGCGCAAACTAGCGGAGTAAAAGTCGCCGAAGAGCAGATAGTTTTCCAGTTCGCTCTGCGGCACGTCGAACGCATATTCAACATAGTCCGCGCGGCGTTCCTTCTTTGCATCGCCGCAATTATACGACCCGCGGTAGAGCATCTGTCCGTAAATCCGCTCTTCGTTTTCGTTCTGCAGATACAAAAACGCATGATCGTCATACGCGTCGCGCCCGGGCGTATACAGCTGAATGTGCAGTTCCCCGCCCACATAGCCAATCCCCGTCAGATAGAATCCCTCGTGCGGCACCGATATCGTATCGCCGGGCGCCATGACGACCGCATCATAGGGGTCCGCTAACTCCGTCTCCACCGTTTTCGGAATCGCGCTCCAGTCCAAATCGACTGGAACGCCCAGCGTCTCGTTTTTTCCGCTGAGCAGCGTTTGAACGGTAAGCGTAATCTTTTCTCCCTGAATAATATCCGAGTCGCGCATGCTCTTCATCCAAATCAGAAACGTCGCCGTCTTTGTTTCCGGGTCGTAGCCAATCTGCGAACAGGTGCCAACGCTGTCGAAGCCAGTTTGAATATCGTAACTGTCGTACAAATCGATGGATTCGTCCAGCCGGTCGTCGGTCAGATCACGAACGGAAATCACGGCTTCCGCTTCCGTTCCGTGGATATATGCGCTTTCGACTTTTACTTCGATCTCCTGATCGACGGCGCTTTTCTGCACGGGCTTAAAGAACTGCGCCGCTTCCGGAAGGATCAGATACAGCAGGCCGTTTGCCGCCGGAACGCCCATTGCCAGCGCGGAAGTTGCGCCGAACAGGCAGAGGCAAATCGCCGCGGCAGCAGCCAGCCAGCGCAGCGTTCTTGCACGCGGCGCCCGCTTCGCGACCGAAACCCCCGTCCCCGCCGCAACCGTCTCACGAATATTTTGATCGTGTTTTCGGTTGAATCTGTTTTTTTGGAGCGTCATATCGGTTCACTCCCAATCTGCATTTTTAGTTTTTGTTTGGCGCGGAACAGCCTGTTTTCCACCTGCCGGACCGATAAATCCACCGCAAGCGCAATGTCTTTCGGTTTCTGGCGGTAATAGTAGCGCCGCAGGATGATTTCCGTGTCCGGTTCGCCCAGCGCGTTGATCGCGGCGAGCAGTTCCCGCTGCAAAACAGCGTCCAGCGTCCGGTCGAACATCCCCGCGCCGCAGACGGAAAGCTGTTCGTCCAGCCCGATTTCGCTTCGCCTGACCGCCTTTCGGTATCGGTCGACCGCCCGGCTCTTCACAACGATGCAAAGCCAGGCTTTCAGGCTTCCGCGCGTCTCTTTTATGGTATCCGCGCCGTTCCAGAGCTGGATAAACGCGTCCGCAACGCATTCCTCCATGTCCTCCGCCGTGCCGACGTTGCATAAAACCGCCCGCGCGATGCTCCAAAGCAGGCGCGAATAGGATTGCATCGCTGCGTCGAGCGCACGTTCATTTCCGGTTTTCAGGCCGCTTAGCATCTGTTTTTCCGTCAAGCGTCGATCACCCCCGCCTTTTAATTGACCGGTCTGTCTATAATACGCACAAAACTGCGGAATTTCTCAACTAAATTTGCTTTTATCCATAGTTTATACCGCCGTGGTTGGTTTCGATACCTTTTCCGAAAGAATCCATATTTTGCGGGATTTCCGCAAAACGCAAGCACACACTATCAAATGCAAAAAAAGCGCGGCATTCGCCGCGCTTCAGCCTGTCAAAAAGTCCCTGGGATTGTTAAGGGCCGCAGCCCTTAACCCGCTTTTCCGGCTGCGCCGGTTCATCCGGCGGAACGGATCGCCCGGAACGGGCGGTTTCTCTGTGCTCTTTGCCGCCCGGGAGTCCAAAGGACGAGAGGCAAAGAGCGGTTATCCCGTCAAAAAACAAGTTTTTTGGCGGCCTCAAGCGCGGCATACGCCGCGCTTTTTTGAGTGCCGTTTCCGATCAATACATGCCGCCCGTACTTCCCTGTATCTTTTTGCAAAAAAGATATTCCTTCTTCCTTCTTAAATTCGGGCTCGCAAAAAGCGCGGCATTCGCCGCGCTTTTTTGAGTGTGTCTCTCTCGATTAATACATGCCGCCCATGTCCGGGCCCGGTGCGGGCGCCGGCGCCGGAGGCGTCGGGATGTCGGTGACCAGGCTCTCGGTGGTGATTACCATGGCCGCGACGGAAGCCGCGTTCTGCAGCGCGCTGCGGGTGACCTTGGTCGGATCGATGATGCCCTCGTCCGCAAGGACGCCATAGGTTTCCTTGGCGGCGTTGTAGCCGTAGCCGACCTTGTTTTCGCGGCGGATGTTTTCAACGACGACCGCGCCGTCCGTGCCCGCGTTGGTCGCAATCTGGCGAACCGGCTCTTCGAGCGCGCGCAGGATGATGTTGACGCCGGTCTTAAAGTCGCCTTCCGACTTGTCGGCAAGCTCCTTGACCTTGGGGAGCACGTTCAGCAGCGCAACGCCGCCGCCGGGGACGATGCCCTCTTCCACAGCCGCGCGGGTTGCGGAGAGAGCGTCTTCGATGCGGAGTTTGAACTCCTTCATCTCGATCTCGGTGGCCGCGCCGACCGCGATGACGGCGACGCCGCCCGCGAGCTTGGCCAGGCGCTCCTGGAGCTTCTCTTTGTCGTAATCGCTCGTGGTTTCGCCGATCTGCACTTTCAGAGCGGCAACGCGCGCTTTGATTTCTTCCGCGTCGCCCGCGCCTTCCACGATGATGGTCTTGTCCTTGTCGACCTTGACCTGACGGGCCGTGCCGAGCTGATCAAGACGCGTTTCCTTGAGGTCGAGACCGACTTCCGAGGAAATGACTTCGCCGCCGGTGAGGATGGCGATGTCCTGCAGCATGGCCTTGCGGCGGTCGCCGAAGCCGGGCGCCTTGACAGCGATGCAGTTGAACGTGCCGCGGAGCTTGTTGAGCACCAGCGTGGTGAGCGCTTCGCCCTCTACGTCCTCGGCGATGATCAGCAGCGAGCGGCTCTGCTGCGCAATCTGCTGGAGCAGCGGCAGGATGTCCTGAATGTTGCTGATCTTTTTATCGGTAATGAGGATGTACGGCGTGTCGAGGACGCCTTCCATCTTCTCGGTGTCGGTTACCATGTATGCCGAAGCATAGCCGCGGTCGAACTGCATGCCTTCCACGATGGTCAGTTCGGTGCGCATGGTCTTGCTCTCTTCAACGGTGATAACGCCGTCGTTGCCGACCTTTTCCATCGCGTCCGAAATCAGTTGGCCGACGGTTTCGTCGCCTGCGGAAATCGCGGCGACCTGCGCAATCGCCTGCTTGCTGCCGACGGGCTTGCTGAGTTCGGCCAGCCCTTCGACCGCCGCCTTGACGGCCGCTTCGATGCCGCGGCGAATCACCATCGGGTTCGCGCCTGCGGCAACATTTTTCATGCCCTCGCGGACGATCGCCTGCGCAAGCAGGGTCGCCGTCGTGGTGCCGTCGCCGGCCACGTCGTTGGTCTTGGTGGCGACTTCCTTAACGAGCTGCGCGCCCATGTTTTCAAACGGGTCGTCCAGCTCGATTTCCTTTGCAATGGTCACGCCGTCGTTGGTGATCAGCGGCGCGCCGTACTTCTTGTCCAGCACCACGTTGCGGCCCTTGGGTCCCAGCGTGATTTTTACGGTATCGGCCAGCTGATCGAGGCCGGACTCCAGCGCCCTGCGCGCGGATTCGCCGTATTTAATCTGTTTCGCCATAGTCTTTTGCCTCCTTAATTATTCAACGATTGCGAGAATGTCGTTCTGGCGCACGATGAGGTATTCCTTGTCGTCAAGCTTGACTTCGGTGCCCGCATACTTCGAGCAGATAACCTTGTCGCCCGCTTTGACATACATTTTGACTTCCTTGCCGTCCACAACGCCGCCCGGGCCCACCGAAATCACGGTTGCCATCTGCGGTTTTTCCTTTGCGGCGGTGGGCAGAACAATACCGCCCTTGACCACTTCTTCGGCCTCGATGCTCTCGACGACGACGCGATCTGCCAAAGGTTTCAGTTTCATACGAAAAACGCCTCCTGTTAGATTGGTAAATCTTCGATTTGTTAGCACTCATTTCTATTGAGTGCTAATCACGATGATCATTATATCACGAACCACGTTCCAGTCAACTTAAAAAATGCAACGAAAATGTGAAAAGTCTCGCGTTTGTTCGTCCATTGTCAAATCCCTACTGGTTTACTATTGTATTTTCCGCAAAATCGTGCTACATTATTCACGCAGGAACGCCGGTATATAGTGCAGCTTCCTAATAATAATGGTCGCGGCGCTGGCAATGAGCCTCTCTTCCGTCACGGTCGTTTCAAACGCACTGCGGCTTAAACCGCGCGTCAACCGCACGATATTTAAAAATGCGGAAAACGGCGGGAATAAGGCGTAAGTTTCGCTTGCATTTCGCCGGGGCATATGCTACACTGTCATCTGTTCGAGTGAAATTTTTAACTGATACAGGGGGTGAATTGTTTTGGCAAACATCAAGTCCGCCATCAAGCGTGTCAAGATCACCGAAAAGCAGACCCTTCGCAACCGTATGGCCAAGTCTGAAATGAAGACGACCATCCGCCGTTTCGACGAAGCGCTGCTCGCCGGGGATACCGCCGCTGCAGATAAAGCGTATTTGACGGCCGTCAGCACGGTCGACCATGCCGCCGCAAAGGGCATGATCCACAAAAATGCCGCCGCTCGCAAAAAAGCGCAGTTGGCGAAAAAGCGCGCCGCAGCACAGTAACCCCCGTCCGGTTTTTAAAAACGTTTGGACGCTTCGTTTTCGGAGCGTCCGTTTTTTCTTGCTTTACAGTGTGAAAGCGTCTAAAATAATAGGAGCGGGCAGCCGCTTCCCGAAATCCCCGAAACACATCCGGGATTTTTGAAAACAGCAGGTCAAAAAAGCCGCCGGCGTGTCTCCCGCTTTTACGAGAAATTTTAAAAAACGAAAGGTGCGATCTGAATGGAACCATATGTTTCCAAACTGCAAAGCGACGAGCTGGACGACGTTTTTACTGCGATCCTCTCGCTCAAGGACGTCTCCGAATGCTATCGCTTTTTTGAGGATATGTGCACCATCAACGAACTGCAGGCGATGGCGCAGCGCTGGCAGGTCGCCCGCCGGCTCGACGCGGGCGTGACGTATCAGGAGATTTCGCATTCCTACAACGCCTCCACCGCGACCATCAGCCGGGTCAACCGCTGTCTGGAATACGGCGCGGGCGGCTATCGCCTGGTGCTGGACCGTCTGCGCGAAACGGAGAAAGAATAGACCTATGGCCATGGACGGAATCGCGCTCGGCGCGGTCGTTTCCGAATGCCGCGCGCTCATCGGCGGCAAAATTGACAAAGTGCAGCAGCCGGAAAAGGACCTGCTGCTTTTTACGGTGCGCAATAACGGCAAAACGCAGAAACTTTTAATCTGCACGCACGCCGAAAACGGGCGTATTCAGCTCACTTCCCGCGCATACGACAATCCCGCGCAGCCGCCGGCGCTCTGCATGCTGTTGCGCCGCCGCCTCTGCGGCGCGCGCATTGCGGACGTGCGCCAGATCGGCGCGGACCGCGTCTGCGAGCTTTCGCTGCTTGCGCGAAACGAACTCTTCGACGAGGTAACGCTCAAGCTTGTTGCGGAACTGACCGGCAAGCACGCGAATTTATTCCTGCTTGAACCCGACGACTCGATTGCGGACTGTGTGCGCCGCGTTTCCGCCGGGGACACGAGCACGCGCATCCTCCTGCCGGGCTTCCCTTACGAGCCAATCCCCGCGCAGGACAAATGCAGCCCCTTCGACGCGGCGCGCGAGCAGCTGGACGCCGTGTACGCCTCCGCCGATCCCGCGCGCGCGCTGACGCAGGCGTTTGCGGGCGTCTCCCGCCAGAGCGCAAACGCGCTCGTTTCGGCCTGCGCCTCCCCCGCCGCGCTGGAAGCGCTCTTTTTGCAGATGAAAAACGGACGGTACAGCCCCTGCATCGCATACCTGCCGGACGGCGAACCCGCCGCCGCGCTGCCGTTTACGCCAAACGGCATGTTCGCTGAAACCAAACCCTGCGAAAGCATGTCGGACGCGCTGGACCGCTACTATGCCGGTCGCGACGCGCTGGTGCGCATCCGCCGCCACGGCGGCGAACTGCGCAAAACCGTTTCCAACGCGCTGCGCCGCGCGCAGAATAAATACGCCGCGTTCGAGGAAGCCATAACCGGCACCGAACGGTTTGAGGAAGCGCGCGCATACGGCGAACTGATCCTCGCCAACCTGCATCTTGTGCGTCCCGGCGCGGACGAGCTCATCGCGCTCGACTATCGCGCCGACCCGCCGGTAAAGCGCGCCGTGCCGCTCGACCCCGCGCTCAGTGCACAGGAAAACGCGAAAAAATACTTTAAAGCGTACCGCAAAGGCAAGCTCGGCAAAGCGTACGCCGAGTCGCAGATCGAGAGCCTGTCCGCCGAAATCGCATATCTCGAAGGCCAGCTCGAAAACATTGAAAAATGCGAAACGCTCTATGAACTGACCGAAATCCGGGACGAACTCGTGCGCGAGCGCTATATCCGCCCGAACCGGGACAAAAAACGCGCGCCGGGTCCGGGCAACCGCTCCTCCGCGCCGATGTGCTTCGTTTCCAGCGACAATATCGGCATCCTCGTCGGCAAAAACAACCGCCAGAACGACGCGCTGACGCTCCAGCAGGCCAGGTCAGAGAACCTCTGGCTGCACGCAAAAAACATCCCCGGCTCGCACGTGATCGTCGACTTCGAGGGCGAACCGCCCGAGCGGACGCTCCAGGAGGCGGCTATGCTCGCGGCCTACTATTCCAAAGCGCGGCTTTCGAGCGGCGTGCCGGTCGACTACACGCCAAGAAAGTTCGTTAAAAAGCCCTCCGGCGCGCGTCCCGGCATGGTGATCTATTCCACCAACCGCACGCTCTACGTTACGCCAGACCCCGCGCTTGTTCAGCGGCTGCGCAGCGGCGAATAACGCCGCGGTTCCCCGCCGCAGTGTGAACAATCTGCGGCAAACGGGCGGCGGCGCGCTCCATCCGGTTGCGCATGTTTGCCGAATCCCGTATAATAAAGCCAATCTCACGCCGCGCTTTTTTTCACGGCGCGGACAAACAAGAAAAAGGAGACTGAGCGATTTTGTCACGCATTTCGCAAATCATACAAAACCCGCTGCAGCTGCTCTATGTGCTGCCGGCGATCATCATCGGCATGACCGTGCACGAATGGGCGCACGCGTACGCCGCGTACCGACTCGGCGACCCGACCGCAAAGAACATGGGCCGCATGACGCTTAACCCGATTGCGCATTTCGACCTCTTCGGCTTCCTCTGCCTGCTGCTGATCGGGTTCGGCTGGGCAAAGCCCGTGCCGATCAACAGCCGCAATTTCAAAAACTTCAAGCGGGACGATATCATCGTGTCCCTTGCGGGCATCACGATGAACTTCATCGTGGCGTTCCTGTTTTCGTTCGTCTATGTGCTCGGCTTTTTAAAGTGGGGCCTCGGCACGAACACCGCGTTTACAAGCATCTTCGGCTCGATCATCACGATTAACCTCGCGCTCGCGCTGTTCAACCTTATCCCCATCTACCCGCTGGACGGCTCGCATGTGCTCGAAAGCCTGCTGGTGCGCAAAGCGCCGCGCTTCTTTATGTTCATGCGCCGCTACGGGCAGTGGATTCTGATCGCGCTGCTGCTGCTCGGCGTGGTCACGACCGCGCTTTCTTTCCTGGTTTCCGGCGTGGCAAGCGGGTTTATCTCCGCCGCGGTTTGGGTCGTCAATCTCTTTTAGGCAAAATCAATGGCATACTGCGTTCAGCTCAGCCAATTTGAAGGACCGCTCGATCTGCTGCTGCATCTGATTCAGGAATCGGAGGTGGACGTTAAGGACATCTTCGTTTCCGAAATCACCGCGCAGTATCTTTCCTGCATGGATCAGGTGGACGAACTGGACCTGGACACCGCAAGCGAATTTCTGACCATGGCGGCGACGCTGCTTTACATCAAGTCCCGCCAGCTCCTGCCGCGCCCGCCCAAAGAGGACGAAACGGAGGAGGACCCGGAGCAGGTGCTCATCCGCCAGCTTCGCGACTATAAGGCTTTTAAGGAAGCGAGCGAGCAGCTGCGCACGCTCTTTACCGACGCGCAGCAGAGCATTCCCCGCCTGCCGGAGGACGTGCCGCTCCCGCCGAAGGAGATCGCGCTCGACGGCGCAGACATGGACGCGCTCTTCGGCGCGTTCTATGCGCTGCTTTCCCGCAAAAAAGAGGAACCCGAACCGGCGCGCGCCCAGCACGTCCGCCCGGACCTCTACACCGTGCGCTCCCAGACGGGACGTATCCGCACCATCCTCAAACAGCACACCGCCGTGTCGTTTGAATCGCTTTTTGAAGCGGAGGCGAGCAAAATGGAGATGATCGTCACCTTCATGGCGCTGCTGGAGATGATCGCCCGCGGCGAAATCCTGCTGCGCCAGCGCGCGCCGTTCGCGCCGATCCGCATCAGCGCGGACAAGCTGCTGCTCGACGACGAAACCTACGAATACATGGACGAAACGGAAGACTGACGCCGCTTCGGCTCGCATAAGAAACCGACTTTTATCATTATCGGGAGTTTTCATGGAAGACCGCACCCTGTTTAACACAATCGAATGCATGCTCTTCGTCGCGGGCGACCCCGTGCCGGTGAGCGAAATTGCGCGCGTTCTCGACTGCTCGCTCGCCGTTGCAAAAGGCGCGCTGAGCGAAATGGAGCAGCTCTACAAAAACGAAGGCCGCGGCGTCCAGCTTCTGGTCACCGCGGACACCGCGCAGCTCGTGAGCAACCGCGCCTATATCGATCAGGTCAAGGAACTGCTCAACCCCGACGAAACCAGGAGCGTTTCCCAGTCCCTGCTCGAAACGCTGGCCATTGTCGCCTACCGCCAGCCCGTCACCCGCGCCGATCTGGAGCAGGTGCGCGGCGTGCGCTGCGACTATGCGGTCACCCAGCTCGTCAAGCTCGGTCTGATCGTGGAAGTCGGGCGAAAGGACGTTGTCGGGCATCCGGCGCTGTTCGGCACGACGGACAAGTTTCTGCATCAGTTCGGGCTGCACAGCGTGGACGAAATGCCGGACTTTTCGCGCTATTCGCAGGAGATTGCCGAAGAGCAGAGCGAAGAACTGCCGGTCGTGTAAAGCCGCGTTTCCTTGCATCCGCCACAGACAAATTAAGCCTCCCGGCGCAAAAACCGGGAGGCTTCAGGCCATCGAAAAACCTGGTTTTTCGATGGGAGCCGCTGCGGCGGAATTTTCCATGCAGCGTCAGCCTCGAACGGCTGCGCCGTTTGTCGGCTTATCTGCATGAAGCGTGTCAAAACCGCCGTACACGCCGCCGGTTTTGACGGATTTCAATCCTAATAATTCATCTTTGCAAGTTGAATTCGATCATTTTGGCAACGTTGGACTTTGTCGATAAACCAAAGCCTCCCGATTCTAAAAATCCGGGAGGCTTATTTCTGTGCGTGTTTTAAATTTTTCTATTCCAGCGGGATAATCTTTGCGCCGATATCGCCGCCCGACACCTCCAGCACGGCGAACGCCGCCGGGTATCCGCGGCGCGGCAGCGAAAGACTGCCGGGGTTGAGCGCAAGGATTTTTCCGCTCGCCTGCATGAGCGGTTCGTGCGTATGCCCAAAGAGCACCGCGCCGCAGCCGCGCTGTTCGGCGGCGTGAAACAGGCTGCCGAGCGTGTAAAACGCGTCCCCATGCACAAGCAAAATTGAAGCGTCCTCAACGCGCTCGACGAGCACGCGCGGCAAATCGGTGAAATAATCGTTGTTGCCGCGCACCGCGACGAACGGCACGCCGCCGGCTGCGCCGGAAATCCGCTCCGCGTCCGCGCCGTAGTCGCCGAGGTGGAAAATCCTGTCCACCTTCCCCATCTTCCCGATTGCGGCGGGCAGACGCGTAAACTGATGATGCGTGTCCGAAAACACGGCGATGCGCTTCATTCTTCCTCGCCCAGCTTCTTTTTAAGCGCTTCGAGCGCACGTTTCCGGTGGCTCACGGCGTTTTTCTGCTCCGCCGAAAGCTCCGCAAACGACTTTCCGAACGGCTCGTAATAAAAATACGGATCGTAGCCAAAGCCGTTGCTCCCGCGCGGCGCTTCCAGCAAAATGCCTTCCACCGCGCCGGTCACGCAGATCGTTTCTTTGCCCTTTCTGGCCAGCGCGACCGCCGAAACGAACCGGCAGGTGCGCTTTTTTGCCGGAACGCCCGCCATGTCCGCCATGAGCTTTGCGTTGTTCTGCGCGTCGTCGTGCCCTTCGCCTGCGTAGCGCGCGCTGAAAACGCCCGGCGCGCCGGAAAGCGCGTCCACCATCAGCCCGCTGTCGTCCGCAAGCGCCGCTTCATAGCCGGAAAATTTCAGCACTTCTTCCGCCTTTTTGACCGCGTTTTGTGCAAACGTTTCGCCGTCCTCGACCACGTCGATTGCAAACCCTGCCTCGCGCAGCGTCACCATGTCCGGAAACGCGCCGCCGAGGATCTGCCTGATTTCGCGCATTTTGTGCGCATTGTTGGTTGCCAGCAATAATTTCATGCCGCTATTGTAGCAGAGAATTCCCCCTCCGTAAAGGCGAATGCGCGCCCGCCGGTTTATGTATCCGCCGAGATTGCGGGTTCAAGCAAAGCGCAGAGTATGATATAATACGGTGACCGAATTTTGGGGGAATGAAATGGACCTTTCAATGCTCAACGACAAACAGCGCGAAGCGGTTGAAACCACCGAAGGCCCGCTGCTTGTGCTGGCGGGCGCGGGCAGCGGCAAAACGCGCGTGCTCACACACCGCATCGCGTATCTGATTCAGGAAAAAGGCGTGCGGCCCTGGAATATCCTTGCGCTGACGTTCACCAACAAGGCCGCCGGGGAAATGCGCGAACGCGTGGAAAACCTCGTCGGTTCGGGCGCGGGCGATATGTGGGTAACGACCTTCCACGCCGCGTGCGCGCGCATTCTGCGCATGGAAATCGAGGTGCTCGGCTACGAGCGCGCGTTCGTCATCTACGACGACGCGGACCAGCAGTCCCTGCTCAAAAAAATCATCCGCACCCTCGGCATCAACGAAAAGGTGTTCACCCCGCGCGAGCTTTCCAGCCGGATTTCCGAGGCGAAGAACCATTCGCTCGACGCGCTGGAGTATTTCCGCGAGACCTACGCGGCAAAGGAGATCGTGCGGGTTTACACGGAGTATCAAAAGAGCCTCAAGCAGTGCAACGCGCTGGACTTCGACGACCTGCTGCTTCTTACGCTCCGCCTGTTTACGCAGTTCCCGGACGTGCTGGAAAAATACCGCAAAAAGTTTCATTATATTCTGGTGGACGAATATCAGGACACGAACCTCGTGCAGTACCATATCGTCCATCTGCTCGCCGAAAAGCACCGCAATATCTGCGTGGTCGGGGACGACGACCAGAGCATCTACGGCTGGCGCGGCGCGGACATCCGCAACATCCTGGAGTTTGAAAAGGACTTTCCCGGCGCGGCGGTCATTCGCCTGGAGCAGAATTACCGCTCCACCGAGGTGATCCTGAATGCCGCAAACGTGATTATTTCCAATAACCACGGCCGCAAAAAGAAACACCTCTGGACGGAGAAACACGGCGGCGCGCCGATCGACTTTTACGAGGCGACGGACGAGCGCGACGAAGCAAACCGCATCTGCACGCGCATCCTCGAAGGCGCGCGCTACGGCGAACGGCGATACGACGACTATGCAATCCTCTACCGCACGCACGCGCAGAGCCGCATCCTTGAAATGTATTTAAAAAGCTACGATATCCCCTACCGCGTCTACGGCGGGACGTCGTTCTTCCAGCGCGCGGAGGTCAAGGACATCGTGGCGTATCTGCGGCTTTTGCAGAATTCCGCTGACGACGTTGCTTTTCTGCGCATCGTGAACGTTCCGCGCCGCGGCATCGGCTCCACGACGGTCGACGAACTGCAGGCGTTCGCCGCCGAGCGCTCGCTGCCGCTTCTGCACGCGGTGATGCAGCTTGGCGAAGACGATCTGCCGCGCGCACGCGAAAAACTGCAGAAATTCGCCGAAACGCTCTCCGGCGTGTACGCACAGTTCGGCAACCGGTCGTTTCCGGACGTTGTGGAACTCCTGCTCGAAGAAATCGGCTACGACGCGTATCTGCGCGCCGACCGCAAGGAAAACTATGAGGCCCGCGCGGACATCGTGAAGGAGTTCGTGGGCTATATCCGCGAGTTCACCGAATCGCTCGACGAAACGCAGGTGGACGTGCTCACGGCGTTTCTGGAGACCGTTGCGCTGTTTTCCGCGGCGGACAATGTGGACGAACGCAACGGCTGCGTTTCCATGATGACCCTGCACAGCGCAAAGGGGCTGGAATTCCCGTTTGTGTTCCTCTGCGGGCTGGAGGATGGGCTCTTCCCTTCCTCACAGTCGATGTACGATCCCGACCGGCTGGAAGAGGAGCGCAGGCTCTGCTATGTCGGCATCACGCGCGCACGCGAACGGCTCTATCTTTCCACGGCGCGCCAGCGCATGCTCTACGGCAAGATTTCGCCGTCGCTGCCGTCCCGCTTCCTCGTTGAACTGCAGGAGGCGCTGCCGGAATCCGCCAAACCCGCGCCGAAACCCGAAGTCAAAAAGGCCGCGCCGCAGCAGGCGTTCGGCATCTCGATGCACGCGCTCAAGAGCAAACCGCACGCCGGGCGCACGCCTGCAGGCCGCGGCACTGCACCCAAAACGCCCGCGCCGCAGGCGAACGACGTTTCGTTCACCGCCGGACAGCATGTACGGCATTCCTCGTTCGGAGACGGCGTCGTGCTCTCCGTCTCGGGCGGCGGCGCGTCGGCAATCGTCGAAATTGCGTTCGATTCCGGCGCAAACAAAAAGTTCGCGGCGGCGTACGCGCCGATCGAAACGATCGACTGACGATACGCGTTTTCCCGTTGCGTTTTGCTTCATATCACGGCGGCGTGTCCGCCATGGGAGGGGTTTTTCGTATGCCGACAGACCGGCAAAAAGAGCTGACTCAAACGCTGGTGCATTATGCCGAGGCGTATTACGATCAGGACGCGCCGCTGATTTCCGACGCGGAATACGACGCGCTCTACGACGAGCTTTCCGCGCTCGAAGCGGAAAGCGGCGTTGTGCTGCCCGGCTCGCCGACGCGGCGCGTCGGCGCGAACGCGGGTGCGTTTTTGCCGCATACGCACATCCGCAGGCTCTACAGCCTGGACAAGGTGCGCTCGGAGTCCGCGCTGTCCGCCTGGGCGGATAAAGTGCTCTCCGCCGCGGACGGGCATGACGTAACCTTCGGACTCGAATACAAATTCGACGGGCTGACCATTTGCCTGACCTATGAGGACGGGTATTTCACGCAGGGCGCGACGCGCGGCAACGGCGTCACCGGGGACGGCATCTACGAGCAGCTGCTCACCGTCCGTTCGATTCCGCGGCGAATTCCTTTTAAAGGAAAAATGGAGGTGCAGGGCGAATGCATCATGCGCCTGTCCGTGCTCGAAGAGCTCAACCGCGAAAGCGACGAACCGCTCAAAAACGCACGCAACGCCGCCGCGGGCGCACTGCGCAACATCGACCCGAAAGTGACCGCCAGCCGCAGGCTGGACCTGTTTTGCTATAACGTCGGCTATATCGAGGGCAAGGAGCTGACCGGCCAGAAGCAGATGCTCGCGTTCCTTCGCGAAAACGGCTTTCCCGTCAGCCCGTACATCCGCTACTGCAAGGACGCGGCCTCGCTCAAAAAGGAAATCGACCTCGCCGAGCAGACGCGCGGCACGCTGGACTTCCTGATCGACGGCATGGTCGTTAAAGTCACGGATTTTGCGTTGCGGGAGACCCTCGGCGCAACCGAGAAATTCCCGCGCTGGGCGATGGCCTATAAATTCGCCGCCGAAGAGACGACGACGACCGTTGAGGAAATCACCTGGGAAGTCGGGCGCACGGGCAAGCTCACGCCCTTGGCGCATCTCTCGCCTGTGGAGCTCGCGGGCGCGACCATCCAGCGCGCGACGCTCAATAACTACGACGATATTCAGCGCAAGCGCGTCAAGGTCGGCTCGCGGGTGTTCATCCGCCGCAGCAACGACGTGATTCCGGAAATCCTCGGCGCGGTGCCGGACGACACGGCCACAAAAGAGGTCGAAAAGCCGACCCGCTGTCCGGAGTGCGGCGCGCATGTCGAGCAACGCGGCGCGCACCTCTTCTGCACGAATTCGCTTTCCTGCAAGGCGCAGATCCGCCTCCGGATTGCGCACTACGCTTCCCGGGATGCGATGGACATCGAATCCCTCAGCGACAAGACCGCCGCGCAGCTCATCGAGTCGGATATTACACATATCACCTCCATCCCGGAGCTGTACGAGCTTACGTTCGAGCAGCTTGTGGGCCTTGACCGCTTCGGCGCGAAAAAGGCGCAGAACCTGCTCGACGCACTCGAAAAGAGCAAAACCCGCCCGCTCGGCGCGTTCCTCTTTGCGCTCGGCATCCCGAATGTCGGCGCAAAGACCGCAAAGGACCTCGCCCGGCACTTCGGCACGCTGGAAGCGGTGCGCGGCGCGATGCGCGAAACACTGCTTTCCATCCCGGACGTCGGCGAAATCGTTGCGGAGAGCATCCTTTCGTTTTTCGCCGACCCGTCCATCTCCGCGCAGGTCGACGCGCTGCTTTCCTACGGCGTGTCCCCGCAGGGCGAACAGGCGGCGGGCGTCGATTCGCCGATTTCCGGCAAGACCGTCGTGGTCACCGGCACGCTCCCCTCGCTCGGCCGGCGGGAAGCGGAGGCGCTCATCGAAGCGCACGGCGGCAAGGCCGCCGGCAGCGTGAGCAAAAAAACGGACTATGTGCTCTATGGCGAAAACGCGGGCAGCAAGCTCGACAAAGCCAGAGAGCTGAACATCCCGCTTTTGACCGAGAGCGAGTTTTTCGCGCTGATCCAAAAGCCGGAATAAACCACGGGAGATACAAATAATTATGTCGCTCAGACTTGGCAAACTCGATAACGACGATCTGGAACGCCTGGTGCTAAAAAAATTCGTACGCGTCCGGCCGGAGCCGCTCTCCATGCCCGCCATCGGGCAGGACTGTGCAACGCTGGATATCGGCGGCGACCTGCTGGTGCTCAGCTGCGATCCGATTACGTCCGCTTCCATCGCGCATTTGGGCCGCCTCACGGTGCACGTCAACTGCAACGACGCGGCAGCCGCCGGCGCGGACCCGATCGGCCTGCTCGTAACGCTGCTCGTACCGCCCTCCTGCGAGCTGGACGATATCTCGCGCATCGCGGGCGACCTTTCCGCCGCAGCGCAGCTCGCAGGCGTGGACGTGCTCGGCGGGCATACGGAGGTGACCGATGCGGTCTCGCGGCCCGTCACCAGCGCGGCTGTAATCGCGCGGCAGAAACGCGGCGCGGCCCTGCCCGGCATGCGTCCGGGCGACGACGTGGTGCTCACCAAGTCCGCCGCCATCGAAGGAACATCGATCATCGCGAAAGACTTTTCGCATTTGCTTTCCGGCGTGGACGCGGAGACGATTGAACGCGCGCGGAATTTTTCCGGCCTGCTCAGCGTCGTGCCCGAAAGCAAAATCGCGCTGGACACGGGCGCGCACGCGATGCACGACGTGACCGAAGGCGGCGTGCTCGGCGCGCTCTGGGAGCTTTCGTTCGCCAACGGCTGCGGGATCGCCGCCGAATCGGACAAAATCCCCGTCCGCCGCGAAACCGCCGCGCTCTGCGCCGCGCTCGGGCTCGATCCGCTGCGCCTCATTGGCAGCGGCAGCCTCCTTATCGCCTCTCCGGACGGCGCAAAAACGGTGCATACGCTCGGCGCGTTCGGCGTCGCCGCAAGCGTGGTCGGCCGTGCGGTACAGGACGGACAATGCACGCTTGACGGAAAACCGCTGGAAGAACCGCATGCGGACGAAATCTATCGCTTGTATGATCGCGCTTAGCATGCTATACTTTATAATTGCGACTTGGGGGTAAATTTTTTATGTACAGCATGACCGGTTACGGCAAAGGCGCCGCATCTTCCGACGGACGGGAACTCACGGTTGAACTCAAAAGCGTCAACCATCGGTATCTCGACGTTGGACTGCGCCTGCCCCGCCATCTTGCGTTCCTTGAGGACGGCGTGCGCACCGGTCTTTCCGCCCGCCTTTCACGCGGGCATATAGACGTTTTTATCAATTACCGCAACCTGCGCAGCGACGCGCGCTCGGTCGAAATCGACGTGCCGCTGCTTACGGCGTTCATCTCCGCCGCGCGGCAGGCGAACCAGTCGCTTTCGTTAAGCGACGACCTTTCGCTTTCCGCGGCGCTCCGCCTGCCGGACGTGACGAACGTGCGCGAGGCGGACGAGGACACGGACGCGGTGCTTGCGCTGTTAAACGACGCGCTTAATGCCGCTATCGACGCGCTGCTTACCATGCGCCTTGCCGAAGGCGGACGCATGAAGGCGTATCTTTCGGACTGCGCGGACACGGTGCTATCTCTCACCGAGCAAATTGCAAAGCGCGCGCCGCTCGTCGTTGGAGAATACAAAGCCAAGCTCGACGAACGCGTGCAGGCGCTGATCGGCCCGCTGGAGGTCGACCGCGCAAGGCTGGCCACCGAGGTCGCGCTGTTTGCGGACCGCGCGAGCATCGACGAGGAAATCTCCCGCCTGCGCAGCCATATCGTGCAGATGCGCGAACTGCTGGAAGCGGGCGAACCGACCGGGCGGAAGCTCGATTTCGTCGTGCAGGAGATGAACCGCGAATTCAACACCATCGGCTCCAAGGCCAACGACGGCGAACTGACAAAGCTTGTCCTCTCCGGCAAGGCGGAGATTGAAAAAATCCGCGAACAGGTACAAAACATCGAATAGAGCGGCGCTGTTCCGGCCTCCATGCCGGACTGTGCGGCACGCTATTACTTATTTAGGAGCGGCAACCAACATGATGAACCTGCGGCTTGTGAACATCGGTTTCGGCAACATCGTTTCTGCCGATCGCCTGATCGCGATCGTCAGCCCGGAGAGCGCGCCCATCAAGCGCATCGTCCAGGAAGCGCGCGAAAGCGGCCGTCTGATCGACGCAACCTGCGGCCGCCGCACCCGCGCGGTCGTGATTACGGACAGCGACCATGTGATCCTGTCCGCCATCCAGCCGGAAACCATCGCCAACCGTCTCGACGCAAAAGCGGACGAGGCCGACGACTGACGAGAGGAGAACCAATCCCATGAAACAAACCAGGCAAGGCCTTCTTTTGGTCGTCTCCGGCCCCGCCGGCGTAGGCAAAGGCTCCATAAACAATGCGCTGATCAAACGCAACAGCAATATACGCATGTCCGTTTCCGCCACCACGCGCGCGCCGCGTCCGGGCGAAATCAACGGCGTGCATTACTTCTTCAAAAGCGAAGAAGAGTTCGAAAAGATGATCGGCGAAGGCGCGTTCCTCGAATATATGCGCGTGTTCAACACGCATTATTACGGCACGCCGAAGAGCTTTGTCGAGCAGGAACTGCGCGAAGGGCGCAGCGTCGTGCTGGAAATCGACGTACAGGGCGCGATGCGCGTGAAGGAAGCCTACCCGGACGCAGTGCTCATCTTCATTGCGCCGCCTTCGATGAGCGAACTCAAAACCCGCCTCATTGGCCGCGGGACGGAAAGCGCACAGGCGGTGGAACGCCGCTTTGCAACCGCATACCGCGAGCTTGAATACATAGAAAAATACGATTACATCGTCGTGAACGATATCCTCGACCGCGCGATTGCGCGCGTGGAGGACATCATCTCCGCGGAACGCTGCAGATGCGTGCGAAACGGCGAATTGATCGAGAAATTGTCAGGAGGCAGGGAAAAATTATGATGAATTTACCGTTGAACGAACTGATCAAGAAAGCAGGCTGCCGCTACATGCTGGTGACGGCCGTTGCGCAGAGAGCGCGCCAATTGCAATCGGATCCGGATGAGCTCGACGGGCGAAAGCCTGTTTCCGTGGCTGTGGACGAACTCTATCACGACGAGTTGAACCTGGAATATCCGAAGGAATTCTATCAGGACTGACAACCCGCTTTTTCACGGGATCGTCATTCCCGTTTCCATACGAACGATATGAATTCTTGCCGAACCCGATCCGGTTTTTTACCGTGTGACGGTTTCGGTTTGCACCGGCCCGCTTGCGGGCTGTTTGCGGTTTTGGGAAAATTTCCAAGCGCCGCAAAAGAAGCGCTTTTTATGCCAACGAGGAGGTGATCGGCATGGAACAATACTGTGAAGTAATCGTCGACATCGCGCATGCGAACGTCGACCGGCTCTTTACCTATCTGGTGCCCGAAGGGCTGACCCTTTCGGCGGGCAGCCACGTGCTCGTGCCGTTCGGCTCCGGCAACCGCCAGCGCGAAGGCTTTGTGCTGAGCGTGTTTTCCCCGGACGACGAGAAAGCGCGGCTCCTGCCGGACGTTGTTTACAAGAGCGTCCTGCGCGTGCTGGAGCCCTACCCCATCCTTACGCAGGAGCAGATCGCGCTTGCGGAATGGATGCAGAAAGGCTATCACTGCCTGCTCGTTGACGCGCTGCGGCTGATGATTCCGTCCCAGTTGCGCGGCGGGCGCATCAAAGAAAAGATCGAGCGCACGGTGCGTCTCTCCGACCCTGAACGCGCGGAAGAAATGCTGCGCTCGCTGCGAGACAAAAGCGGCAAACCCCGCGCGCCGAAGCAATACGAGGTGCTCGAACTGCTGAAAAAAACCGGGCTGGAGATGTCCGTTTCGGACGTCGTCGCGTTCATTCCGAACGCGCAGGCCGCAATCGGCGCGCTGGTGCGCCGCGGGTACCTCGTTGAAAGCGGACATGTGACGTTCCGCCGTCCCGATATCGGGAGCTGCGCCGTGGACAAGCAGGTTACGCTTTCGCCGGAGCAGGAACGCGCGGTCGAAGCGGTCGAATTCGCAATGGAGCACGGCGGCGGAACGCTGCTTCTGCACGGCGTGACCGGCAGCGGCAAAACGGAAGTCTACATGCACGCCATCGAGCGCTGCCTTTCCGCCGGAAAGCAGGCGATCATGCTGGTGCCGGAGATTTCGCTCACGCCGCAGACCGTCGGCCTCTTTCAGGAGCGGTTCGGCGATTCCATCGCCGTTTTGCACAGCCGTCTTTCCGCGGGCGAGCGCTTCGACGAATGGCGGCGCATCCGCCTCGGCAAGGCGCGCGTGGCCGTCGGCGCACGCAGCGCGGTGTTCGCGCCCGTGCAGGGCGTCGGCCTCATCATCGTGGACGAGGAACACGAACCCAGTTACCTCAGCGAGACCGCGCCGCGATACAGCGCGATCGAGGTTGCAATGCACCGCGCAAAGGCGTTCGGCGCGCCGCTGCTGCTCGGCAGCGCGACGCCCTCGCTGCTCACGTATTACCGCGCGCAGTCCGGCCGCTACACGCTGCTGGAACTGCCGCACCGCGTGCAGAACCGTCCGCTTCCGGACGTTGAAATCGTCGACATGCGCGAGGAGTTCAAGGCCGGAAACAACGGCATCTTCAGCGGCAGGCTCGTTTCGCTTTTGAACGAGTGCGTGCAAAGCGGCATGCAGGCGATGCTCTTCCTCAACCGGCGCGGGTACTCCACGTTCGTTTCGTGCCGGAACTGCGGGCACGTGGTCATGTGCGACAACTGCGATATCTCCATGACCTACCACAAGGGCGAAAACCGCCTCCGCTGTCATTTCTGCGGTGCGGTCAAGCCGCTTCCCCGGACCTGTCCGAACTGCGGCAAGCCGTTTATCAAGTATTTCGGCGTCGGCACGGAGCAGGTGGAAGAGCAGCTCAACGAGCTGTTCCCGGGCGTGGTCACGCTGCGGCTGGACACCGACACGGTGCGCACAAAAGACTCCATGCAGCAGATGCTCGGCGCGTTCGCGCGAAAAGAGGCGCAGTTCCTCGTCGGAACGCAGATGATCGCCAAAGGGCACGATTTCCCGAATGTGACGCTCGTAGGCGTGGTCGCCGCGGACGCAACGCTCATGATACCGGACTACCGCAGCACGGAACGCACGTTTCAGCTGCTGACGCAGGTGGCCGGGCGCGCCGGGCGCGACGAGGCTCCGGGCAGGGTGGTCGTTCAGACCTATTCCCCCGCCCATCCGGCCATCCGCTTTGCAAAAGCGCACGATTACAAGAGCTTTTACACCTATGAACTTGAACAGCGAAAGAAAGCCGTCTTTCCGCCGTTTTCGCTGTTTGTCCGCATCCTGTTTTCCGGGGACGACGAGAGCGTCCTCTCCGGCGCAGTTTCGGCCTACGCCGAAGAACTCCGCACAGCGCTGAGCGAATCGCTTGGCGCGGATGGCCAAAGGGACGTGCTTTTATACAGCGCGTCGAGCGCGCCGATCAAACGGAAACAGGGCGTATACCGATACCAAATCCTGATCAAGCTGCTGCGCACGGCGCGATTAAGCGGCGCGATCCAAACGATTTATGCGTTTGCCGGAAATCACAGAAGCGAATTGTTCGCCATGATCGAGGTAAACCCACAGGATATGTTATGAGTAAATTAATCGAAACGATACAATCAGCGCTCGCAAAACAGCGGGCGAAACGAAAGAAGGAATCCCGCAGGGAAGCAAAACCCGAACAAAAGAAGACCAACTGGCGTCTCGTCGGCGAAATCATGGCCGGCTACCGGCGTTATCTCGTGATGGCCTCCGTCAGCGTGATTCTGGCGACGGCGTTTGCATACGCCGTGCCGTATGTAACGAGCTTTACGCTCGACTATGTGATTCAGGGGATCGACAGCACGACCCCCGCTTTCCTGCTGCCGCTTTTAACGCGGCTCGGCGGGCGCGAATACTTCGTGCAGAACCTCTATGTCTGCGGGATCTGCCTGTTCGTGTTCACCGGCATGAACTGCCTGTTTACGTACCTGCGACGGCAGAACGTTGCGCTCGCTTCGGAAGGCGTTGCAAAGGGCCTGCGCGACCGTCTCTACCGTCACCTTGAGGACGTGCCCTACGATTATCACAAGCACGCCAGCACGGGCGACCTTGTGCAGCGCTGCACGTCGGACGTCGACACCGTACGCCGGTTCATTCAGGTGCAGCTCATGGAGATCGTCCGCACGGTCGTGATGTTCACGTTCGCCGCGGCGGTCATGTTCACCGTCAACGTAAAGATGACGCTGATCTCCATGGCGTTCCTGCCGCTGCTTACGGTCAGCTCGTTCATTTATTTCCGCTATGTGCGGCGGTATTTTACCGCGTCGGACGAAGCGGAAGGCGCGCTTTCGACCATGCTGCAGGAAAACCTGACCGGTATGCGCGTCGTGCGCGCGTTCGGCCAGCAGAAGAGCGAAATCGAGAAGTTCACGTCCCTCAACAGGGCCTACCGGAGCAAGACGCTGCGGCTCATCCGCCTGCTCGCGCTTTACTGGGGCCTTTCGGACAGCGTCGGCTATCTGCAGATCGCGCTTTCGCTCTGCATGGGCGTGATCGCGGTTTACCACGGCACGTTCACGCTCGGCAACGTCGCGCTGTTCACTACGTACGTTGCGATGCTGACCTGGCCGGTGCGCCAGCTCGGTCGCATCCTTGCCGACATGGGCAAAGCCGCCGTTTCCCTCGGCCGTCTGGACGAAATCCTCTCCGCGCCGGTGGAATCGGAGCCCGGCAAAAAGCTGGAGCCGGACATGGAAGGCGACATCGTTTTCGACAACGTATGCTTCGGCTACGACCGCTATAACGACGTGCTCGACGGCGTGAGCTTTACGGCCCAAAGCGGGCAGACCGTCGCCATCCTCGGCGCGACGGGCTCCGGCAAAACGAGCCTCGTGCAACTGCTCCAGCGGCTCTACCTGCGCACCGCAGGCAGGCTGACCATCGGCGGCGTGGACGTAAACGACATCGAACACGGGCCCCTGCGCCGCAACATCGGCATCGTGCTGCAGGAGCCGTTCCTCTATTCGCGCACGATCCTCGAAAACATCCGCATCTGCGACCCCTGCGCGAGCGATGAGGACGTGTACCGCGCCGCGCGCACCGCGAGCGTGCACGACGTGATCGAATCGTTTGAACAGGGCTACGACACCATCGTCGGCGAACGCGGCGTCACCCTGTCCGGCGGGCAGCAGCAGCGCGTCGCCATCGCGCGCACGCTCATGCAGAAAGCGCCGATCCTGATCTTCGACGACTCCATGAGCGCCGTCGATTCGGAAACCGACGCGGCCATCCGAAAATCCCTGCTCTCTCTGCGGCGCGGCGGCATCACATTTTTGATTTCGCACCGCATCACGACCCTGCGCGAGGCGGACAAAATCCTCGTGCTCGAAGACGGCCGCGTGACCCAGCAGGGCACCCACGAACAACTCATCCGGCAGGACGGCCTGTACCGGCGCATTGCCGAGATACAGGACGCCGTGTCTTAAAAGGAGGCGAATCCCTCATGTATATGCCTGAAGAACAGGATTTCGCCGCGAAAAAGATCGACTGGAGCGTTTGGAAACGGCTCTATCAATATGCGCTTACACACCGGCGGCTTTTCGTCACGGTGATCGTCGCGCTGGTCTTCGTTGCGGCATTCGATATTGCATACCCGCTGTTCACGAGCTACGCGATCGACCATTTCGTCGTGCCGAAGACGATCGACGGCCTGCTTCCCTTCGCGCTGCTTTATGCGCTCATGATCCTTATGCAGGGCGCGGGCGTGATCACGTTCATCCGAAACGCGGGCGACCTTGAAATGTCCATCGCCTACGACATCCGGCAGGATGCGTTCACGCGGCTGCAGGAACTCTCGTTTTCGTTCTACGACCGCACCGCCGTGGGCTATATCATGGCGCGCATGGTTTCCGACACGTCGCGCCTTTCCGAAATGATCGCCTGGAGCCTTGTGGACGTGCTCTGGTCGCTGCTCTTTGCGCTCGGCTGCATCGCCACGATGTTCGTGCTCTCCTGGAAGCTCGCGCTGATTTCGCTCGTCGTGCTTCCGCCGCTGATTTTCGTGAGCATCAAGCTCCAGAAGCTCATGCTCAAGTATCAGCGCGAGGCAAGAAAGCAGAATTCACGCATCACCGGCGCATTCAACGAAGGCATCATGGGCGCGGTCACGACCAAGACGCTTGTGCGCGAACAGCAGAATGCCGACGAGTTCGGCGGCCTGACCGGCAAGCTCAAGCGCGCCTCCATCAAGAGCGCGCTGATCTCCGCGTCGTTTTTCCCGATCATCATGTCGCTCGGCGCGATCGGCACCGGCCTTGCGCTCACGTTCGGCGGCGCGGGCGTGCTGTCCCCCGAAACGGCGTTTGTCGGCGCGGTCACCGCGGGCACGCTGGTCGCGTTCATCACCTACTGCACGCAGCTCTTCGACCCGATTCAGCAGCTGGCCAACATCCTTGCGGAAATGCTCGGCTCGCAGGCTTCGGCGGAGCGCGTCATCACTCTGATGGACACGAATCCGGACGTGGTCGACACGCCGGAGACGCTGAAAAAATACGGCGGCATCATGCAGCCGAAACCGGAAAACTGGGAGCCGATCACGGGACGCGTAACGTTTGACCACGTCACGTTCCAGTATAAAAACGGCGAACGCGTGCTCAGCGATTTTTCGCTGGACGTCGCCGCCGGACAGACCATCGCGCTCGTCGGCGAAACCGGCGCGGGCAAGAGCACTATCGTCAATTTGCTCTGCCGTTTCTATGAGCCGAGCGAAGGACGCATCCTCATCGACGGCACGGACTACCGCGAACGCACGCAGCTCTGGCTGCAGTCCAGCCTCGGATACGTGCTGCAAACGCCGCACCTGTTTTCCGGCACCATCAAGGACAACATCCGCTTCGGCAAGCCCGATGCGACGGACGAAGAGGTGCGTCTTGCCGCGCGGCTCGTGCACGCCGAGCCTTTCATCCTCGCGCAGGAAAAGGGCTACGACACCGAGATCGGCGAAAGCGGTGCGCGCCTTTCCACCGGGCAGAAACAGCTGCTTTCGTTTGCGCGCGTGGTGCTGAAAGACCCGCGTATCTTCGTTCTGGACGAAGCGACCAGCTCGATCGACACCGAGACCGAGCAGCTCATCCAAAACGCGATTACGCATATCCTCAAGGACCGCACGAGCTTCATCGTCGCGCACCGCCTCTCCACCATCCGCACCGCGGACCGCATTCTGGTCATCCGCGGCGGCGAAATCCGCGAGAGCGGCACGCACGAAGAACTGCTTGCAATTAAAGGCTACTACTACGACCTCTACACGCAGCAGTTCTGCGAAGACCGCACCGCCGCTTCGCTCGGCGGGCAGGACAAGGAGGACGCATAAGCCATGGCGGTTTCCTGGTGGTCCCTTCTGATCGTTTGCCCGCTGGTATTCCTGTCGGGCCTGATCGACGCGGTCGCCGGCGGCGGCGGACTGATTTCGCTGCCGGCGTATCTGCTCGCGGGGCTGCCGCCGCACAACGCGATTGCAACCAACAAGCTCTCCAGCTGCATCGGCACCGTCGCCTCCACCGGACGATTCGTCAAAAACAAGTGCGTTGACTGGCCGACGGCGATTCCGTCCGCGGCGCTCGCGGTGCTCGGTGCGGTTGCGGGCGCAAACCTCGTGCTTTCGGTCGGCGACGACACGGTGCGCATCGTGATGCTCGTGCTCGTACCGGTGCTCGCATTTTTCGTGGTCAAAAAGCGGGACTTTGCCGACGCCTCACCGGGCGAAATCAGCCGGAAGAAGCAGTTTGCAGTCGTTTTGAGCATGGCGCTTGCCGTCGGCGTGTACGACGGGTTCTACGGCCCCGGCACGGGCACGTTCCTGCTGCTGGCGTTTACGCAGCTTGCAAAAATGCCGCTGAACACTGCCGCCGGCAACGTGAAGATCGCGAATCTTTCGAGCAACCTCGGCAGTCTCGTCGTGTTTCTGATCAACAGGCAGGCGATCGTCCCGCTGGGTCTGATCGCCGCCGTTTTCGCGCTCGCCGGGCATTTCCTCGGCGCGGGGCTGCTGCTCAAAAAAGGTTCAAAGGTCGCAAAGCCGCTGATTCTCACCGTCCTCGGCCTGCTCTGCATCCGGCTTGTGTTCGACCTCGTCACCGGCGCGTAAAAACGCATTGTTTCTCTTTGCGCAGGTAAGATTTCCTTATTGCAGGGGTTTCCCTTGCACCCCACGCAAGGGACTTGTCCCCTGAGAATCCTTTTTTTCAGACCGCTTATTAAAGGCTTGGCCCTAAGCGCGGGGTTTGGAGGCGGAGCCTCCAACATATTCCCTTATCGACGAAAACCGCGCGGATATCCTCCGCGCGGTTTTATGTCGCTGTTGATTTTTTTTGTTTGTCCGCTTACTTATAGCGGATGTTCATGCTGCCGAAGCTCACGTCCGCGTTGACCGCCAACGAATACGGCGCATTCGAGTCCGCCTGCCCCGCCGTCTGAATCGAACCGAACGCTTTGTCGGACTTGACGAAGAGCCGGATATGTCGCGGCACGATCAGATCGAAACTGCCGAACGCAACGTCCACTTTTAGGTTCGCGCCCGAGGCAACGAACTTCACGCCCGTCAGGTCGATCGTGCCCTTGCCGAACGACAGGTCGATGTCCCCGCCGGTGAGTTCCTCATTGAGGATTTTGCGCTCTTCGTCGCAGAACGCGCAGTCATAGCGGATGAAACCGTCTTCTTCGTTGAACTCCGATTTCGACTTATGGTCGCAGCCGCAGTATTTCTGCCACCTGTGACGACGCGGCACGAACGCTTCAAACACGATCGTCAGCCCAAGCAGGATCAGCAGGCTCGGCCAGATCACGCTCCAGGTGAGCGCAAAGGCAATCACGCCCAGGTTAAACAGCAGGAAGTATACGCCGAGCGCCATGACTGCCAGGCTGAAAATTGAAAAGCGCTTGATGCACCACGAAAGCCCGAAGCCGATGATCACCGCCGGCCACAGGATGCCCCAGATGCCGACCGACAGATTCCCGATCCGCTGAATCAGGAACGCCACGCCCAGCACGATGACGAGCACCGCGAACCAAAGTCCGTCCTTTTTAAAGCCGCTTTCCCAGGCATATGTAAATTTGTTGCCCGCGTTCTGCTTGGCCGACTGCGAATCGACGATCACAACGTGCGGCTCGATCGGCTTGACCCCGAGCAGCTCGTCCGTCGTCACGCCCAGCACCTCCGCCAGCTTCGGCAGAATGGAAATGTCCGGGCAGGAGACGTCGTTTTCCCATTTGCTCACCGCCTGCGCCGAAACGCCGACGAGCTCGGCAAGCTGTTCCTGCGTATATCCTTTTTCTTTGCGCAATTGGACGATGCGCTTTCCCATTGTTTGCTGTTCCATGTTTTTTTCCAACCTCTCTTTCGTGTTTTCATTATGCCATATCCGAAAACCCTTGAACATAGAGCATTTTTCGAGTTTTGTTTTTTTATCCAACCATCAGTAGAATTCACCTCAACTGCACATTTCGCCGCCGGGCGATTTCGATTGAATTGTTGAGTTTTATTCTACCGCAGGTTGATTTTGGCTTTATTGCGCGTTTCTTTACACCGGCGCGCATTTCGGTTACAATACAGGTTGAAAAAAAGGAGGTTGCTCATGGCGCTCAGAACGATTCGCACGGACGACGATCCGTGCCTCTATAAGGTATGCAAACCCGTCGAAAAATTCGACGCAAGGCTGAATGAACTCATCGAAGATCTCTTCGACACGATGAAAATCGCGGACGGCGCGGGTCTCGCCGCGCCGCAGGTCGGCGTGCTGCGCCGCGTCGTCGTCATCGACGCGGGCGAAGGCAAGGTCGAGCTGGTCAATCCGCGTATTATTAAAAAGGAAGGCCTTCAGCGCGGCTACGAGGGCTGCCTCTCCTTCCCCGGGCAATCCGGGTATGTCGAGCGGGCGGACCACGTAATTGTGGAAGGGTTCGACCGCAAGGGCAAGAAGCACACCTACGACACGCGCGGCTTTTTTGCGCGCGCAGTGCAGCATGAGCTGGACCACCTCGACGGCGTGGTGTACCTGACGCTGGCCACCGAACCGCCCGCGGACTTCCTCGCCGAACAGCAGGCGGAGGAAAACAACATATGAAAATCGCCTTCCTCGGCACGCCGGAATTTGCGCTTCCCTCGCTGGATATGCTCCGCGAACACGGGCATACGCTGGCCGTGTTTACCCAGCCGGACCGTCCCGTCGGCCGGCACGCAGCGCCGACCCCGCCGCCGACGAAGGCCTATGCGCAGCAGCACGGCATCCCCGTGTTTCAGTTTGAAAAAATCCGCCTGCCGGAAGGCGCTGCGGCGCTCAAAGCGTTCGCGCCCGATCTGATGGTCACCGCGGCGTTCGGCCAGATTCTCTCCGCGGAAAACCTCGCCGTGCCGAAATACGGCTGCATCAACGTGCATGGTTCGCTGCTGCCGAAATACCGCGGCGCGGCTCCCATCCAGTGGGCGATTATCGACGGCGAAACGGAGACGGGCGTCACCACCATGCTCACGGACGTCGGCATGGACACGGGAGATATCCTCCTGACCGACCGCGTGGCCATCGGCGAAAACGAGACCGCAGGCGAACTTTTTAGGCGGCTTTCCGTGCTCGGCGCAAAGACGCTGGAGCGCACGATCGCCGCGCTGGAAGCCGGAACGCTTAAGCGCATCCCGCAGGACGAATCGCTCGCCACAAAGTGCCCCATGCTTAAAAAGGAGCATGGCAAGCTCGGCTTTTCGCAGACCGTGCAGGCCGTCCACGACCGCGTGCGCGGCACGAACCCCTGGCCGGGCGCATACGCACTGCTCGGCGGACAGCCGGTCAAGCTGCATACAACGCGCAAAACGGGCCCCGATTTCGGCCCCGCGCCCGCCGGCACGCTCCGCGGGAGCGCAAAAACCGGCCTGTTCGTGCGCTGCTGTGACGGCTGGCTGGAAATTGCCGAACTGCAGCTGCCCGGTAAAAAGCGCATGGATGCAAAGGCCTGCCTTGCGGGCCGTCCGCTGGAAGGCGAGGTGCTCTCTTGAGCGCACGCAGAAAGGCATACGACGCGCTCACCGACGTGACCGACCGGGGCGCATACGCGAATCTTCGCGTAAAACAACTCAGCCGGGACCTGCCGGAGCGCGAGGCGAAATACGCCGCCGCGCTCGTTTACACGACGCTCGACCACCTTCTGACCATCGACTATTACCTTTCGTTTTTCGTAAAAGGCGGTATCAAGCCCGCGGTGCGCGGCGTGCTCCGCCTCGGCGTTTGCGAACTGCTGTACATGCATACGCCCGCCCACGCGGCGGTCAACGAAAGCGTGCTGCTGACGCGTGAAATCGGCAAAGGCGCACTCAGCGGATTTGTCAACGGCGTACTCAGGAGCGTTTCGCGCAGCAGCGAAGCCTCCTCTCTGCCCGCGTTGCCGAAAGAGCCTCTCAAGCGCCTTTCCATTCGCTACAGCTATCCCGAATGGATCGTTTCCGAATGGCTCGCAGCATACGGCGAAGCGCAGACGGAACAACTGCTTTCCTGCTCCGCCGCGCCGGTCGAGGTGCGCGCACAGGATCCCTTTACGACAGACGAACTGATTGCCGCGCTGCCCGTCGGCTGCCGCCGCAATCGCTGGGACGAAAATTCGCTCGCCCTCGAAACCGGGTTCGACATTGCGTCTTCCCCGCTGTTTACGGAAGGCAAATTCACCGTGATGGGACAGGGCGCGATGCTCGTATGCCGCGCGCTTGGCGACATGACGAAAAAACGCGTGCTCGACGCCTGCGCCGCGCCCGGCGGGAAAAGCGCCTATCTTTTCAGCCTCTGCCGCGGGGACGTTTCGCTCACGTGCCTGGAAAAGCACCCGCACCGCGCGGAACTGCTCGAAAAAACGCTGCGGCGGCTGCATGTAACCGCCGAATCGCGCGTCTGCGACGCGTCCGAGTTCGACACCGCGAATGAAACCCAGTTCGACGCGGTGCTTGTCGACGCGCCCTGCAGCGGACTCGGCCTGCTTGGCGACAAGCCCGACCTGCGCTACAGCAAAACGGACGCGGACGTCACGGCGCTTGCCGCGCTGCAAAAGGAAATCCTTGCCGCGTGCCACCGCTATGTGCGCCCCGGCGGTCTGCTCGTTTACGCAACCTGCACGATCTCCCGGCGGGAAAACGAACTGCAGACGGAAGAATTTCTGGCGGAGCACGCGGACTTTTCGCCCGAACGCATGCCGCTGCCGATAGAAAACGACGGCATGCTCCAGCTCCTGCCGCATGTGCACGGCACGGACGGCTTCTTTATTGCGAGGATGAGAAAATGTATTTAGCGGATTTGGATTACGACGAGATCAAGCGCCTGATCATCGATCTGCGCGAGCCGTATTTCCGCGCCGAGCAGCTCTATGGCTGGCTCAACCTCGGCGCAAGGCCGGAGGAAATGACGAACCTGCCAAAGTCGATGCGCGAAAAGCTCGCCGCCATCCCCTACGGCGGCGTGACCATCGAGCGCAAACTGCGCTCAAATAAGGACGGCACGCTCAAATACCTCTTCCGCCTTGAGGACGAAAACCTTGTGGAAGGCGTTTTGATGCGCTATCATTATGGTAATACGCTGTGTCTTTCCACGCAGGTCGGCTGCAACATGGGCTGCCGGTTCTGCGCTTCCACGCTGGAAGGCTGCGTGCGTAACCTCCGCATCGGCGAAATGCTCGGCCAGATCCTCGCCGTGGAGCGGGACGAACCCGCCGAACCCGGCCACCGGACGGTCACGAACCTCGTGCTCATGGGCAGCGGCGAACCGCTGGACAACTACGACAACGTGGTCGCGTTTCTGCGCCGCGTCACTTCGCCGGACGGGCTGAAAATCAGCCCGCGGAACATCTCCGTTTCCACCTGCGGGATCGTGCCGAAGATCGACTCGTTTATAGAGGACGCGCCGCACGTGACGCTCTCGGTTTCGCTGCACGCGCACGACGACGAAACGCGCTCGTTCCTCATGCCGGTCAACAAGGTTTATCCGATTATGGACGTAATCGCCGCGGCAAAGCGGTATGCCGAAAAGACCGGCAGGCGGGTCGTGTTTGAATATGCCCTCATCAGCGGCGTGAACGCCTCCCTTTCGGACGCGGACGCGCTGGCGAAACTTTTGCGCGGCATCCTCTGCCACGTAAACCTCATCCCGCTCAACCCCGTGCCGGAGCGCGGGCTGGACGGCGTAAGCCGTGCGGAGGCGGAAAAATTCCGCGAGCGACTGAACCAACGAAACATTTCCGCAACCGTCCGCCGCGAACTCGGAACGGACATCGACGGCGCGTGCGGACAGCTGCGCAGGAGGATTTTGCATGAAATACGCGGTGAAGACTGACATCGGAAAACGGCTGCACAATGAGGACAGTTACCTGCTGCCAAGCGAATGCCCGGGCGTCTGCCTGTTTGCCGTTGCGGACGGCATGGGCGGGCACGCGGCGGGCGCGGTTGCCAGCAAGCTGCTTGTGGACGGCCTTTTAGAAGGCGAAACCGCGTTTGAATCCGGCCGCGAGGTCGCGCAGCTCAAAAGCACCGTCGAACGCGTCAACCTCACCGTGTTTGAAGCCGCCGAGGACGACATTGCGCTGCGCGGCATGGGCTCGACGCTCGTCTGCGCGCTGGTGCGCGGCAAAAAATACATCGCCGCGAACGTCGGCGACAGCAGGCTTTATCAGTTCGGAGGGGACGCGCTTATGCGGGTCACCACCGATCATTCGTATGTGGAACAGCTCGTGCAGCAGGGCGTCATTACAAAAGAGGACGCGCGCTTCCATCCGCAGCGCAACATCATCACCCGCGCAATGGGCGTTTCGCCCACGGTCGACGTGGACGTGTTCGAGCGCGACTGGGAGGAAGGCGACATCCTGCTGCTCTGTTCGGACGGCCTGCACGGCGCGATGGAGGAAGACGAAATCGCCGAAGTGCTCCGCTCGGAATCCACGCTCGAAGAAATGTGCGACGCCCTTGTGGAAACCGCGCTCGATAACGGCGGGACGGACAACGTGACCGTCGTGCTTGTGCGCTGTGAAGAGGGGGACGACGCATGATCGCGCCCGGCACCATCATAGGCCATCGGTACCGCATCGTCGAACTGATCGGATCCGGCGGCATGGCGCATGTTTACCGCGTCGTGAGCCTCTCCAACCGCAGGACGTACGCCGTAAAGATCCTCAAGGACGAATATAAAAACGACTCGGAGTTTCTGCGCCGTTTCGAGCGCGAAGCGCGCGCCGTGCTGCATCTTTCGCACGACAACATCGTGCGCGCATACGACGTCGGCGAGACCGACGGCCTGCCGTATATCGTCCTCGAATACATCGAAGGCCAGACCCTCAAGGAAATTCTCGATAAGAACGGACCCATGCCGCCGCGCATCGCCGTCGCGCTCACGGTGCAGGTGCTCGACGCGCTCAACGCCGCGCACACCGCCGGCATCATCCACAGGGACGTAAAACCTCAGAACGTGATCGTCATGCACAACGGCAAGGTCAAGCTCATGGATTTCGGCATCGCGCGCGAAGTCGACGCGAGCACCGTGACGTTCACCGGCTCCACCGTGCTCGGCTCGGTGCACTATCTCTCCCCCGAACAGGCAAAAGGCGTGCCGGTCACGGAAGGCAGCGACCTGTATTCCACGGGCGTCATGCTCTACGAAATGCTCACCGGGCACGTGCCGTTTGAGGGCGAAACCTCCGTTGCAATCGCGCTCAAGCACATCAGCGACATACCCGCGCCGCCGATTCAGATCAACCCGAAAATCCCGCCCGCACTCAACGACGTTGTGCTGCGCGCGCTGAACAAAGATTTAAACCGCCGTTACCAGACGGCCAACGAGATGAGCGCGCACCTGCGCCGCTCGCTCAAGGACCCGAACGGCGAGTTCGCGCGGTTTTCTTCCACGGCGAAAACGCCGCCGCAGAAAAAATCCTACCGCCGGCACACGCACGGCTCGCTGCGCATCGGTCTGACGGTCGCGGCGCTGGTGATGGTGATCATCGGCATCTTCATCATTCTGCGCGGCACCTATGTGAGCGACGACGAATCCTACGATCTCGTGCCGACGCTTGTGGACCGCACCGTGGACGAAGCGCGCAACAAAGCGGAAAACTTCGGTTTTTCGTTTGAGATTCAGGACTACGAAAACAACGACACCGTCGCTTCCGGCAACGTGATCCTTCAGTCGCCCGAAGCGGGCGTAAAGGCGCGCCACGGCACGACCATCTACTGCATCGTCAGTCTGGGCCCCGCCGCACCGACGGTGCCGAACCTGATCGGCATGACGCTCGACGAGGCGACGCGCGCGCTTGAGGAAAGCGGCCTGACGCTCGGCTCGGTGAGTTACCGCATTTCGGAGATCGAAATCGGCTATGTCTGCGAGCAGTCCGTGACGGCGGAGACCGAGGTAACAAACGGCCAGACGATCGACGTTGTGATCAGCGCCTCGTCCGAAACGACCTTTGAAATGCCGTATGCAATGGACGAGCCGCTCAACCTCATTCTCGGCCAGCTCCGGCTTGACTCGTTCAACAATATCTTTGTGCGCTATGTCCCCTCAGACATCGTCGAAGACGGCACGGTCTATCTGCAGGACCCGCTGCCCGGCACGCAGGTGCTGCCTGAAACGGCGGTCACGCTCACCGTCTCCGGCGTCCCGCATTACGATTACGAGGCGGACATCGCCTTCAATGTGGACGTGCCGAGCGGCGGCGCAAAGGTGCTCGCGGTGATGCAGGAAACCTACGACGGGTTCGCCTATTATCGCATCCTCTATGAAGCCACGCTCGAAGCGGGCGAGAAAATCCCCGTTTCGTTCACCGCGTATTCCGATATTTCCGGCGTGCGCGAAATAATCCTGCTGCGCGGCGGCAGCGAGATTAAGCGGCAGGACTTTACCTTTACGGACAAGGAGTCGTAAAAATGCAGCAAATGTTCCTGCGTTTCCCATTTGGGTGCACTGCATGACCCGGCGCGGAAGGCTTGTTAAAGGCGTCGGCGGGTTCTATTACGTGCTGCTCGACTCCGGCGAAACCGTAACCTGTAAAGCCCGCGGGAAGTTTCGCAGCGAACGTATCGTTCCAACGGTCGGCGACCTCGCCGAAATTTCCGTTCAGGAATCCGGCTATGCCTCCATTGAGGAGATCCTGCCGCGCAAAAATCAGCTGGTGCGCCCGAGCGTCGCCAACATCGACCAGATCGTCATCGTCGCGGCGGCCTGCGCGCCAAAGCCGGACTGGATGCTTGTCGACAAACTGCTGCTGCAGTCGCATGTGCTCGGCGTCGAGCCGCTTCTGCTGCTCAACAAGATCGATATCGGCGAAGCGGAGATCGTCTCCTCTTTTCAGAGCGACTACGCCGCCTTTCACACGCTTTTGACCTCAACGAAGACCGGCGAAGGGCTCGACGCGCTGAAAAGCGCGCTCGCCGGACGGATTTCCTGCTTTGCCGGACAATCCGCCGTCGGCAAAAGTTCTTTGCTCAACGCGCTGTTCCCCGCGCTTATGCTCGAAACGGGCGGCCTTGCGAAAAAAACCGACCGCGGCAGGCACACGACCCGCCGCGCGGAGCTCTGGCCGCTGCTTGGCGGCGCGGTGCTCGACACGCCCGGTTTTTCCCTGCTGGAACTGGAAGAATTTTCGCAGCAGGCGCTCAACGAAAGCTGGCCGGAATTCGGGAACGCGTTTGAGCGCTGCCGCTTCGCCGGCTGCCGGCATTTGTCCGAGCCGGACTGCGCCGTAAAGGCGCTGCTCGACTCCGGCGAACTCACACGCGCGCGGTACGAACGCTACCGCGAAATCTCTTTGGAAAACGAACAAAGGAGAAAACACCGTTATGATTAAAATTGCGCCTTCCATTCTCTCCGCCGATTTTGCGAACCTCGGCCGCGATATCGAACGCCTGACCGACTGGAACGCGGACTGGGTCCATTTCGACGTGATGGACGGACACTTCGTACCCAACTTTTCGTTCGGCCCGCCGGTCTGCTCGGCCATCCGCCCGCTGACGAAGCTGCCCATAGACGTGCACCTGATGGTCAACGAGCCGACGCGCTTTTTCGACTGGTTCATCAAGGCCGGCGCGGACGTGATCACCTTCCATGCCGAGGCCGAACCGCATATGCACCGCGCGCTCCAGCATCTGCACGAAAACGGCCTGAAGGCCGGCGTGGTGCTCAACCCCGGCACGCCCGCCGTGCTGGTAAAGGAAGTTTTGCCGTACTGCGACCTCGTGCTGGTCATGTCCGTCAACCCCGGCTTCGGCGGGCAGAAATTCATCCCCGAATCGGTCGGCAAAATCGCCGAGCTGCGGGAGATGATCGATGCGCGCGGCCTTAAAACCGAAATCGAAGTGGACGGCGGCATCAATCCGGAGACCGCAATGCGCTGCGTCGACGCGGGCGCGACCATCCTCGTCGCGGGCAGCGCGGTATTCCACGCGGCAGACCCCGCGGATATGATTCAAAGGCTCCGCTGCGAAAAGTAACGCGTTTTAGCGTAGATAACGCAGGCCTCCGGCAAATGCCGGAGGCCTCTGTCTATTGCAAAACTGTTTAAAACCCTTTGCTTTAATCTCGTTTCAGCAGCTTTTCCAGAATCGTTTCATAGAGCGCTTCGGACTGGCCTTCCCAGTTGCCGCGCATGCGCTGCGCCATTTCCCGCGTCGCGACCCGCAGCGAAAGCTCCATCACCGCCGCGTCGTTTTCCAGCGCGCGCAGCTTGACCACATATCCCCCGCCGGGCAGTTCCTCCATCTCGGAGACAATCTGCGTTTGCAGCAGCATTTCCTTGTTTTTGCTTTTGGCATACCGCTCCAGCTTTTCGCGCAGCGACACCGGCAGGCTCTCGACGAACTGCTCCAGCGCGTCCTCCCCTCGGACGGAAACGCGGTATCCCTGCCCGAATGCTCGCGGCACGGCGAGGATGAATGCGTCCTCCTCCAGCTCGTGCATGCAGCTCTCGAAGTCGAAATAGTTCATCGCGTCGTTTTCGAGCATCGCGCGGTAGAGCTGTTCGCGCGTGATGTCCAAGCCGCATTTACGGATATAGTACAGCAGCGTGAGTTTGTTCTTCGTTACGCCCTGCGCAAAAATCGGCATTCGTACTCCGCCCTTCCTTTGTTTCAGCGCGCCGTTTCCAGCCCGATCTCAACGGCGATGATGCGCGCCGCATCCTCCACATAACAGTCGCACGGCCTGCGCTTATAATAATCCTCCGTGCGCGCCTCCGGCTCTCCGCCGGGCGTGACCTCGGTGTCCATGAGCAAATCCCGGCAGATGATCGAGCCGTTTTTCGCTTTAAACGCCTCAGCCAGTGCGCGCACGCGCGCGTACGCTTCGCTCTTTTCTTCGGTCGCCTTCGGGTCGTCGTAACCCTTCAGGATGCCGGCGATCATAAACATGCTGCTCACCGCGCCGCAGACTTCCCGCATGCGGCCCATTCCGCCGCCGAACGAGGAGGCCAGCATCGCCGCCTGCCGCTTTGTCAGACCCGTTTCGTCGCAGAACGCCATCAAAACGGACTGTGCACAGCTGTACCCTTCCAGAAAATATCCCTTTGCCAACGTTCCTTTTTCTTCTGCCGTCATGAAATTCCAGTTTCCTCTTTCTTTCTGCTCGTTGGATCATACCACAGCGCGCGTGCGTTTGTCCATGCGCAGGGCGGGCTTCACAGCGCAATGCGTACAAAAAAGCGCCGGAAAATCCGGCGCTTTTTTTGAACATGCGGTATCGTCGTGTTTTTACAGGATGTCGAACGAAAGCACCATCTGTTCGAGATACGGATAGAGCGTCTCCGCATCCTCCGCGCGGAACGTTGCCGTAATAATATACAGATCGTCGCCGTTGAGCACGAGGAAGTCGAACGTATAGAGCGCCTGCCCTTCATACGACCAGGAATATGCAAACATGCCCATCTCGCGCCCGCTGACGTCCTCGACGGCGCTGTCGATATTCACATAATCGTCGCGGCCTTCGCCGTCCGTTGCCGTAACCCACTCCGTCAGCGCGTCGTTAATCGTATAGCCTGCCGCGCTGTCTCTGACTGTCACGACCATGACGGTGTTGTCGTCCGGCGCACCGTTTATGTCGTACCCCGACGCATAAAATCCGGCGGCCTGGCTTTCAGGCTGCGCAACCAGCGTCCAGTCCGAAGGATACGCAATGGCAAAGCCGCCTTCCTGCTGCGTATAGGCCGAAAACCCGCTCAGGTCGGCCGCCGTGCTCTGGTTGACGCCCTTTACTTCGAACTCGACCACCGCCGCGGGTTCCGCCTCGCCCTCGATGAACAGCGCCACCTGATAGGTGCCCTCCGGCGCAATCACGTTCAGCGACAGCGTCCCGCCGATATAGATGTCGCTCTGTCCCTGCGGATCGAAGGTATACGCGTCGATTACCCCGCCGGTCGTGTCGTACCACTCATAGCGGATCAGCGTGTCCGGCTGGGTATTGGTGAGGATTGCGGAAACATACCAGGTGCCCGTCGGTTCCAGCACGGTGATCGTGTCGGCCGGTACGCCGCCCGCCTCCATATAGGAGGTCATGTGCGCGTCATAGATGACCGGCGTGGCGTCCGCAACGGTAAACGGCACCGTATACGCGGCTTCCTCCGCTCCGTTCAAGTAATATTCAACCTGATAGTCTCCCGCCGGCAGGATTTCCGTCGGCTGCAGATAGGAATAGATGGTCGGGTCGGCCGGATCGATTCCGTCGACCGTGACCTCGTCGATCAGCTGGTCGCCAGTGATATACGTCCACACGATGCGGACCTGCGTGCGCTGTTTGGCTTCTTCGAGCGTTGCGAACGTATACAGCATCTCCGCGTCCGCGGAAAACGACTCCACCGCTTCGCCCGCCAGGCCGCTTTCATCCACACTCAGCGTCATAAAAGCGTCTGAAATGCGCACGGACGGAGCAGTCACAAGGAACATCGCCGTCGCGTCCGGCTCGTCCCTGTCCTCAACGAAAAATTCGACCTTATAGTCGCCTTCCGGCAGGATGCCCGCCGGCTCGAAGGACGAGTAGATATATCGGTTGGCGATATCCCCGCTGTCGATGGTGACCTCGTCCATCACCTGGTCTTCGCTCTGATAGGTCCAAAGCACGCGCACCTGCGTGTTGTCCGGCGCGTTCAGCAGTTTTGCCGCGGCATAAACGATCTCCGCGTCGCCCGGGAAAGACGCGACCGCTTCGCCGGGCATTCCGTCCGCGTCGATGCTGTCGGTCATAATCGCTTCGGTCACTTTTGCGCTGGTGCAGCTGACGGCGAGCGCCGCCAGCAGGAGCGCCGCCAAAAGGCACAGCGCTTTTTTGAGTGTCGTTTTCATATCGGCTCCTTTCCATTACCGCCCTGTCGTGGTCTGTAACAGCCCCCCTGGCAAACGGAACCGCTCCATTGGATGTGATTTGGTGCGTGCCGCCGCCGGCGCCGGTTAAAACTGGATTATTCTGTTTTTTTGTTATTCCATAATATCATATCGAACCATAATGCGCCACAATCGCTTTAGTATTCGTTTCATCCGTATAAATCAAGATAACGCCGGTTTCGCTGCGAAAAGAAAAATGCAAAGCACGCTTGACATAATATGCAAAGCTCGCTATACTATAAATGCAAAGCACGCTATGCATGGAGGTGATCCTTTGAAAACGAGGATACAGGAACTTCGCAAGAAGAACAAACTCTCGCAGGAGGAACTTGCCGCGGCGGTCGGCGTGACGCGCCAGACGATTACGTCGCTGGAATGCGAAAAATATACCGCTTCGCTGGTTCTTGCACACAGAATTGCGAGCTATTTCGGTTTAACGATTGAGCAGGTATTTGACTTTTCGGAAACGGAGGAACAATAAAAAATGGAAAAATTCAGAAAAACCCTGAAAAACCGCGTAATCTTCGGAGGTATCTACAGCGTGGCCGTCATCGCGGCGGTAGCCGTTTTCTTCTGCCGGCCCGACCTGTTTGAAGGACGCGCGCCGGATTTCGCGCTCGGTTACAACGTCGGGTTCTTCGCCGGGCTGGAAGCCGTCATGGCGTTCCTGCTGGTGAAGTATATCGCGGCGCTGCTAAACGAAGAAAAACTCAAAGCGCTCTATGTTTGTGAAAACGACGAGCGGTACCGCTATATCCAGTCGAAGATCGGCGGCGCGGGCATCAATATCGTGCTTGCCGGGCTTGCCGCGGGCGTCGTGGTCAGCGGGTTTATCAATTTCACCGTGTTCGACACGCTGCTTTGCGCCCTGCTGTTTACCGCGCTGGTCAAGCTGAGCCTGAAACTGTACTACACAAAAAAATACTGAATGTGCGGCGCGCAAGAAGGCGGCGGGCAGAATGTCCGCCGTCTTGCGTTTCCGTCTCGTTTCTGCGGGCACGCCCGCACCTTTACCGCCGCGTGCGC
>ERZ795053.188-NODE-188-length-76530-cov-19.030127_pt1 | contig 76530 bp, 57 predicted proteins | sample MGYA00375137_ERZ795053 | MGnify/ENA primary metagenome ERZ795053 (study PRJEB30182, sample SAMN05720284) | activated sludge metagenome | isolation source: Anaerobic digester | place: Hong Kong | collected 2014-12-17 ...
GGGCAGCCTGCCCTTCCGGAGAAAACGGTGACAAACGGAAAAATGCTATAATCGAGGCGATTCTTGAGACAGGAGGAAACCAAATGAAAGAAGCCCACTTCATCGGTGAAACGGAAAAAATCTTCGTGATTACGGAACGGCCCCCCGAGGGAATCCACTTCCCCACGGTGCTGATGCTGCATGGTTTCACGGGGCAGCACATCGAATCGAGCTTCCTTTTTTCCCGTTTTTCGCGTTTCTGCAAGAACAATGGAATCGCTACGATCCGATTCGACTTCCGGGGAAGCGGGGATTCGGATGGAGAATTCTACGACATGACCGCTACCGCGGAGCTGCAAGACGCGCTCCAGGTTCTCGACTTTTCCGAAACCCTTCCCTGGGTGGACCAAGATCGCCTCTTCGTACTGGGACTTTCCATGGGGGGAACCATCAGCTTGCGATTGGTGGGAAGGAAACCCTCCCGCTTCTCCGGCTGCATTTTGTGGGCAGCGGCCTCGGAAAACCGCCAGGTGTTCAGGAGGGCCGAAGAGAAGCTCGAGGGCCCTCAACCGGATGCACAGGGCCGCATCGATATCGGTGGCATTCAGGTGGGTGCCGGTTTCCAACAAGACATGCAATCCTTCGATGCCCTGGAAGAAAGCGTCCCCTTCTCCGGACCCACGTTGCTGGTGCACGGAACCGCTGACACCGCCGTGGACGTGGGGGTTTCCGAACGCGCGCACCAGAAACTGCCAAACTCCCGGCTCGTTGTGATCGAGGGTGCCAACCATACCTTCCAGTCCGTGGAAAGTGCAAAGATCGTGTTCGAAGAATCGCTTTCATTCATCCGCAAGGTGCTCCAAGAGAAGGAGGAATGACCGCTTGCTGTCCAACGAATGGTTATGGGTCCTGTTCATGTTGCTGGACCTTTCGATGGCGCTCTTGGTCTTCCGACTGTTTGGCAAATCGGGGTTGTACACGCTCATCGTGGCGAACATCATCTTGTGCAACATCCAAGTAATCAAGATCGTGGAACTTTTTGGTTTTACGGCTACCCTGGGCAACATCTTGTACGGTTCCATCTTTTTTGCCACGGATTTGCTGGGAGAGGTGTACGGAAAAAAGGAAGCGCAGAAGGGGGTTTGGTTGGGTTTCTTCGCGCTTCTGATGATGACCCTGTTCATGCAGCTCTCGCTGCGCTTTTCCGCAGCTCCGGGGGATTTTGCCTCCGGGGCCCTGCAAACGATCTTCGGTTTCATGCCACGGGTCGCATTGGGAAGTTTCCTCGCCTACCTGGTTTCGCAATTCCACGACGTCTGGGCTTACCACTTCTGGAGAAACAAAACCGGGGGAAAGCACCTTTGGTTGCGCAACAACTTTTCGACGTTGGTTTCCCAGGCCATCGATTCGCTGGTTTTTTGTAGCGTCGCTTTTCTCGGCATGTTCGCTGCCGGTACCTGGGTGCAAATCCTTCTCACCACCTACGTGTTCAAGCTCATTGTAGCGCTCGTGGATACCCCGTTCATCTACTGGGGAAAACACATCAGCTCCAAGAAACCGGTGTTCGGCAGCGATGAAGTCGAAAGGCAACCCTCGTGAACCCCGAACGAAAGACCCTGTTCCGCGCGATCCTGCAAGCCCAGCACCTGGTCGTGCTCACGGGTGCCGGAGTTAGCACCGACAGTGGCATCCCCGACTTCAGGGGAGAAAACGGGCTGTACAGTCGCTGGGATCCCTACGAAGTATTCGACATCACGGCTTTCCGCCGGGATCCCTCCACTTTCTTCCAGTTTTCCCGCCAAGAGCTGTTTTCCATGACAGACAGGGAACCCAACAACACCCACCGGTTGCTTGCCCAGTTGGAGAAACGTGGTATTTTGAAAGCTCTTGCCACGCAGAACATCGACACACTGCATCACAAGGCGGGAAGCAAAAATGTGTTGGAACTCCATGGTTCGCTTCGCACCGGAAGCTGCTTGGTTTGCGGGCACCGGATAACCTTGGACGAAATGATCCGGCTGGTAGCCAACAACCCTGCCCCGGGTTGCCCACTCTGCGGGGGAATCTTCAAACCCGACATTGTCTTTTTCGGAGAAGGATTACCCCCTTCCACGTGGCAAAGCTCCCTGGAGCACTGCAAGCAATCGGACGTGTTCCTGGCCGTAGGGACAAGCCTATCGGTGCACCCAGCGGCATCGCTTCCCATTGTTGCCTGCCAAAACGGCGCAAAACTGATCATCGTTAACCGTGGAGAGACGTCCCTGGATACGCTCGCCTGGAAAAAATGGGATGGACCGCTGAAAGAATGGAGCGAAAGCTTCCTTGAATTCCTTGAAGAACGTAACGAATGCAAAGAAAAAAAGGAGGCACAGCCTCCTCTTCTTGGTGGAGTCGATGGGATTTGAACCCACGGCCTCTACCATGCCATGGTAGCGCTCTTCCAATTGAGCTACGACCCCATGAATGCCCCTCTCGAAGCAGCCATATTATACACAAATCGCTGCTCGATTGCAAGGGGCGATTCCGAAACTTTTGGTGAAAGCGAAATTACTTGTGGTAGCGCACCACGGGGTTGCGCGTGGCTCCCACTTCGTCCAGGCGACGCACCGGGGTGCTAACCGGGGCATCGTGAATGGATTGCGGGTTTTGCTTGGCCGTTTGCAGGATTTTCTCGATCTCCGCGACGAATGCATCGAGCGTATCCTTGCTTTCGGTCTCCGTGGGTTCGATCATCAGGGCTTCGTGCACGATAAGGGGGAAATAGATGGTGGGGGGATGCACCCCGAAATCCAGCAACGCCTTGGCCAGGTCCAGCGTCCGCAACCCCTCCTTCTTGAGCACCGAACCATCCGCCACGAATTCGTGCATGCAGCTGCCACCGAACGGCACTTGCAACAACCCCGAGAGCTTCACTCTCAGGTAGTTCGCGTTCAACACAGCCATCTCGCTGGCATGCTGCAAGCCTTCCCTTCCCATGGAGAGGATGTAGGCCATGGCCCGGATGAGCACGTTGAAATTCCCGTAGAAAGTACGCACCTTCCCGATGGAATCGGGGTAGTCCTCTTTCAACACCACTTTTCCGGAAGAAGGGTCTTCTTCCACGACGGGAACGGGGAGGAAGGGTTTGAGAAAGGCTTTGATGCCAACCGGGCCGCTACCTGGCCCTCCCATGCCGTGGGGTGTGGAAAAGGTCTTGTGCAAGTTAAAATGCATCACGTCGAATCCCATGTCGCCGGGGCGGATCTTGCCCATGATGGCGTTCATGTTGGCTCCGTCGTAGTACAACAAGGCTCCGGAGGCATGTGCCAGCTGGGCGATTTGGAGAATATCGGTTTCGAAAAGCCCCAGCGTATTGGGATTTGTCAGCATGATGGCCGCGACTTCCTCGGAAAGAACCTTCTTCAGTGCTTCGGTATCCACACGTCCTCGTTCGCTGGAGGGGATTTCCACCACCTCGTAGCCACACATCACCGCGGTAGCAGGGTTTGTGCCGTGCGCGGAATCCGGAACGATCACCTTCTTGCGACCGGTATCCCCGTTCTTTTCGTGGTACGCACGGATAATCCGCATCCCCGCGTACTCTCCGTGCGCCCCGGCAGCTGGCTGCAGCGTGACAAGGTCCATGCCCGAGATTTGGGCCAAGGAGCGTTGCAGCGCAAACATCATGTCCAGCGCACCCTGCATGGTCTGGGGGTGCTGGTAGGGATGCAGCTCGGAGAACTTCTCCATTTCCGCGACTTTCTCGTTGATGCGCGGGTTATACTTCATGGTGCAGGAACCCAGCGGGTAGAAACCCGTATCCACCGAGTGGTTGAGGCGCGAAAGGTTGGTGTAATGGCGCACCACTTCCACCTCCGTAACCTCGGGGAGTTCCGGATCTTCGGCTCGGATCCACTCTACCGGGAAGAATTCCTCCAGGGGCAGCACAGGGATCTCTTCCTGCTCGAAGAAAAACCCCTTTCTGCCCTCCACACTCTTTTCGAAGATCAAGCGGTCATCTTTCCTCATACCATCGCCTCCATTCGCGAAGCAAGGAAATGAATGTCATCCATTGGGTTGGTTTCCGTCACCGCAAGCATGCCCAGGTTGTGGAAGAAGGGGTCGGCGTAGAACCGGCGCAACACCAGCGGCCCGAGGTAGTTCTGCGAAAGAAGGTCGCTTTCGATGTCCACGGGGTCCACCTGGCTTTCGAAAACAAACTCGTTGAAAAAAGGACCGGAAAACTTGCGTTCGAAACGCTCCATCCGGTCGAGGCGATTGGCAAGGTAATGGGCTTTCTGGGTACTGCGGAAGGCCATTTCACGGATTCCCGCCTTGCCCATGAGAGCAAGAAAGATGGTAGCCACGAGCGCGTTGTGCGCGTGGTTGGAGCAGATGTTGGAAGTTGCCTTGGAGCGGCGAATGTGTTGTTCCCGGGTTTGCAGAACCATCACGTACCCCCGGTTACCATCGACATCGCTGGTCTGCCCGATCACCCTTCCGGGCATCTGGCGTATGTACTTGCTGCGGGTGGCAAACAGCCCCAGGCTCATTCCTCCCAAGTAAGGGGGTGCACCCAAAGGCTGGCCTTCCCCGGTAACGATATCCGCACCCATTTTGCCCGGGGCTTCGAGGATGCCCAGGGCGATGGGATTGACGTGCACCGCGAGAATGGCGTCGCCGATGGCCTGGCGAACGGAACGGATATCCTCCACGATGCCAAAGAAATTGGGGTAACCGACCAAGAACCCCGCCGTGCGATCGTCCAACCTCTTTTTCAATGCCTTGATGTCTACCATACCGGTATGCACGTCAAAGGGGACTTCTTCGATCTCGATCCCCTGGGGAATGGCGTACGTGCGGATAACCTGGATGTACTCCGGATGCAAGGCGCTCGAAACCAGGAAACGGTACTTGCGGGAGACCCTGCAAGCCATTAACATGGCTTCCGCTGCAGCCGTCCCGCCATCGTACATGGAAGCGTTCGCCACTTCCATCCCGGTCAACTCCGAAACCATTGTTTGGAACTCGAAGAAAAGCTGTAATGACCCTTGGCTCACCTCGGGCTGGTAGGGAGTGTAGGCCGTCAAAAACTCCCCGCGCTGCGCGAGTGGGGAAATCGCACAGGGTATGGTGTGGCGGTAAATCCCCCCGCCCAGGAAAAAGCCGTACTCCGAAGGGTTGATGTTGCGATTGCCCCAGTCCTTCATCTGCACAAGAACTTGCTGTTCCGAAAGCCCCCGGGGCAGCTGGAGCTCTGCCACCCGGTGTTCCGATGGCAAATCCGAAAAAAGAGCTTCGATATTCTCCACGCCGATTTCGTGCAACATGCTCTTTACTTCCGCCGGCGTGTGTGGAATATACCGCGTTCCCATAGCACATCCTCCTACATTTCCAGAATCGATTCCACTGGGATTATATCATTTCTCCCGTGGGAACGTTTGCTTCCAGAGCCGTATCCAGTTGGCTCCTGCTACTTTCTCCATTCGCGAAGGCGACCATTTTCTCCGGGCAAGCTCCTCCCATAACTCCCCCACCGCGCCGTGGGAAGGGAGAACGTTGAAAAATTCCGGGAGTTGATCGTGCAAATCCCTCTGGGTGTCTCCAGAAGGTTGCAAGTGTGTGCAAATGTCGAATCCAAAACCCACGTGGTCCTCTCCCGCCCGATTCACGAGGTATTCCAGGTGTTCTGCAAGTTCTTGCACCGATGCGCCGGAGGGATCGGAGTGTAAGAAAAGGCTCGCGGAGTTCACCCCAATCAACCCTCCCCCCTGGGCTATCTTGAAGATCTGTTCATCGGTGAGGTTCCGGGGGGAATCCACGAGTGCCCGGGCATTCGAGTGCGAAGCCACCACGGGTGCGCGGCTGGTGCGCAGAACATCCTCCATACCCGCGTCGTTCAAGTGGCTGATATCCAGGACCATCCCCAGGCGCTGGCACTCCTCCACCAACCAGAACCCAAATGGGGTTAATCCCGCGGGACTCTGGGGTTCGCTGCTCCGGAAGGTGCATCCGTCACCGGCATCGTTGCGCCTGCTCCAGGTTATCCCCACCATCCGCACTCCCAGCTGGTGGAAAACGCGGAGAAGCGAGCGGTCTCCCATCAAGGCTTCTACCCCCTCGAAGGCGAGCACAAAACCGACCTTTCCCTGCTGCATGCAGCTGTCGAAGTCCGACGCTTTCGTACAAACCATCATTTCCCCGGGGCTTTCGTCGATCTCTTCGTATAGTCCCCCAATCATGGCCAGTGTCTTGCGAAGGGCCATTTCGGGTAAAAACTCGTTCTCCAGGAACAGCGAAGACCCCACGAATCCAAATCCCCCTGCGCGGATTTGCTCCAGGAAGACGCGTTGCATCACTCTTTGTTCTCCCTTTTCCCTTCTGGGCGCAACATCCATCAAGAAATCATAGTGCCCATCCACGATGGGCCCGTTGGGTTTCCAGGTTTCCATCCTTTCCCTCCTGCACGGTATGGTTTTACTTTTCCGATCGTTTGCTATATAATGCTCACGAAAGACCCCAACCCGCCACGATGGTTGGTGGAGTCTTGCAGCAAGTATACACCACGCATCGCCCAAAAAACCTATTCGTTGAAGAATGGAACAAGGAGGACACCATGAAGTGGAACCTGGAGTTTTTTTACACTTCCCCGGAAGACCCCAAACTCGCGCAAGACATGGAGGAAGCGCTGCGCCTCGCCAGGCAGTTGGAAGAAACCTATGCTCCGCTGTTGACCAACCCTGACCTTTCGCCACAGACGGTGGAAGAACTCTTCCAGCGACAGGAGGCGGTTTTCCAAGCAGGTGGAAACGCCGGGCAGTACGTCGGTCTTCTGTTTTCGCAGAACACGAAGAATCCGGTGGCCCAAAAAAAGATGGGATGGCTGCAGAGCATGGAGGGAGAAATCAAGCAACACCTCGCGTTTATCGAACCCTCGCTGGGTGCTCAGAGCCAGCAAAAGTTGCAACAGCTTCGAGAAGCCATTCCCGCGTACGCACACGTTCTGGAAAAGATCATCGAGGAAAAGTGCCACCGCTTCTCGGTGGAAACCGAACAAGTGTTGGCGGCCAAGGAAGTTTCGGGTCGGGAACCCCTTTACGACTTGTACGAAAAAGTGGTTTCCGCCTACGAGTATACGCTCGAAGTGGAAGGAGAAACCAAGATCCTTACCGGTGACCAGGTGCGCAACTTGCGGTACCATCCCGACCAGGCTACACGGAAAATGGCCATGGAATCGTACTTCAAACCCTACCGCGCTGACGCTACCATCATCGAAGGGCTGTACAACGTGATCGAGAAAGACTTTGACACCGAAGCCCGGTTACGGAAGTACCCACGCCCCATCTCCATGCAGAACATGGACAACGAAGTATCCGACAACGTGGTCCAAAACCTCATCGAGGTTACCTCTGCCAACACCCACCTGGTTTCCAAGTACTACGTGTGGAAAGGCAAGAAGATGGGCATCGAAATCTCGCTTGCCGATGTGTACGCGCCACTGAAGCCCGTGAAAACCGAGTTCTCCTTCGAGCAAGCGCGGAAAATCGTGGTGGAGAGCTATACGCATTTCGACGAACAAGCGGGCAAAATCGTGGAGTCCTTTTTCGAAGAGAGACGCATCGACTCCGACATCGCGAGTGGAAAACGGGGAGGCGCCTTCTGCTCGTACTATACCCCCAACTACAAGCCCTTCGTGCTGGTCAACTACAGCCAATCCGCGCGTGACGTGATGACGCTGGCCCACGAGCTCGGCCACGGTCTGCACGGCACGCTTTCTTCCCAGCAAACGTTCCTGAACTACCATACACCGCTTACCATGGCCGAAGTCGCCTCCGTTTTCGGCGAATTCCTGGTGTTTGATCAACTCAAGAAAGGGTTACAAGGCGAAGACCGCGAAATGCTCGTGGCCTCCATGCTGGAAGACACCTTTGCCACAACATTCCGCCAGAACATGTTTGCCCGGTTCGAGGTTTCCTCCCACGACGCCATCTCCAAGGAAGGTTTTTGTTCTTACGACGACCTGTGCACCCTCTACGAGACCGAATTGAAAGGTATGTTCCCCTCCGGGGTCATCCTTCCGGAACATTTCCGCAACGAGTGGGCATCGGTTCCCCACTTCTTCGGTGTACCTTTCTACGTGTACGCCTACAACTTCGCCAACCTTCTGGTGATTTCGCTGTACGAGAAATACCTCGAGGAGGGCGCATCGTTCAAGCCCCTCTACCTGGAACTGCTACAAAGCGGTGGGAAAGACAAACCCGAGCGGTTACTGGCGAAGCTGGGAATCGACTTGCAAGACCCGGGATTCTGGCAAAAAGGTTTCGACTTCATCGCCCGCATGCTCGACGAACTGGTGGGTTGACATCCAAAACCCTTTGTGGTATAGTATCCGTTGCTGGCCGAGGTGGCGGAACTGGCAGACGCAACGGACTTAAAATCCGTTGAAGCGTAAGCTTCGTGCGGGTTCAAGTCCCGCCCTCGGCACCAGGTAACGGAACCTTACTCGTTGCGGGGTGGAGCAGTCTGGTAGCTCGTCGGGCTCATAACCCGAAGGTCACAGGTTCAAATCCTGTCCCCGCTGCCATATTCCTTGGCGGTGTAGCTCAGTTGGCTAGAGCATACGGTTCATACCCGTAGAGTCGTCAGTTCGAATCTGACCGCCGCCACCAAGAAGGCACACGTGTTTGTGTGCTTTTTGTTTTTTACACTGCCAATCTTCCTTTTTTCAAAACAGTCTTGCACGTCAAAAGAAATCTCAAATACTTTCTGTTCATAAAATTCGTGCCGCTTCTCTTGATGGCCCGCCTTACCAAGAATTGTTGACCCCATTCTTTCCGAAGAAGAAGTTTTCTTTCCTGCTACTCGGGGAGTATGGTATACTACCTCATACATCCCGCGAGGAAAGAGGAGATGATAGGTATCCGGGTTTTGATCGTGGAAGATGACCCCATCTCTGCGCGTTTACTACTACTTTTGCTCAAAGACCGCCCTTTCTCCATCGAAATGGCCGAAAATGGAATGAGCGCTTCTGCCATGTTGGAAAAAGCCCATAGGGAAGGTATGCCGTTTGCGCTGATTTTCCTGGACATCATGATGCCGGTAAAAGATGGCCAGAAATTGCTCGCGGAAATCCGCAACCAGGAGGAACAGCAGAATATTCCGAAACAGGCGCGCCAAAAGATCATCATGACAACCGCGCTGGATGATTTTGAGAACGTGTACCAGTCCTTCCAGAACCAATGCGATGGGTACCTTGTGAAACCCATCTTGAAAAATAAGCTGGATGAATTGCTGGACCAAGTGCTCCATACCCCGGCAACAGAGCTCTCCCCCGAATCCTAACGGGAAGTGATTTTTTGCCCCTAATCATCGATTTTTCCGACGAGCTTGAGCGCATTCGCAAGTATGTGACCCAATCCATGGGTTCCTCTGAACAGCTGGGCCTTGAGGTGTATAACATCCTCTCTTCGTTCGAGGGGGATTTGTCGTTTTTGCTGGGAGAGATCCAGTCCTTTTTGTCCATGTTTTTCTCCGACAGCCGTGATGGGAGCGGCTTCGTGGAGAGACTATCGGAAATCCGGATGACCATCGAAAATTCCCTGAATGCCCTGCTCCAAGTGGTGCAACTTTCCGAAACCATTTTCCGGGAAATTTTCGGGAGCAGTCGGGGCAACTCCGTGATTGCCCAGATCATTCACGCAACGAAGGAAATCGACCTTATCCTGGAAGAGCTTTCCATGGCAGCCACGAATTCCTCGATCACCGCCTCCCAACTGGGTGAGGCAGGGGGAGCTTTTTCCATTCTTTCCCGCGAAATCCAAAGGGAATCTTCCCGGTTGAGCCAGCATTTTTCCCAGATTCATACCATCATCGAGCAAAATTTCCCCGCGCTGGATACCCTCCGGGAACACATCACACGTTTCAAGCAGCTGGAAAAGCTCCAAGCCTCCTTTTCCCAACTTATGGAGCAGTTCAAAGCCATGGAGCAGGGGTTTTTCGGGTTCCAACAGCAGCTTCAGGCTTCTGTGCAAGAAAGTGGCCAAAAAGTGCCAGAATTGTTGGCGCACCTGGTAGACCAAGATATTTTCCGCCAAGAATTGGAGCACATCATCGAATTCCTCGACGAAGCCACTACCCGGTTGCGGGAGAGCAAGAATCTCGAAGACCAAGGTTTCCTGCACTTCGTGATCCAGATTTCGCGGGAAATCTTTGACAACGGTGCGCAGCAGTTCATGGAATCCTTCCAAGGCGTGCAACAGCAGATGAAAGAACTCACCCAAAATTGCACCGGGCAAATGCAAGAACAGCTCGCTACGTTCGGGCAATTTTTCGATCCGGAAAACGTGGAATCCCTGGACCGCGTGGTGCATGAAATCATGATCATCACCGTGCAAAACACCATTTTCATGCAAGACGTGATGGAAAACCTTGCCAATCTCAAGAACTTTCTTTCCAATTTCGAGCAGAAGATCCAACTACTGGAGGAGCACGTGCAGAATTCCAAAGGGGTTATCAAGCGTTTCCAGACGATGAAAATACTGCTCAAAGCCGAACTGTCTCGCTTGACACACCTTCTGGGGAAAAAGGCCAGTGACAACCAGGAGCAATTCGAGGCCATTCTTTCCCACGTGCAAGAAAAAACCAAGAACCTACATTCGGTGGTGCATTCCCTGGGAGAATTGTACACGAGGAACCAAGACGATTTTGATCGGTACGAGGAACTCTCCGAAAGGGTGATTTCCAAGGAGGAGCTCAAGCAAGTGTTCGACGCGTTGCAAAAATTGGTGAAAACCATGCAACTCGAGTATGGAGCTCTGCTGGACGTGGTAGACGAGCGGACCGATAAGGTGCAATTGTTGGAAAGCAAGTTCGTGGTTCAAATCCGAAGCTTGGAATCCCTGGAAGAAGCAACCGGACAATTCTTGCTTCGCATGCAAAAAACAATTCCCGAGAGCGATTTCGATTTCCGAACGGATCCCGCCATGAAAAACCTCGTGGAACGAATGACAACGTACCGCGAGCGCATCGTTGCCCAAAAACACATGGAAATTGAGGACGTTGGATCCGAGGGTGGGGAATTCACCCTGTTTTGATTTTGAAACCCAAGAGGTGGTCTTGATGAAAATCCAACTCCCCGAAGAAGTAACCATCTTTACCTTGAAACCCCTTTTCGATGAAATCCTTCCGCTGGTACAGGATGAAGCGGAGCTGATCCTTGACCTGACCGGCGTGAAGGAATTCGACGGTTCCGCTCTCCAGATGCTTGTCTCCATCCAGAAAACCCGTGATCGCTTGGAAAAACCCTGTCGCTTCCTTTTCTCCAAGTCCATGGAGCCGCGTCTCCAGATGTACGGAGTCACCAACGTGCTTGACCTGGAGGTGCAGGACGGTGAGTAAGGTCATCATGATCGTGGACGATTCCATCACCGTGCGGGTTGCGGTGAAGGCCACTTTGACCAAGGAAGGGTACGAAGTGCAAGAGGGAAGCAACGGTAAAGACGCTTTGCAGAAGCTGGAGAGCCTTTCCAAGTCCGGGAAGCGTGTAAACCTGATCATTTCCGACGTGAACATGCCCCAGATGGATGGCATCACCTTCATCACCGAATTGCGCAAGAATATGGCGTACAAATTTACTCCCATCCTGGTACTCACCACCGAATCACAGGAATCGATGAAGCTCAAGGGAAAGCAAGCCGGGGCAACGGGATGGCTCGTCAAGCCCTTCCAACCCACCCAACTCGTCGAAATCATCAAGAAGCTGATCCGATAAAGGGGGAATACCCATGGCCCAAGAATTTTCCGAACTGGAGCAAGCTTTTTTAGCGGATGCATCCGAGCAATTGGGGGTTTTCGAAGAAGAGCTGCTGAACCTGGAAACCAACCCCAACGACCCGGAAATCATCAACAAGATCTTCCGCGCGGCGCACACCCTGAAGGGAAGCGCGGGATTTGCGGGGTACCGGGAGGTCGAATCCTTTTCCCATCACGCGGAAAACCTTCTTGACCTGCTTCGAAACCATACGCTTGCTGTCAACGAGGAAATCCTGCAATTGCTTCTGGAGTCCCGGGATGTTCTTTCGGATATGGTGCAATGCAGGCTTTCCGGGAAAACGTTCGCAAATCGGGAAAGAACGGACGCCATCGAGGAGCGGATGCACAAGTGGACCCATGGGGAGGAAAAACCCCACGAAAGCACCCACCATGATGAACCGAAGCATACGCAGAAGTTGAACCATTTCCGCCTACTGCTGGAATTCAACGAGGGACTGTTTGAAACGGGCACCGATCCGTTGATGATCCTCGAGGACCTTTCCCAGTCCTTCCATATCGTGAGTTCCAGCCTGATCGTGAAGAAGATCCCCCCCATCGAAAACCTCGACCCCTTCAAGAACTACCTCAACTGGCAGATCGTGATTTCCGGAACATCCGGAAGGGAGGAACTGGACACGATCTTCCTGTTCGTTTCCGTGGACAACAAGATCACGATCGAGCCTATCCGTCCGGATGAATTGTCCATCACCCAGGAACGCTTGGGAGAAATCCTGGTACAGAAGGGGTTCGTGGGGGAAGAAGAAATCGAAAAGGCCATGGAGCAGCACAACCCCATCGGAAAAGACCTCATTCGCCAAGGTGCAGTCACACGCAAAATCGTAGACCAGGCCGTGTCGGAACAGCAGAAGGTCCGTACCATGGCACGCCTGAGTACAGTTCGCATCGACACGGGAAAACTGGACGAACTCATCGATACCGTGGGAGAAGTGGTGGTGGCGAAGTCCCGCATTCGTTCGATGATGGAGCGAAAAGGCTGGCTGGAGCTGGAAGAAGAGGCACTGCTCGTGGAATTGGATCGCTACGTGGAGATGCTGCAGACCACGGTGATGAAAACACGCATGGTGCCGGTGAAGGAAACGTTCGTACAGTTCCGGCGCATGGTGCGTGATCTCAGCCACCAGCAACAAAAGGAAGTGGAGTTCGAAATCGTGGGGGAGGACACCGAACTCGACAAGAATGTGATCGAAAAGCTCAAAGACCCGTTGAAACACATGGTTCGAAATTCCATCGACCATGGGATCGAATCCCCCGCAGAGCGGCAAAGGCTGGGGAAACCCTCACCCGCTCGCCTAACCCTAAAAGCTTACCACGAAGGGGGAGAGGTTGTCATCGAAGTTCTCGACGACGGGCGCGGGCTCGACCGGGATCGGATCCTCCAAAAAGCTATAGAAAGGGGACTGGTGGAATCTACCCAGGAAATCACCGATTCGGAGATTTTTCGTTTCATCCTGCAACCTGGTTTTTCCACCGCGGAACGCATCACCGACATTTCCGGACGTGGGGTGGGGATGGACGTGGTGCAATCCAACCTGGCCTCTATCCGTGGAAGCATCCACATTCAAAGCGAACCGGGAAAGGGCACCGCTTTCCGCATCGCCATCCCCCTGACCCTGGCGATCATCGACGGTATCCTGATCCGGGTGGGCTCCAATTTCTTCGTGATTCCCATCCATTCTGTCACCGAATTCCTTACCCTGGACCAAGAAGCGCTCATTGACGTGAAGGGGGCTGGAAAAGCCCTGCCCTTCCGCGAAAAATTCATCCCCGTGGTACACCTGGGAGAACTTTTCGGCTTCCAGAAAACCCCGGCTACCATGCTCACGGTGGTGCAATCTTCCAACCAGTTCCTTGGGTTGCAAGTGGATGAAATTGTGGGCAAGTACCAGGTGGTGATCAAGTCGCTGGAGGAAAACTTCCAAAAGGTGGAATTCATTTCCGGGGCCACACTCCTGGGAGATGGCTCCATCGCCATGATCTTGGACATCAACGCGCTCGTGCAGAAAAAGAAAGCCCACTCGACCACGTAGGAAGGCGAAAAATGGATCCCTGGAATCCCGATGAAGTCCCAAAGTATTTCCTACAACCTGGTTTCATCTTTGTCAGCAAGGAACCCCACCTGATCCATACCGTACTGGGTTCCTGCGTGGCTATCTGTATCTGGGACCAGGTAGGTCAATTCGGGGGGATGAACCACTACATCTACGATCGCGCCAAAAAAGAGCGCAGCGCCCGGTATGGTGACGTGTCCATCCCCCACCTGGTTCGCATGATGCTGGAAATGGGTTCCAAGAAGTTCAACTTGAAAGTGCACATCCTGGGTGGAGCGCAGAACCCACAGCTGGGTTCTTCACTCGGCAGGCTGAACGCGCAGCTTGCGGTGGATTACTTCGAACATTCTCCCATCGAAGTGCTTTCCAAGGACGTGGGAGGCGTGTTGGGCCGAAAGGTTGTCTTCAACAACCTCAACGGCGAAATCATGGTGTTCAAGCTCAAGAAGATCCGCGAAGACGATTGGTTCGGCGGTCCGGTTTAAGGAGGAAAACGTGATCAAGGTACTTGTTGTGGACGACTCGGCAATGGTGCGCAAAATCTTCACTGAAGAACTGCAAAAAGACCCGGAAATCCAAGTGGTGGGCTCCGCACCCGATCCTTTCATCGCGCGCGACAAGATCGTGCACCTCAAACCTGATGTGCTGATCCTCGATATCGAGATGCCCCGGATGGACGGGCTCACGTTCCTGAGCAAGCTCATGAAGGCGCATCCGATGCCCGTGATCATTGTGAGCTCCCTGGCGGAGAAAAGTTCCCAGGTGGCTTTCAAGGCTTTCGAACTCGGGGCGAGCGAGGTGATCGCCAAACCGGGAGCCTCCTACACGGTGGGTGACATGAGCGAACAGCTCCGCGAGAAGATCAAGGCCGTTTCCAAGATCAGCCGCTTTCGCAAGCCTTCCCAAACGCGCGAGACTCCCCTTCCCAGCAAAGAAAGAAACACGAAGGCGATGCTTCGAACGACCAACCGCATCATCGCCATCGGGGCTTCCACAGGCGGTACGGAAGCCATCGTCAACGTGCTTTCCAGGCTTCCAGCGGACGTCCCTCCCATCGTGATCGTGCAGCACATGCCGCAGTACTTCACGCGAACCTTCGCGGAACGCTTGAATGCCACCTGCGCCATGGAAGTGCGCGAGGCGGTGCACAACGACCCGGTCATTGCCGGTCGTGCACTGCTCGCTCCGGGAAACAAGCACATGGTGCTGCGTCGAAGCGGGGCTCGCTACTTCGTGGAAATCCAGGACGGGCCCTTGGTGTTTCACCAGCGCCCTTCGGTGGAAGTGCTGTTCGACTCCGTTGCAGAATACGCGGGGAGCAACGCCCTGGGAGTTATCCTCACCGGAATGGGAAAGGACGGTGCGAAAGGATTGCTCAACATGAAAAACGCCGGGGCGTACACCATCGCCCAGAACGAGGAAAGCTGCGTGGTTTTCGGGATGCCCAAGGAAGCGATTTCCCTGGGTGCGGTGAAGAGGGTCGTTCACTTGAACGAAATCGCGGGTGCGCTTGTGGAAGTGCTGGGGAACCATGCAGCCCCGTGAGCTCCGCCCCAAGACTTTCCTGAAGTTCCAGGCATACCTGTACAATCGCCTGGGCATCCGTTTCACCCCGGAAAAGAAACAGATGCTCAAATCCAAGCTGGACAAGATCATGAACCGGTACGGTTTGGATGACTACGAGGACTTTTTCACCCAGGTGGAACGAAACGACGCCTCGGAGATGTGGCACGATTTCATACACGAGATCACCACGCACAAGACCGATTTTTTCCGCGAGAACAACCACTTCGAGTTTTTGAAAAAGAACTTCTCCATGCTGGTTCAAGAGATCCCCCGCATCCGGGTGAAGGGGGAAGTGCGTGCCTGGAGCGCGGGGTGCTCCACCGGGGAAGAACCCTACACCCTGGCCATGGTATTGCGGGAATCTTACCCCGAGGTATACCTGCGCATACTCGCCACCGATGTGAGCAAGGGAGCACTCGCAGCCGGTATGATGGGTGTGTACCCACAGACCATTAAGTCCGAGATGACACCCTTCTTCCTCTCCCGCTACTTTGTTCTGGACGGCGTGGGGTACCGCATCAAGGAAGAAATCAAGCAAGCGGTGGTGTTCCGGCAGTTCAATCTCATGGACCCATTTCCCTTCAAGAAACGCTTTGACCTGATCTTCTGCCGCAACGTGATGATCTACTTTTCCAATCAAGTCATCGAGATCCTGCTCCAGAAATTCTACGATGCGCTCGAACCTGGAGGATGGCTGTTTATCGGCCATTCGGAAAGCTTGATCAACAAGAAACACCCGTTTCGATACCTACAACCCACGGTATACAAGAAATGACCCCCCACGAAAGGAGAGATTGTATGGAAAGCAATTCCGGGATTTACCTCACTTTCACGCTCGGAAAGGAGTTTTACGGAATCCCGGTCCTGAAGATCAAGGACATCATTGGCATGATCGAAATCACCGAAGTACCCCGCACGCCCGAATTCATCAAGGGTGTGATCAACCTTCGGGGAAAAATCATTCCGATCATGGACTTGAGACTGAAGTTCGGACTGGAAGAGAAGGAGTACAACGAACGCACCGTGATCATCGTGCTCGAAATCCAGGTGAACGAGGAGAAGCGGTTGATGGCCGTGGTGGTGGACACCGTGGCCGAGGTTGTGAACATCCAGGAAGGCAGCATCGAACCTCCCCCACAGTACGGTACATCGGTGGACACCGACTTCATCATGGGTATGGCAAAGGTGAAGGAAAAGGTCGTGATGCTCCTGAACATCGAAAAAGTGCTCAACGCACAAGAACTTGCTGCGCTTGCGCAGATTAAGGGGGAATGAAGATGTTTTCAAACATGAAGCTTAGTTTCAAGATCGCGCTGGGATTCATCGTCATCCTGGCGATTGCGGGCGTCATCGGTTTGATCGCGGTATTCAACATGATGAACATCCAGGCACAGTCCACCGAGCTCGCCGAAGCGTATGTTCCGGAAGTAGAAATGGCCAACGAGTTGGAACGCAATTCACTGCTTACCATGTTCGCCATTCGGGGCTACAGCTACAGCGAAGACGAGACCTTCCTTACCCAAGGCCGAGGTTACTTAAAGCTCGTTGACGAACAGATTGCACTCGCGGAAAAACACGTCGAAGACTTTCCCCAGTTGACCGCGCTGGCAAACAACATCGGGCAAGCCAAGTCCCAGGTCACCACCTACAACTCTCTGGTAACGCAGACGCAGAACGAAATCAATGCCATGAAAACACTGCGTACCCAAATGGACCAGGCAGCGGCGCTGTTCGTCCAGGAAACCGGGGCCTACCTCACCTCCCAGAACGACAAGATGAAAGAGCAGATCGCCTCCGGTGCCACGACTGCTGAACTCGAGGACCGGTTGCAGAAGATCACCTGGATCAACGACATCATCGACATGGGCAACGAGCTCCGCGTGACCAACTTCAAGGCGCAGGCAACATCGAATATCACGATGTTGGAGCAAGTGCTCAACAACTTCGACGCGATGAAGCTGGTGGAAAAGCAGATCCGCGCCGTGACAAAGGTGGATGTTAACATCCGCCAACTCGACCAGATCCTTGTGGCTCTTGGCCAGTACGAAACGGCCATTCGTCAGTTTGCAACCAACTGGAAAGACTTGAATTCGCTGAACACCCAACGGAACGACGCGGCGAACAAGGTTCTGGAAGCCGCGCAAAAGGTTGCTCAGGGTGGTATCACCCAAACGAGTGACGTGGCAAACAGCGCTGTGAGTGCGCTTGCCAGCTCCACGATGGTGGTCATCATCGGCCTGATCATTGCCGTGATCGTGGGAACCGTACTGGCTGTAGTGGTTATTCGTGGCATCACCAAGCCCATCAGCCGCATCGTCAACGACCTGAACCAGGGCTCAGACCAGGTGGCCTCCGCTTCCGAACAACTCTCCTCTGCCAGCCAGCAGCTCGCGGAAGGAAGCTCCGAGCAGGCCTCGGCACTGGAGGAAACCTCCGCAACACTCAACGAGTCCACGTCCATGATCCAACAAACCACGGAGAACACCAACCAGGCTTCCATCCTTGCCAAGAAAACCAAGGAATCCGCCGCAACGGGAAATTCCCAGATGCAGGAAATGATGAATTCCATGCAAGAAATCAAGAAATCCAGCGACGAGATTTCCAAGATCATCAAGGTCATCGACGACATCGCCTTCCAAACCAACATCCTGTCACTCAACGCTGCCGTGGAGGCTGCCAGGGCAGGGGAAGCGGGAGCAGGATTTGCAGTGGTTGCGGAAGAAGTGCGCAACCTTGCGCAGCGAAGCGCCCAGGCAGCGAAGGATACCGCGAGCATCATCGAGAAGAACATCCAGCTCTCCCAGACAGGGGTTTCCGTGGCCGAAAAGGTGGGCACTGCGTTGGTGGAAATCAACGAGCACGCCACCAAGGTCAACTCGCTGATCGACGAAATCAACGCAGCCAGCAACGAGCAGGCGCAGGGTATCAACCAGATCAACGTCGCGGTGGGACAGATGGAAGAAGTCACGCAGGGCAACGCGGCCAACGCGGAAGAAAGCGCCTCCGCATCCGAGGAGCTCAGCGCACAAGCCGAAAGCATGCGGGAAATCGTGGGACAGCTCAACAAGCTGGTTACCGGCAAGGAAGGCATCGAATCCCTCGCGCCCACGGGAAGGGCTCACAAGGCTCCGGCGAAGAAACCCGCCCAGCACGCGAACCCCCCACACCTGCAACACCCCACCGGGGGCAACAAACCCAAGGGACTTGCCGGCGGGCAGAAGAACCAGAACATCGTACCCAAGAGGAAACCCACCGGAACCACCCGCGTGGTGAACCCGGAGGATGTTATCCCATTGGACGATGACACCGCTGATTTTTGAGTGAAGGGAAAACAGTGAAAAAAGAAAGCCCCCTAACGGGGGCTTTTTTTTATAACGTGAACCAGCACAATTCGGGGGCGGAAAAGAGGCGGAAGGGAAACCACTGCCCGACGCCTTTGGTGACGAAGATTCCGGTGTGCCCCAAGCGGTACGCACCCCGGAAAAAGGTGTAGGAAGTCCCCTGCGCGGTCTCGGAAATCCAGCGAGATAGCCCGGGGAAGAAAAGCTGACCACCGTGGGTGTGCCCGCTCAAAACAAGGTCAAACCCATCCAGTACTTCCGGGTATTGCTCCAAGTGGTTGGGAGCGTGCACCAGCAAGATGCGGTAGTCCGTGGGCACATCCGGCGAAAGGAAAGTGGTGCGGGGAAAAAACTGGTGGGATTCCAGCCCCGTGAGACCGATGCGCATTCCATCGACGTGTACCACCGTGGACTCCATCTCCAAAAGGTTCACGTCCAATTCCTCGTACCGCTTGCGCATATGCACCGGTGCGTATTCCTCCCAGTTCCCGAAGATGGCGTACACCGGGCAGATCTCGGAGAGTGCGGAAAAAAAACGTTTCAGGTCGGATACGTCGGTGAAGCGCGAAAGCGCATCTCCCCCGAAAAGAATCAAGGAAGGTTTCACATCCGCGATGCGTTGGAGCAACCGTTCGTGAAAGCCCCTCCATTTGCCCATATGCAAATCCGCAAAAAAAACCACGCGAACCCCTTGCGGTTTTGGAACCCCGGTTACGCTTGGAGACAATTCCCGTGTTTGCAGAAAATTCGGTTCCACCAGCATCCCGTACGCTCCCAGAAGAAAAACGAACACAAAGCCCCCCAAAAGGATCCTGTTCTTACGCTTCATTCCGGAAACTCCGGGGGAAGAACCCCACGAAACTCGGGTGAAACGTCAGGCTGATGCTGCCCACGGGACCGTTTCTCTGCTTGCCGATGATGATCTCCGCCTCGTGCGGTTCGTTGATCACGCGCACGCCGCTATCTTCCGACGACTCTTTCGCGCGTTGGTAGTATGCTTCCCGGTGAATGAAAAGCACCGTGTCGGCATCCTGCTCGATCGCCCCGGATTCACGCAGGTCCGAAAGGCGGGGCCGCTTGTCTTCCCGCTGCTCCACGGACCGGGACAACTGCGAAGCGGCAATCATCACCACATCCATTTCCCGTGCCAGCACCTTCAAGGAGCGGGAGATCTCGGAGATCTCCTGCTGGCGGTTTTCCCGGTTGCGCCCGCTGTTCATGAGCTGCAAGTAATCGAGCACGATCACGTCGAGCCCGTACTCTTTCTTGATCCTTCGTGCCTTGGTACGAAGTACACGTGGATCGAGCATCGAATCGTCGTCGATCACCATGGGCGTGTGCATCAACGTGGTCGCAGCATGCGTCAAGCGGTTCCAATCATCGTTGGAGATGTCCGCACGCCGAATCTTCTCGAAGGGAACGCGGGATTCCAGGCTCAAAAGGCGCAATGCGATCTGCTCTGCGGACATTTCCAAGCTAAAGATCCCCACCTTGTAGTGGAAATCCACCGCCATGTTGCGAGCAAGGTGCAGTGCGAGTGCGGATTTCCCCATGGAGGGTCGTGCCGCCACGATCACCATGTCCGAGGGGTGAAATCCCGTTGTGATTTCGTCCAAGTCGGGGTATCCGGTGGCAAGACCCGTGACCAATAGTTTCCCCTCGGGGGCGTTGTGCCGTACCTTGATTTGCTCCAACTTATCGAAGGCCCGATGTACCACCTTGTCCAAGGGGAAATAGGATCGGTCCAATGTCCGTTCCCCGATGCGCAAGATCAATCGTTCCGCTTCGTCCAGGATATCGTCGACTTCCTTTTGGCTGTGGGCATTTTCCACGATACGGCTTCCCGCGTGAATCAGGTTCCGCAGGATGGATTTTTCCCGCACCACCCGGGCATACTGCACCGCATGTGCCGAAGTGGGCACGACATCTGCCAACCGTGCAATTCCCAGCTCTCCGCCAGCCTGGTCGATTTCCGCCCTTTTCTTGAGAACATCCGAAACGGTCAACACGTCGATGCCGTCACCCATTTCGAACAATAGCTCCATCGCACGAAACACCCGCTGGTGGCCCGGAGAAAAGAAGTCCTGGTGCCGCAAGATCTCCATGACATCTCCCACCACCTCGGTATCCATGAGCATCGAGCCGAGAACAGCCTTCTCGGCTTCGAGGTCATGGGGGGGGATTTTCGCGGGGGTAGAGGGTTCGGCCATTCTACTTCCCGTTTCCATTGCCAACAGAAACCGAAGGCGCCTTTTTCCCCTTCTTGCGAGCCCACACGAACAACGCAATGCCAATCGCGATCAGGATAACGCTCGTAACCTGCGCCGCGCGGAGTGGTCCCCACCACAGGCTATCCAACCGCAATCCTTCGATGAAGAAGCGCGCAAGGGAGTACAGAACCAGGTACAGTCCCAGCACTTCCCCGAAGTTCTTCCTCTTGGTCTTGTAGTACCACAACAAGAAAGCGAACACGCAGAAGTTCCAGATAGACTCGTACAGGAAGGTGGGATGGAAATACTCCACGCCCTCGAAACCCGGCATGCGGTACAAAGGAGGAACATACATCTTCCAGGGAAGATCCGTTGGGCCTCCGTACGCCTCGTGGTTGAAGAAATTCCCCCACCTGCCAATGCCTTGCGCCAGGGGGAACATCATGCTCGCGATATCGAAAGCCTGCAGGTACCCGAAGGAGCATTTCTTGCGTAGCCGGGTGTACAGGAAAACCCCCAGCATCCCTCCCAAAACACCACCGTGAATGGCCATTCCCCCATGCCAGGTCATGAAGATCTCCGAAAGGTTGCCGGAGTATACCTCCCAGCGCGAGAAAACGTACCAAAGCCGTGCTCCCACGATTCCGGAAAACACCCCGATGATGATGCCTTCGGCAATGTGCTCGTCTTCGATTCCTTCCGCGATGGCATACCTCCTACCGATGAGGTACGAGATGATGATACCCGTGGCGATGATCACACCGTACCAGTGGATCTGGAACGGTCCCACGGAAAAGAGCACGGGGTGAACGAACATGTCGTTGCGAAAATTGGCACGCAAGAAGAAAAAGGCCCCCACGATTCCCGCTACCAGAACAACCCACCAGATCCATCTTTTTTTGTGCTGCACCCTATTTCCCTCCCCTTTTTCGTAGCTGCCCGCACGCAGCATCGATATCGATTCCCTTTTCCACGCGAACCACGGTTTCCACGCCACCATCGGCAAGGATTTTTTGGAAGGCCTCCACCTGCGAGAGCGAAGACCTTTCATACGAACCCTCCACTGGGTTCACCGGAATCAGGTTCACGTTGACCTTCATACCTTTCAAGCGCTGCAACAGCTCCCCGGCGTTCTCCATGGAATCGTTGACCTCGCGGATCAACGCGTACTCGATGGTCACCCTGTCCGAAGTCAGCTCGGAGTAGCGCCCAATCGCTTGCAACACTTCTTCCACCGGGTACTGGTGGTTGATCGGCATCAACCGGTCACGCACCGCGTTGTTGGGAGCATGCAACGAAACGGATAACCTTCCCCCCCAGCGTAAATCCGCCAGCCGGTCGATACCGGGAACGATGCCCGCCGTGGAAATCGTGATATGCCGCTTTCCGATATTATACAACCGCGGTTCGTGCAAAATCGAAACCGCTTGCAAAACATTTTCCAAGTTGAGCAAGGGTTCCCCCATTCCCATGAACACGATGTTGGAGACACGGACATTTTCCAGGACCCGAATGGCCAGCACCTGGCCATGGATTTCTCCCAGTTCCAGGTTGCGCGCGTAACCCGACTGGCCCGTTGCACAAAAGGTGCACTTCAGGGGGCAGCCAACCTGCGTGGAAATGCACGCGGTGCGGCGATTGGGATGGGAGAGCAACACCGATTCGATACGTTGTCCATCCGACAGCTCGAAAAGGTACTTCTTCGTACCATCCCGTTTTGATTCTTGCCGCTCCACCAGCGCGGGCAATCCAATTTCAAAAGAAGCGGCAAGCTCTTCCCGAAAGGGCTTGGACAAGTTGGTCATGGCTTGCACATCCATTACCCTCTTGTCGTACACCCAATCGCACAACTGGTCGGCGCGAAACTTCTTCCACCCAAGTTCCTCGAACTTCTGTCGCAGACGGTCCGGGGTAAAATCAAGGACGTTCATTTTTTTTCCTCCTTTTGCATCCATACGCGCAGGGCACCGTTCCATGCATACACCGATCCCGGAAGCAGGAAATAGTGCTTTCGCGTGGCGAAGTGGATCTGTTGTTTCACCGTTTCCAAAAAGCAGTGGTCCAAGTCTACGCGTGCCAGCTCGCGGAGCCGTTCGACCTCGGGGTACTCTCGCCCCATCTCGATTCCATCCGCTACGAACAGTACCTTGCCCACGTAGGACGTAAAATCCCACCCCGAGGTGTGGTACCGCACGGCCTCACAGATCTCCTGCAAGTGGGGCATATTCCCAAATCGGCTTTCCAAGAACAACGCAGCGATCGGACCATGCAAGAGCTTGGGGTTTTGCCTCTCCACTTCGTTGGGCTGGTACGCGTACGCTTTTGCCTGTTGCAGAAGCCATTCTTGTGGATGATGGCGGAAAAGATCGTGGGCGAGCACTGCGATGCGCACGGGTTGGAAATCCAGGCGATGCGCCGCGCAGATCTCCTGGGCACAATGTAAAGCGCCTTCCACGTGGCGAAGGCGCTTGCGACCCACATTCTCTTGCAACAACTTCCGAAGGTGTTCAGCGACTGTATTGTAGCACAAGCTGCAGCTCCGTTTCTCCCTGTCCCGGAATCATGAACGTCAATCGCAACAAGTCTGCGCGTTCCCGTTCGTATCCTCCCCCCTTCACCTGTAGCCGTGCATCCTGGGGGATTCGTATGCGCACAGAAACCGTTTTCATCTCGGAGGAAAGGTTCTTCCCCACCACGCGCAGCGTTTGCTCCATGCTGTCGGTCAGGCGCGTGGAACTCACCAGTTCCATCTTGCCCAACAACATGTCCGTTTGCCCGAAGTAGAGCTGCAGACGGTCTCCCTTGGCGTGGTTTTCCACGTGCTGCTCTCCCAGCAACACCTCTTTGCCATTCCATTGCTCGTACATGGAAACGTTCCCAGCGGGAAGTGGCCGGCTCAATTCGGCAATCTCGATCATCTGCTCAAAGGGAACCCACTGCGCCTGCGGGTTATAGGAGGAAAACTCCAACCCGTACAGTTTTCGGTAACTTTCTTGCTGGTGGAAAAAGGGAAAATCCACCCTCCTTGCAGCCGGAAGCGCGAAAGGCCCCCCCATTTCGTACAGGTCGTAATCCGAAACCTGCACCGGGGAATCTGCGCCCGCCATGGACTCCATGGACAGGTTGCGCGACGTCATGTACAGCACCCCCTGGTCCTGGGGAGTGGTGCGGTAGATGGTTCCGGAAAACAACACCAGAAAATCGATGTGCACCGGAACCGAAAGGGCGTTGGACAACGAAAGCACCCCCTGGATATCCACCACCGTGGGGGCCAGCGAAACCCGGTACCCGATATCCCAGTCGATCCCCTTCATCTGGTAGGTGAGGCGAAAGGGGGAAGAGATCTCGTTGTACAGCGCGTGCAAAACGGGACTGGCGCTGGGGGTTTCCATTTCCGGGAGAACCGGAACCCCATTTGGGGGTTGGAAAATCCCCAGTGGACCCCGCAACAACACGGGCTCGGCGTTGACCAGCTCGTACTTCTCGGTACTACCATCCGGAAACATCCAACCAATGGTTTTTCCCACGTGGTTTTCCAGCTGCGACGAGGGTTCGGGCGAAACTCCCGGTTCCACCCAGAACTTTTGGGGCCAACGGTCGAAGAACAAGCTACTGCTCAGCACCCCGGGGTACAGGGGAACTTCCACGTGGTGGGAAAGCGGGATCACCGTCTGCCCCATTAGCGCAATCCCGTCGGGGTACACGATGAAATCGTCCGCGAGTGCACTACCCCAAAACAGCAAGAGGATACCCAAGAGAAGCAAAAAGAACCTGTTGCGTGTCGGCATTGCATGCACCTCCGAAAAAGAAGGCCCTTAGGGCCAGGGTTTCCACAGGTCCTGGCAACTCGTGGAAACGGCAATAGCTCCCTGGGATAGCAGAGTGTCCATTTCCTCACGTGTATCCACCAAGCCCGCGGCAATTAATGGAGGAAGCAAAAGCTCCCGCTCCAAAAGGAACTGCCTTGCTTTTCCAAGCGCCAACCCCGGCAAAATTTCCAAGAAATCCGGGGAGCAACCACGGATGGTTTCGGCCATGCGTTCCAACGCGCTGGAATCCAGTGCAAAAGAGCGCAACACCACCGGGAAAGCTACCTTCTTGGCAAACTCCACCATGCGAGAGCGCACGGTAATGATACCATCCGCCCCACTGAGATGCACGTACCGCAGTGCATACTCGTCGCTGCCAAGGCCATCCACGAAATCCACGTCCACGAACACCTTTTTCCCCGCGCGGCGGATTTGCTTCAACTGCCCCTGCAGCCCCACGATGTCCGAGCGCAGCAAAAACACGTGGGAACAAACGCTTTGCTCCAGGGAAGGAGCAATCGCGCGTGGATCCCAGATGGCCGCAATGACGGGGTGAAAGCTCATGCGTCTCGCTCGAGCAACATGAAATGCACGAACTCGGATGCGAGGTGCGGATCAAACATCTTGCCGCCATCTTCCCGGATAATCGAAAGGGCTTGGGTGGAACTCATGACCCCCGTGGAAAACTCCGAATCCACGGTATTCAAGGCATTATCGTACCAGTTCACGATGGAAAACACCCGCACCCAGTAGGGGATCTCTTTCGCTTTCAAGCGGTCCGGGAAACCCCTTCCATCGAACCGCTCATGGTGACTGCGCACGAAAGGAATGAAATCGTCCAGCACTTCCAGGGTAGAAAGGTAAATCGACCCGGTAATCGTGTGGTCCTGCCCGGTTTCCTCGAAGTTGCGCAGTCGCGTGGGAGAATACAACATCAACTGCTCCAACCCGATCCTTCCCACATCGTGCAACATGGAATAGTGGAGAAACATCTTCTCATCTTCCTTGGGAAGACCCAGGTAGCGGGAAAACTGCACGAAAAGATTCGACACGCGCTGCGAATGGCTGTACCCCCGCTCGTCTTCCACCTCCATCAGCACGATGAAGGGTTCGAGAACCGAAATCAACCGCTTGCGAACGGATTGGGCCGAACAAAGGTGTTCCGGTTTGCCCGTGTTGCTTTCCAAGAGCCAGGTCAACGCCATGGAAAAAAAACGCGGATTACGGGAGTCCTCGAAGGCGAACACTTTTTCCCCCGCGCAGTACCCTTCCACCCGGGAGCCCAAGAAATACAACACGGATCCTTCCACGTCCGACGGAAGAACGGATTCCTGGTCGTACACGAAAACCTGAGGCGGCAACGTCATGAATTCCAGGTACTCCTTCACGAAGCCCACGATCCTTTCCTTCAGCTCGGTATCTTTCACCTGGATAAATGGAAACTCCCTGTTGTGGTTCATAAATACCCCCTTTTGCCACCTCATCCAAAATACTGGGACAGGCGAATGATCATACCCTGGAACAATTCCACGATGGGCGCCATGAACCAGTTGGCAATCCCAGTGATAATCAAGAAAAGCAACACGATGATGCCGTACACCTGGTACTTCAACACTACCTTCATGTAGCGAGAGGTGGAAAAAATCAGCAGGAACCGAGAACCATCCAACGGCATGACCGGAAGAACGTTGAACACGAACAACACGAAATTGGCAACCACGAAATATCCCAACAAGTCCGCAAGGTACATCACGAGGAAATGGGCATCCACCGCACCCGGATTGAAAAAAAAGCTGAACTTGTGCAACCCCAACCCGTAAAACAAGAAACCCGCGAAAAAGGCGAGGCCAAGGTTGAAAACGGGACCAGAAATCGTGATCAGGAAGATGTCGCGCGTCTTCCTCTTCAATTTCAACGGGTTGATGGGAATGGGTCTGGACCACCCGTACCCGAACACCAAAAAGACCCCCAGCCCCACAGGATCAATGTGCCGCAAGGGGTTGAGCGTTTTCCGCCCCAAGAGGCGTGGGCTGGGATCGCCCACCCTGCAAGCCACCCAGGCATGTGCCCATTCGTGGAACGCCAGTGCGAATATCACCGAAGGGGTGCGCACCAGCACCAGTCGAAGAAACCTTTCCCATTCGTGGTCAAACAGCAGGGGTAGAGATTGCACGAACAAGTCCGGGAAACCGGTCATTTTTCGCGGAGAGCCTCGTTGCGCGGACCAAGGTAGGAAAACACCTCGTCGGCGTCGATAGTGGGAAACGCGCCTTCGTAGTACACCCATTTTCCATCCACCATGGTCGCGAACACATGCGCGCTCCCCCCGCTGTACACGAGGTGGGAAAGCAACTGCTCGGGCGGAAAGAAATCGATGGGATGCAGCTCCAGCAAAACCATGTCCGCGAGATTCCCCGGTTTGAGTATTCCCCCATCCGGGAAGCCCATCGCCTGGTAGGCATCCGGTCCCGCCATCTGCAAAACCCGGGAAGCGGGGAGCAGCGTGGGATCGTGGAAAAAACCCTTTTGCACCAACGCTGTCAACAACATTTCCCGCCAAATATCCAACGAGTTGTTACTCGCCACGCTATCGGTGCCCAGCAACACCTTGCACCCGTTTTCCAGCATGCGCGCAACTGGGGCAATCCCGTTGGCAAGCTTGAGGTTTGAGGAAGGGTTGTGTACAATCCAAACTCCCTTTTCGGCCATCAGCTTCATGTCTTCCTCGGAAAGGTGCACGCAATGGGCTGCAAAGCAAGGCACATCGAAAATCCCACTCTGGGCAACCCGGGAAATTTCGTACTGTTGCCGTTCCCGTGCAGATTCACGGATATGGATATTCACGAAGCTTCCGAAATCCCGAACGACTCGTGCAACCGTTTCGAGCAACTCGAAGGAGCAGGCATAGGGCGAATGCGGGCCAAAACCAACCGTGATTCTCCCACCATCCGCACCGTTCCACTTCTCGAACAGCTCTATGTTTTCCTGCAACCGGGTGGTTTCCCCAAATCGCTCTACTTCCTCGTCCACCAAGCCCCGGGTGATGGCCGCCCGCATGCCGAATTCATGGACCGCTTGGGCCACGCGTTGGGGGAACATGTACATGTCCAGGAACAGGGTAATCCCCTTCCGCGCCATTTCCATCTGGGAAAGAAGCCCGGAAAAGTACACGTCGTCTCCGTTCATCCGATTCTCGCGGGGCAATATTTCCTCGAACAACCACTTCTCGAAGGGAACATCGTCGGCAACACCCCGCAAAAGCCCCATGCCCACATGCGTGTGGGCGTTGACAAGCCCGGGCATCAACAGGTATTCCCCCGGGGAAAAGGCCATGTCACGCCCGCATTCCTCCACCAACTCCCGGGGGGCGGCCCCTTCTCCCATGTGGCTGATGCGGTTTCCCCGCACCACAACGTACCCTTCGGGTATCCATCTCTCTCCGTCAAAAACCTGCACTCCCCGCACCAGCGTACTTTGCATGACCCTATCCCCTCCCAGAAAACCTGCGCTTGGAACGCATCTCCTCGATCAACTTCATGTACCCACCCTTCATGGCTTGCTCCCCTTTTTGGAGTTTTTTCCCTTGGAGACCGTACTTCTCCCTATTCCGTTGGATGCAATCCAAGATCTGTTTTTCCAGTTCCTGGATTTGCCCCAACATCTTGGAAAGCACTTCCTTGTTCCCTTTTTGCTCGTCGGGAAGAGCGACGAAGCTCTCCACGAAATGGGCCCTTTGCTCCAAGAGACTCGGAAAGAGGGGGAACTTTTCTTCCTCCACCGCTTTCAAAAGAGCCGTGGTGAGTTCGTGGATCTTTGCCATGGTCTGCGTTCCATTCATCCTATTTTACCACTCCTCACGAAAGATTCACCGAAAACTGATACGCGTGTAGTCTTCCGTAAAAAATTCCTGGAATCGATCGTCGGAAAAAAGGAAACGGGTACCATACTCCCGGGCCATCTGGAAAATCATCCGATCGGCGTAACCCACTACCCGCACCCCCCACCAGCGGGAGAATTCATCCAACGTGTTCCGCTCACTTGGACATAGTTTCCGGCGGAAAGAGGTATCGAAGACCCAAACCAGCGGGAAGAAGAATTGCTCCGAATCCCGTGCAATGTAATCGTACACCAAAAAGATCGGGTCCAAGGAAGGAAACCCGTTGACCCAACCCGTGTTACTGCCATCCACGATTAGTGGGGCACGGATCTTCCGGCGAACCAACGCTTGCAGGTAGGAAAAAGTGGCGAAATACGTCTTCTTGCGGAAGCGAATCAACACGAATCGCCCGCCTCCAGGGAGGTATGCGAGACGGTGCGCGGGGTACCATTCCCAGCGAACCCACTCCTTTTCGCCCCCATGGCGGAAAGAAACGGGAAACGATACCGGCGGAAGCTGGGTGGGGAAGGAGGCGGAAACATCGCGGCTTTTCTTGCGGGAGGGGAGCACTTGCTGTGGGGTTCGCCCAGCTGGAAGTTCCTGTGGAAGCGGCGGAGGAGGGGTGTTTCCAGGCTCTATCTTCCGGGCAATCTTGCGCGGCACCAGGAAGTGATTGGCGTACTTCCGGGGAACCCTGACCACATTGCCCTTTTTTCCCAGTACGGGAAAATCTTTCAAAAGGTATATGGAAACGTGAGAAGACATAAAAAAACCCCTTTTTCCTCGAAAGCAACATGCTCAAGGAGCAATCATCAACAATGGGATTTCCAACTCCCCCGTGGTTACGCTTCCGTGTTTCCCTTTGAGAGATCGCTCGTTGCCCGAGTACTTAAAGTTAAACGAGTAGTTTCCCTTTGCCAGTCCCACGAGCGGGGGAACCCGTTCGAAAAAAAGAGGGCTCGCGCTTTCTGCAGCCCCGAACAAACCATGCTGCAGGGCTTGCGTGCGGGAAAGCCAACGAAACCGGTTGCCAACCTGTGCGGAAAAATCCCTTTGGAAAGCCTCTGCATCCCGGGGAGAAAGGTATACCGCACGGGGCTCACCGGAAGGAAGTCCCTCCAGGTGCTCCGAAATGAGTGGATCCTGGTACACGAACCAACTTTCGTCCTTCCAGCTCGTGGCAATCTGTCCATGGTCCGCGGTGATGAAAAACAACGTATCTTCAGGTTGGGGAATCTCCTTGTTGGAAAACAACACCTCGTGGAAAAGACGAAAAAGCAGCTCGCCTTCCTTGGCAAACTCTTCGGAATCGGGGCCATAATGGTGCGCAAGCGAATCGAGAAGCCCCCAGTACACGGTGACGAAAAGGGGTCCTTTCTCCCTTTGCAAAAGTCGTTGCACGCAAAAAGCCATTTCCGTCATGTCCGAGTAGCCACGAATGGCCGAACCCTTGTGATGCATCAAGCTCAACCCGGATTGCTTGAAAAGGTTCGAGGTCACCGACCAGCACTTGACCCCCTTTTTCCCCAGTATCTCGAAAAGCGTGGGAACCGGCAAGAAACGCGTGGGATTCAATCCCGTTCCCAAAAGAATGTCACGCGGCAATCCGGGTGGAGAGAAATCGATCATGTTCACGTAGGAGGAGAATTTCTTGAGGAACAGTATGTACCCCAACATGCCGTGCTCACAAGGATAGCGCCCGGTGAAAAAGCTGGTTAGTGCGGCGGTTGTCGTGGAGGGAAACACCGTGGAGAGCTTCCAGCACACCGCTTTTTCCACAAGCTGCGCAGCATAGGGAGAGCACGCACAGATTCGTTGAAGATTGGAGAAACCCAGGGAGTCCAACAGGAAAACCACCACTTTTTTGCGTTTTCCCACCCAAGCGAAGGAATCACCTACGTGAAAAGGCTCGTGCAACGGTGTCTCTCCAAAATGCTGCAACAGGAAGTTGGAAAAACCCACCAGCGAGCGGTTGCCGTAATCGGGCAAAAACAAGCCATCACCCAGCGCGCGAAGCGCGGGCTCACCCGGTTGCCAGGGCACCCCGCAGTACCTCCACCACGCGCAAGTCTTTTCTCTCGAACAAGTCGACCAACTTCGACTCACCATTTCTCTCAAAGCTGATCAGCGGTCGGGAAATGGTCCCCTTCCGATTCCCCACCACCGTCCCCTTCAAGCCATCGGAGAGAAGCACCTCCGTGCCCACGGGGTAAATGCCAAAAGCCTTGATAAAAGGATTCACGATCTTCTGGTCGAACATTTTGCCGGTTTCCTTGATGATGAAACTCACGGCATCGTACGGAGACCAGCCTTTCTTGTAGGGGCGCACCGATGTCAGGGCATCAAACACATCCGCGACCATCATCAACCGGCCAGCGAAGGGAATCTCTTCGCCCTTCAAACCCGTGCAATACCCCGTGCCATCCACGCGTTCGTGGTGAAAAAGAATACAGTCCAAAACTACCTGGTCTTCGATCCCAGACATAAGGGCAATCCCGTGGCCATACTTGGGGTGTTTCTTGATGATATCAAATTCCATGTCCGCAAGGCGCTTCTTGCTGTTCAAGATCTCCAAGGGGATCCACAACTTCCCCATGTCGTGCAAAAGCCCCCCCGTTGCAATCCGTTCCACCATGCCAATGTCGTGGGGAAACATCTCGGCCGCAATGGAAGTGGCAATGATCGAAACGTTCACCTGGTGGTTGAAGGTGTAGTCATCCAGTTCGCGCAACTTGGAAAGCGAGGGAACCAGGTACTCCCCGTAGGTGGAAATGATGGCATGGGAAATTTCCCTTCCCAGCGTCTCCACCCGTGCGACTTCCACCCGCTCCTCTTTGAGGATCTTTTCGAAGACCTGGGAGATCTCCTCTTCCATTTCATCGAGCTTTTCCTGGGAAAACGGGGCGGAGTGGATCTGCACTGCCTTACGAACATCCTCGAAAACCGAGATCCACGAAATCCCTCGGCTATGCAACTTTTGGATCAAGGCTTTGGAAACCAGTTGCCCCGTGTGGACGATCAGATCTTGGGAATTACTCCCAAGGATGTTCTCCGCGATCACATCGCCTTCCTGGAGTTGTTCGAGTGGTTTCCATTTAACCAATTCCCTTCACCTCAAGGATAAACAGATCCGGGTTCTTTTCCAACTCGATTTCACGACCTTCGGAAAGCAATATGGGACGCCCCAAAGCCCTTTCTCCCCGGGAAATCACCTTTCCCATGCTCCCATCGTTCAGCTTCACCAGCGTACCGGTGGGATAAATGCCGGCAATCTGAATGAATGCCCGCACCATGTCCGGGTCGAAAACGGAATCCACCTTGGAAATGATCCAGCGTAAAGCCGCATGGGGATCCATCCGGGCCTTTCCGCCGATGGAAGTAATCAAGGTATCGTACGTATCGGCAACAGCAAGAACCCGGGCAAAAAAATGGATGCCCTTCCCCACCCGGTGGAAGGGGAAACCCCTGCCATCGAAGCGTTCGTGGTGCTCGAGGATTCCCGTTTCCACGTCCTTTTCCAAGAAACCAGGATCGACCTTCTGGATTATCTTCACCGCCAAAATGGGGTGCATCTTGATGCGGTCCATCGGCCCGTACTCGAACTCCTTCTGGATATCTTCCACGAATTGCAGCGACCGCTTGGGGGAAACCCATATCAACCCCACATCATGCAGCAGTGCCACCTTCACCAATTGCACGAGGTAATGCCAGGGTTGCTTGAGATGGTGCGCCAAGGATGCCGCAAGGATCGCAACGTTGATACCGTGCTTCACGATGAAGCCCCCGCTGATCTCCGTGAGGAAGTTCAAAACCCCCGGCTCCGTCTTGATCACCTCGCTCACGATGTCGTTGGACAGGTTGGTGATCTCGGCAGGATTCACCGTCCCCTTCTCCAACAAAACCTGGGCAAAATTCTGGAAGCGATTCAGTGCCGAATGGTACTTCTCGTCGGAAAGCGCTAAGGGAAGATCAGGGGCAAGGGCTTTTTCCGCCTGGGCCATCGTTTCCTTTTCCAACGAAAGGGGGAGCGTGTCATCGGGGCGAGGGGCATTGGCTTCCTCCACCCCCACGGGGATCCAGGTCACGTTGTGCCTTTTCAGGAAAGCCAGCGTTTGGGAATTCAAGACATTCCCGCGATGGGTCAACAGCACGAAGCTATTGGGATCAAAAATATCGTCCCCACAAACCGATCCGGTTTTGATTTCGTCGATGGGTTGCCAGGAAATTTTCATGATCAAAACCCCTTTTCAAGGATTTTACTCGCTTTCAGAAGGTCCACGGAACGCGTGGGGACAACCGTGCTCATGAGCCAGGGGTGCGACAGGTACTCCCGGATTACCTCTTGGAGTTTTTCAGAATCGATGTGCAAAATTCGCTCCACCATCTTTTCCACGGTCTCTGGACGCCCCAAGGACAGCCCGCTATCCAGGTTCCGCATCATCGAAGAGTAGGTGCTTTCCGTGGAAAGGAGCAATTTCCCCCGGAACCTTGCCTTTCCATACTCCAGCTCCTCCTCGCGCACACCGTGCTGCAAAAGGTCGGAAACCTGTCCGCGCAACTCTTCCACCAAGCGCCCCACTTTCTCTGCCGAAGTGGCGGCGTAAATGTAAAAAATCCCGTTGGAGGGGTAGGAAATCAACCCAGAGTCGATGGCGTACACCAGACCCAGTTTCTCCCGCACACGGTGAAACAGCCGGGAACTCATGCCTCCGCTCAAGATGACGTTCAACACCTGGAAGGCATCGAAATGGGGGTCTTTACGGCCCGGAGCGCGGAGACCCAGCAAAAGGTGCACTTGCTGCAAATCTTCCTTCTCCTCGAAAACCACCTGTTCCTTCGGCGCATACTCCAAAACCGCGGGAGAGAGGTCCGCGTTACCGGTCGGAAACGCCTCCAAGGGGTTGAAGAAATCCTGGGCAACGTCACCAGCCACGGAAACGATGAGGTTCTTGGAGTGGTACTGGGAGCGGTAGAAATCCACCAGGTCCTTTCGCTCCGTGCGGGAAACGCTTTCGAAATTCCCGAGCACTGGCCGGCCATAGGCACCGCCGTTCCAGGCCAGCTGGAAAAGGTTCTCGTACACCTGGTCCACGGGATCATCCTCGGAAGACCAGATCTCCTCGATCACCACTTCTTTTTCCAGGCTAAACTCCTCTTCGGGAAAAACGGCGTTCTGCCCAATATCGAGCAAGATTTCCAACGCCACCTTTGCCTGGAAATCGGGAACCCGCGCGAAGTAAACCGTGGTTTCCTTCCCGGTGAAGGCATTCAACGTTCCTCCCACCTTCTCGATGGGTTCTTTCAAGGAAAAGGCGTCCCGCTTGGTAGTTCCCTTGAAAACCATGTGCTCGGTGAAGTGCGCGATACCCCCAAGGTCCGCGGGTTCGTGCGAGGAACCCGCACGAACCGCAACCCCGATACACACCGAACGCAGCCCAGGCATCTTTTGGAAGTACACCTGGGCCCCATTTGGCAATTCTTGGTAGCTTAGTCCTGGGTGGTCAATGGTTTTCATTTCTGGATTGGTCACCCTTTCCCCTTGGGCGGCGATTTTGCGGACGGGGAGGGCGATTGGAGTTAGGCCGCGCGGAACCCCGCTCGCTTTTCTCCTTTTCGGCTTGCTTCTTTTCCTCTTCGGTCAAGATTTTCTTGAGGTCGTACTTGCCATTTTCGTCCACGCTTGCCACGTACACCTTCATGGTGTCACCGATCTTGAATTCCTTGGTCGCATCCGGAACCCGGCGCCCCATGTTGGAAGCGTGCAGCAATCCAACCTTTCCAGGAGCCATTTCCACGAAGACGCCGTACTTCTCCACGCGGGTAATCTTTCCCTCGAATTCCTCCCCGGCCTGGATGGGGCGCGTCAACGTTTCCACGAACTTGAGTGCGGCACGAACCTTTTCGCGGTCCGTTCCCGAAATGCTCACCTTACCCGAATCATCCTCCACGTTGACATTGACCTCGAAATCCTTGGTGATGCGCTTGATGGTCTTTCCGCCAGGGCCAATGAGCTCCCCGATGGATTCGTAAGGGATCTGGATCTGCACGATCGCCGGCGCATAGGGAGAAAGCTCCTCGCGGTGGGAAGGAATGGCGGAATACATCAGATCCAAGATGTGCAAGCGCGCTTCCTTTGCCTGCAGCAAAGCCTGTTTCATGATGTCGCTGCTAATTCCGCTCACCTTGATGTCCATCTGGAAACCGGTGATGCCGTCGCGCGTGCCTGCCACCTTGAAATCCATGTCCCCCAGGTGATCTTCCAGCCCCAGGATATCGGTTAAGACCGCCACGCCGTCCTCTTCCTTGATCAATCCCATTGCCACACCGGCTACGTGCTTGGAAATCGGCACACCCGCATCCATGAGAGACAACGAAGCGGAACAGATGGTTGCCATGGAGGAAGAACCGTTGGATTCCAGGATTTCCGAAACCACGCGAATGGTGTAGGGGAACGCTTCCTCGTTGGGAAGCACGAACTTCACGGAGCGTTCGGCCAAGTGCCCATGGCCTACTTCCCTGCGGCTCACCCCACGCATGGGTTTGACTTCCCCCACCGAAAAAGGAGGGAAGTTGTAGTGGAGCATGAACGCCTTTTCATCGCTCTGGTAAATCGTGTCGATGAGCTGGGTATCCGAACCGTCGCCGAGGGTGACGATCCCCAGGCTTTGGGTTTCACCGCGCGTAAAGAGCGCGGAACCGTGGGTGCGCGGTAGCACGCCAATTTCACACTCGATGTTTCGGATCCCGGTAGTGGGGCGCGAATCGGCACGGCGGTTCTTCTCCAAGATGTTGCGGCGCATGCGTTTTTTCATCACGTCTTCGAAGTGTGCCTTTGCCAGGGAAAATTGCTGGGCAAACACATCTTCTTCGAGTTCAAGGTTCCGCAACTTCTCCTCGAAGACCTCCATGACTTGCTTCTTGTACTCTCCAACCGCAACGTCCCTGGCCTTCTTGCCCTGGGTGAAAATCCGCTCTTCCAGCAGCGGAATATCAATCAATTCCTCCAAGGTTTGCCGGTTTGCCTCCGAGAGCATGGGGACTTCGTACTCCATTTTTTCGGGGATTCCCAGCTCGGCGATGATTTCTTCCTGCAACGTAACCAGCTCCACGATGGCCTTGTGTGCCGCCTCGAGTGCCTGGATCATCAGCTCTTCGTCGACTTCCTTGCCTTCCCCTTCCACCATTACGATGGCTTCCTTGGTTCCGGCAACGGTCAAATCCAGCAGGCTGTTTTTCAACTGCTCCTCGCTGGGGAAAACCACGGGTTGGCCATCCACGAAACCCATCTTCACTCCGGCAACGATTCCCTCGAAGGGGATGTTGGACAAGTTCAACGCCAGCGATGCTCCCATGATCGCCAGCACGTCCGCGGGATTGTCCGGGTCCATGGAGAAAACCGTGGCAATTACCTGCACTTCGTTGGAAAAACCCTCCCCGAAAAGGGGCCGGATGGGGCGATCGATTTGGCGTGCCGCAAGGATGGAAGATTCGCCGGGTCTTCCTTCCCGTTTCAAAAAGCCTCCGGGGATCTTGCCCGCGGAGTAGAATTTCTCCTGGAACTCCACGGTAAGGGGTAAAAAATCTCCCCCGCGGGGTTCGTTCGCTGCATTTGCAACAACCAGTATCACCGTGTCTCCCGCTCGAATGTACGCGGATCCGGCCGACTGCCTGGCCACCTTGCCGTGCTCCACCACGAACTCGCGGTCAAACATACGGCGCTTCCATTGTCTGAATTCCATTCAACTTTCACTCCTTTTTCCATGGATACACTTTATTATATTGTACCAGAAAAGAGAACAAAAAAATGGTTCTATGCGTTATAATTGGTATAATCAGTCGAGATCAAGACCTGCCCATCCAAAGGGGGGGATTTTTTGCGTTTCACATGGTCGATTTTGGTTCTCATCGTTTTGGGGGGCTGCCTGTTTGCCAATTCCTTTTTGCTGGTGACATTCCAGGGAGACTCCTCTGTCGTACAAAATGCCGCACGCATCGAAAAGTACTTCCAATCCCTTTCGATGCCTGTTGATCGCTTTACCATCGCAACGGGGGGATTTTTCGATCCCGAACTGTTCCTGCTTTTTGCCCACGTTTTTGACCGCGAGCAGCTTCCCTTCCACTCCATCCTGGGTGCAGCCGGTGTGGATTGCCTGGCACTCACCGCGGCGGAAAACCAGCAGATTGCAAGACCCGGCGAAAAGAGCCTCTTGGGAAATCTCCCGGTTATTGACAGTACCCCGGGGGTTCCCTCTTCCCATGCCCATTGGTACGTGCAAGCGGTTGGTAACAAGAGAGTGGGTGTTCTCAACCTGACCACTCCCAGTGCGGGATGGTACACGAACCTGCCCGAAGGCTTTTCGGTGAACAACGCGGACCTTTGGTTCGTGGTCATGGATACCCCGGATATCCGGCAAGTTCCCCAAAGTTGGCGGTTCAAGAGCGTGGTGTTGCCACGCAAAACCGCGATTTACAACGTGGATCTCTCCGTGGGGTTGCTTCTCACCGAGCTGAACATTCCGGGACAAGCATCCGCGAACACCGCTTTGGAACAGATGCTGCAGCGCTTCGGGGATTGGAAGAAGACAACTTTCCAACTGGACCCGCTGGGTGTTTCGCGTTTCGTGCAGATTCCCTTTTTCCACTTTTCCGGGCAACTTCTTGCCCGTGACCACCAATCGGATTTGGCACTCTTCTTCCACGAGCCGCTTCCCAAAACACTGACCCCGGCCCAAGCCTTTGATTTCTTCCAGTCGTACAGCGCGGGAACCCTTTACCTGGAAAACACCATCTTGCGAAAGTGGATGGAAAGAACCGGTTCTACCCTTTCCTATGACGGGTTCCAGGTGAAAGTGGACAATTCGTTCCCCTTCCTTTCCCTCTGGGGAGAACCCTATTACCTGGACGTATCCCGGGAAGTGGGAAGCCGGCTGATTATGAAAACATTCCCCGAGCCCCAAAAGATCACATTGGTGGGCCCGTCCGCACAAATCAAGCGCCATTTTCCTTCCTTTCAGCCCTCGGGGATCCATCCCATGTACGATTTCTTCTGGTCCCTCAAGGCAGGTTCTCCCTCCGTCCTACCTTCTTGGAGAGTTGTCACCCAGCCCTACTACACCACCTACACGGTGCGAAGCGGAGATACCCTGGGAGAAATCGCGCGACGGCTGGGCGTGGATGTAGACACCATCCTCGCCTACAACCCAGACGTGATTCCCATGTACTTGCTTCCCGGAACCAAGCTCCAAGTACACATTCCCTACCCCTGGGAAAAACCCCAACCTGGGGATTCTTCTTCCCTCGAAAACGATAAGGAGTGATTTCTTTTTGACCGTTGTCTATTTCCTGCTCATGTTTACCCTGGTGGTGTTGGCCCATGAACTCGGCCATTACCTTTTCGCGAGGCTCCTAAAAATCGGGGTGGCGGATTTCGCCATCGGATTCGGCCCTGCACTCTTTCGCTGGAAGATGAAGAACGGAGCGAACTTCCGGATCAACATCTTTCCGCTTGGAGGGTACGTTCGGATGGAAGGCGAGGATCCCACGCAAATCGACCAGTTACCCGAAGAGGAAAAGAAACACCTGCTGTACGCGCGTCCCGCGTGGCAGCGCTTCCTGGTTTCTTTTTCCGGGCCCCTGTTTTCCATCCTTTTCGGCTACCTTTTGTTTGCCTTGAGTGCAGGTGTATGGGGGATTCCCACGGTGGGTATCGATCGCGTGGATCCCTTTTCTCCCGCCTTCGAAGCAGGCATCCAAAACGGGGACATCATCCAGCGCGTGGATGGCAAGCGCGTCTTCAGCACCGACGAGCTCTCCACCGCCGTAAAACGGCAAGACGAGGTGCAGTTGACCCTGCTGCGGGGCGAGCAGTCGCTGCAAACCACCGTGTACCCCACGATGCTTCCCACCCAGCACTACCTTTTCTTGAAAAGCGACCAACCTCTTCCGCAGATGGCGGGGCAAAGCGTCGCGTTGGTAAATGGCAAGGACCCAACCCAGCTTACACCGGACGAGATGCTCAACAAGCAGCTTTCCTTCCAGATGGAAGACGGAAGAGAGAGCACGGCAACCCTGGAAGCCTTCCAAACCTACGACCCGCGCCGCGCGATCGGGATTGCCTACGCCAACCTGTCTACCACGGTGCGCAGTGCTACTTCTCCATTGCAAGACGGCGATACCATCTTGGCCATAAACGGCACTCCGGTGCAGCGGGGCTCGGATTTTTACGCGATCGTAAGCCTTTTGCAACTTCCCGCGCAAAAGGGAATGGTGTACACCTTCGTGGAGATCCGTCAGAACATGGTGACCGACCAACTGGCACTCCCCTCCCAAACGTTGGCAACTGTTACCGTGCGACGCAATGGCAGCGAAGTCACGCTCCAAGCCCCCGTTTCGGCCCTGCTGCAATCCATCTCCGAAGCGTATTTCCAACCCGCAAACCCCAACTGGTACCCTTCCGGGCCTCTTCGCGCCTTCGGCCTGGGAGTGGTTTTCGCCAACCGCACGCTGGCCCGCATGGGGCAAATCCTCGGTCAGCTTTTCACGGGGGGAACCACGGTAAAAGACTTTGCGGGTCCGATCGGGTTGGTGAAAATGGTGGGGATCGCATCCCGCGGGGGACTGGAAACCATGGTTTTCCTCATGGCCTTCTTCACGCTGAACCTGGGGTTGTTCAACCTTCTCCCCCTTCCCGCGTTGGACGGGGGGCGCATCGTTTTCAACCTGGTGGAAATGGTTTCCCGCAAGAAAATCAACCCCGTGGTGGAAGGATACATTCACACCATCGGTTTTTTCCTGCTGCTGGCACTGTTGTTTTACATCTCCTACTTCGACGTGATCCGCTTCTTGAAATAGAAAGGAGTTCGACGTGAACAAAAGACCGGTACCGATCCTTGTACTCTTGTCGACATTGTTGTTCTTGGTGTTCTCCTCCACGCTACTGGCCGAGGAGGAAACACTGCACATCCAGTCCGAGCGTTTCCGCTCCTCGGACGACCGTTTTGATTTCCTGGGGTATACCGAAATTCGAAAGAACCAGTTCCAACTCATCGGGGACCGCTTCTACATCACGTTGCAAGACGGCAAGGAGGAAACAGCGGTTGCCACGCAGGGGATCTTCGTTTCCTTCGAGAGCGGGCAGGCAACGGCCTTGACGCTGGATTACGATTTCGAGAGCGAAAAGGGCACTCTCACCGGCGATGTGGTCTCCCAGATCCTCTCGCAGACCTCCGAGGGCACGCAAACCATCGATATCCTGTGCCAGCGACTGGGCTTCTCCACGCGCGACGAATCGTACGATGGGGATTCTGCCGTACCCGACCGGGTACAAATCAACAAGGGGTCTCTCGAAGCTTTCTGCAACCAGTTCCAATACGATGGACGCAGCGAATCCCTTTTGCTGGAACGAAACGTGGACATCAACGACCCGGAGAACAAGCGTTCCATCCAGGCATCACAGGTTCAACTCGATCTCCAAACGGATGGTTTCACGGCCTCCGAGGCGTTCTTGCGCGTGGACGACGCGTCAAGCGATCCTGGCAAGACCCTCGTGGCAACCACGACGAGCATGGACTTTTCGGAATCCCGCATCGACTTCCTTGGACCTTCCACGCTGCAAAAAGGCGACCTTTTGCTTCGCTCCCGCTCCTTCTTCGTGCTGCGAGAAGGCGGGGTGGAAAAAACCCTTCAAACCAGGGCACCGGTGTTCATCGAGTTTGAAAGCGGTGAGGCCACCGCGAACCACCTGGACTACGACCTGGAATCCCAAACCGGTGTACTGTCAGAAGCCGTGCAGGCCAAGATCCAATCCGGGGAATCCACCGATACCGTGTTGGTCAACTGCGAACAACTCCACATCGACACCCCGTCGCGCCGTTACGAGGGGGAAGGTTCGGAAGAATCCCCACGCATCGAAATCCAGCGTACGGATTTTTACGGGAACGCTGGTTCCTTCGTGTTCCTCGGGGACCAGGAAGAAGTCATCCTGGAAGACCAGGTGTACGTGGAGCTGGAAGAAGACAAGTTCATTCGCCAGGGAGAGTACGTGAAGATCTTCTTGAAAGACAACACCCTACAGGCCAAGAATTCTTCCATCCAGCTTTCCTCGGAAACGGGCAACCCCATCCAGATCCAGACAAAGGACTTCGAGATCCTGGACGACTCCATCCAATTCTACGACACTTCCCGCCTGACGAAAGGAAAAACGCAGTTCGTTTCCGACCGGTTCGAGGTGCTCCGGGAAGGTGGGAAGGAGCGAACACTCCAAGCCACCGACGGAGCATTCATTGCCTTTGAATCGGGAAGTGCCACCTCCAATACCATCACCTTCGACCTGGAAACCGAAACCGGCACGTTGACCCATGACGTGAACGCACAGATCCAGACGGGAACGTCCACCGAAACCGTGAACATCCTCTGTGACCAGCTTCTGGTGGACGCCCAAAACAAGGAGTACCAGGGATTTTCCGAGGGAAGCGATCGACTCTCGCTCCGAAAAGGAGAATTGGAAGCAAAGAGCGATCGATTCTTCTACGATGGCAACAGCGAAGTGATCGAATTGGTCGGGAACGTTTGGGTTCTGGATCCCAAGAATCGCCGGGAACTCCAAGGGGAAAACGTGAAAATACACTTGAAAGACGATTCACTGGAAGCGGTGAATGCCACAATGACACTCATCACAAAACAATAGACAAAAGGGAGGCACCATGCATGCTGGATATCAAACAAATCCGCCAAGACCCCGGCGCGGTGAAAGAAGCCTTACGCAACAAGAACGAAGACCCGGCCCAGGTTGACGCCATCCTGGAACTGGACGAACAGCGCCGCGAACTCATCCGAACCAGCGATGAACGCAAGGCCTTGCGAAACAACCTCTCCAAGGAAATCGCCGCCCTGATGGCGCAAAAGAAGAAGGAGGAAGCAAGCCCCAAGATCGCTCTTTCCAAGCAGACGGGAGAAGAAATCAAGGCTTTGGACGAGCAGCTCAAATCCGTGGAAAGCGCGCAAGAAAGCCTTCTGCTTGCCCTGCCCAACCTGCCCGACTCCCGCACCCCCGTGGGAGAGGACGAAACGCAGAACGTGGAAATCCGCACATGGGGCACTCCACGAACATTCGACTTCGAGCCAAAACCCCACTGGGAACTGGGAACCGGCCTGGAAATGATGGATTTCGAGCGCGCCTCCAAGTTGAGTGGATCCCGCTTCGTGATCCTCACCGCCAAGCTGGCGCGACTCAACCGGGCGCTGGTGCAATTCATGCTCGACCTCCACACCATGCAACACGGGTACGTGGAAATCAACATTCCGCACCTCGTCAAACGGGAAACCATGCTCACATCGGGGCAGCTTCCCAAGTTCGAAGAAGAAGCCTACAAAACCACGCCCGACGATATGTTCCTGGTTCCCACCGCGGAAGTGTTCCTGGCGTCGTTGCATTCCGGGGAAATCCTGGAGGAAAAGCAACTCCCCCTGAAGTACGTCGCCTACTCCTCCTGCTTCCGCCGCGAGGCGGGTTCTTACGGAAAAGACGTGCGCGGGATGATTCGCGTTCACCAGTTCGAGAAAGTCGAGCTCTTCAAGTTCACCACCCCCGAATCTTCCTTTGAAGAACTGGAAGCCCTCACCAACGACGCGGAAAAGGTGCTGCAACTACTCGAGCTTCCCTACCGCGTGGTAAACCTTTGTTCGGGCGACACGGGCTTTGGTGCTGCCTTCACCCACGACCTGGAAGTCTGGCTTCCCTCCTACGCCGCTTACAAGGAAATCTCCTCGTGCAGCAACGATACCGATTTCCAAGCGCGGCGCGGAAATACCCGCTTCCGAAACCGGGAGAATCACCTGCAGTTTCCACATACCTTAAACGGTTCGGGCCTTGCTGTGGGCAGAACCCTGGTAGCCCTTTTGGAGAATTACCAGTTGCCCGATGGTTCCATCCAGGTGCCCCCGGTATTGGTACCGTATCTTAACGGGATTGATAGGATTTTTTAACTATCGGGGTTTGAACTTTTCTCTTCGCGCGTGGTCTAACTGTTGTAAAGAGAATGAACCCCTCACATTGAAAGCGGACAGGACCTGTCCGCATTATTTTTTTTGGGAGGATTTTGCATGGATAGGAAAGTGCGTTTTCTCCATCTGGCTTTTTTCCTCACACTTTTTCCTTCTCTCTTCGGCATTCCCATCACGTTTCTCTTCCAGAGCACCGCCACCACGGTGGACATTTCCGCCGACTTCACTTCCTTTCACCCCGTGGCCATGGCACAAGCAGCGGGGGGGCTGTGGAAATATTCGCTGGAGCTGGAGCCGGGCACCTACCGCTATTTCTTCCTGCAAGATGGCAAAGCTACCCTTGACCCCAAGAACGTCTCGCTGGTGCGTTTCCAGGACATGTTGGTAAACGTGCGCGTGGTAGCGCAAAGGGGAATCCCGCAAAAAGGTGATGGCCAGGCAGCCTCCTTCACCTTTGCCCATGAACGCCCCTTCGTGAACCCGGTGCAGCCAGGGGAGATTTTCCTGAGCGCCGCGTTTTCGGAGAAGGATGCCGATGGGATTCAACTTCTGGTAAATGGCACCGTTCTCCAAGAAGAAGTTTTTTCACAGGATGCCAAAACTTGGACACGTTTCCACGTGCGCAGTGAAGCTCCAAAACTGTACTACGCCTTTTTGCTGGAGGATGGCCAGCCCGTGTACTTCCCGGAAAGCCCCGAGGAGTTGTTCCACTTCGATTTCCGCAATCCCCCGGTGGGCTACTTGCTTCCCCCGGAATGGTCCAGGGGCATCACGTATTACCAGGTTTTCCCCGAGCGCTTCGTCAACGGCGATTCCTCAAACGATCCATACCCGCGGATGGAGCCAGGGGCAACCATGACCCAGGATATTCTTGCCAACTCCTTTTTCGGCGGAGACCTGGACGGGATCCGAAAAAGCCTCTCCTACTTCAAAGAGCTGGGAATCGGAGCGCTCTACCTCAACCCCATCTTCCAGGCCCCTTCCACCCACAAGTACGATACCTCCGACTACGAGAAGATCGACGAAGGATTCGGCAACATGGCGGCTTTCGAAGCACTGGTGCATTCCCTGCAAACGAACAATATTCGATTGGTGCTCGATGGGGTTTTCAACCACAGTGGCACTTCCTTTTTCGCGATGCGCGAAAACTTCGACCTGCAGCAAAAATCGCGTTTCTTGGACTGGTTCCACATCCTTCGGTTCCCGATCACCTTCTCCGCAGAGAGCTACCGCTGTTGGTTCAACTACCCCTCCCTTCCCCAGTTTCACCACCAAAACCCACAGCTCAAGGCCTACTTGTTGCACGTTGCCTTTTTTTGGTTGGCCAAGGGAATCGATGGCTGGAGGCTGGATGCAGCCGACCAACCGCCCCTTTCCTTCTGGACCGAAACCTTCTACCCCCAACTCAAGAACGTGGTTCCAGATGCACTGCTGGTGGGAGAATACTGGCGCGATGCCTCTGTCTACTTCCAAGATCCGGCCTTCGACGCGGTGATGAACTACCGTTTTCGCGATGCCATTCTCGCCTACTGCCAGGGGGGGCGCGCCTCCTCTTTCGTCAACGAGATCCAAGACATGCGAAACACCTACCCTCCCCAGGTTTTGGACAGCCTATGGAACATGCTCGGCTCCCACGATACACCGCGTATCCGCACTGCCCTCGGCGAAAACGACCAAGCGCTCAAGGCGGCCGTGAGCCTGCAAATGACCATGCCTGGATGCCCGGTGATTTACTACGGGGATGAACTCGGCATGACGGGGGCCACCGACCCCTTTTGCCGCCAGCCTTTCGGCTCGCAGCCTACACACGAACCAACCTCCCGGCTGTACCAAGCGCTTCTTGCCCTCCGGAAGCGCTCGGAGGCACTGAAAACCGGGGAGTACTCGGTACTCCAAACCTCTCGTCAAGCGCTTGTTTTCGAGCGGAAAACCGCAGAAGAGAGGATCGTAGTTGCCGTGAACACTGGATCGCGGCAGGTTCCTCTGGGTGTAACCCTGGGGGAAGAAATGCGCGATATTTTCTCCGGGGAAACCATGGACACCCTTTCCTCTCTGCCTGGCAACACGACTTTGGTTTTGGAACCCGTAGGAGGCGAAGAACAGTGACACCGCTTTTCCACACCGTCTTGTACCACGGAAAGGGGAAACACCACAATTTCTTCGAGGGATGGTATTTCAAGATCGTGGACAAGCAACACCAGAATGCTTTTGCCTTCATTCCCGGGGTGTCCCTTGGAAAAAGGGGAGAAACCCCACGGGCTTTCGTGCAGTTCCTTTCCGGCGAACAGGAATCTTCCCATTTCTTTCCCTTTGACATGTCCATGTTTCGCTCGGATCCCCGCGTTTTTTCGGTGTTCGTGGGGCCCAACCACTTCCACGAAAACGGCTTGGAAGTCAATCTGCAAAGCCAATACAACCATATCCGCGGGAAAATTTCTTTTGGCCCCCTGTTTGGGTGGCCACAACCCTGGTATTCTCCTGGTGTCATGGGGCCCTTTTCCTTCGTCCCGTTCCTGGAATGCAATCACGGGGTTGTGAGCATGGACCATGAGCTATCCGGTGAAGTGGACATCAACGGGAAGACGTACGATTTCACGGGAGGAAGGGGATACATCGAAAAGGATTGGGGACGTTCCTTTCCCAAAGCATGGGTTTGGATGCAATCGAATTCCTTCGACCTTCCGCGAACCTCCCTTTTCCTTTCGATTGCCACCATTCCTTGGATCGGGTTCCGGTTCACGGGATTCTTGTGTGGTTTTCTGCTGGACGGAAAGCTACATCGCTTTGCCACGTACACCGGTGCATCGTTGTCGGTTTCTTTCCCAAGCGAAGAAGAGGTCCAGGTGCAAATCCAGAAAGCAAAAACGCAATTACGCATCCATGCCAAAAAGCAGCCCGGGAGCGAATTGCTTTCCCCGGTGCGTGGCAGCATGCAAGGACGCATCAACGAATCATTGGCATCCACCATTCATGTGCATTTCTTGCAAAACGGGAGAACGATGTTCGATCAAGAAGGAAAGTGCGCGGGATTGGAGAACGTGGGGCCTCTCACCCCGCAATGAGCGCAGAAAAATCCTGCAAATCGATGGACACCTTGGAAGAAGCGACTTTCTCCCCGCATTGGTTCGCCAGCTCCGCTGCATTTTCCACGGAAAAACCTTTCTCGAGCCCGGCCAAGAACCCCGCGTTAAACGCATCGCCACACCCCGTGGTGTTCTCTGCTACCACACTGCGCGACGGGGGGAAATCCTGCGCACCGTCCCGGGAAAAGACACTGCATCCTCTTTCTCCCCTTTTGAGAACGATGGTGCCCGTTTCCTTCCGCAACAGCAAACGCGCTGCACGTTGCGCATTCGATTCGCCGGGAACCAACTGGTGGAGTTCCGTTTCGTTGGGGAAGAAATAGTCCACGAAGGGCAAAACCTCCCGTAACCTCCCCGGCACCATTTTCACCGGGCTTACCCCCGGGTCCAGGCTCACGCGGCCACCCTCTGTGCTACACCTTTTCACGAGTTCCCGGGCAAATGCCGCTTCCTTTTCGCGAAGGAACACGTACCCGGATACGTGGAGATGTGCCTTGCCCTTGATCGACTGCCATACGCTTTCGAGCTGCTCAAAGGGAACGCTTCGCGGGGGGCGGAGGCTAAACATCGTACGCTGACCACCCGGCGAAACCACGATCACCATCTTGCCCGTGTTCATGTGCGTGGTTTCCAGCAAGCGGGTATCCACACCCACTCTTTGGAACACCTCCTTCAAGAAATCCCCCTCCAGGTCATTTCCCAACGACGAGATCAACCCCACATGGGTCTGCAGCTTGGCAAGAACCATGGCCGTGTTTGCGGCCGACCCCCCCGCGTGCACTTCTCCGCGCGCTGTTGCTTCCCCACCTTCTTCCGGGAAATGCTTCACGAATACCAACTGGTCCACCATCGAATCTCCCAGGCAAACGAGCATATTTTCTCCTCTCTCCACTGCTTGACAGATGGAAAAAAAACTGGTATTATATCGCATATCGATATAACGCACACTGATGCATTGAATGTCGATATATACATCAAGGAGGTTTGCGTATGGGAAAACGTGCACTGCAATCCCTTTGTCCCTTGACCGAAACCACCTTCTTCATCCTCCTTGCCCTGACGGAACCACTGCATGGGTACGGTATCATGCAAAAGGTCTCCGAGATGAGCGATGGGCGCGTAAACCTTGGACCGGGAACACTGTACGGTGCACTGTCCAAGTTGGAGAAGCTTGGAGCCATCACATTCCAGGGGGAAGATCCGGAAAACCCCCGGCGGAAGGTGTACCAAGTATCTGAGGAAGGCAAACAAATCCTTCAAATTGAGACGCGTCGCATCGCCCAGATGGCAAGTGTTGCAACCGGAATCCTGGAAAGGGAGGAACAAGAATGAAAGGGGAAATGCCCATGAACACATCCAAAAGCAGCAAAACAGTGCACCGCTTTTTCACCGCTTGGAATGAGCAAAGGGAAACCCGATGGTTAAAAAAAATGTCCAAAGAAGGGTGGCACCTTAGCCAGTTCGGGTTTGGAACGTACCGTTTCGTGAAGGGAACCCCTGGAGACTTCACCTATTGCTTCGATTACCGGGTACAGGGAGGGAAGGATTTCCCCGAATACACCGCCCTCTTCTCAGATGGGGGATGGGAATACATCGATTCTTTCGCCAACTGGCACTGCTTCCGCACGCAACAAACCAATTCCCAAACCCCGGATATCTTCTCGGACAACCGCTCAAAGATGGAAAAATTCATCCGCTTGCGACGAACCCTCGTGTTGGCAATCCTTCCTTCGCTCTTGTGGCTAACTACTTTTTTCCCTTTTTTCCTCGAACAGACGGATCACTCCACCCTGTTTCTCTTGCTGGTAGGATTCATCGCAGCCGCTGATGCGTTTATCGCGTACGGGATTGCAAGGATCCAAATGCTCATCGTTTCGTTGAAAAAGCATCCCCGGGAATGAAGCCTTACCCTTCCATGGGAATCCGTTCGCGGTTCCAACGGAATTCCTCGTTGGGTTTTGCCTGGGAAATGTAACGCTCGTACTCGTCGTGGTCCAGGATCTTCGCGATGTACAGGTAGCCGTTGCGCGTCTCGTAGAAAAACCGGACGGACTTCCGGTCAAACTTGTAGCACTGCAGCTTCCCCTTGTACTCGTGCAACGAATGCTCGGGCTGCCCCTCCCCCTTGAGGGCTTTCACCACCAGCTCCTTTAGCTCCGGGGTTTTCTTGAGCCTTTTCTTCGCTTCGTCGGAAAGGAACAGAACGGGGTTCTCGGCGTTGAACTTCCCCCAAAGGATGCGCCCCAACTCCGAGAAATACACCAACCCTTCTTCTTCCACCAGGTAATCGGGCATCATCTCCATCATTTTTTGGTACCCGATGACATCCTGCACTTCTTTCCGCGGAAGCATGTCGTTGGAAAGCCGGAAGAAAAACAGGTCGTTCTGCTGGAAAACACCATCATCGAAGGAAATGGGCAGCGGGGGTAGCACGTGGACCTTCGACTGCCGTTCGTAGAGGTAGAAAACGCTGGCGTGAAATACCGTGCCCAGGATGGTTGCATACGGCACGAGGGATCGGAAACCCGATGTCACGTTGATGAAGGTATCCAAGCCGTACCGGGAATCGGGCTTATCCAGGTACGAAATCATTTTGCTCACGTACTCTGCGACGCCTTTTCGGAAGGAATCGGACGAACCGGAATCCTGGAAGTGTTCCAAGGTTTCCAGCGAAACCTGGTACTCTCCCTGCCGGTACAAGGAAACCAACGCCTCCCCGCATGCCAGCGAATCCGGTGTGTTGGTGCAGAAGAAAAGCAGCTCTTCGCTTCCATCCAAGCCAAACTGGCTCAGGCTGTTCACTTCCGGGGACCTGCATTCCAAGTCCTCCAGGGTCATTTTCGCTGCTTCTTGCACCAGCCGGGAAGAATCGAACTGCCTATCCTCCCCACCAAAGGTGCTTCTCCAAAACGTGTTTCCCACGTTGGTGAAAATTCTTTTTCGTTTCCCCATTGTATCACCTCACGGAACTGGAATCACTTCTCCCACAACGTAAGGTTCTTCTCGCTGTTGGGAGAACTCCCGGCGGTCAACGGCAAACACCTTTTTCACCGGGATTTTCTTTTGTTCGCAAAAATCCGAAGCCTTTCCCACCGCGTATTGCAAGAAGGAAGTTCCCCCCGCCAGGTTCACGATCACTTCGGGCATGACAGCGTCGGGCCAGTTCTTCTTGAGTGCTTCCAAGAAGCCCGGCATTTCCTCGAAACCACTGAAAGGGTCTTGGAAGAAAAAAGAAACGATGCCTTTCAGGTCAAAACCCGACCTTTGGGCAATTTCGGGCAAACTCCCCAGTGCCTTTGCGGAAGAAACCACGAAGATGCGATCGGGCTGCAAAACCTTTACCAGGGTATACAACACCCCGGGAGACGTTCCCAGCGGAGTAATCAGTAGACGTTCCGTCAATTCGTTCCCCTCCCCGTGATGGATGTGCGAAAAGATTATACCATTCAAGACGGTAGAAATGGAAAAGTACCTCCGGGTTTCGGGTATATGTTATACTTTCACGGTAGCTATTTTTTTGGAGGTGCGCATGGATTTTTCCATCCTGGTGGGGTTGGTGAACAACGCTGGCCTCCTTTTATCCATGGGAATCTTGTACGAGATCACCATCCTTCCACGTTGGCACACGCGAACAGTGGGAAGGCAACTCCTTTTCGGCATCGTGCTGGGAGGAATCGGCCTGGGCGTGATGCTAAACCCCGTTTCCTTTCAAACCGGGGTTGTCTTCGACACCCGCTCGGTTCTGTTGAGCATAAGCGGGTTGTTTTTCGGGGCCATTCCCACGGCTATTGCCATGCTGTTCACGGCCATTCTCCGGCTCGTGAACGGGGGAGGAGGAACGTTACCAGGAGTGTTGACCATCCTTACCTCCGGGGCTATCGGCTTGGGATTTCGCTACTTCTACCGTCGCGAGGTGGGCAGCCTGTCCTTGTGGAAGCTGTACCTTTTCGGCCTGGTCGTTCACGTCGACATGCTTCTGTGCATGCTGGCACTCCCCGATCCCGCCAGTTTCTATTCTTCCATGGGCCTTTCGGTCATCGTGGTGTACCCCATTGCAACTGCCCTTTTGGGCTTCATCATGACGCGGCGCTTCAGTACCCAAAAGACACAGGAGGCACTGCAACAAAGCGAAGCCCGGTTTCGAAACTACGTGGACATGGCACCCTACGGCATTTTCGTGGTGGATCAGCGAGGCCAATACATCGATGTCAATCCCCAGGCAGAAAGGATCACCGGGTATTCCCGCGAGGAGCTTCTGGGAATGCCGTTCTTTGGCCTTGTGCTACCAGATGATCATGCCCTGGCAAAAGAGCATTTCCAAGCACTGCACGAAAAGGGAGAAGCCCTCGTGGAAACCCGTTTCGTGGCCAAGAACGGCTCGGTGCGCTTCTGGCAGGTCAAGGGTGTTCGGCTGAACGAAAGCCGCTACCTTGCTTTCGTGCAGGATATCACGGAAAGGAAGAGGGCAGAGGAGGAACTCCAAGGATCGTACGAGGCCCTGAAGGAAACCAACCAGTTCGCGCAGGAAATGGCGCGGAAAGCCCAAAGAGCCAGCGAAGCCAAGAGCCAATTCCTGGCGAACATGAGCCATGAAATCCGGACACCCTTGAACGGGGTGATCGGTATGGCGAACCTTCTGGCAAAAACCCCACTGGTGGAGGAACAAAAGGAGTACCTGTCAATGATCCAATCCAGTGGGAAAGCCCTTCTCTCGGTGATCGACAAGATCCTGGACTTTTCGCGCATCGAGGCGGGGAAGATGGAATTCCACTCAGAGGTGTTCGACCTGGAGCAACTGGTCGAAGAAAGCCTTTCTCTTTTCGTTCCGCGAACCTCTTCTCCCTCCGTGGTGTTTTCGCTGAATTTCGATCCGCAAATCCCTGCCAAAATTCTCGGGGACCCCAACCGCTTGCGGCAGGTGCTGCTCAACCTTCTGGGCAATGCCACGCGTTTCACGGAAAAGGGGGAGATCCAGCTTTCCGTGAAGTTACTCGAACAACAGGCAAAACATTGCTTCCTTCGTTTTACCTTGCGCGATACCGGAATCGGAATCAAAAACGCGACCCTTCCCCGGTTGTTCCAGCCTTTTTCGCAGGAAGACGCGTCACACACACGGAAGTACGGTGGAACCGGGCTTGGGCTGGCAATTTGCAAGCAAATCGTGGAGCACATGTCCGGGAGCATTGGAGTGCGCAGCAAGGTGGGAAAGGGTTCGGAATTTTGGTTCACAACCCGCTTTGAAGTTGCAGAACCAAGGTCAGAAGTCCCGCTGGATTTGCAAGGCCAACCATTTTTCATCGTGAACTCCAATCCCTGGGAAAACGCGCTTCTTTCGCACTGGATCACGTACTGGAATGGGAATGTTTTCTTTTGCGCAAGCCCGGCAAAACTGGAAACCAAACTTTCCTCCGTGCAAACCCCTTTTTCCGGGAAACCCCTGGTACTTCTGGAAGATCGCTTCCTGTACGAAAGTGGCCGGCCGGAAGACGCCAAAACCCTGGAATGGTTGGCCAAGCAGAGCCCAGGGGTGTTGTGCGGGCTTTTCCCCCCCATGGGAATTTCCCGCCCCCCCCTTCACGGGTTGCAACTCCAAAACTTCCTCCTTCGCCCCTTCACCCCACGGAAATTCGCCTTGTTCCTCCAGGAAACCCTTCCGGGTGTGGCCACTACATCCGTTTCGACCCGGTCCACAACGCATCGAAGTGCACTCATCGTGCACGAGGACACGCTGGTCCGAAAAATCCTTTCGGGCCTCTTGCTGCAATTCAACGTGGAAAGCCATTTCCCTACGACGCTTGCCCAAACCAAGGCATGGGTGCAAAACGGGAAAGCCCAGCTTCTTCTTGTCCAACTTCCCAACCCCAGCCTCCAATCTTGGGTGGAGAAGTTCCGCAAGAAGCACGAGAACGGCAACAAGCTAAACGTCCTGGGGATCGGGGAAGCGGACACAATGGGGGAAAGCACCCGAGGTACCGACCACATTCTCCGCCTTCCCCTTGATCCCCAATCACGGGAAGACATTCAGCGCTGGCTGAAAGTGGAATGAAAAGGAGGCGAGAGAAGCTATACCCTCCAGCGTCCTTTCTCCAGCAGCACCATCCTTTCCCCTGAAGTGGTTTTCCCCTCCACGTTCAGCTGGTCAGATCCCACCATGAAGTCCACGTGTACGATGCTCTGGTTCCCACCAGCTCGTTGAAACCCCTGGGCATCCAACTTTTCCCATCCTTCCAGGCACTGGCTGTATGCCCGTCCCAGCGCGAAATGACAGGAAGCGTTCTCGTCGAAAAGCGTTTCGTGGAACAGCAAGTGCATCTGGGCAAGCGGGGAATCTTCCGAAACGAGCGCCACTTCACCCAGGAAATGGGAACCCTCATCCGTGTCTACGAGGTCTTTCAAGATGGCTTCGTTCGTTTTGGCAGATACGCGCACGATTCGTCCTTTCTGAAATTCCAACGTGAAGTCATCGATGCGATTGCCGCTGTAACTCAATGGGCGGGTACTGCGCACCGTTCCTTCTACCTTTTCCCTGTGGGGTAGCGTGAAGAGTTCCTCGGTGGGCATGTTGGGGATAAATTGGACTCCGCTCTTGGTAATGCTTTCCACACCCATCCAAATGTGTCCTTCCGGCAGCCCGACTTTTAGGTCCGTCCCAGGCCCGGAGTAGTACAGCGTGTCGAAACGCGTTTGGTTGAGAAACTCCTTGCGCGCCCCCGAGGCTTTCACGTGCTCTTTCCAGGCTTGAACGGGGTCGGGTGTATCCATACGCACAGCCTGCAAGATGGCATCCCCCAGCAATTCCATGGCCTTGGCAGGATTCTGGTCGGGGAAAACCTTTCGTGCCCATTTCTCTTGGGGGTATGCAGCAAGGGCCCACTGGTTTTCGTTCTTCTCCATCCAATCAAAGATTGCCTTGTTCGTCTGCATTTTGTGCCGGTTTCGCTTGGAAATCTTGCTGGGGTCGATTCCCGCCAGTAGGTCGGGATCATCCCCTACAATGAACAGTGAAGCGCCTCCCGACTCGAAGATCCCCATGTGCTGGGCAATGGTCCAGGGAGGGAAGTGGGCATACGAACGTTCCCCACCGAGTTCGAGGGCACTCCGATCGAGCTCCCCATCCAGGAACACCGTGGCAACGAGTCCAGCCCCCATTTCGTAGGCCTGCTTGACGATGGTGCGTGCCAGGGGAAGGGCATGTACCGGCGCTTCCAACAGCAAATCTTGTCCTGGTTGCAAGTTGATGGCTACTTCCAACAGCAAACGGGCCATGGGTTGCAGGTTCGCATCAAACGACATCAACAAAAATCACTCCTCTTCGTGAATTCGACCGGGAAACCGGAAGGAAAAAAGCGATCCCTTCCCTGGAGCGGAGAAAAGGGACAGTTCCCCCCCGAGTAAACGCACGTATTCCTTCGTGATCGAAAGGCCGATTCCTGCTCCTTCACAGGGTTTGAGTGGTGAATCCTCTCCCTGCACGAAACGCTCGAAGATCACGCTTTGCTGGTTTTCCGGGATCCCGATCCCTGTATCCTTGACGAAAAAACGCCAACTTCCCTCTGTATGCTCGTACCCGAATTCCACGGAACCGTGCGGGGTAAACTTGAAAGCATTCTTCAGCAAGTGCCGAAAAACGGCTTGCAGCTTTTTTCCATCTGTTCGCATGCGATCGTGTCCATTTTTCCCCATCGAAAGAATTAGGGCTACCCCTTTCTTTTCTGCTTCGGGCAAAAAGAAGTTGTACATCTCTTCCAGTAAGGGTTTGAGGGAAACCATGGAAAGCGAAAGCTGGGATTGACCGGTTTCCAACTCCGAGAGTTCCACCAAGTCGTTCATGGTGTTGAGTAACCGCCTGCCGCTTTGCTGTAGCGATTGGAAGTACTCGTCCCTCTTTTCTCCGGGCAACTCCGGGTCTTGCAGCAACCGCGAAAAACCAAGTATTCCGTTCATGGGGGTTCGGATCTCGTGGCTGATATTGGCAAGGAAATACGATTTGAGCCGGCTGCTTTCCTCTGCCTTCTCCTTTGCTTGGATGAGTTCCCTTTCCGCTTTCTTCCGCCCGGAAATATCCCGTGTGCTCCCCTGGAGTTTCACCACGTTACCTTGTGCGTCGCGAATGGCGTTGGCTCGCACCTCTACCCAAACGGCGGAGCCATCTTTTTTTAGTAGTTCCAGCTCCATGGATCGCTGGTTCCATTGTTTTGACATGGGCTTCGCGGCCTCTTGTTGGAAAACCTGCTGGATTCGTTTTTGGGAGGAAGGCGAGAAACTTTTTTCCATGGGGATGGCATTGGCCTCCTCGGGAGAAAAACCTCGAAGCAAGAACACCGCGGGGCTATGGTACTCGAACTTGCCCTCCATTGTCATCAACCAGATGGTATCCACGGAATTGTCCGCCAGCAACCGGTACATTTGTTCGTTCTGCCGAAGCTGGTTCTGGGTCCATTGGAGCTCGCGCTCGTTTTCCACTTCCCGGATCACCCGTAGCACCACCTCCGGGAAACGTTGCAGGAACCGACTGTCTTTCACCAGGTAATCCCGGGCTCCCAGCTTCATCATTTCCACCGCGACCTGCTCGTCTCCTTGGCCGGTGGAAACGATGAAAGGGGGAACCGGGGAGCGCATCTTTCCAAGCTCGTGGATAAAGCTCCTTCCATCCATGTCCGGAAGAGCGAAATCCAGGATCACCAGGGGAGAGACGTTTCCCTCCAAGAGTTCCAGCGCTTCCTTTCCGGAGGAAACCTGTTGCAAGGGAAGCCCCATTTCTTCCAAGCTTTCCTGGAGAAGCTCGCGGATCCCCGGGTCGTCTTCCACGAGAAGAACGTGCATTGTCCCCATGATGCATCCACGCTTCCTTTACACTTTTACGACTTGCAAGAACAAGCCCAACCGTTTCAGTGTTTCCGCGAAGACCGAAAAGTCCACCGGCTTGGTGATGTACACGCTGCAGCCCAGCCGGTAACATTGCTCGACCTCACGCGGATCATCGGTGGTGGTAAGCATCATGACGGGAATCTCCCTCAACTCCGTCTTCTCCTTCATTCTCCGCAGGACTTCGACACCGTCCATTCGAGGCATGTTGATATCCAGCAACAGAAGGTACGCTTTTTGCGGGTCACGGCCTCCGTCGGCCGGATCGCCCGACAAGAAATCCCAGGTTTCTTGTCCATCCGAGAAGCGCAGAAACGGGTTACACAACCCGGACTCGCGCAACCCTTCCTCGATCAAATCCGCGTGCCCATCATCGTCTTCCGCGATCAAAATGGTCATCTGTCGATATCCCTCCATCTTTCTTTCCCCTTTCCACTCATTCTTCGAACGGAACCGCTGGCAATTCGATCGAAAAAGTTGTCCCCAATCCTTCCTGGGAACGCACGGATATTCTACCCTTGTGCTTGGAAACGATCCGATTCACGATGCTCAAGCCGATCCCCTCACCTGCTTGGGGCGAATGGGCATCCACCCGGAAAAAAACGTCCCAGATCTTCTCCAGGTGACGGGGGTTGATCCCTATACCGTTGTCCTGAACCCGGTAAATCACCTTATTATATATCTTTTCCCCGTATACCCAAAGCTCCAACCTTCTTGGCGGATCCCGGTACTTGATGGCGTTGGAAACAAGGTTGGAAAACAACTGGTTTAGTAAGGCCTGGTCCCCGTAACAGGGAGGAAGTGGTTGCACCTCCACCTTCGCTTCCAGCTGCTCCAACTCAAAGGAAAAGGATTGCAAAACCCTTCCAAGGAGCTCGTCCATGTCCACCTTGCAAATCGCCATCTTCCCACGACCGGTGCGGGAAATTTGCAGCAGCCCCTTGATGAGCGCATCCATCTTGGAAACGTTGGTAAAGATGAAATCCAGCGTGCGCGGGATTTGTTTCTCCAGGACGTCGCTGATTTTCTGACGGGTCTCGGGGGGCAACTCGCACTCTTCCATCTCTTCGGAGATAGACGAGGTTTGCTTCTGCAACCTCTGGCTGAACCCCTGGATGTTCACCAGTGGGGAACGCAGGTCATGGGAAGCCACGTACAGGTAGTTTTCCAGCTCCTTGTTCTTTTCCTGCAACATCTGCTGGAACTGGTGCAACGGCGAAATGTCGCTGGTGATGGTGGCAAATTGGTTTTTTCGGGGAGAAACAACGGAAATCATGAAGTGCTTGTCGAGGGGTTCAAAGTATTCCGTCAACTCGAGGGGTTCACCGGAGGAAGCCACTTGCACGTACTGGTCAAAGTAGGGTGGGGGAGAAAGCTGGTACACCTCGGAAGCCAGTTTCCCGATCGACTCTTCCCGAAGAATCCCCGTGATTCCCGTGAAAGCCGGATTGGCATCTACTATGCGATAATCCACTGGATTTCCGCCATCGTCGAACACCAGCTCGTGGAGTACCACCATTTCCATCATGGCATCAAAAAGGGTGTGAAACTTCTTCTCACTTTGCTGCAATTCCCTTTCGACACGCTTCCTCTGGCTGATATCCAGGAAAGCCCCCACCAATCCATCCACGTTTCCCTTGGCATCACGGAATACATCCTTGGCAAAAATCACCTCCCTGGATTGCCCATCCTTGTCGCGCACCACGAACTCGTATTCCTGGTGCACCTCGCTGGCCAAAAGCTCCAGGTTTTCCTGGTCGTACACGTCCGCTATCTCTCCGGGCCAGAGTTGGTGTGCGGTTTTTCCTTCCAACTCCGCGGAAGACACCCCCATGATCTCGGTGAACGCGCGGTTGCACCCCATGTACCGTCCCTGTTTATCCTTGAAAAAAATGGGAATCGGGGTGGCTTCCAATAGCGAAGTGATGAACGAGTTCTTCGCCATTAAGTCTTCCCTGGCGTTCACCCGCTCGGAGGTATCCGTACCAATGCTCAGCAACGCTGGTTTGCCTTCCCACGTAGCCTGTTTCACGAAAAGTTGCAAAGGGAAGCGCGTACCATCCTTGCGGAAGTGCAAGACCTCGAAGGAAGCTTCGCCCTCCCGCCGAATGGTATCCATGCGTTGCGCAATCTTTTCCTCGCTTTCCGGCACGTCCAGCTGGTGCAGGTTGAGCACCATGAATTCTTCCCGGGAGTAGCCGTGCATGTCAAAGGTTTTCTGGTTTGCATACAGCATCTGGCCGGATGCATCATGCACGATGATGGAGTTGGGAGCGATGTCTACCATTTGCGAAAGCATCTGTGCCCGTTCGAGAAGATTCTTCCTCTTCTCCGATTCCAGCGAAAGCGTTCGGAATGCCTTGTGCAGGGTTTGCTGGGAAAAGAAAGCCACCGAGGAAACCACCACGAGCATGGCAGAAAGCATCGCCCATTGCAGCACCCCCACCTGAAGATCCGGTTGCTGGAGCAAACCACTTGTTTCCATCCAGGCGACAGAGAGCAGCGCGCACGAGCTTATCATAACGGTGGTCACCACTCCCCGGAAACGAAACAGCAATCCACCAAACAGAACCACGAGGAAAAACAGGGATGTGCTGGGGGATCGTATACTCCCCAGCGCGGCTACCGTTGCGGTGAAAAGCAAAAGGCTCACGGCGATCAGGAACACGCTGGCCGAGGTAGTTTCCCCGCGATACAGCAGGTACCGGATCCCCAGTCCGAGGATGCAAAAAAGCACGTCTACTATAAAAAAGATTCCCCGGCTATCCCCGGTGAAAAACAACACGGGAAAAGCAACCACGGAAAACGTGAGCACGGCAAGGGAAATGACGTGCAACAAACCGGCACGGTAAGCCTTTTCTCCGTCGGTTGCAACATTTGGCGCCTGGAAAAATCCTTTGAAAAACATCCGCACGTGTTTTCCTCCCTTCCCGTAACGGGCACCCCTTTCGTGAAATCCCCAAGCCCAAACCCATTCCCCGGCAACAAAGCACGTCGGCACGGTACCACACCTGGGTATGGAAAGGGTGGTCCTTTCCGTGTTCTTTCCCTTGGTCCGCATTGCATTGGAACATCGGCTTCCCAAAAGGCTGTAAACAAGTATACCGCAAAGCATTGCGGGAAGCAACGAGTAAAGGTAATGGAATGAAAAAAAACAAGTAAAAAAGCTGCGGGAAAAGAAAGCATAAAAAGAAGAACATTAAATCATTTAGGAATAGAAAACTCAAGGGGAATGATGAAAGAAAATCGTGACCCCTTAGCCTCGCGGGATTCCACCTGCATCACTCCCCCGAGCATCTCCACGTACGCCTTGGAGATGGCAAGTCCCAAACCTGCACCCTCGCACGGGGTGAAAGGAGAAAGCTCCACCTTCACGAAACGCTCGAACACCGCTTTCAACTGGCCAGCGGGAATTCCCTTGCCCGTGTCGCTCACGAAAACTTCCAGTTGTTCTTCCCGTACGCCGTACCCGAAGTGGATGGAACCCGATTCGGTGTACTTCAAAGCGTTTTTCACGAGGTTCACCAGCACGGCATACACCTTTTCACCATCGGTATCCACGAGTAAGGGCGCACCACCCAAATCGTTCTCACAGGAGAACTGCAAACCTTTTTGCCGCGCTTCCGGTTGGAAAAAGCGGAGCACCTTGGAGCACATTTCCTTGACATCGGTGGGGGAAATGGTGACTTCCATCTGGCCCGATTCGATCTTGGAGATATCGATCAAGTCGTTGATCAGGTTCAACATTCTCTTTCCACTTTGCTGGATCAACTCGATGAACTCTACCCTTTGCTCCCCCGAAAGATCGGGTTGTTGCAAAAGCCTTGAGAACCCCAAGATACCGTTCATGGGGGTTCGGATTTCGTGGCTCATGTTGGCAAGGAACGCAGATTTGAGGCGATTCCCTTCCTCCGCCTTTTCCTTGGCCTTGATCAATTCGTCTTGGACTTGGTGGATGGGGGTCAGGTCCACGTCGAAGCAGAACCATTCCTTCTCGGTCGGCGTTTCATACAGAACCCGTGAAGCAAAAACGAACACGGGGCTTTTGTCCTTCTTTTGCATCACCGTTTCGCCCGCGGGGATCATCTTTCCCCGTTCTTTCCACTCGCGGTGCAGGGCTTCCAGTTTGCCGCCCGCGGATTCCGGGAAAATCAGGTTGGAAAGACACTTCCCCTGTACCTCCGAGAAGGAAAATCCGTAGAGCTTTTCTGCGGCCCTGTTCCAGAAGAAAACACGCATCTCCTGGTCGTAACCGTAGATGGAAATTCCTTCCACGCTTTCGATCAGCGAGCGGAACCGGCGCTCGCTGCTGCGCAGCGACTCTTCTGCAAGAACCAACGGGGTGATATCGTAGTTCACCCCCAGCATTTTCGTTGGGCGGTCCTGGGCATCGCGCAAAACCTTTCCAAAAGCACGCAGGTGGCGGATCGAACCATCCGGATGCACCACCCGGAACTGCGTGTTGAATTTCCTTTTCCCTTCCACGGCTTGCTGGACTTCTCTTTCGGCCCTTTCCAAGTCTTGGGGATGCACCCCTTTTCTCCAATCCTCGAACTGGCCTCCGAAATCCTTGGGTTCTATCCCGTAGAGCGAATACATGTCGAAATCCCAGGAAAGGTGGTTATCGGAAAAATCCAGCTCCCAGACACCAATCCCCGCGGATTCCACCGCAAGCGACAACCTCTGTGACAACAAGGCCATTCTCTTTTCCGATTCTTTCCTCGCGGAAATATCGGCAAGGGTTACGATTGCCTTTTGGCTGGGCAAAAAGCTTCCACGGAACTCAATGTCTTTTTGTTGGCCATCCTTGCAGTGGATACGGAATTCCCGCACGCTTTTTCCCTGACCCTGGGCCACTTCCCAGTCCGCCATCACTTTTCCCCGGTACTCTGGGTCGGGGTAGGCTTTTGCAAACCACGAATCCAAATCTGGCACATCCTCCAGGTTGTACCCCGTGAGCGCGGTGAAACCCGCATTTACCTGGGACAAGGCCCCATCCTTATCCCAAACGGTTACTCCAAGGAAAAGGTTATCCAACAAACCCTGCAGCAAGTCCCTTTCGTTTTGGAGGTCTTGCTGCCCTCGTACCCTTTCGGAAACGTCATCGTACACCGCCACCACTTCACCGGAAGGCAAGCGTAGCACGAAGTTCTCTTTCCATCCCTGCACACGCTCATCTTTGTAGAAGCCGAGGGGAAAATGCTCCGGCTCCCCCGTTTTCCAAACCCGCAGCAAGATATCAAATAACCCGAACTCTTTTACCCCGGGAAAAACTTGCAGTAATCGTTTTCCAACAACCTGGTGGCGGGGAAGGTTTTCGTTCTTTTCCGCGGCTGGATTGAAGTCCACGATTTCGAAATCCTTTCCACCATCCACCGCCCGGTAAATCGCAACGCAACTGCTGATGGATTCGAAAAGCCCCCGGTACTTTGCCTCGCTTTCCAACAGGTTCTCTTGGGCAAGGTAATCCTCGGTCACATCACGGAAAACGACCACCACACCGCTGAGGTTGCCATCTGCGTCCTTCAAAGGCGAGGCGGAATCTGCTACGTGGAAACTCCTGCCCTCCCTTGATTGGAGAATCGTGTGGTTGGCAAACCCCACAACCTGTCCCGATTCTATCACCTTGGCAACCACGCTTCCTGGTACCTTGCCGGTTTTGGAATCGAAAATGTGGAAAACCTGCTGCAATTCCTTTCCCCTTGCTTCCAGCATCGTCCATCCGGTCATCTGCTCGGCCACTCGGTTCATCCGGATCACGAAACCCTGGGTATCGGTTACGATCACCCCGTCGCTGATGGAATCCAGGGTAATCTTGAGGTTTTCCCAGCTTCCATAGATTTCCTGGCCTCTTTTCCGTTCTTCTTCCAAGGACTTGAGAAGCCGATGGCCCACGAAGAAAAAGCTTGTTCCGGAAGCTACGCAGAGAAGGGAAAACAAGCCCATGGCGGACACCCAGGAAGTCCATTGCCCCGAGTTTGACAGAACATTTGGGGGAACCACCCAAACACCGGAAGCCATTAAACCACCAGCGAGTGCCAAGAGCCCCAAGGAGAAAAGGGAAGACAACACCCCGGGCCATTCCCCCCAAAAAACGAAGGAAAAGAAGACGAAACCAAAAAGGAAAGCCTGCCCTCCCCCGTTTAAACCCTGGGAAAAGAGAGCAGCAACCCCAGCAAGCAAGAAAATGCCGGAAAACAGCAGGGCGCGAAACCGAAAGGAAAGATGTCTCCGATAGAACCAGGAAACGATGAAACATGCGTAGAGAACCGCGTAGCCCATGGGAAGCCACGAAAACCCCTGGGAAAAACTCCGCAGGATTTCGGGAAAAAGGAACACTCCGAAAAAGAGCATCACCGGAATGGAAACGACATCAAGTAGCTTGGAACGTAGCTCCTGGAGTAAAAACGCCGGCTTCTCTTCCACAAATTTCCCCCTTCCACACCCAGAAAAAATGGCAAACCTGGGATTTCCCTTGACAATTATACCTGAAATTTGCTTAAATGAACAAGTTCCAGCACGAATCCCACGAACATTTGCCCCCTTCGTTTCGCGCGCAAACGAGTGGAAGGAGCAGTAAAATGGCCAAAACCCCGGATACTTCCAACATATGGAAAAAGGTCCCCTGCGCAGTTGCATTGCATCGCATTCTGCTTGATGCAAGCGGGGAACCAGAGGATTTCGAGTACCTGGATGTGAACCCGGCCTTCGCAGAAATGCTGGGAAAACCCCCGGAGCAAATCGTGGGAACGAGGTTTTCCCAACTGGTCCCGCACCCCCATCCAAGGGAGAAGGAATGGATCACACTCTTTGGAAAAGTCGCTCGGAATGGGGGTGAAGAGGCAAGCGAGGCCTTTTCCCCCAGGCTGCAGAAGTGGTTTTCCACAAGGGTCATCTCCAGCGGGGATGGCTTTTTCACCACGGTGTACCAGGACATCACCGCCCAAAAGCTGTCTCCTTGGCTCACGAATCCCGAACGGCAAAAATCTTGGATGGAATTCTCCAAGATCCAGCAACTTGCCCACCTGGGGACCTGGGATGCCGACTTGCAGACACGGCAAGTTTCTTGGTCGGAAGAGTTGTTCCGGATCTGTGGTCTTCCCGTGACAGGCGATTCGGTCGCTTACGGTTTTTTCCGAACCTTAGTCCACCCGCAAGATCGGGATCGCTGGGATCATCTCGTAGCATCCCTACACTGTGACTCCCTCGAGAAAGAAGTCACGCTCCGCATCATCCGGCCCAACAAGCAAGTGCGTCACGTGTTGATCAAGGCGATCGTGGAACGGGATCTTTCCGGCACCCCCCTTCACATCAGGGGTTACGTTCTAGACAGGACGGAATCGCTGTCTGCGCTGGAAGAAGCACAGGACACGCAAAAGAAACTACATTTCTACCTGGAAAAGGCCCCTTTCGGCATCGCCGTCACGAACGAAGAAGGAACGGTTCTCGACATCAACCCAGCTGGTTGTTTCCTCACTGGATACACGCAGGAAGAGGTATTGCAGCGAAACTTCCTGGAACTCGTGGGCCCAGAATCGCTCTCCACGATGCGCGACTTGATGATGGAGTACGCCGAAAAGGGCAATTGCAGGGGAGAGGTCTCGTTTTCCAGCAAGGATGGCCAAACCAAGCTGTTCGATTTCGAAAGTGTTCGTCTTTCTCCAGAGGTAAGCGTGAACTTCTTCCGTGATGTCAGCAAGGCAAGGAAAATGGAAAGGGAACTGAAAGAAGCCCTGGAAGAAGCCGAGTCTGCGAGCCGAGCCAAAACAGCTTTCCTGGCAAACATGTCCCACGAGCTTCGCACGCCCATGAACGGTGTTTTCGGCTACTTGAGCCTGTTGGAGAGCACCCCCGTGACTCCGGAACAGAAGGAATTCCTGTCGTCGATCCGCTTTTCCGCCCGGACGCTGCTGGAATTAATCGATCGTTTGTTGGATATCTCTCGGATCGAGGCGGGCAAAATGGAACTGGAAAACCTCCCCTTTCATCCCTTGGAGTTGGGGCGCCAGTGTTTGAATTCCTTTCAACAGCAGGCGCAGAGCAAAAAACTCCAGCTGCACATGCAGATGGAAGAGTGGATTCCCCCCGCCTTACTGGGGGACCCCTCCAAGATCCAACAGGTTCTGGGAAACCTGCTTTCCAACGCCCTGAAGTTTTCCCCATCTGGAACGGTGGTTCTTGGTGTTCAACCATTGGGAACCCCCAGCCTTTTGGATCCACCTTCACGGAAACAATGGCTTCGTTTCGAGGTATCGGACACTGGAATCGGAATTCCAAGTGAAATGCAAGAGGCCATTTTCCAGCCCTTCGTTCAGGTTGACGACAACCTGACGCGAAAATACGGGGGATCGGGACTGGGTTTGGCCATCGCGGAGAAATTGGTCCGGTTGATGGGGGGAAAACTTCACGTAGAAAGCGAGGAGGGCAAGGGAAGCCGCTTTTTCTTTGACCTTCCTTTTTCCGTGTGGGATGAAGAAAACCCGCAACAACGAAACCTTGCTTCTTTCGAAGCCGGGTTTCGGTTTGCACGCATTCCAGGTGAACCGGGAGTTATCCGGGGACTCATCGTGGAGGACGATGTAGTGAGTGCCCGCTTCCTTCAAACGCTCCTCCAAACGCGTGGGTTCGAGTGCTTCATCGCCGAAAACGGGAAAGAAGCCCTGGAGATCTTGCAGCAAAAAAACGTGGACGTGGTTTTCATGGATTGCCAAATGCCACGCATGGATGGCTTCCAGGCCGCAGAAAAGATCCGAGAACGCGAAAAAGCTACGGGAAGCAAAACACACCTTCCCATCATCGCGGTGACGGCTTACGCCCTTAGGAGTGACAGGGAGCGCGCGCTAAGCGCAGGAATGGACGCGTACATCGCCAAGCCGGTGGAGCCTTTGGAGTTGTTCGAAATCCTGGAAAGCCTCTTCCCCGTATCCCCTTTCCCCCCCCGAGAGCAACCGCGGGGAAAAGAATAGCTCCGGGTCATTTCCCCCTGGGTTCACTCGAAGGGGGAGAAGCCTGTGGAAAGGGGTGTGTTCTCCTCCTTTGGAAGGAAACGGAAATGCTTGGAACTGTTGGCTTCACTCGCCATTTGTAGGAATTTCCCTCGCATCTTTTCCAAAGGAACCAGGAACACCCCTGGGACCCTGTAATTGATCATTTTTTGCAAGAATTCCCCCGCGATTCCTGTTTTCAGGTCGAAGAAACCACTATCCAGGTTTTCCGGGTGAAACACCAGGAAATCCAGGTTTCGATCTCCGTGCAAAACCATGAGGTCCAACAGTTCCTCGATCCCCACCTGCCATCCGGAAGTAGGGTCCGTTTCCAAGAACTTGCTTTTGGAATCCTCTCGAATGAAGAAGTGCAATGAAAAAACCTCCTTTGGGATTTACCGGTAAAAAAATTTTTCCTCAAGAAATAGAAAAGAAACCTGGCGAAACTGGAAATCCGCCAAGAAATTTGTTAAAGTGAAGTATCCCAAACCAGAAACGGGGGAATACATGGTGAAAATCACCACGAAGGTATTTTCCGGGTTTGTCTTGATCTTCCTGTTCCTTGCGGTCGTGTTTTTCCTTGCCAACTCTTCCTTTTCCCAGTTGGAATCGTTCGGCGGCCAAATCCGTTCCAACCTGGGTGTTTCCGCCACAAGCTTCGACGGGTACCAGCACGTGAGTGCGTTCAAGAACCACCTTTCGGAAATGCTCCAGGACGTTCTACTACTGGGATACGTAGGAACCTCCTCCGAGATGGAGACCACGCGGAAAAACTTCCAAACTCTTTTCCAGCAAGCGAAAACGCAAGTTCCCGAACTGGCGCAGAAAGAAGCGTTGGACAGTCAACTGGCATCCTTGGAAAAAACGGTGAACCAGGTGTTTGATCTGAAAGCCAATGAATTGTACCACGACCAGATGGTTTCCGACTACCGGGAGAACATCGTGGACCAAAAAAACCAGGAAATCCAGCAGCTTCGAGACAACCTTCTCTCCTTCCAAGATATGGATGAATCCCGAGTCCAACAGAAGCTTTCCGCCTTCATACAGGGAGAGGCGATCGAGAACCTTTCCATCGGCGAGCTCTCTCTTTATGAGCTGGAGCGGCTATGGGACCAGGAGATCTTTCCCGCCATTGCATCCAACCCTTCCTTCCTGCAACTCCAGTTCCTTTCCCGGTCGTTGCTCGCGAACCCCGAATTGGGACTCAGCGTGAAAAGGCAGGTTCGGACCATTGCCAGGGCATTGATCAAGCAAATCCAATCGGATGCGGCTTTTTCCGAAAACGAAGTGGCACTGCTTTCGGAAAGCCTCAGCGTGTACCAATCCCACGTTTCCCAGATGCTGCTCGCCATGATGGACATCGAGAGCCGCAACCTTGACGTTGTCACTGCCAACGAAACGATCGATGACTACATTGCCAAAAGGGAAGAACTTCGCCAGCAGGCCTTCCATCTGATCAACCAGGACATCAAGAACACGGTTTCCAGCCTGTACGGAATCCTTGACCCCGCATTGTCTTCCGCGGAAAGAGATTTCCGAGAAGTTTTCGACCGATCCGTGTCCAAGTCCAGCGAAATCACTTCCCGGTTGGGAAGCTCCCGTTGGCAAATCTCGCTTTTCCTGTTGATGACGTTGTTGGGAAGCCTCGGGGTTTGGATCATCGTCCGTACTTCGATTCGTCGCCCCCTGCTACGCCTGATCGATAACTCCCGGAAACTCGGAAACTTGGACCTTGGTGTTCAGTTTCGCCGAAAAAAGGGAAGGGGAGATGAAATCTCCCGGGTGGAAAGCATACTGGACCAAGTGTTAGCGAAAATTCGAAACACCCTGCAAAACACGAACCAGGCAGCCTCCGTCATGAACGTCGAATCGAGCGAGATCCGGAAATCCATCGATTTTACGGGGAAAAGTTCCCAAACCGTTTCCCGGGAAATGGGGGGCATCCAGCAACAGCTTTCCCAGGCTGCTGAGGGATTGCAACAAACGCACGACCAGTTGGCGAACCTCGCGAATCACAACGCGCAAGTGGCATCCCAGGTACTTGACTCGGTTTCGGAATCGGAGAAAACCCTTTTGTTAGTGGAGGGCGAAGGGGAAAGCATCCGGGAAACTACCCAGAAACTGGCCAAAATCGGGAAAATGGTGGGGCAAAGCATCCAAAGGGTAGAGAGCTTCACCCGCTTTACCGAGGAAACCAACGCCTTCATCCAACAGATCCAGTCCATAGCAGAACAAACCAACCTATTAGCGCTTAATGCAGCTATTGAAGCCGCTCGCGCTGGCCAGGCAGGGAAGGGGTTCGCGGTGGTAAGCGATGAAATCCGGAAGTTAGCCGACGAATCCGCCAGGACGGCACATGAGGCGTTCCAAAACCTGGGGGTGGTATCGGGTCTCGTGGAAGAGGTGTTGCAAGATTCGGGGATGAGCCTGGGCAAGCTGAACCAAGTGGTGGAACAGATCGACAAGATCCCCGGAACCATGCAGAAGATCAGTCTTTCGTTTGAACAGGTAAACCAATCCGTGAAAGAAGTGCTGGAAGATTTCCAGGAGCAATCACGGTTAGTGGAAACGCTATCGGGAAACTCCGATCGCATGGGCTCCCAGTTCCATTCCCTGCAGGCAAAGATCGCGGAGTTATCAAGCGAGGTGGAGAACAACGCGCAAAGCGTGAAAGAACTGGATCCCACCACTCGAAAACTCTTGGAGCTCTCCCGCTTGCTCAAGGAAAACCTGGACCAGTTTCATTTTTGAATGACCCGAAAAAAGGAGGAGAAAGCGTGAAACCTGGACTATTCGTTTTGGATGTGCAAAATCGTTTTTTTGAAATGGGGGAAACCACGCGGAAATCCTTGGAAGCGGCGGTTCCCTATATCCAAGGAGCACTCCAGTTGTTTCGAAATAGGGGCCTACCGGTGTTCTGGGTGCAACACGAGATCCGCGAAAACGAATCCGAGGAAGAAACACGGGGTTTTGCATTGCCGAATTTTTTCCAAACCCTCCCCGAAGACGTTCGGATCGTCAAGAAAACCGGGAGCATGTTCCTGGAGACCCCGCTTGCCCAAATCCTTCACCAGCGAGAAGTCGACACCTTGATCATCACTGGTTTCAGCGCGGAACATTGCGTGTTGGCAAGCATCATGGCTGCCACGGACCTGGGATTCTTCCCCATCATTCTCCGGGGCGCGCTGGCCAGCGGTACTCCCGAAAACATCCCGTTCGTGGAACGCATCCAAAACACCGTTTCCTTCGATGTCTTGGCGCGTTTCCTGGAAAATTGTTGAAGGGGAAATCTCAACTCGTTTCCAAGAATCGTTGCAACTCCACGGAAAGTTCCTGGATCTCCCGTGTGATTTGCAGGAAAAAGGAATCCAATTTGCCTGGGGGTGGGAGTTCCTGCTGTTTTTCAATGTCCAACGTGATTCCCACAAGTTCTTGGAAGCACATGGCAAGACCAAGACCTTTCAAGGAGTGCACGTCTTTTCGAAATCCTTGCCAGTCCTTTTTCCCAACGGAAAGAGCCAGCTTGTTCTTGTGCTTTTCCAGGTGTTCTTGCACCTCGGTGACCAACCTTGCCAACTCTTCCTGGGAAAAACCCATGCGCGCGGCCAGTGCCACGGGATCGAAATGGCCTTTCGGATTTTCTCGGATGGATTCTTGCGAGGGATCGGATTCCGGGGAACGCACGGGGAAAAACGTTGTCAACACCTCCGCCAGCGGATGCTGCAGGAGTGGCTTGGAAAGGAAACCGTCCATCCCTGCCTCCCTGCATCGCTTTTCCTCGCCCTGGATGGCACTGGCAGTCAGGGCAATGATGGGTACATGTTTCCCACGGCCTTTTTCGCTTTGGCGTATCTCCCGGCAAACCTGGTACCCGTCTTTTACGGGAAGCTGGATATCCATGAAAACGAGGTCGGGGTTGTACTTTTGGAAATGCGAAAGCGCTACTTCCCCATCCATGGATTCCACGACTTCCACCCCGGGAAGGGTTTTTACCAGGAGCTCGCGGATCAACATCCGGTTCACCGGATGGTCCTCCACCACTTGGATAGTGCCAGAAACCTCCGCAAGAGGCTCACCGCTCGCGAGACCTGGTTGCGGTGCTTTTGTTTCACTTCCTTTGTAAACCAACCCCTGTAGAGTGCGGAGCAGGTTTTCCCGGTGCACGGGTTTCTCGAGGAAAACTGGGGAAACACCCGTATCGGGGAAAGAAACCCGCGGAATCATATCCCCAGGGTTCCCCATCAAAACAAGGACCCCGCCGCTTTCCAGGAATGGGCTTTCCCCACTCAACTTACGCAACGTTTCCCGAGCATTCTCTCCAGGCAGAGACAAGTCCAAAAATAGAACACGCACATCCGGCTCGTGCGAAAGGATCCGCAATCCCTCCGAAGCATTCGCCGCTACCACAGTTTCTATCCGCATGGCGCGGAGCAACTTTTCCATTATTCCCCGATTTTTCTGGCTATCGTCCACCACCATGGCCTTAAACAGCTCCGGGAACCGGGGGAAACTTGGCTGTTGGGAGGGGGTATCCAGTTCCAGCGAGAACGAAAAGGTGCTACCGGCTCCCTGAAGGCTCTCCAGTTGCAACGAACTTCGCATCATCTGCAACAGCTGGTTGGAAATAACCAGCCCAAGCCCCGTTCCACCGTGCGAACGGGCAATCGATGGATCACCCTGCGAGAATGCCTGGAACAACATCTTGCGCTTTTCCTCTGATATCCCAATTCCGGTATCCTGCACGAAAAAGGAAAACCTCCGCATTCCCCCTCGCCTCGGGGTGGGATCGAAGGATACGGACAACGAAATCTCCCCGGAATCGGTGAACTTCACGGCATTCCCAAGCAAGTTGGTCAGCACCTGGCGCAAACGTGTCCCATCCACCATAACCGTTTCCGGAACGTCGGGAGGAATATCCAGCAGCAATTCCAACCCCTTTTCCCTTGCTCCCAGCTTCACTACGTCCATGCAGTGCGAAAGCAATTCGTGCAAGTTCACCCGGCGGATTTCCAGTTCCAGCTTTCCCGCCTCGATCTTGGAAAAATCAAGGATATCGTTGATGAGTTCCATCAGCGCGTGAGCAGAAACCTGGATATTCTCCATGTAGCGCTTTTGCATACCATCCAGCGAGGACGACATCATCAACTCGCAAAAACCGATCACTCCGCTCAGCGGGGTTCGGATCTCGTGGGACATCGCCGCAAGGAACTCCGATTTTGCCAGGCTCGCTTTTCGAGCTGCCCTTTCTGCTTTCTTCAACGGTGTGATATCGGTGAGCAGGGTGAGGTAGCAGGGTTCGCCAACGGTGTCGATCTTTTCCCCGGAGAAAAGCCCGGTCAGCACCTCACCTTCCTTCGTGCGCACTTGCAACTCGGTTCCGTTGAGCTTCCCGAAACGCAGCAAATGGTTTTCTGCCAAGCTGACTGCTTCCGGGTCCACCAGTATCCCAAGTTGGTGGGGGGTCATCCCAATAACCTCTTCCCTGGAAAAACCCAGCTTGTCTAAGAAAGCCCGGTTCACGTCCTGGAAAACGCCGAAAGGCAAATCGGAGAGCGCCAGAAGGGCGGGGTTCGCATCGAACAAGTGCCGAAACTTGCTCTCGCTTTCGAACTGCGCCATTTCTGCCAACCGGCGGGAAAGCAACAGTCCCACCTGGCGAGCAAAGATCTCCACCATCTCGGGGTTTTCCAGCGGTTTGCCTCCAGCCATGATGGCGGTAAAATCTCCCAGGATTTCTCCATCACGTTCAATACGAATCACCGCTGTTTGCCCCACGCTGAAAACCATTTCCATCATTTTTACCAGCGTAGGTGAGAGCGTTTGGCCCGAAAGTTCGTGCAAACGAGGAAAGAGGGTGATGATTCTTCCCGCGGTTTTTTCCTCTCGAACCTGGTCAGGGTCCCAACGTTTCCCACGTAACTCGAAACCAAGGAAAGAAGCCGCTTTTTCGATGTGCTCTGGGAGTCCCGCCAGCCCCAGGGTACGAAAATGTTTGGCATCGGGTTCAAAAAGGTTGAAGGCAACGTACTTGGCACCACAAATCTGCTTGAGTTCCTCGCAGAGAAAATCAAAGTCCAGCGTTCGTTGTTCCTCATCCAAGAAGCGCTGGAAAAAAAGGGCGTTGTTCCTCAGGGCGTTCCTCTCTTCGACCATCGTCGTGATATCCACCCACAAGGAAAGAGCCGTACCTTCCTCCACGGAAAAGGCGTACACCTTGAACCAGCGGGATAGCTTGGGAAGGAATTGTTCCCACTCCATCTTCTTCCCGTGGAAAAAGGCCTGTGAACTTTTTTTTAGCCACACCTCGGGGTTTTCCAGCTGCGAGAAGAGCGATTCCCGGGAAGAGCGATTCGCAAGCTCCCCCGGTTCCCTGCCAAAAAGGGAAGAAAAGGTCGCATTCGCCTGCAAGATCTGAAGGTCCATGACTTTTCCTTCTGGGCCCATGACAACCTGGTAGCGAAGGTACCCGTACGGCGCCTGAAAGAGTTCATTGCATGGTTCTACCACGAAACCTCCCCGTGAAGGGAAAAAGGAATCTGTTACAAGAAAAGACGTCGAAGTGTATTTTACCAGAAATCAGTCGGAAATGCAAGAAGAATCGAATACCAGCCAAATGCTTGCCCCTTGCCGCTGTTCCACGCGGAATTCCGCGCCAATTTGGCGGGCGAGCACCTCGACGAGCATCAGTCCCAAACCCTTGCTTTCCACCGAAGGCGCGGGGAGCGGAGGGGAAGAGGGGAAACCCACGCCATCGTCGCAAACCCCCAACTGGGCTCGACCCGCGCGAGGCGCAAGAACAACACGCACCGTACCTGAACGCCCGGAGGGAAATGCGTATTTCATCGCGTTCGTGAGGAGCTCGTGGAGGATCAATCCAATGGGGACTGCTTTGCTTGCATCAATGCAGACCGGTTCCACGTCCAACGCAAGCATCACGTTTCGCCTTTCTGCGCCAAGAGAGGAAAAAAGGGACCGGGAAAGGGTTTGGACATATTCATCCAGGGCGACTCGGTTGATGTTGCCCGTCCTGAGGAGGCTGTCGTACAGCGAGGACATGCTTTTTATCCGGTGCCGGGTTTTTCGAAAGATTTCTTGCGAAAGCGGATCGGGCAACCGCGGAATCTCCAACTCGAGCAAGCTGGAAATGGCGTTCAAGTTGTTCTTCACCCGGTGGTTCAGCTCGCGCAACAGGGTTTCTTTGATTTCCACCAGCCCTGTCAACTCCCGTTCCGTAGCAACTTGCTGGCTGACATCGTGTATCACTCCCAGCACTTTTTGGGGCATAGCGTGTTCGTTTCGAAGGACTTCTGCATTGGAATGGAGAAAACGTTTCTCCGAACCATCCGCGGGTTGTATCTCGTAGGTGATATCGTACGGGATTTGTTTCTCGAGTAAATCCAGGAGAGCTTGGTGCACCCTTTCCCTTTCCGGGATGCAGCGTTCGATGGCTTCCAGGGAAAAAGAATCCTCGTCCAACGGGAAACCAAACAACCGCTTGGCCCCATCGGAACCCCAGATTTTTCCGGAGCCCAGGTCCAATTCCCAGTTCCCTATCTGACCGATTTGCTGTGCCTTGCGATACCGCTCTTCGTTTTGCTGCAAGGAACGTTCCATCGTCTTGCGAAGAGTGATATCCACCACGGTGCCCAGGAAATAGGAAGGTTTTCCCGTTTCCGTCCGAACCAGGTTGGCATCCAGGATCCCGTGCACTGTATCCCTGTTCTTCCGAAGGAATGTTTTCTCCAGCCGGAAATGGTCGATCTCCCCTCTTCCCAGCTGCTCTTGCAGCTGGAGGTTTTTTTCCAGCACCTCGGGTGCGGTGATTTCTTCCAAGTGTTTCCCAACAAGTTCTTTTTCGGAGTACCCCAACAAACGGCAGTAGGCGGGGTTTGCCGCAAGTATGCGGAAAGAAAGGGAAACCTGCGCCACTCCCAGTGCCATGTTTTCATACACCGCACGGAACCGGCGTTCACTTTCCCGGAGTTCTTGGTTTGCCTTTTCCAGGGCGAGGGTTTTCTGTTCTACCTCTTGGTTTGCCTGGTGCAGTTGGAGAGCAACTTGAATGGAAGCATCCAAAACCTCTGGACCGGAAGCCTTGACCACGTACCCGAAGTGGGGAATCCCCCTGGTTTTTCGCACCACCTCCTTTTCCACGTGCGACGAAAAGAAAAGGATGGGGATCTCCTCTTTCTCCAAGATCTCGCGAGAAGCCTGGGTTCCATCAATTCCTTCTCCCAGATCGATATCCATTAGCAAGAGGTCAACCACGTGGGGATGGTGCTCCACGAAGCCAACGGCGTCCTCTCCGGAGGAGACGTGTTGTACCTCGTAACCCCTTTCCAGCAAGTGCTTCTTCTGAATCTTCCCCACTACCGGTTCGTCTTCCACGAGAAGAATTAGCTTCTTACCTTGTTCCATTTGGTGTCCTCCCAAAAACCTTACCCGCCCATTTCGGGAATCAAGAACTGGACTTCCTCCTCCAGCTGGGAAAGCAAAACCCTGACCTGGGCCAGGTCGGGGAAATCCATCTTTTCCAGCTGCCTTGCAACCTTGGCAAGCCGGGGGAAACTCAAATTGAGTGCAAGTCCCTTGAGTGAATGGGCAAGGCGGTTTGCCTCAAGGATCCTCCCATCCTCGTACGCATTTCCCAGCTCCCCAAGGATCTGTGGAATGCGCGAATGGGCGTATTCCAAGAGTTGCTGGACGCTTTCGGGATCGTTTCCAAGTCGGGCGAGCAACTCCTCGCGATCGAAATGTAAAACGGGTTTCTCCCGGGTTTCCTTCAAGTAGAACTGGAGAACGCGTCGAAGCTCCCCGGAATGGATCGGCTTTGTCAGGTAGTCATCCAGTCCGTTTTCCAGGCATTTTTCCCGCTCTCCTTTCACGGCACGGGCCGTCAGCGCCACGATGGGAACGTGTGTACCGGCGTCTCCCTCGATTCGGCGGATCTCCCGGGTGGCTTGGTACCCATCCGTTTTTGGCATCTGGATATCCATGAAAACCAAGTCCGGGTTGTTTTCTCGGAAGCATTCGACCGCTTCCACCCCGTCGGCCGCTTCCTGGATTTCCACTCCTGGAAGGATTTGCCCGATCATTGCCTTGATCAACATCATGTTGACATCGTTGTCCTCCGCAACAAGGATCCGCAAATTCTCCACGTCCAGGATTTCCAAGCCTTGATCGACACCCGGGGAAACCAATTGCTCTTGGGGGGTTCCCTCGGTACCCCCGGGGATAGAACCCGTCTCCACCCAACCCCCGATGGTCCCCAAAACCCGGAAGAATTCATCCATCTTCACCGGCTTGATGAGCTTGAATTGCACCCCCAACTTTCGACAGGCCGATTGGATCCGTGCATCCTCCGAGGAGCTGTACAACAAAACCACGGGTTGTTTTTCTGCTGGAAGATTGAGTTTCAGCCGGATGTTGCGGATCACTTCCAGGCCATCCATGAAAGGCATGTTATAGTCTACGATGATCACTTCGAACGGACCCTCTTCCCGCACCTTTTCCAAGGCTTCAATCCCATTGGCGGCCAGGGTACATTCGATGTTTCGAAAGGCCAACATGTCTTCCAAAATGGTCCGGTTGTTCTTGTTGTCATCCACGACGAGTACCCGGCGGATTTCCAACGGAATGGACTTCTTCGATTCGCTATCCGTGAAGGGAAGCGTTAATTGGAAAGAAAAGATGCTCCCTTGCCCCGGGGTGCTCTCCACTTCGATGCTGCTTCCCATCTTTTCCAACAACCGGTTGGAAATCACCAACCCCAATCCCGATCCACCGTAGGAACGGGTGGTGGAAGTGTCTCCCTGGGAAAAAGCTTGGAAAAGCTTGCTCCGGGCTTGGGAGGAAATCCCGATCCCAGTATCCCTCACCGAAAAAACAAGCGAAACCTTGCCGTTCTCCCTATCGATTCCCCGGGCGCGAACCTTCAATTCGACTTCTCCCTTCTCGGTGAACTTCACCGCGTTACCCAGCAGGTTCGTGAGCACCTGCTTGAGTCGAACATCGTCTGCTACCACGGTCTTGGGTATCCCCGGTTGAATATCCATGAGCAATTCCAGCCCTTTCGAGTGGGCACTGTACTTCACGACCTCTACGGTTTTCTCCACGAGGTCCACCACGTTGATGGGTTGCTCATCCAGCTCAAGCTTCCCTGCTTCGATCTTGGAGAAATCCAGGATATCGTTGATCAAGTCCATCAGCACGTGGGCAGAGGAATGGATGTTTTCCATGTACTTGCGTTGGGCCTCGTTTAGCTTGGAAGCCATGAGCAGTTCCGAGAAACCAATGACTCCGTTGAGGGGGGTACGGATTTCGTGGGACATGTTTGCCAAAAACTCCGACTTGGCACGGCTGGCGGCTTTCGCCGCTTCCTCTGCTTCCTTCTGCGCGGTGATGTCCGTCATCACGGTGAGGAATACCGATTCCACCTGGTTCGAAATCACTTCCCCGGAAAACAGACCATCCAGTATTCGTCCTTCCTTGGTGCGCACCTTGAGCTCGATATTCTTCATGCTTCCCTTTTCGCGAAGCTGCTGTGCCACCTCAAGTTGCTTTTCCGGTTGCACGAAAATGTCCAAGTCACCAGATGTTTTGCCAACCACCTCGGCGCGCGCGTACCCAAGCTTCTCCACGAAGGCCTGGTTCACGTCGACAAAACGCCGGTCCGGAAGCGAAGAAACTGCGAGCAGAGCGGGATTGGCGTCGAAGAGTTTTTGGAACTTCTCCAGGGCAGCTTGCTGCTCGGAAAGATCCTTGGAAATCCCGTAAATGCATTCTTTGCCATTCCAGGTCCCGAACCACACGCGCGTTTCCACGGGAACAAACTTGCCATCTTTCCTTTGGAGCGGAAGTGGGCAAAAATCCCGCAGCCCCTGAAACATCTCCCCGAAAATCTTTTCCGCCTCTTTCCTCTTTTCTGCCGGATGCACGTCGAGCACGTGCATATTCTGCAGTTCATCCGCGGAATACCCCAACTTGTTGCGAACGGCGGGGTTGGTGAAGAAGATGGTTCCGTCTGGAGAAGCCACGAAGATCAAATCGTTGATGCTTTCGAAAAAGGCACGGAAATTGGCCTCACTCTCGCGCAAGCGGTTTTCGATCTGCATGTGCTCGGTGATATCTCTCGCTGCCGCGAAAACCCTTTTTCCGGCGGGATGGGATCGCCACTCAATGAAGCGATAGGAACCATCCTTGCAGAGGTAACGGTTCACGAAATTGAGGACATCCCGCTGCTTCTCCAGCTTTTTCATCGCTTGGAGCGTTCCTTCCACGTCCTCGGGGTGGACGAAATCCAGGAACTTTCTCTCCAGCAATTCTTCCAGGGGATACCCAAGGGTTTTTTCCCAGGCGCTGTTCAGCTTGAGGAAATTCCCCTCTGTATCCGCGATGCAAAGAAGATCCAAGTTCACGGAGAAGAAACCCTCCAGCTCTTCTTCCGCCTGTTTTTGTTCGGTTACATCGATGTTTGTGCCACACCAGCGCACCGGTTTGCCTTCGGCATCCTTGATGATCCCCCCGCGGGTGATGATCCAACGCCAGCTTCCGTCCTTGTGGCGCAGGCGATGCAGGATTCGGTACTGGCTGGTTTTTCCGGCGAGGAAATCATCCATCGCCTGCTGGATCCTCTCGCGGTCATCCGGGTGCCATAGCTTGGCCCAACCCGAAAAGGCGTCCTCCACCTCGTCGGGGGCGTACCCCAACATGCTCTTCCAGCGCGGAGAGAAGTGCACGCGGTCGTTGACCATGTCCCAGTCCCACATGCCTGCCCCGGTGCCTTCCATGGCAAGGTTGAAGCGCAATTCGCTTTCGCGGATCTCCTGCTCTACCTTCTTGAGCCGGGAAATATCTACGTGCACCCCCACCGCTCTTCGTGGTTCGCCGTTTTCGTCCATTTCGAAACTCTTTCCCCGCCCGGAAATCCACTTCCAGCTGCCATCCTTGCATTTGAGCCGGAACTCCACCTGGAAAGGTTGCGCGCTGCTCACGAATTTTTCCACCTTCGGAACGACCTTTTCGCGATCCTCCGGGTGCATCAATTCCACCCAGGTTTCTTTTTTCATGGGAAGCTCCCCGGGGGCGTATCCCAGCATCGTGTAGTAGCCGGGGCTGAAGAAAATGTCGTCGGTGTCCAGGTTCCAATCCCAGAAACCGTGTTCTCCCGCATCCATCGCCAGTTCCATCCTTTGCAGGTTCTCTTTCAGTTCCTTTTCCGCGCGCACGCGCAAGAACATCATTCCGAGTAAATCCGCGTAGGTTTCCACAAGGGGCCTACTTTCAGGAGGCTGGTTTTCTGGGAAAAGAATGGTAAAATCCGCAAGCTTGGTGTTTTCGTGGAACACGCGAACAACCTCGACCTCTCCCAGGTGAAAGGCCCGCTGGATTTCCCGGATAGACCCCTTCGGCAAGATATCACCAGCCAGTTCCTCCAAAGAGGAAAAGAAGGCGGTTTTTACCCCTACTTGTTTTTGCTCCAGGCTGGGATTGAGTACCATTCGCATCCCTTCCAGCCCAAACCCCAGGATCTCCCCTACTTGGTACAACTCTTTTTCCTCGCCACAAACCGCTACTACCCGGGATTCCTCCTGGCTTTCCTCGTAGCAGTTCAACACCCCGTATTTTCCCCCGGAGAGGGAAACCATCCTTTGCAAGATGCGCTCGTAGGGTAGGTACTCCGCGGAATAGGAGTTGAGTTCCTTGGAAATATCGGAAACGACGTGCTGATCGGTGGTATCCAGGAACTTGGTCACGAAATACCCTTCTTCGGGGCAGTAAGCTTCCACGTTGTACCAACGGTGCAGGTGCTCGGAAAACTGCTCAAACTCGATATCTTTCCCTTCGAGTGCCACCTCTCCATACGTTTGGATCCAGTCGAAGCTTTCCGTTTCAAATCCGGGAATCACCTGGGTTATCTTCTTGCCAAGGATTTCCTCGGAGCGTAACCCGGTCAA
>ERZ795053.189-NODE-189-length-76527-cov-6.482477_pt1 | contig 76527 bp, 64 predicted proteins | sample MGYA00375137_ERZ795053 | MGnify/ENA primary metagenome ERZ795053 (study PRJEB30182, sample SAMN05720284) | activated sludge metagenome | isolation source: Anaerobic digester | place: Hong Kong | collected 2014-12-17 ...
TAAATTTCAACACAAAATTACCTTCACTGTCCGTCAATATATGTGGATAGAAAAAGACTGTTTCGTTAAGGTTTTTTCGAGGTGTCAGAATTGGCTCTTTTGAATAGTTAGATACGGATTCCACTGTTGAATCAAGAGATATATTTGAATCCATTGCTATCCCATCCAAGTTAGAGGCTGACACTTCATTTAAAATAGAATTTTGAGGATCAACTAATGGAACTTTGTACTCTATAACCTGAATTGACTCAAGCGTTGTCTTATCCATAACACCTGCCATTCTAGCACCCAATCTGTAATTAAAGAGGTTAATCCCATTCAATGAAGGAACTTGATAATATTGGTATTGATATCTTTTGTTTTTAATATAGACTCGAGACCAAGCTTGCCCATCGCCTATTGTCCTAATTGATACAAAACCTACAAAAGAAGGATAAAACTCACTTTTCCATTCGTCCCTTGCAAAAGCATCCAATGAGGCATCATACATACTCGCCAATATTTCTGCCATCACTAGTTCTTTATCCTCACCAGAAATTTTCAATTTCCATAGTTCATCTGAGCCGGGCAACACCTTATCTCTGAAGGTCTCGAAAGTAAATTTCAATCGTTTCTCTGACCATGGCACATTGATGCGGATATTTTCGGTAAACACTTGATTATTCTTTACGTAAAACAGCGTAATTCCAAATCCACCTCTGTCACTATCTGTAATATGGTACCGGAACTGGTTCGTGTTATCCACTTTTTTCCATGACGATTGCAGCAATTTATTTTCTTTGGAGCTTGCTAAATACAAGTTCACAGTCGGATCTGGTGTGCCGAAATCAATCACCACTTCATCACCTGGCTGGAATGCACTCTTATTGGCCTTGTGAAACAAATATTTTGTCATAGGAAATTCCGATTTATCGAAGTCAGTCACCTCGAGGTATGCGTTCATTTCCACCTCATTTCCAAACACATCTTTTGTCGTAAAAATCAAGCGATATACCCCAGAATTCTTAATTTTCTCCTTCCAATCGAAGTCTTCTTCCGTAGAAATTGTGAATGAGCCAATTTGCTTTTCTGTCTTCCATTCATCAAAATTAGAATCATAGTTTGGGTTAATCTTTGGAAACCATTTTTTAAATTCATTTTGATTGATGATAGGAATGGCCGCATTGGGAGAAACCTGTACACATTTTGGTTCCTCTAATTTTAATATTTGGACATTGGCTACTGCCTTTTGTTTCTCACCGATGGCATTGTTTGCTAATAACCTGATATCATTCAAGTCAGAAACATCTATGACTCCCGACTTATTTAAACTCAGATTGAGAGCTGTATAAGACATCACAAGGCTGGACTTGGTACTTTGGGTTTCTCCATTAATGTCCGTGACGAAGGCTTCAATTTCAAAATTAAAATTAGGATTGTCTTTTTTTCTCAGGCTTTTATCTGGCTCTGCCAAAAAAGTTATTAACAGATTGCCTTTGTCGTCTGTCATGGCATTTCCATTGAGCAATATTGCCTCTTCGCCTTGGTTTATGTAACTTCTGTACCATGGCCAATATGGATAAAAACTCGTTCTTTTGATGGTGTATTTTACCTTGGCATCTTGAAGCGGTGTGCCGGAATAATTCGACGCATGAAGGCTGAATGTCACGCTATCCCCTACGACGATTTGTTCTTTAGGCTTATCAATGGTGACTTCAAAATTCGGTCTTTTATATTCCTCTACCCTAATGTATTTTTCACCTGAAAAATGATTTCCTGAAAAATCAATCCTAAAATTTCCATTCATTTTTCCTTTCGGCAATTCAAAACTACCAGAACAGGTTCCAAATTCATTAGTTACAAAATCATGAGTATAAAAACTCTGGTTGTTTACATCATAAACATTTAATGAAACTTTCGCACCCTTGACAATAGTTGGAATTCTTTCTTTGCTGTAGTTTAGTGCCAAAGCTTTAAAATAGACGGTCTGACCGGGTCTGTAAATGGCTCTATCGGTATAAATCTCTACGACTTCATATTCTTCGGTTGGATATTGATAATATAGATAATCCCTATCTTCTGGCAAAAATTCATCTTGCCCTTTCTTGATAGAAAAGGAAATAGATCGATGCTCTTTATCAGTTATAGGGAAAATAATCTCACCATTTCTATTAGTATTTAGGGTGAAAATCAAAGTTTTGTCTTCCCTCTGCTCAAATCTATTATAATAATAAGAATAAATTTTTACAACGGCATTTTCAATAGGCTCACCACTTGTTCGATTGGTCACTAAAATGTGATAATTACTACCTTCTTGAAAATGGATTCCCATTAAATCGGTCACCTGAAATGTATTGAAAACCAAATCATCGCCATGGCGGAAAACCAATAAGTAAGTACCCAATTTTTGGGGTGGCAACACCATTTTAGCCTCATTAGGAAGGTATTTCTTCGTAATTGGCAGTGCTATCTCTTGAGTATAGAAGGGAGTCATGGAGGAGATGATACGCCTTATTTCTGGCTCACGACCATTTTTTAGAAGTTCATTTATTCTTTCACTTTTATATAATTCAAGCTTTCCAGAATCAATATTCTGATAGTTAAATTTAACCTCAATGGCCGACTCAGAAGGTACATAAGATGGCATTATAAAACTCAAATTTCTGGTGTGAATTTCATCAATAAGTGCTTGAGAATTAGCAGCCCCTGTGGTATTAGGATATTTTTCAATGACTTCTTTAGAATCATTTATAATTTCATCTATATCGATAGAATCCCTTAGGTTATGATATTTAAATGCGTTGAGTTCGTACTTTAATTGTGCCACATATTTATTTTCAGAGTATTGGCTCACATCATATTCTAATGCTGAGATATACGATTCTACCTTTTTATCGGAATTGGTATTATAAAAGAGGTAGTTCAGACGATTCAAGTCATAATTCAAAAAAGCAGATATCTGTCCTAGGTTTTTACTGTGTCTCAACACATTTTGATATGCCTTCAACAGCTGATATTCATTAGACAATGAATCATTATCAGGAATCTCAAGAGATATAAAGTTATCAGAATTGTCTAGATAATTCATTGCACTTAACTCAAAACTATTCACTGGTTTTGGAATAATGTTATCGCCAGAGTTGAAAAATTCCAAGCATCGATCCATCAGCAAATAATACATTGTAGGCCTGAATTGCTCATTACCATCTTTAATCTGATCCACGATTTCCTTATAACCAGAAATGTCTGCAGACAAGTCTTTCGGGTGCGAGACAGATGCTAAGAAGAGCCTGGAAATTTGATGGTAAAAATCTGAAGATGTCCAAGATTTAAAATCGCTACTTTCGGTTTCTGCGAGATTGGTTCTTTGGCTGATATTATATCTATTTTGATAAAAATAATTGCGATAGATTTCCGCAAGATATGACTGAAGTATAGCTTTTGACGAACCATTCAATCTATCTAACTCAGAATTTAAACGAACAATTGCATCATCCACTCCATTTTCATGAGTTTCTATCGTGAGACTTGCAATATATTTTAGTGATTTAATCTGTTGAACAGAATTGTTCTCCTTTACCGAATAAGAATAAATTTCCTCTACTTTTTCAAGGGCTGATTTGGGCAATCTTTTTTCAATAAAAGAATTTACCTCTGCCCACGCCTTGTTGTAATCATAATCGTTCTCAAAAAAAAACATGCTACACAAAGTTATCGTTGCTGCCATTAATAATTTCATTCTTGCTATAATTAATAATTATTCGATTCAATATTGAATACGTGTATTAAGATGAATAGTGTCTTTGTAATACATAAATTTTGACAAATTTTTAACTATCACAATTTTTTAATCAGTATTCAAAGTTAATGGAAAAGAAGTAGAGTACCCAAATAACAATAAAAAAATGAAGCAGTCCATGTCATAGATAATCACGGAACACCACTGAGATGATTAATCTTGAGGGATGATATATAACAGACAATCAATGTCAGTTATATGGAATGTAACTCACTGGGTCAGTAAATAAGTATAAAGAAAAATAAATTTATAGATTTGTGTCTCCTAATTTTATACAAATACATTTTTTTCATATTTGTAATGAATTGAAAATTTTAGAAAAATTTATTTAAACAGTTGCACGAATAAATAAAAGTCTTATCTTTGCAGCCTTATTTAAAAAAGTAAATCCGAGGATTAAAACTATTCGGCTCCGTAGCTTAATTGGATAGAGTACCTGACTACGGATCAGGCGGTTGAAGGTTCGAATCCTTCCGGAGTCACAAAATGTAAAAAAAGAATTGAGATGTCACGAGTATGTCAGCTTACAGGAAAGAGACCAATAGTAGGAAATAAGGTTTCGCACTCTAACAAGAAAACGAAAAGAAGATTTTTGCCTAATTTAATTACAAAAAGATTCTATATTCCAGAATTGGATCGTTGGGAGACTTTAAAAATATCAACCTCTGCATTGAGAAATATCAATAAATTAGGTATTTACGAATATTTAAAAGCTCAACATGCAAAAGGTTTTGATACTGGAATTAAACTTTAATTTTTCTCAAGCATTATAATAAAAAGTAAAAGCAATGGCAAAGAAGGCAAAAGGTAATAGATTACAAATAATACTTGAGTGTACTGAGCATAAAGCTTCGGGTATGCCTGGCACATCCAGATATATCACTCAAAAAAATAGAAAAAATACGCCAGATAGATTAGAACTTAAAAAGTATAATCCTATCTTGAAAAAATATACTGTTCACAAAGAAATTAAATAATAATGGCTAAAGTATCGAAAAACGCAAGGGTAGCTCAAAGAGCAGCAAATGCAGGTTCCGGTAAAGATCATGCTAAAGTAATTAAAAGCATCAAAGATCCTGTGACTGGAAAATACACTTTTAAAGAAATGATAATTCATAAAGACAAGGTAAAAGAGTTTTTCGCTGAAAACAAATAATTTTGTCTTTTAACTGATAATCAAAGGGTTATCTAAGTTTAAATAACTTGGATTGCCCTTTTTTATTTTGATAAAACCCCGTTTTGATTACTTCTAAAATAATGAATACCGAACCAATCCTAGTATGAGTTTTTTTAAAAAATTTTTCACTAAAGATAAAGAACAAGAGCTTGATGCCGGTTTAGAAAAAACAAAAACCAGCATTTTTGGGCAGATAACAAAAGCCGTAGCGGGAAAATCAAAAGTTGACGAAGAGTTTTTAGATGACCTAGAGCAAATCTTGATTTCATCTGATGTAGGACTCGACACGACCGTAAAAATCATTGATAAACTCGAAGAAAAAGTAGCGGCTGACAAGTATCTCAACACAAATGAGCTCAATGAGATACTCAAAAATGTCATCATTTCTATATTGTCGGAAAATAACACCGTGGACATCGAAGACTTCAATCCACCTGCCGAACACAAACCGTATGTTTTGCTTGTGGTAGGAGTAAACGGTGTAGGAAAGACCACGACCATAGGGAAACTTACCCATCAACTCATGAAAATGGGTAAGTCAGTGGTGTTAGGTGCTGGAGATACTTTTAGAGCCGCTGCCGTTGATCAATTAAAAATATGGGCTGATAGAACAGGAGCATACTTTTATAGCAAAGGCATGAATACCGATCCTGCTGCCGTAGCCTATGAAACGGTACAATTTGCCCAAAATATGGAATTGGATGTGGCCATCATCGATACAGCCGGAAGGTTACATACCAAAAAGCACCTGATGGATGAGCTTACAAAAATTAAAAAATCCATTGATAAAAAATATCCCGGGGCACCTCATGATGTCCTTTTGGTCCTAGATGCCACCACAGGCCAGAATGCCATTGAGCAAGCTAAGAGATTTACCGAAGCGACAGACGTTACAGCCATAGCATTAACCAAGCTGGACGGCACAGCAAAAGGAGGTGTAGTACTTGGAATAAGTGATCAATTCAAAATCCCTATCAAATATATAGGTATCGGAGAAGGTATTGACCAACTTCAAGTGTTTAATAAAAGAGCTTTTGTTGAATCATTGTTTAAATAAAAATCACGATATTATGAAGAGAATTTCTTTGTTGTTTTTACTACTCGTTTTTGTTCTTTCAAGCACCTATGCACAGAAGGAATCGACGCCTAATCCATTTGATTATGGAAAAATGTGGACATTTGAAAACCCACCTAAAGAATGGTTTAAGGAAGCTTATAACTTCGAACCCGGCAATGCTTGGTTTGATACAGTAAGAAAAAGTAGTTTGAGGTTTGCCAGTTGGTGTAGTGCCTCATTTGTATCAGCTGATGGTCTGATTATGACCAATCACCACTGCTCTCGCGACGTCGTCGTCGGATTACAACATGATGGAGAAAATTTTGACAAAAATGGTTTCTATGCACAAACACTTGCCGATGAAAGAAGAGCAGAAGGTCTTTTTGTAGAGCAATTGATACAAGTAGCAGATGTTACTGATCTTGTCAAGGAGAAAACCAAAGGTATATCGGATGATGGAATGGAAGCCGCTACACAAGCCGCCCTCGACGAAATCAGTAAAATGTATGGTGAGAAAAATGGCTGGGAAAATCTAAGAATACAGGTGGTTACCTATTACTCTGGTGGAAAATATTCAGTCTATGGATACAAAAAATTTGATGATATCAGATTGGTCATGATTCCCGAATTAGAATTGGGGTTCTTTGGTGGTGATCCCGACAATTTTACTTATCCAAGATATAATTTAGATGTGACATTTTGGAGAGCTTACGATAAAGATGGTAAGCCGCTAAATACATCGCAAAACTTCTTGAAATTCAACAAAAATGGTGCAAAAGAAGGCGATCCTGTTTTCGTCGTCGGTAATCCCGGCAGAACCGAAAGATACCGAACGGTAGCACAATTAGAATATGACAGAGATTACAGATTCCCGAGTACTGTGGCTTTCTTAACTCACAGGAATGAATTGATGATGAAAGAATACAATGAAATAGCGTCTGATCCTAGCAAAGAATATGAAGCTCAGGAATTGTTAAACAACATTGCCAATGTGGCTAATTCCATGAAAGCATATACCGGAATTTTAAAAGGGCTCAATACTCCTGAACTATTTGAAAGAAAAGTAGCCATGGAAAATTATATAAGAAGTAAAACTGGGGATGATTCTGATTGGGTAGCTTTAGAAAACGAATACAAATTACTAAATCCCTATGGATGGGCGGTAAGTGATCTTGCACCATCTCCACTACGTGGAAAAATATTCAATTTATATTATAAAGTATATCAGCTAGATGAAATGCTTAATTCAGGCAATTATTCAGATTCCCAAATCGCGGAGTTGAAAAAAAGTATTGAAGATGACAGAGCAGCATTTAATGACCCCAAAGAACTCGAGTGGTTCAAAGTATGGTTAGATGAAGCACAGGCCTCTGTTTACCCAGGCGATAATACCATAAGCAACTTGTTGATGGGCAAGACAACGGATGAATACGTTGATATGCTAAAACAAAAATCTGCTGTAGCCAACGAAAAAATGATGATGTCAAATGAAAAGGATGGAAACAGACCGATAAAAGAGGATGATATGATGTTGGTCGGGGCAAGAGCTATCGTACCAAAATTCTATGAAGCATCGAAAGCATTTCAGATGTCAGGTTCAAAAAGAAAAATGTTAGAAGCTAAGATTGCCAATCATGCATTCAATGTATATGGTACTTCTCTTCCTCCTGATGCGACATTTACTCTTAGAATATCAGACGGTGTGATGAAAGGATATGATTACAATGGCACGACGGCCCCTGTACATACGACTTATTTTGGCTTATACGACCGGTATTATAGTCACAATAAAGTGTTCCCTTGGAATCTACCGGAGAGATGGTTAAATCCTTCTCTAGACTTGTTGATGTCTCCTATGGATTGCATCTCCACGAATGACATTATCGGTGGTAATTCTGGTAGTCCATTGATTAATAAAAACAGAGAAGCCGTGGGTTTGATATTTGATGGAAATATTGAATCATTACCTGGAAATTTTATTTTTGATGAGGTAGGAAACAGAACAGTTTCAGTCCATGCCGGAGGTATCTATGCCGCACTTAAGTATATATATAAGGCGGAAAGATTGGTGAATGAATTGGACAAATAATTTCGTTTGAATTATTTGAGATAAAGAGAGATGTTGTTAGAATAACATCTCTCTTTATTTTTAGAAGAAGAAAGTTTAAGTGTATTTTTGAATTTTCAAATATATTGATAACATGGAAAAAAAATATTTTGACCCTAAAGACTTAGCAAAATTTGGTGAAATCACGAAGTATCAAAAGGATATGGGTACCAAATTTTTTGATTGGTATGGTGAAGTTTTCTCTGGAGATACCGCCCTTACAGAAAGAGAAAAATCTCTGATTGCCTTGGCTGTTGCTCACACCGTGCAGTGTCCCTATTGCATCGATGCCTATACAACTGCTTGTCTTGAAAAAGGGGCAGACGAAGAGCAAATGATGGAAGCCGTACACGTGGCCGCAGCGATTAAAGGTGGAGCCACTCTTGCCTTTGGAATTCAGATGATGAATCACGCCGAAAAAATGAATATGTAATTTTCATGGGGGTTAAACAAAGAAGTAAATCACTCAGCGCATCAGGAAATCAACTAGCAAACACTTTTTTCCAATTAGAAATTCTTAACAAAAAAGAATTGCTACCCACTAGTTATGTAAAGTTTAAAGATAAAATAGCTCAAGTAGGTGTTCCAAATATTGATGTAGTACCGGTCGAGATATTTCAGCTTAATATCGGAAAGTTATGCAACCAAACTTGTGCTCATTGTCACGTCGATGCCGGTCCTGACAAAAAAGAAGAGCAAATGACTAAGCCTGATTTGGAAAGGTGTTTGCTTATAATAAAGGCTGTTGATTCTATACATACGGTGGACATCACGGGAGGTGCTCCTGAAATGAATGTAAACTTTAGATGGTTTGTAACTGAGGTAAGAAAACTCAATAAAAAAATCATCAATCGGTGTAATCTTACAATAATTAGGTCTAATCCCAAATACTATGATTTACCGGAGTTTTTTGCCGAAAACAAGGTTCACATTGTTTCATCACTACCCTATTTCTCAGCTTCACGTACCGACAAGCAAAGGGGGGACGGCGTCTTTGAAGACAGCATATCGGCCTTACAAATGCTCAATAAAGTGGGTTATGGTATTGTAGATAACTTAAAACTTGACTTGGTCTATAATCCTTCCGGTGCATTCTTGCCCGGGTCTCAATGTTCCCTTGAAAATGAGTTCAAAAGGCAATTGTTACGCAGATATGATGTCAAATTTCACAACCTCCTTTGCATCACTAACTTACCAATTAGCCGATTTTTAGACTATCTCATCGAAACTGATAATTATACGGATTATATGGAAACCTTGGCCAATGCGTTTAATCCGGCAACTTTGGATGGGTTAATGTGCAAGAATACCATCTCGGTAAGTTGGGATGGGAATCTGTATGACTGCGATTTTAATCAAATGCTCAATTTAAAAGTGGCGAGTAATTCACAGCACATTTCAAATTTCGATGTCCAACAACTCAATCAACGAAAAGTCATCATCAATGAACATTGCTATGGATGTACAGCCGGCGCCGGAAGCAGCTGTGGAGGGGAATTGGTTTGATATTCCCCTTGTTACAATTTTAATATCCTTCGTACGACGATTCCTTTCTTAAAGTAAAAGTTAATAGTATAAACCCCACTATTTAAATCGGTGATATTGACACGATTATCGCCAATATTGACATCAATTTTCTTAATTATTTCGCCGATTTCAGAGAATACAATTGCCTGGATCGTTTCCTGTGAATTATTAGAAATATTTAAAATTTCTTTCGCAGGATTAGGTTTTACCATCAGTACAGATAAATCAATGTCAATTACGGCCGTTGTAGAATCTGCTCCACTACAATCTTCATCAATACCATTATCTGGAATATCTATGGCTCCCGGATGAATGCTAGCATTATTGTCATCGCAATCCTCACCTAGGTAATAACCATCAGAATCTCCATCATAAAGGTGTTGATAGGTGGTAGAATATTGGCATTCATTGGCATCTTTTACATAAAAGACATAACTTTCAAAAGGAGCGACTGAAAAAGAGTTATTTGCATTGTAATCATTTCCTCCCTCACTGTAAAGATAACTGCCGACTCCACCAAAACCTTCCAATAACACATTCGTACTCATGGCTTCTATGACGAATCCCAAGGCCGATGGTTCAGCAAGTGTAACGGTTGTATCTATTTGATTTCCAGCGGAATCAGCAATTTCAATTGAATAGTCACCAGCTGATAAATTCTCAATCATTAAATTCAAACCGTAATCCACACCATTTATTTTTACTTGATATGGCGTTACTCCACCTGTTATGTTCAATGAAATCGATCCCGTGGCTCCTCCATTGCACAACACATCCTTAGAACTAATTTCTACAGCCAATGTCTCAAGTTTTTCAAATACAAAGTCGGCAACGACGGGTCGATGGTCAGAACCGACATCACTATCGGTGGAAGAAAGGTTTAATGCCTGTAATTGGCTACTAGAAAGTCCCTTGGTGTTAAAAACATAGTTGTTCTTCAATTGCATTACAGAGCCTGAATATAAAAAATAATCCAACCTACCACTCGGGTAATTGGAGCCCTCGTCATACCAAGTCGAAAGTGCAGGAAGACCAATCGTATGCGGTTTTGTATCTTCCCAAGATGAACCATCCCAATCCGGCGGAGAATCCGGGCCATAGACAGAATTATTCCCAATATCACCTGTAATTAAGGTCGTCAATTGTTGTTGATAACCTACTAAGTTTAAATCACCACATAATAGCACTGGATCTTCAAAATTGATTTGGATATCGGCTCCACCTTGCTTTGCCTCCCGTATAAATGATATGATTTCATCCACTTCGTTTTGTCTCGTATCATTGTTGTCGCAGCATGCAAAGTGACAATTTATAAGTAGTAAATTTTGATTATTGTCTAGCTTTATTTTAAAAGCACCATTACCACTCAAGGAGTATGCATCAACGATGGGATATTTACTTGCCACGATAATATCAGGATAGATATAATCCGTGTACCATGATTGGCCATTAGGTAATGGCAAGATTGTATTCATGACCGATTTAAGATCTGCATCATCGTGGTTGTAGATTTCTTGCATCGCAAAAATATCCGGTGAGAGAGCTTTAATCATATTTCTTTGATAAAGCAATCTTCCACCATTCCAAAAACCATCATTTAGCGAGTTGTAGGATATGATTCTTACATCATTTTGATCAAATTTTTCAATTTGAACTTCAGGCAATTCCAATATATTAGTCTCATTCAAGGTATAGTGAAAACCACCACTATTATCTGGTAATTTATCAAGGTAAATGGCTGCATTGACCGTACTGGTAATGGCGATTTCTCCGTAAATGTTATACGTGATGCCATTAATTACCCCACTTCGCTTGAGGGCAACTTCAAATTCTTCAGAAGAAAAGGTAGGTGATGAAAGTAATCCTACGTCTTTGTGTTTGATGGAATAACTTTGGCTTCCAACATTAAAAAAACCGCTTTTATATCCAAATGTATAACTCAAGTCTGAACCTACGCCATTCACAGAATAACCAGTCGAAGGATTATTGTCAAGATCAAGATATATCGCGAAATTATTGCTTTCTTGAAAATTGATTTCGCGATTAAATCGGACATAAAAATAGATGTATTGGTCATCATTATAGACTTTCAATTCATCGATTCCCAGTTCTCCCGGAAACTCATCACCCTCCTCCAGGGCAATTAAAGTTTTATCTGACCAATCATCAAATTTCTCGTCAATTAAAACCTGTGAAACCAAAATTAGAGGGAGATAAAACAATAGCATGAAGGACAACAACACATTTTTCTTCATTGCTAAATTAATTATTGGATAATATTAATTCAAAACTAGTTAATATTTGATGGAATAAACACAAATTTCATGTCATTTTTAGAAATTTGACCCGATATTACCAACGAAGTATCCGTCACTTCCTCGATTTTCAATCTAAAGTTTTTATTATGACCAATGGTCAGTTCATTGGATTGAATCTCGTAAAATATCGGATTTTCATTGGAAAACACATTAGAAACCAACGAACTATCAGACTCAAAATTAATATAGGCATTCTGCAATGTAGAGGTCGGTTTTTCATTTCGTTCTGCATACTTCAATACCCAATGATTGAGAAGTAAATCTTGCTTCACTGAGGAGTTTTCCTCTTTACAGGAAGCATTAAAAATAAGGCCAATAATTGCGATTGAGGATATAAATTTATACATATACCTATGAAAATTGATTTTTTCTACAATTCAAAATTAACGATATTTTTATCATTTCATAGCTTGCAATACCATTTCACTCAAATCATAAATCATCACGTCGTCTTGCTTTTCGCGAGCTTTCATCCCATCGTTCAACATAGTGATACAATAAGGACAATTGGCGACAACAGATTCAGCCCCGGTTTCCAATATTTCATCTGCTCTTTCTAGGTTAATTCTTTTTCTACCGGGTTCATCTTCTTTAAACATTTGAGCTCCACCGGCGCCGCAGCACAAACCATTAGCTCGAGATCTCTTTAGTTCTAGCAAATCAATATCTAAGGCTTTGAGCACTTCTCTAGGTACTTCATATATATCGTTTATCCGACCGAGATAACAAGAGTCATGATAAGTAATTTTCTTGCCTTGGAAGCTTCCTCCTTGTATCTGAATGCGATTCTCTTTGATTAAATCATTGAGCAACTGAGTATGATGAATGACTTCATAATTGCCGCCTAAATCAGGATATTCATTTTTGATGGTGTTAAAACAATGTGGACATGCGGTCACAATTCGTTTTACACCGTATGCATCAAAAGTGGCAATGTTTTGAAGTGCTGACATTTGAAACAAAAATTCATTTCCAGCCCTTCTTGCTGGGTCTCCAGTACAGGTTTCTTCATTTCCTAAAATAGCAAATTTTACACCTGCTTTGTTTAAGATTTCTATGAACGTATGAGTAACTTTCTGAGCTCTGGAATCAAAACTACCGAAACACCCAACCCAGAAAACGATTTCGGGCTGTTCGCCTCTTGCAGCATATTCCGACATTTTCTCTATCATAAGTGCCGTATTGTAATGACAAATGTACACTTTTAGTATTCAAATGCAGAAAATTACAATATTTATTATAGAGATTTTAACTCACTTATTAAATGTGAAACGATTCTTTTACTGAGTCAAAAAATAAGATAACAATGAATACAAAAATAGAAAATATTAACATAATCAGTTTATTTTTAGGATTTAACATGTAAAAATAAATTATAATATGTAATATTCTACTATTTCAAGATATTTTTTTATCCTGTTTATAATTTTATAACTCTCAAGGATTTTTTAATATATTTTCCCTGACTTAAATTTATAAGATAAGTACCTGATTTTAGATGACTCATGTCAACGGAAACAAACTCTTTTCCGGATTTCTGACTGGCAAAATTTAGTGATTTCATTAAGGCACCAAAAGTATTGTAAATATCAATTTTCAAACTTTTAGCTTTTGATTCAAAATCAATATTAAGAAAATCTGAGCACGGATTAGGGAATGCATTGGCATGCCAGACTTGGTTTTCTACCAAATCATCAGCTGAGGAAGAATTGCAGTCTTTAAGGAAATCTATGGTCTCAAATGAATCAAATAACAATTGATCTACTGTTTCTTTCGATGCACCAAGCCAATCGGTCAACACACTGGCATATACGGATCTAAAATCGTGTTGCATCGCCACCCCTTCTTCCACTTCAGTATCAGGGCTGATATTCGGATTATCACCAAAAACACCACCATTTACGCAGCTTCCAAAGACAAACAATGGTGCCGCGGTACCATGGTCAGTACCCGAACTAAAATTACTCCGAATTCTTCTCCCAAATTCAGAATAAGTCATTCCCATCACCCTCTCCGAAAATCCTCCGTTGTCTACATCTTTTTGAAAGCTTTCTACGGCTTCCGACAATTGTGAAAGTAAATTTGCATGGTTACCCATGGTCATGTCATTGCCATTAACCTGATCAGCATGTGTATCGTATCCACCTTGACTGACCACAAAAACTTTTGTTTTTAATCCTCCCGAAATCAATCGTGCAACCAGTTTTAGCTGTTCAGCCAACCTATTGCCATCGGGGTATATCGCTTGATTGGTACCAGAATCGTAGGCCATTTTTATACTATCGACATAGGCATTGCTTTGAACAATAGATTGCTTTATAAAATTAAGCTCCATACCATAACAACCAGAATCATCCATCCCTTCTACAGTCGTATCCAATGACACGAGAGACTCTATATTTTCAAGTGCAAAACTGTAATTGCTGCCTGTCCCCTGACATGTAGAGGATACCAAATACCCTAAAGTAATCGCAAAGGGATCTGGATTGGTTTCATTGGGATAAGCATCGGGATAATCAGGAAAGTGATTTTGGAAATAACGACCAATCCAACCAGTCTGCTCAAATACTGCGGCATCAGATGCGGAATTCCAAATATCGATGGATCTAAAATGACTTCGATTCTGATCAGGATAGGCCACTGATTGTATTATTCCCAGTTTTCCTTCATCATATAACGACCGGAATCCCTGACATGATGGATGAAAGGCGTTGGTATCAGAAATTTTTAACAATTTATTTTCAGGTATCAAAATATTGCTCCTCAAATTCGCCAAGATGTCGTATTTGTCTAATGGAACAAAGGTATTGAGACCATCATTGCCACCATTTAATTCTATGAGTATCAAGACCTTGTCATTATACGGATCTCCCCCTAAAAACATATTGGATCGAGAAAGTGCCATCACCTCGAATCCATTGAGGAAAAGCGGTAATGTCATGAGTGATCCTGATTTTATGAATGTTCTTCTTTTCATCTTTTTAGAATTGTTTGTTTATTTAAAATGAACCATATAATGCTGATCATACCTCTTTGTGACTTAATTATCGCATACATATTCTGTTTCATTTTTTTCAATTTAATGATTTAATTTCAACTCAGCTGATATTCCGGCATCCTCATCATATACAAAAACAACTTTTTCAATTTATCTTCAATGGCTTTTTTTGCCATATTGTCATTGGGGTTTGCCAAGTAGATGTTATATTCCTCTGTCCATTCAAAATCAGGCAATCCTTGCAATACGATTTCTTTCAATAAATCTTTTTGATTGGTGCTCAACGGCTTAGGCAACATGAGTAAATTGAGATCACTAATGATGGTATTGATATCATACGGATTGGTCAAATTCTCAATGACCGTTAATGTTTCAATTCCGCGATTCATATCCCCGATATTCACGCCTGTCGTACTTAGCAAGTCGGTTACCAATCTCCTCAGAGGCAATGTCACTGAATTAATCCACAATTGGTAATAAGATGGCTCTTGATAGTAAGCTTTCCAGCCGGCGACTGAAGGAGGGTTGAAAAATTGCATTTGCAGTAGAGCCGTAAATTGGTACAAAGCGAGATTTAGATTTTGATTTGCAATCGGAGTTTCAAATGCTTCAATGTCAAATTGTGTAAATATTGAGGATGTATAGTCTATTGGATTTTTAATCATGCAACCTATTCTATCGTCTTCATAAAAATGACTGCTGCTGAGTAAAATTTTTATAACGGGTTTAAGCTCATAATTTTCTTCTCTTAATAATTCTGCCATCGGCACGATAACCTCAGCTTCAGTTTGTTCATCTATTTTGTAATAAACAAAATATCGATATAATTTTCTACAAATGAATAATGCGACCTCGTCTCTTCCAAATATCACACCGAGCAAATTCTTATATTCATTCTCACCGGCATTGTCAATTGAAACATTGCCAAACCTATGAGAAAGTACTTTGGTAGAATTGTCGTGCTGTTGCGGTCTAAAATTGGAGCCAAAGCTGGGTTGTATGATATTATTGTAACCAAAATCTGTCCAACCAGTTAATATTTTTGCAACCGCAATCACATCCTCCTCTGTAAATGTCGTATAATCTCCCGGCCCTGCCAATTCACCTTTGCCCAAAGTAAACAACTCCATAAGCTCTCTCGCATAATTCTCATTGGGGGCATTTTTAGTATTGGAGTTTCCGTTAAGATAACGCAACATAGCAGGATCTATCGTAATTTCCTCAGTTAGAGTTTTAAAATTACCCAGTGCATGATTTCTCAATGTAGTGACGTACCGATATAAATAGCGAGCATCGTTTAAATCTCCTATAACAAAATGATTGTGCCAGAATAGCACCATTTTTTCACGTATACTGATGTCATCATTGCGAAATTCTCCCATTGTCCAGCCAAGAAGTGACCTTAATCTATAATTATTTGTTAGATTGATTACGTTAAATGGTTTGTCAACCCAAGTTTCTCCAACTGGAACATCAGGATCCGCCATAAAATCCAAATTAACCGGAGGGTCAGGCAAATCCAAATCCCGCAGTAGCCAATCGATAGAGCCTTCAAAGCCTAAATCTGTGATAAATTGGATATTATTAAAATTAGCCCCAAAAACTGTACGGCGCAGGAGATGTGCCGCTTGTATTTCCGTCCAATCCCCGCTGTATGGTTCGATTCCCATAAACAATGTTTTAGTTTTCTGATTGATAATTCAAAAATATTTGAATAGTATATTTTAGAAACCATAATTTTACGATTTTAAATCGAGAAATGGAAAGTTTCATAAATTATAATTTTAGCACTGCATACATTGACGGAAAAAATGATGAACATAGATAAAAATTTGGCTGATAATCACTGTTTCTGCACCGATTTTTTTTTAATAATAGAATTGAAAGTTCAATTATAAATGGCTAAAAATTACAACAACACATTAAAATACCTATACAGTCAACTTCCTATGTATCAACGTGTAGGAGAATCAGCCTTCAAGAAAAACTTGGATAACATCGAGGCATTGTGTGAAGCCATGGGAAATCCTCAATCGAAATTGAAATGCATTCACGTAGCTGGAACAAACGGAAAAGGAACTACAAGTCACATTATAGCAGGTATATTAATGGCAAATGCGTATAAAGTGGGAATTTATACTTCACCACATTACACGGATTTCAGAGAAAGGATTAAAATAGGAAATACATTGATGAGCCAAAAGTATGTCGTTGATTTTGTGGAAAAGAATTCTCATATCCTAGAGAAAATAAAGCCTTCATTTTTCGAAATTACCGTCGCAATGGCATTTGATTATTTTGTATCTAATCAGGTCGATTATGCAGTGATAGAAGTTGGCTTGGGTGGTCGACTTGATAGTACTAACATCATCACCCCCTTATTATCTGTAATCACCAATATTGGTTATGACCACATGAATATGCTTGGAAATTCTTTGGATGAAATTGCTTACGAAAAAGCCGGCATCATTAAAGACCATGTTCCTGTATTGATTGGAGAATACCAAAAAGAAATAAATTGGGTCTTTGAGTTAAAAGCCCAACAGCGTCAAGCACCCATTTATTATGCTCAACAACTGGTCAGTATAGAATACAAATCTCGTGATTTCTTCACAGAGTGTCGTTATAAAAAGGAGAATATTTCCTTTGACATTGATATATCGGGAGAGTTTCAGCAAAGAAATATCACGACCGCTATGGCTGCTGCGCAATTACTCACCGATAATGACATTATTCCAAATCTATCACTCGAAAAATTTGCAGAAATAAGCCCAAATTTCAGAGAAACATTAGCTTATAAGGGTCGATGGCAATTATTGTCTCGCAATCCAGATGTCATCGTTGATAGTGCTCACAATATTGATGGTATTACCCAAATTATAAATATGCTGGATGCCTTGCCATATACAAAAGTACACTTTGTAATGGGAATGGTTAATGACAAGGACAGTAGTAAAATATTGTCAGTACTCCCTAAAAATAATAAATATTATTTTGCCAAGGCCAATATTCCGAGGGGTCTTGATGCTCAAGAATTAAAATCTAGAGCTGACAAGCATGGATTGAAAGGAAAGGCTTATTCAAGTGTAAGGAAGGCTCTAGCCGCAGCCAAGATTAGCGCCAAAGAAAATGAGCTTATATTTGTAGGTGGAAGTATATTTGTAGTTGCAGAAGTTATCTAATTATGGAACATCGTAAAACCAAAATAGTCATCGCCGTTGGGGGAAGCAGTGGCTCAATCTATGCCAAAAGGTTGATTGAAAAATTGGACATTCAAAAAGAAAACGTGGATTTACACCTTGTTTTTTCAAAAAATGCCATTACCAACTGGGAATTGGAAATTGGAAAATTTGATGATAAGGACTTTTCCTTTCCCATATATAAAAACAATGACTTTTTTGCACCATTTGCATCAGGAAGTGCCGGATTTGATGCCATGATAGTCTGCCCATGCAGTATGGGTCTGCTCGGAAGAATGGCCTCAGGAGTATCAAACGACCTCATAACAAGAAGTGCTGATGTGATGTTGAAAGAGAGGAAAAAACTAATCCTAGTTGCACGAGAAACTCCACTCAATCTTATACACATTGACAATATGAAAGCCATGACGCTAGCTGGAGCTATAATCTGCCCTGCGTCCCCTTCGTTTTACAGTAAACCGGAGACAATTTTAGACCTGGTGGATACGGTCGTAGATCGAGTTTTAGATCTTGCCGGGCTACCCACGCATGGAACATTTAGATGGGGTACCAAAAAATAGGATTTCATTATCTGGTAAATATTCTCAATTAAATATACAAATCTTAATAGGAAAATAGATTAGTTATCGATATTGTATTAATTTTATGACATTAAATAAATTGTAAAATGGGGTTCTTAAGTTCATTAAAAAAATTATTCTTTGCGACCGAGTCTGTTGCAGAAAGTTCAATAGAAAAAACAGCGGATTATCTGAAAGAAAAAGGCCATGATATTTCTGAAAAGACTGGAAAAATATATGACAGTGCCAAATCCGAAATACAGAAGAAAAGCTCAGAAGTCATGGATTCTATGAAAGAGACCTTTGACGACATTGCGGATAAATCCAAAGACTTAGGAAGTGATGTTGCAAAGACTGCTTCTAATTTCAAAGATAAAGTAAAAGATAAAGCGGACGAAATCATGGATTACTTTGAAGAAAAGAAAAATGAATCTGTTGCTTCCGGTGATGAGTTAAAGAGTGAGATGCATGACGAAATAAGCGAACTTGACCAAAAAATAGAAGAAAAAAATTATTTGGATAAATTAAAGGATGCTGGTGAATCTGCACTTAACAAAGCTTCGGACTTTGGAAAAGACATGGGTAGCAAGGCACAAGACATGATGGACAAAGTCGCTGATAATGAGTATGTAAAAAAAGCCGCTGATGCCACAGAAAAACTTGGTGAGCAGATAATGGATACGGGAAATGACCTACTAGGTAAAGCACAAAATATATCCGAGAAAGTGGGATCAAAAGTCATCGATCACAGCAAGGATTTATCTGAAAAAATAGGTAAAAAAGTTAATGAAGTGGCTGACGATTTATCTAAAAAAGCAAGCGAAGTCTCAGACAAGATAGGAAAGAAATGGGATGAAACCCTAGAAAAAGCACAGAAATTTGAAGAAGAAGAGGCTAAAAAAGAAAAAAAAGAATTTGCGGATGAAGATTTGAATACCGGACAAAGTTCGCTCTTAGATGGTAAAGATGATTTTTTTAGTAAGGCGAACCAGTATGCAGATGGTGATTATGGAGCATTCGATGATGGCAAACCAAAAATTGTAAAAAACGAAGATGTAGTAGAACCTCTTCAAAAACCCGGCAAAGCAGCTGGCTTTGAAGACTTGGATGGAGACGGTGATGAAATCATCGATGATGCCATCATGGAAGAATAATTTTTGTTGGTCAGGCAGCACAAACAATCATTATAGAGTCTTAACATTAAAGACTTAAAAAGAGAAATGTCGCCTTTGATGGTTAATTCTTCCTCGGTTTACGAATTGATACAAGAATGTCTTGCGAATAACAGGACAGCACAAAGGCAATTATTTGAAATTTATGCACCAAAAATGATTATTGTCTGTCGCCGATATGTGAGGCTAGATACTGAGGCGGAGGATGTCATGCAAGAGGCATTTGTAAAAATTTTTAGAAACCTCAAGTCCTTTAATTTTGAAGGTTCTTTTGAAGGTTGGGTGCGGAAAATTATGATTAACACTTCTCTAAAATATATTAGTAAAAAACACTTCCAAAACGAAAGTACAACACTCAGTGAAGTTAATGAAGAAAGTGTCGAACCTGAAATATTGTACAAATTAAATGAAGAAGACATTATGGACTTAATACGGTCTTTGCCTGATGGGTATAGGCATGTGTTCAATATGTATATCATAGAAGGTTACAGCCATAAAGAAATAGCATCAATGCTCGGGATAGAAGAAAGTACATCAAGGTCTCAACTGGTAAAAGCGAGACGAATATTACAAGATAAGATTATTAACTTACAAAAAATTGCGATATGAGTAAGTTAGATCAACATTTTAAATCAATGATTTCTGATCACAGTGGTTCAGTACCCGATGATATGTGGTCAAAAATAGAAAAAGAACTTTATCCTGAAAAATCAAAAAGACCAATTTTCTGGATTCTTTTAGTAGCAGGGTTGATGGCCATTTCGGCTACGCTTTATTACTTCTTGAAAACTGATCAAAATGAAACCGGCAACCAAGTCAGTGCATTAAATTTAGAGGCATTTAAACCTAAAGAAGTCGCTGAATTTACTGAATCGAAGATTCAAAACACAACTAAAATAGAAGAAAATAAAGAGCTTCGGAATCAACCGGCACTAATTAGTAAAACAAGAACCCAGGTAACGAAAAGGGAATTATCACAGGTCGGCACTTCAATTAATTCGGTTTCGATTCAAGATGGTGTTACAAATAAAGAGCTCGTAGAATTCACAACAGATTCTAAGGAATTCTTAAAGGAAATTGTGAATTTACCTATGCCAAAATTGAATTCCATTCATTCCTACAAGGAAGAGTATTATCTCATGAAAATGGCTAGAAGAAGCAATAAAAACCGCACTGAATGCCCTTCTTTTAGCAAGGAGGTGGCCGGAGTCATGCTCGATTTGTATTACAGCAGTGAATTCGGATTAAGAAGTTTCGGAATACAGAATGGCAATGATGCGGTCAATGAATATATGCAATTGCGAGAGAAGACAGAATCCTCGCTGTATTCCTTTTCAGCGGGATTGCGAGTCGCCATAATGTTACCTATCAATGCTGGATTAAAAACCGGATTTAATTATTCTCAAATCAATGAAAAATTCACCTATGAAGATCCCAATTCGAGGCAGGTGAAGTATATAAAAGTAATCAAATATATATATGAAAATGGCATGGTGGTCGACCAAGTGGAGCAATATGACACAATCGAGGTTGCTGGTCAGGCTAATATAAAAGTTTACAATAAATATCGGAGTTTGGATATTCCTCTCCTACTCTCTTATGAATGGGCAGGAAAACATGGGTTTTATTTTAGTGGAAATGGCGGGATTCTCATGAATTTTGGATTTAATCAAAAAGGCACTATCCTTAGTGACAGCACTCACGATCCTATAAATATTTCCTCTTCAAATCCTAATCGAGAAGAGATATTCGAAACATCCTTAGGGGTTAGTTTATATGCCTCATTGGGAATGTATTTCAACTTAAATGAACATTTTGACCTTATGGTCGAACCGAATATCCGATACAATATGAATTCGTTTACAAAATCATCCTATCCACTCAGCCAAAAGTATGTTGTACCGGGATTTTTAACCGGTTTAAGAATAAAATTTTAAATTAATTTGAAGAGATATTAATAAATTTTTACGATGAATAAATTAGTTTTCATTTGTCTATTTTCTATAATCGTGAGTTCCTGTGGAAAGGATGAAAGCATTTTCATACCCAATGAGCCACAGGGATCAGTAGATAATGTTTTGGAGACATTTGGCTTGACCCCCGTAATTTCAAAAACAATAGATCCTAGTATAGATCAAAAGTTAGAATTACAATCTGGAATCGTAGTTTGGATACCACTAGGAAGTATAGTTGACAAAAATGGTCAGGAAATTACAGATAACGTTAGCCTTCAAATTTACAATTATGTACATGTCTCTGATTTCATAAGGCAAGACATCAATACAAGAGTGGATGGTAACCTCATGACCGTGATTTCTGGAATAAAATTAATTCCTAGTTTAAATGGCGAGAAATTAGAATTTAATAATCTTCATAAAATAGAAATCGGCTTCCCATACGCCGAAACAGATACCAGTATATTGAATTTTGGAAGTGCTAAAAGTGACGATTCCAATTCTTATTGGACTGATTTTTCAACAATTGGTCTCGAGTATACATTGTGGTCTGATTTTTGGACTGTATCCGGTGGAAGCATGGTATCTGGCATTAAAGTATCCTTCGATGCCAGTCCCGAGGTATGTATTTATAAAAATATTGAAGACAATGGTTTTCAGAAAGTAGCACCTTGTGTGGAACTACCGGAGCTTTTCGTAGGAAAAAACACAGAATTATTTTTAGTTCAAGACAGAACAAATACTGTCGTCAGAATTAGCGATTCTAAAGAAGATTCCTATTTTTGTGATGAGGTAGAGGAATTCATTTCTTCTCACCAATTAGATCTAATCTCTATTTCCTCTCTAGGTGATGATGGCTTTTATTATGGAACTTTGTCCGCTTATACAATAAGAGACTTACAATTGCAGATGGTTCCGAAGAAGAAAAGCAAATTTGAAATATTAGATGCCTTGGCAATGTTTTAAAATGCTGAGCAAAAGATAAACTGTATTTTTATTCGTAAATGGGAGTCGCCTGTCTGAGGTAAAAGAATTTCAGGCAGGCTTTTTTATGCCTCGAATTTTGTAAAACGACCACTAGATCACTCAAAACTTATTTTGAAAGAGGCATTGGTTTCTATGTGCGGAGGTGTCGTAACCCATCTACCACTTTTGGAAATTAGTCGAATGGCTTCTTTCTCACAATCCTTGCACTCCGAATTTTCTGCTGTTATGTTTCCGATACTGCCATCGGAATAAATAGTAAAATTGACGATAATTTTTCCTTTAAAATTCTTTTCAAATGCTTCGATAGGAATATTACGATTTTTATCAATCCATTCGAGGAAGTATTTCATATTCATGGACGGTGCATAGGAATTGACTTTATCCAATTTTCTTTCCATGCTCTCACTAATAGCCTTAGCTCTTTGAGTTGTCATATCTACCTGAGGCATATCATCGGCAGACTCGAGGCTTGTAATATAGATTAAGTTTTGTCTCTCGGGATTTAGTGAAACACCCTTGACTAATTGACCATCATTAAAAACGATAAATGGTTCCGAAGTCCCTAGACTATCATTCAATTCTATATTAAAGCTTCCATCTTGATTAACTGAGAATGCTTGTTTCGTATCAAAATTCTGTAGAGTCCAGTGGTCAAAAACCGCATTGCTTCCAGTTTCATCGACTAGGCTTCCGATTATGGATTTACGAGATTTGTTTGCTTTTGAAGTTATTTGAACCTTTTCTTCATCATTCGCCTCAAGCTCAATATCAGAATTTTCTACGTTATTTTCAGCGCTTGATACTACCCTTTCCATAGGCTTTGGAGAATTATCTGTACTTGTTGAATCCTCAAGATGAAGGGGTTCAGAATTATTGACAATACTCGGCGCAGATGTCTCTTCATTTGGAAGACTGGCATACTCTTCATATTCTTTTCTCAGCGAATTGGTATTAAATATGTAAAGGGCGGAGATCGAAATACCTAAAAATATAGCTGCCCAACCCAGCCAAGGAATAGATTTTTTCTGCGTTGTGAGTATCTTATTTTTTAAATGGTCAATTTCATTATTGTAATTCTTATCGTTCGCATTCGACAAGGTATAACCTTCGATGGCATCAAATAGAAAAGGGTCATCAATTGCCATTTTTTCCAATTGGTGCAATTCCGACGCAGAGATTTGACCATTGATGAGTTTGGAAAGCAATATATCTGACTCCCTATTCATGGATGCTCTTATTTTTGTCTTCTATACAATTTTTCAAATTACGACGACCATTTTGAATAAAGGATCTAACTTCATTCCATGTACAATTCAGCGATTCTGCAATCAATTGATATGATCTTTCTTGAAAATAAAATTGTTCTATCACCGTTTTTTGATTTTCGGATAACCGCTCAATGCATTGTTTTAGTATTGCTATTTCTTGTTCTTCAAGATTAAGATGCTCTTCAGTATCAAAATACACATCCGGAGTTACAATTTCTAATTTTAAAGCTCTATTTTTCTTTCTGAGAATGCCTAAGCAATGATTAACACTCAATTTATATAGCCAAGGTTTGAAATTCTCCACCTCGTGTTTTTTTAGCTTTGATGATACCAAAAGAAAAATATCTTGAACGGCATCCTTCGACTCACTTACATCCTGCAAATACTTAAGGCAAAGTCCATAAATCAGTTCGATATAGGGAATATACACGTCTTGCACATAAATCAATCTTCCTGTCTCCTTGTATTTACCGATTAATTCTTGATCCGACACAGGTTAAATGGTTTGAAAATTAAAGTTTTATAGTTCCAGCAAAATATTCCATTGCGTGGTCTATGTATTCCTTGTTTTCTTCATTTTCTAAGTCCTCTCGCCTAAGCAATTTTTTGAATAAGCTTTTCAGTGCTGAAGAATTATAATTATTAAAAAAAGGTATGGATTGAACTTCGATGAGCAATTTTTCATAATCTGTTAATGAAATATTGGCGTAGTCCGAATCCGATTTCATTGAGAGGAATCTTAACGAGTTGTCATACAATTTTAGATACGTACTGTCGTGCAATTCTGTATAGTTCACAGAATCAACCGGAACAAAAACATCAGGGTACACCCCACCTCCTGCGGGCAATTTTCTGTGCAATATTTTTGTTTCAAATTCAGAGTTTTCTCCCTGCACCCCATGTATCAATTCTCCACTTTCGAACCTATCACTCAGATCATACTCATAAGGAAGGTCGATTCCATAACTTTTTTGAATAGACCGACCGCTCGGGGTATAATATCGAGCCACGGTCAATCGCAAAGCACCACCATTGGCCAATTCATATTGCTCCTGAACCAATCCTTTTCCAAAAGTCCGTCTTCCAATGATTATTCCCCTATCCCATTCTTTAATTGCTGCGGCGACTATTTCAGAGGCCGAAGCCGAATTTTCATCTACTAAGACCGCAATTTTATCAATATTAAAAAATGATTTTCCTGTGGTTTTGTATTCAACTTTCTCTCTTTTTTTGCCTTCAGTATAGACCAATAATAATTCTTTCTCATCAAATAATTGGCTCAACATATTGACCGCTTCAGGCAGATATCCTCCCGGATTCCCTCTTAAATCAATGATTAAATTTTTGAGTCGCTTTTCATCTGCCAGTGGTTCCAATTGACTCATAAATTCATTATAGGTATGACTACCAAATCTTTTTACTTTGATGTAAGCAACAGTGTCGTTAAAAGTTTTGATTTTATCAACTGAGGGTATCTGTATGTTATCAACCGTGATATCAAGTTCATTTTTCTTATTCCCCGATAACACCGTGAGTTTAATATTTTCATTTATCTGGCGTTTCATGAGACCTCTTATCGAATCGAACGCCATGGATTGACCCGCGACATTGACTCCATCGATGGCAATTAGTCTATCCATGATTTTCAGTCCGGACTTTTGTGCAGGACTATCCGTTGTCACATTTGTAAAAACCACGGTGTCATTGAGTTGATAAATTTCCACACCTAATCCTACATAATTGCCATTCATTTGATTATTGATGGATTCTAATTCTTCGGGTGCAATATACAAGCTGTGTGGATCCAATTTTGAAAAAACAGCATCAAAAGCCGCCTTGTATATGTCATTTCTATTGATACTATCGACATATCTATTTTCCACAAACCTCACCACTTCTTCTATTTTTCCAATTGGATACTCATCAGAGATATTCATTTCAGAAACAAAAGGCAAATCCTGTTTATCATTCATTTTATATCCTAGGAATATGCCTAAGCACACCATAGAAGCCAATAACAAGGGTTGAACTATCTCGTATTTTTTGTTTTCAATCACGAGGCAAATTTATCTTTATCTAAGTTATTAAAGCATAATTCTTGCCAAAATATCAGAACGGCTTGACTTTAAATCAAAAAAAGCCGCCAATGGAATAATTTGTGGCGACACTCCCGCATAATTGAGGCATTAAAAGTGCAATTAATCAATAATCTTACTAAATTTGCTAAAATCGATTAAGCTAAAACACAATAATTTAGAGCCTTGAGAATATATCTAGTTGTTTTTTTCATGCTATGCTTGTTTTCTAGAATCTTCGCAACACACAACAGATCTGGCGAAATCACTTATGTTCAGCTGGATGCTCTTACGATAAAAATTACCGTAACTACCTACACCAAAACCAGTAGCACCTCCGCAGATAGGGACAGTTTGTTGGTAAGTTGGGGTGATGGCTCGACCCAGTTCGTGCATCGAGTATCAGCTATTCCACTTCCCAACGACATTAAAGTCAATAAATACGAAGCCGTACACACCTATCCCGGCAAAGCAACCTATACCGTTTCTTTTGCTGACCCAAATAGAATTGCGAGCATACTCAATGTGAACTGGCCTAACTCTGTGGAAGTTCCGTTTTTTCTTGAAACGACCTTTACATTACTTGACAGTCAGTTTCAAGGATTAAATAATAGTGCCATACTCCTACAGCCTCCCATAGATTTTGCTTGTCTCGGGCATCGGTTTGTTCATAATCCCAATGCTTATGACCTCGATGGTGATTCACTGGCCTATGAACTGACAATACCTCTCATGGCGGAAAATGAAGAAGTGCCAGACTATAAATTTCCTGATAAAATATTTCCAGGAGGCAATAATAAGATAAGCCTAAATCCTATTACCGGTGAGTTCGTTTGGGACTCGCCGCAGGAACAGGGAGAATATAACATTGCCATATTAATTAAGGAATATCGGAAGGGGGTACTTATAAATACCATAATAAGAGATATGCAAATTCTTGTATTACCCTGTGACAATAGTCCTCCAAAAATCGAAACCGAAAAAGAAATATGTGTCATAGCAGGTAGTTTAATTCAGATACCGGTTAATGTTGACGACCCAAATAGCGGTCAAAAAGTTGGACTATTTGCGTCGGGAGGGCCATTTGCACTGAATGATAGTCCTGCAATATTGTCGAATGCGGGGCAATTTCAAAATCCGGCCTATCAATCGGAGTTTAGTTGGCAAACAACGTGTAATCACATAAGCGATCAATATTACCAAGTGGTATTTAGAGCTGTGGATAATTATTTGAATGATACTTTCGGTCTTGCTACTCTTAAAACATTAAGAATCAAAGTGGTAGGCCCAGCACCTCAGAATCTCACTGCAGAAAGCAAGGATGATCACATCATTCTGAACTGGGATTTACCTTATGCTTGCGAAATTACTGAAAACGAATATTTCAGGGGCTTTTCCGTGTGGAGGAAAGAAAACAGTCAAGCCATCGACAGTTCAGAATGTGCCAGTGGCCTCGATGGATATGGGTACAAAAAGATAAAATTTTCAACCAAAGAAAATGATGGAACTCATTATTTTTATGAAGATTATAATGTGGAGCCTCGAGTTGAATATTGCTACCGAGTTTTAGCAGAATTTGCAAAAACATCTTCTACGGGGCAGCCTTTTAATAAAGTGGAAAGCAAAGCATCCAATGAATTTTGCATTCTACTCAAACAAGATTTCCCTATGATCACGGAAGTTTCAGTGGCTACAACTGATTATGCTAATGGCCAAATTGACATCAGTTATATCAAACCATTCCCCGATGACCTAGATACTCTCGAGCACCCTGCACCCTATCTGTACGAGGTGTGGAGAAAAGCACAAAATGAAACGGATTTCAATTTAGTACCAGGAGCTAACCAGTTTTCTAGTGAGTTTGGTTCTTATGATGAGTCATTTAATTATTCAGACATCGGTTTAAATACCAAGGAGCTACAATATGAGTATGAAATTCGATTTTATTCTAATAATCTAACTCAAGAATATAGCAAATCTAAGCCAGCCTCAAGTATCTATCTCACGGCAATACCATCTGACCAAAAAATAATGTTAGAATGGAATGAAATCACTCCATGGAACAACTACAACTACGAAATATATAGGCAAGATAGTGGAATCTTTTCCCTATTGGGTGAATCGGAAAAAAACAACTTTGTAGATGAAAACCTTGAGAATGGAAAGGAATATTGTTATTATGTAAAAAGTGCAGGTAGCTACAATCTTAACAGACTTCCAGCACCATTATATAATGACTCACAGATTACTTGTGCCTCGCCCTCTGATAATGTTGCGCCATGCAGTCCAATATTGAGTTTGATGAATCTTTGCGAAAAAGATGAAAGTTCGCCCATTGACACCACGAGTATCTATAATTTTTTAAAATGGGACTTGGACTGTGCCGAGACCATGGTTTCATACAAGCTTTATTTTGCTAAGGATTCTTCAAATTTCAGTCTATTGGCAACGGATATTAATATCAAAGAATACATTCATTATCCACAGGATGGTTCTTTGTCCGGTTGCTATTATGTAACAGCTATTGACAGTATTGGAAATGAGAGTGCTTCAAGTGATATCGTATGTGCTTTCAACTGTCCTTTGTACGAACTTCCTAATACATTCACACCCAACGGCGATGGATTTAATGACCTTTTTGTGCCAAGATTAAATCGATTTATTGCAAAAGTTGATTTCAAAGTGTACAATCAATGGGGTAATTTAGTATTCGAGACCACCGACCCGAATTTAAATTGGAATGGACATGATTTAAAAGGAAATAAATTGCCCGACGACGTGTACTACTACACTTGTAGAGTTTATTATGACACGATAGAAGGAATTGAAAATAGTGAAGATCTCCTTCGCGGACACATAAATATGATAGAATAGATGTTTACAGGAATTATTGAATATACGGCTGAGGTTACGAAAATTTTAGTTGAGAATGGAAATATACATTTTTCGTTTCGCAGTCCCTTTATTAATGAATTTTATATAGATCAAAGTATCGCACACAATGGAGTTTGTCTCACGGTCGTATCGATTGTTGACAATGAGTATACGGTTACTGCCATTGAAGAGACACTTAATAAAACCAACCTAAAACATTGGAAAATAGGCAGTCGAATAAACATAGAAAGATGCTTAACCAACAACAAAAGATTGGATGGGCATTTCGTGCAAGGTCACGTGGATACCACTACTCAATGCACTAAAATATCAGAAGCAGATGGTAGCTGGTATTATGAGTTTACGGTGCCTTCAGAATTTGCCGAATTAGTCGTGGACAAAGGCTCAATTTGCATAAATGGAGTGAGTTTAACGGTAATATTAAACTCCGAAAATACATTCCAAGTCGCTATAATCCCTTACACTTACGAACACACAAACTTTGGAAAATTAAATGTTGGTGACACAGTCAACCTCGAATTTGATATACTAGGAAAGTATGTAAGTCGAATATTAAAACTTAGGGGACAATAAGGATTCTCCTTAATTCATTGCATTATTTAATTCTTGGATGAGTTTGGCTTGCGTCTGAACACCTGACTGCCTCCATTTTAATTCTCCTTTTCTAAATATCATCAATGTAGGGACTCCTCTTACTTGTAACTTTTGTGCAATTGCGGGATTCTTATCCACGTCGATTTTAACGATTTTTGCTTTCTCCCCTACTTCTTTCGCGACATCTTTAAGTATTGGTGCCATCATTTTACAGGGACCACACCATTCTGCATAAAAATCAATTAATACTGGTTGATCTTGTTTGATAAGCTCGCCGAAGCTAGTTTTTCCTGACATATTCTAAATTTTGAAACAAAAATATAACAATATTCAATCATAATTTGTAACACGAGTTGCCAAAATAGGTTTAGTAGAATGAATTAGAATGGATAATTAATGGCTATTTGAGGTGTACCGAAGATATTCTCAAACATGGTACCTAATGAATTAAAGTATTTTCCACTATCATCAGGATACGGTCTTCTGAGTTTGTAACCAAAATCAAAACGAATGTTAAAATACTCAATGTCTAAACGAATACCCCAGCCCACATCCATGGCCATCTGCTTCAGAAAATGTGAGGTAAAATTTGCATCATTCCGCTCATCTACTTTCAAAGTCCATATATTGCCTGTATCATAAAACAAGGCACCTTCCAACAACCAAAACAAATCAAAACGATATTCCGCATTAAACTCTAACACAATATCACCTTTTTGAAAAAATATGGAATTGGCACTATTAATAGTGGTTGTGTTCCCTCCAGGGCCCAGCTCTTGATTAAGCCATCCTCTTAAACTATTGGGTCCTCCTACACTGAATTGTTTAATAAATGGTGCCGCCTCACTACCACCATAAGGGACTATTACTCCAGCATGAAATCTCGTCGCTAGAGATTGTTTCTTCTTATTAAAAAACTGATAACGGCGGATATCAAATTCAAGCTTATTATACTTTGAAAACTCATATTGATTGGCAAAAACCCAATTTCTATCTGGTGAAAACACCTTGTTTGCTAAGTAAAGTTCTAATCCTGAGATCTCATAATTCAAATAAATAGCCCAAGAACCACCATAATTTGGATTGGGTTCTTTGTAGGTAAATCCAAAATCTTTAAGAATCAAACCTGTGATTAGATTCGGCGATAATGATTTAATAATCAATGGATTATTGTCAATATTTTCTTTAAATCTATCCGTCAATACAGAATTATTCAGGTTAAATCCCAAATGTGAAAAAGCGTAACTTCTTTCTCCATTTGAATCAAACTTAACACTGATTCCACCATTGTAAGCACTGATGATATACCCATCTTTGATATCCGTGTATCTAAACCCGAGGGAGATATTAGTCACAGCATTATTTCTAAAATTCTCCTCATCCTTGTCATCAATGAGACCAACTGTATTGATGAGTCGCAATAGTCCCATATAATCTTTATAATCGGCGATTCTTACTTGATTTTGTAAGCTAACGTTAAAAGTCCGGCGAGAAAAAGGGTTTATTTCATATTCAAAACCCGTCTCTGCATTCATCGTGTATAATTCTCCTCCACCAAATAGATTGCGGTTTTGTAATTGAGTCGAAATTGAGAACCCGACGAATCTACGACCGAGCGAACTCGTATTGACACTCGAGAAATAACTATTGAGCCCGAAATCTGCCAACCATCGTGATTTGTGTGGATTTAAAATGATGTCGTAATTTATAATATTGGGAAATTTTTCATCAATATGCTCTGTAATGGATACAAATCTGAAAGTAGGTAATTGATATAAATATTTAATCGTGTTCAGCTTGGCTATCCTACTGGCATTATTTCCGGTAATCAAGGCTATATTTTGATCTAGAACCCTAGGTTTTACCACAAATTTATCCGTCCGTTTTAGGAATTTTTTATATCCCAAAATTAATGTATCATATTCTAATGCATTGGCATCTCCATCCGTATATATACAAATTTGCCCGACTTTGAATTTTCGGTGTAAGCTATCCTGTGAAGGGACATTGACATTAAAGTAAATATCTACATTATGAGTCGTGTCATTTTTTACACCAAAAGTTTCGATGTAGTTTGGGGAGAAGTTAACATATCCCTTATTTTGAAGTGCTAATGCAATGCGGTTTTTTTCAATTTCAAACGTTTCGAAATCAATAGGGCCTTGATTCACCAAATAACTCGTTCCTCTTAAACGGTCAATTTCCTTTACGATATTTTTATCCGTAGATCTATAGCTTACTGACCCGATGTGGTACCGATCCTTAGGGGCGATGATGTAATCGACTCCCATTTTATAACTATTTGGTTTTTCGAGGTAATCTACCTCTGCATTGTAAAACCCCTTTAAATTCCTCAAGTAGTTGCCGATTCCTAGGACACTTTTTTCGGTAAGTGTGCTATCATATACAGCAGGTGGTTCACCTATCCCTCGCAACCATTTATTGTACCAAGACGAATCTCCCTCTTCTGAATTTTTGAGATAAATATATTCCTTTGGGATACCAAGGAAATTACCATTGGGTTTTTGTAAGATGTAGTTGTCGATGTCTCTTATCTCTTTATCACTGAGTATGTTTTCGTCTCCTTTGTATTTTACGTCATATTTGGTCAATAGTTGAGAGCCATCTTGGAAATATTTGGAAGTACCACAACCAATCCAAGAAAAGATTACCAATACTGAAAGACAAATTTTGCTATATATTATATATGTTTGCAATATTTATTTACCTTGTTTATCCAACTTTTAACGAAAAATCTATGTCAAATAGCGTTATAAAATATTTAAAATCACTTTCCCAATCTAAATATCGACAAATGTATAATAATTTCGTTGTGGAAGGAAATAAAATGCTTGACATGATTCTAAATCAAAATGAATTTGAAATAGAGTGTATCGCTTACAGAAAATCAAATATTGAAATAGAAGACAAACTGCAATCGTTAGGTTGCTCAATTTATGCATTTGACAACAAGCAAATGTCACAGATTTCTCTTCTTAAATCCCCTTCAGATGTTTTTATTGTTTTAAAAAAACAAGAATTTAAACTAAGCACTCATGCGAATAAAATATTCTATTTGGATGGAATTCAAGATCCCGGCAACGTCGGTACCATTGTAAGAATTGCTGATTGGTTTGGAATCGACACTCTGATTAGAAATCAAGAAACAGCAGATTTTTACCACCCAAAAGTAATACAAGCAAGCATGGGCAGTTTTTTAAACGTCAAGCTAATTAATGATGATGAAAACATCGATTTCAGTACTACTTATAATATTTACGGAGCTGATATGACAGGAGTAGAAATTGAAAATGTCACTTTTGAAGAAAAAAGCATGATAGTTTTGGGATCAGAAGGTCATGGAATTAGTAAAAAAATGAATCAGGTCATCCAAACTTTTATTTCAATAAAAGGAAGTAAAAAAAGGATGGCGGAATCACTCAATGTTGCCAATGCAGCCGCTATAATTGCTTACAAAATGAGCAATTAATCGTTATTACTTTTAAATTTACCATAACAATCCTCCCAATGTGAAAGACACTCGTTTTAAATATTTTTTTGACAATCACTATCAATTACTGTGTAATTATATTATGCGATTGGGAGCGGATTATGATACGTCAGAAGATGTAGCTCAGGAGGTGTTACTCAAATTATGGCAACAAAAAGGACCCTTTGAATTGGCCTATGCCTTGACATGCTGCAAAAACAAATGGATCGATTGGTGTCGTAAAACAAGTAGTGACAAAGTACGGTCTGAAAAATGGGAAACTTTAAATCATAACCATGAATCACAAGAAGAATTGGATGCAGAATTTATTAAAATAAATAAGTTAAATACTCTTGTACGACAATTACCCCACAAAACCAAAGAGGTATTCATTATGAATAAAATTAATGGTTTAACTTACAGCCAAATTGCAGAAAGACGCAATATATCAGTTAAAACAGTGGAAAATCAAATTTCAACAGCTTTAAAATTCCTTCGGGAAAATTGGTAATACCAGAAGTAACTAATGGATAAAAACATACAAAATATCTTAGATAAAATCCTTGCTGGAAATGCTTCTAAAGAAGAAGTCTCTATGCTAAATGATTGGTCAAAAGAGGCCAGAGAAAATTTGCAAGAATTAAACAAAATCAAGGATTTAAACCATACTATTGACCAAAGTGCTACTTTACAGGCATTCGACTCAGAGGCCGCTTTTGACAGATTAAATTCAAAAATGGAAAACCCAGCTTCATCTTGGAAGAAGTATTTGCTTTATGCCTTGTGGATCATTCTTTTCATTGTAACTTATACGAGTATCTCGCACTTTTGGAATAAGATGGGCGATGAACAAAAGCCGAACATAGAAATGGCTGCAACAAATACCATCCTTGAAGAAAAATTACCAGATGGTACAGATGTAAGCATAGGACTTAATAGTAAGCTAGAAATACTAGACAATAGAAAGGTTAGATTAAATGGATTGGCCAATTTTAATGTCACAAAAAATCCGAAAAATCCATTTGTCGTAGAATTAAATCATGGAAATATTACCGTATTGGGAACAGAATTCAGTGTATTTACAAGTCAGAACAAAGAAGAAATGTACCTCAAAGAAGGTAAAATTAAATATACGACAACCAATAAAGTGCAAGTAGAATTAAAGCCTGGTGATTATGTCACGGTAACGGACGGCAATGTCGTTTTTCTCAAGAATGTACCGGACAATCTCAAAAATGCCTTCAACTATCCCCTAAAATATACCAAAACCAATTTATCTCAAGTTTTGGATGATTTAGGCAAGCATTACAATGTTAAAGTACAGAATAATTCAAATCAAAATCTTGATTCTATGAACTTTTCAGGCAAGCTCGACGAAGACAACCTTAAAAACGTATTGGCAGATTTGTCAGGAATATATAATCTGGAATTTAAGTTACAAAATGATGAAATACTGATAAGCCAAAAGTAATTATTGTTATGAATTTTAGCTTAAGGTCTATTATTGTTGCAGTAATTATAGTTGTCTTTACTTTCAGTGCAGATGCCCAAAAGACTTCCGTTGTGATTCCATATAGTATTAGCCCAAAAATAAAGGAGGCGTCTGACATAGTCGAAATTCTTGTGGATGAATATGACCTTCCCATTAATTATTCCCCTTCGCAAATCGAAAACATTCAAGTACCCTTTAGTTTTCAATATCAATATCAATCCTTAGAATCACTATTTAAAGATTTATTCCAATATTACAATTTCCAGTTTTTCTCCTTAAAGGGCAAATATATTTTATCAATAGATGGACCGAAATATGTTAAAATAAGCGGTTATATCATTGATAGCGAATCATCAGAACCCATCAGCAATGTCATTATTGAATCCGCGGATGAAGACCATTTCTTTTTTTCGAATGATAATGGATACTACAGCATATCTACCAACAGCGATACGATGTCATTTTACATTCGAAGTTTAGGTTATAAAAACATAAAACTTAACACTAAAAATATTTTACAAAACAAGAATGTCATCAAATTAAAATTCGACAATGAATTAGCTCCTGTTTTAATTTCTGACAAAACCGACGAAAACTATTTAGTTGAGAATTTTGCCAAACAAATTCAGCTCGACAAAATGGAAAATAATACCACTATTTTTGGTGAAGAAGACATAATTAATACGTTGAAGTCATTACCGAGTGTGAGTAGTGGCGGCGAGGGACAATCCGGCCTATTTGTAAGAGGAACAAGTCCTGACTACAATCTCATACTCATGGATGGAATCCCCATGTACGAGACCAATCATATCGTAGGTCTGTCTTCGATTTTTCAAGACAATGCCGTTAGAAATGTACAATATATGAAAGCGGGAATGCCTGCACGATATGCAGGAAGACTGAGTAGCGTAGTCAATATCATGATGAAAGATGGTACATTGGAGAAAAATAAATCAGAAATTTCGACTGGAATTTATGGCATCAATTTAACTACAGAAGGCCCGATAAAAAAGAATGAAATCTCCTATAACTTTGCCTTACGTAAAAGTTGGATTAATTATTTAGTAGACAATACCATTGAAAAATACAATAAAGATATCAATATCGATATTTCTTATTTTGATGTTTACGGAAAACTTAGTTGGAAACTTTCACCCTCGTCCAAGCTCAGCCTGAGTGTTTACAGTGGTAATGACAACCTTGAAGTAGATAGATTTATAAATCCCACGAATACTCAATCGGTAGACATTACTCAAAATGATAATCAATTGAAATGGGGAACTACCACTGGAGTACTCAATTATTCTACCATTATTAATCAGAAAACTTATCTCAGCTCTACCCTAGGTATTATACGATATAAAGCTCAGACACTCAATAGATTTACATTATCCAAAGTCAATGAACTTGACAGTCTGATTACCGAAACATTTACGAATACAGATATAGTAGACGTTCCCTTCAAATTTAATATTGACCGATATATCGGTGAAAAAACAAGATTAAGTATCGGGGCTGCAAGTACTTTTCACGTTTTTAAACCTTCGATATTACAGATACTTGACCAGCAATCAACCAATAATGTCGATCAAAAATCCTACAAAAGCATTGAATCGGGTATATATTTTGAATTCAGGCATAACTTTTCACGAAGATTGTATATAAAAGCTGGCTCTCACTTTTCCTCTTATAAAACAGAGAATAAAACATATTCCGGGTGGCAACCTAGACTTACCTTACAATACATCCCTCATGAAAACCACATGATGGCGGCCAGTTTTTGTAAAATGCAACAATATGTCCACCTTCTGGTTAATCCCGGAATTGGCTTGCCTTCAGATCTATGGATACCCAGCACCGACGAAATAGAACCGCAGGAATCTTATCAGTATGATTTATTTTATCATTATACTCGACCTAGTGGCTGGAACTATACCATTGAGGCATACATAAAGCAAATTTACAATATACCGGAACTCACTGTTCACACGGATTTTTTTACAAATATTCTTTTGGATCAAAATATAGTACCACAATTCGTAGAAACTGATACATGGACTACTCTTCTTGATAAAGGAGATGGTTATAATAAAGGAATTGAACTATCGATAAACAAAGATAAAGGTGACTGGAAAGGTGCTTTTTCTCTTTCGTTTTCAAGGGCAACCCGAACTTTCAAAAACATCAATAGCGGTGTTACTTTTCGTTACAAGTACGACAGACCGATTGATATCAATCTAGTATTAAGTAAAAATCTAAACACAAAATTCTCATTCGGCATCAATTGGACCTATGTCAGCGGCAACACATTTTCTCTTCCAGGTACTGAATTTCAATCCATTATTAATGGCGTCACATTGATAACCTCAGAATCTAGAAATAATTATAGACTTCCTCCATTTCACCAATTAAGTATAAATGGAAATTATAAATTTGAAATTAATAAGCTTCCAGCGAAATTAAATTTTGGTATTTACAACATTTATAATCGCAAGAATCCGTACTATGTCTATTTCATTAAGGATAATCAAAACAACACCATACGTGGCAGAAAAGTAAGTCTGTTTCCTATTCTACCTTTCGTAAATTTCACCATACAATTTGAATAAAAACAGGAGTCTTAAAAAATTAAAAGCCCAACTGAAAACAAGTTGAGCTTTTAGAGTTTTTCTTTCTAATAAAAGATTCTGACCAATTACATTTTAATCATTCTTGCGGTATAAAGATTTCCTTTTACATCAGTCAAATGGAGAATATTGATTCCTTTGGGAAGTTCTGTAATCTCAATCTTCCTCTCAGGATTGATCCACGATTTTTGAAATTTTCCATTTATATCGTAGGCGACAATTAATTTAAAACTCGTGAAAGAAGGTACCACTATCTCTGTTGTGGCGGGGTTTGGCAAAAGTGTGATATGTTTTATCTTCGATACATCGTCTGTACTACTTGCTCCAGCTTCCACCAATTCAAGACGAGGTCCCATCAGCATATTTCTCATCAAAGCTACTTGCTCTACACTAAACATATTCTGACAAGACTCCTGAGTGTAATCCATATAATTTTCAATCATATCAGGATAATCAGTTCCTTCATCTACACACGTATTTTTATTAAATAGGCTTGAACATTGTATAATAGAACCACTTTGATCTTGGGATTCATTGGCCATTAAAGGGGTATCTCCTATTCCGTCATCCAAACCACAGTCGCCATCACCCCATATATGTCTCAACCCTAGATAGTGCCCGACCTCATGGGTCAATGTTCTTCCTTGGTCATTGATTCCTTGGAGGCTTCCGATGGCTGGATTGTCTTTGCCAAATACCTGATAATGTATTACTACCCCATCCTTTGTCCAATAATCCTCAGGAAATTCTTCAGTAGGCCAATTTGGGGCACCCACAGGTGGATAGGCATAACCAAGCAAGAATGGTACTTGCTCACCAAAAACTGATACACTCAGATTACAAACCCAAATATTGAGATATCGTGATTGATCCCAAGGATCTACACCACCCGTATCCGAGCTTTTCACCTCGTCCAATTGCGCTATAAAATCAATTTGAGTAGGGTCACTTCCATAAATAGATATTATACAATCAAGATTATCCGCTATACTTTGTGGATCGTTCAAATCAACACCACAGGTAATAATCGCCTGAAGGAACAAGGCATAATCAAAATCAAGAAATGAGGTTTTCTCTGTAAAGTGCTTTGTAATACCGTTGGTTGCATTCCCATCTGGGTCCTTCGTGGCTAGAAAAAATTCCACATTTGCTTTGCCAGCTATTTCTTGAAAAATCTCTCGTGTTTCTGATGCATCCGCATTAAAACGGTTGTAGTCTTGATTTAAAACCTCGATTTGATTTCTTACGATATCTTCCGCCAACAATTCTGAAGAGTTATTATAAATTAAATGAACCACTACTGGAATCCTAAGTGTTTCCGTAGTCCTACCGTTTTCTGGCCATTTATAGTTGGACGCAAAGAAATTTTCAATTCCGGGATATTTGGTCTGCAAGTAATGTTTCGTATGTGCATCCCCGCATTTTATGATCTGATTGTATGCAGGCGTGAGAACGACTAAGAATATTATAAATAGGTAAAGTTTTTTCATAATGACAATTTCATTTTATTGATTGAAAAATATTTTGAACTAAGGTATTTCAGTGATAAATATACACTTTATCTTTTGTCATTATTGATTTAATTTTTCAATTTGACAGAGAATTCAACAGAAATGTGTTAGAAAAAATGATTTTGTTCTTTTACAAGACAATATATTCTATACAAAACTAAGAAAGCCAAGTAAAAAAATCAATTTCCTGATCTTGTTTACCTGGCTTTATCAATGTCTTATTGATTAATCAATATCGTTTAAATTCCTCAAGACTACTTGAGCTTCATTAAATTCTGAAACTATGCAAGTTACATTATGCGTTCCGGTAGGTGTCGCTTGTCCAGAAAAATTGGCTTGACTTCTTACATACGTAGGAATTGAGCCGGTGGCATCGCTGAAATTAATCGTACCGGTGAAGGTGTCTCCAGAATTAAAAGTCGCATCTTTAATTCTCACCAACATGGATTCGTATGTTTCAAGATTGGCCTTTATTTCACTGATGGTCAAATCAATCGGAGTCACCGTACTACTGCCTTCTACTGTGGCATTAGAATTAGGAACATTATTCAATTGTAATAATCCATTATAATCAGAAAGTTCCATACCCGTCACTCGTATTTTCAATTCTGTACCTTCTGCAAATGAATGATCAGAAGTAAATCTCACCAAAATTCCTGCGTCGGCATCTTGAATGTGTAAGTTGCGAGTTGTAATATTTCCGCTTGTATAATCAGAGGTCACTGTACCGATTATATACCCTACTGAGCTAACGGATGTAGAACCATTAAGGAAAGCATTTCTAAGGCTTCTTATCGTCAACTCATCACCTTCTCCAGTAGAACCGCCTTCGACATCATTGGTACCACGTATGATTAGCTGAGCATCATTAAACTGAGAAGCAATGGCGGTCACGGTAACCGTACCAGCAGGAACTGGGCTAGAAGAAAAAGTCGAAGCCGATCTTGTGTACAAATCTATATTATGAGTACCGTCACTAACTGTAAGGGTTCCATTATAGGTCGCTCCGCCTGTAATTGTTACATCAACTAATTTTACCAATGTAGATTCATAAGTTTCAATGTTGTTTAATAAGTCATTAATACTGACTTTTGCTGGAGAGACAGTTCCTGCACCCAATACTTCAACTTCCGCTGGCTCTACATTAGAGCATTGTAATAGACCGTTATATTCTTCCAAAGTTGCATTCGTTACTATTATCTTCACTTTTGAACCCAAAGAAATATTATGATCACTATTAAATCTAACTGTTATTCCTGAGGTTCCGTCTTGTACCACCGCATTTTTAGTAACTATACTTTCAGTGTTGACATCCGAAATTACTACTCCTTCTATGTAATATTCACCCACTGTAGTCGTACCATTTGCAAATTGAGTACGCAGATCAGAAACGGAAATTTTCGTTTCATTACCGGTTGCATTTGAGCCACATCTCTTGCCTTCAAATTGGATATCTGAAGCCTCTCTCACAAGGAATTGCTTAGTCGTTCTGTATTTAGTGTAAATACCAATCAGCGTTCCGTTACCTGAGGGGACGGTATCTGTGGCAAAATTGGAATAACCACTATTTCTTAGCACAAGTATATTACCATCGCAATCCACTAAATTGTGGTTTACCGTGGTTGCGGGTGGAGCCATGACGACATTAATGGTTTCGAATTCTATATTCTCCAACTGCACCAATTTATTCAAATCTTTATCATTCAAACTTGAAATGGTTTTCACTTCTGGCGTTACTTCAATCACTCGTGGTGCAGCAAAAACTTTATTCTTGTAAACGCCATTTGGAATATTCTCCCCTCCGGCATCATAGCCTATAGAAGGTAATTCGTTGTAATCTGACAACCAAAGATCCAAGACATGAACATATACGACCCTTCCTACCGGATACTTATTAAACAAATCGGAATCATCGATATTAACCGCGATGGCACGACTTGACATTGAATCTTGTAAATAAATTGTTTGATAAATATTACCCGAAATATCATTACCAACCACATAGGTTTTTAGATATTTATCTTGCGTAAATTGATATGGTTTTCCAACCTGATAGAATGGCCAAAGCTCATCAAGTGAGATTAATTTACTTTCCACATCGGCAGGAATGTATGTTCCTGATGGTGGTGCATCAAAGTCATCCTTTACACATGACGAGATGGCGAGTAATGCAAATAGAAAAGCTAAAATTCCAAATTTTGATTTCATTATTTATGAATATTTTAAAATTATCAAATTGTAAATTGAGTTTATAATAGATTAAAAGTCAAAACTGACATTCAGCGAATAATTTCTTCCGTAGGCATAATACAGCTTGGGCAAGAAATTGATATTATTCGAAGAGGCAGGATTTGATCTATATTGCTCAAAGCCTCCTGTAATAAAATCTTTATTATCTAAAATATTGTTCACACTTAAGTTTAATCTTAAGTAGTAATCGCCAAATTTAAAGGATTTCCCACCAAAGAAATCTAGTGTATAATTGGTACCAATGGATTCTTGATCAAGGATGGCATGCCACAATTCATTATCCAATTCCGGATCCAAGAATTCAACTGCTTCTACTATTCTTCTTTCCGGATTAATATCAAGGTACGATTTACCATAAATGTTAAAAGAGAGGTTTGCCCACCAATATTCTTTTCCATTGTACCGCAAAGTAAAACTGGCCGCATATTGAGGACCACTTGCCACGTAGTAATTTTTAATATATATTGGATCTCTTACAACACTTACACTAGCACTATTATCCTGATAGACTGTCGCTCGAGGTCTTGAAGTGTATATATATTGCCCAAGTGATCCTGCTGCCGTAAAGGATAGCCTGCCATACAGTCTTGAGTCTATGCTCAGCTCGACTCCTTTGTGTTCTTTGTCAATGCCTTCCATCACATAATTATTAAAGGTACGAAGGATATCCGAATAGAATATAAAAGTTTCAATTTGATCTTTAAATGTGGTGTAGAACCCTGTCAATCTGGCCTTCACTCCTCCATATCTCATGATATATCCCGCTTCTCCAGACAATATTTTTTCAGGAATCAAGTCACTCACCAATTCGTTGCGGGTACGCGGAGACACAAATGCGAATCTAGAGAAAGGAGCTCGAGTTCGATAACTTCCATAAGCATACAGGTAATTTCTATTATTCAATGCAAAGTTTAATCCCGTCTTAACCGCATAGGTATTAAAATTCGAGGTCTCTGACTTGCCTTTTGAGCTATCCGGAAATTTTCCATTTGCTACATAACTGTCTTTATAAAATGAGGTTCTCGCTAAGCTGGCACCACCAAAAAGCTCCAATTTATTAATCTTTTTCGAGGCCTGAGCCCATAGTTCATATTTACTCGTGACGATGTCATAATCATAGCCATGTCTATCTCCTTCCTGTAATAATGCATAGGGATTATCGAGATTATTAACCACTTTAGTCGGGTCATCAGGAAAATCACGTTCTGCAAAATCGTCAATATCCAAGTAATAAGTACCGCCCAATAAATCATCTATGAGCTTATAATTATTTACGGTTTCTTTAAGATATGTCAATCCTCCCGATAAGTTAAAATCGACGCTTGGGTTAAAATTATAGATGGTATTGAACATCATTCTTTGATTGTCATAATGCTGATCCTCCACGATATACGCTGATACATTTTGTGGAGTACCGTTGACATCTATCAATCTATTGCGATTGATGTCATAAAATTCATCCCAATTAATTTGTTGGTTTGCCACGTCCGATTTTAGATAATTTTCTACATCAATAGCGGCCTGTCCAGAATAGTAAAATGGCAATTTTTTATAATAATCAGGGCGAGGATCTGAGGCCATGAGCCAATCTATCCCTGTTGAACTATACTTTCCCCATTGAAATCCCGCACTTGTACTCAACGTACTGTGATCACTCAATTTCCAATCGTGTCGCAGCATGGCAATTGGTTGATTGATGCGATACTCTTTAGAATTTCTGACTTCGCCATTTTGATAACCCCAGTTGGGATTGTAAAAATTGCTTCCCGCGATGTCATACATTTGCTGTACTGAAGCGCTGGCTCTACCCCTTCTTTGAGGCGAACCTAGTATCACAGCATTCAAGGCATGATGAGCGGATAGTTGTTTTTCAATAGAAACGAAATATGCCGTTCCTTCAAAATGTGTACCCGCTACATAACCAGAATTACCCCATCTTCTTGAAGCGGATAAACTGTACGACCATCCGTTATCCTGCAATCCTGAAGAATGCGTGAGCATAAGCCTATTGGTATAAGATCGATTTCCATAACTATAGACTAGTTTTGTTCTTTTTCTCTGTACCGAAGCTCTTAAGTCTGTATTGTAAGCACCGCCAATTCCACCAAACGAGAAATCAACTGGACGAAGACTATTCTGTCCTTCTGCTACTCTAAATACATCATTCAAACCGCCCCATGATGCAAAAAGCACCCGACCATCATCAAGGTCATTCATTGGCAATCCATTGATATATTGTGAAGTGTTTTCATTGTCATAGCCACGAACTCTAAATCGACCTCCTGATAAATTATACCGAGCCGCATTTTCAAAAACGTCATTACTGGCACTTAACAAAATGGAATATTCGGAATCATCTTCTACTTCTAAATCATCTAGGTTTACCACGGCTATATCGGTGGATTTGGTGACAATTTTTTCCTGTGATGTTTTGAGCATTCCTAAATCTAAATCCTTACCATCATAAGTAAACGTGAGTAACTTGACATCACCGTTTTCTGATTCGAGGAGTAAGTCATATTCTCCCAAAAGGACACCATTAAACATAAAGTTACCCAAAGCATTGGAAATACTCGCATGTTCTGTCCCCGCCAGCCTTAACACCTGGCCTATTAAAGGCTCTCCGCTAACATCCGCAATGTTACCTTTGATGGTTTGTGCAATAGTTAATGAAATATTAAAGCAAAGGCTGAGAATGATTATTAAATAAAAGTTTCGTCTTAACATCAATGGTTGATTAAAGACCCAAATTTAGATATTTTTATGATTCAAAAAGGATAAAATTCACTAAATTAATAAATACTTAATCTCAAATACGAATCTCAGTTTTATCTTTGAGCTTTCGAAAACAATTAACGCAATGACTTTCAAGCGATTCTCATTTTTAATTTTCACATTTTGTTATGGTGTGATGATTTATGGTCAAAAAGCCAAGGTAGCCACTGTAGGCTTCTACAATCTCGAAAATCTATTTGACACAGTCAATGATACGACCATCAATGATGAAGAATTTTTACCCGAAGGAAAACGGAATTGGACAGAAGAAAAATACCTGGAAAAGCAAGCCAACATGGCTTATGTGATATCGCAAATAGGTACGGATATTGCACCACAAGGATTATCAGTATTAGGAGTTTCTGAAGTAGAAAATCTCAAAGTTCTCCAAGATCTAGTAAGCCAACCAAGCATAAAAAATAGAAATTATCAAATTGTACATTATGATTCAAAAGATTTTAGAGGGATAGATGTGGCTCTAATTTATAATCCCGAACACTTCAAAGTGGATTCGTCCAGGATTATTGACCTGCCCATCCTTCGTGATGGAGTCCCATATCATACCCGTGACATCCTTTATGTTGCCGGCAAGTTTGATGGTGAATCCATGATTTTTTTAGTAAATCACTGGCCGTCGAGAAGAGGAGGCGAACAAACAACGGCACCTGATAGAAACAAAGGAGCTCAATTGTGTCGCGACGTGGTCGATGATGCACTTGCAAAAAATCCAGAGGCCAAAGTATGGATTATGGGTGACTTAAATGATGACCCCACCAGTGAAAGTCTCAAAGGCTACTTGCGTACAAAAGCAAAAGTTGCTGACGTAAAACCAAACGATGTATTTAATCCCTTCGAGGATTTTTATCGCAGGGGCATAGGTACTGGTGCATATCGGGATAATTGGAGTTTATTCGATAATATCATCTTTACAGAACCATTACTCGAAAAACCTCAAGATGGATATTATTACATCAAAGCTGGTATTTTCAACAAAAAATGGTTGGTACAACCTTCTGGGCAATATAAAGGATACCCTTTTCGAACATTTTCCTTTGACACTTATCAACATGGATATAGCGATCATTTTCCGGTCTATGTCGTGATTGCTAAAAATGTGGAGTGATAAGAAATCGTAGGTCGTTTTAAAATTCTAAATTAATTTAGAGATTCTTAATCATTTCTACCCTAAATGGTTTTTAATTTTCCATCCTTGATAGGCATTTAATACTTCAAAAATGCTGGGATAAACCACTCGAGGCTCCCCATAAAAGGATTCCAGATTCATCCATTCTGCTATTTCAATATCTTCTGCGGTCTGAGGAATCAGTATTTGCTTTTCAGTTTTCATCAGGTACCAGTATGATTTTTTAATCAATCGCTTGCCCTTACTTTTGTATGTGTGATCGGTTACACTCAACTTTGAAATCAGGTCAACATTGATAACCCCAGTTTCTTCCATCACTTCCCTAACGGCTGCAGATTTCTTAGATTCTCCTTTTTCCAATTTTCCTTTTGGAAGATCCCAATGTTTGCGTCGAAAAATGAACAATAGCTCACCCAATTCATTCATTACCAAGCCTCCAGCAGCCGGCACAATTTCATAATGACTCAAAAAATCCGTTTTCAACTGTTCGTAATTCTCGTAATGTAATACGATTTTTGTCAATCTTGAAGACTTCTCACACATGTCGATATAATTGAGCAGTGTTTTTTTCTTTCCGGTGTAATGAACCACCAAACTCGCTCTCGAATCAGTAGAATCTGCCATGCCCAAGTCTTCGGTATTCTTAAGGATAATTAGCGTTTTGTTTATGTATATTTTGTACATTTGTCGACGATTATAAAACATTGCAAAGTAAAAGAATTTTGGAACTGGAAATAGCAAAAGAACTACTAAAAATTGAAGCTGTAAAGCTAAGCCCCGCCCATCCATTTGTTTGGGCTTCTGGTTTAAGGTCGCCTATATATTGCGATAATCGATTGACTTTATCCTATCCAAATACTCGAAATCTGATTAAAAAATCGCTTGTTCAGCTGTCTCAGTCATTTGATACTTTTGATTCTGTATCGGGAGTGGCAACTGCCGGCATCGCCCACGGTGCATTACTAGCCGATGGCCTAAATAAACCTTTTAGTTACATCAGATCTAGTGCTAAAAGCCATGGCAGGCAAAACCAAATAGAAGGGGTGGTTAAGCCTCATGAAAAAATATTAGTCGTAGAAGATTTAATTAGTACGGGTAAGAGTAGCTTGGAGGCAGTAGAATGTCTTAGGAATGCAGGAGCTCTTGTCGTGGGAGTCATCGCGATATTTAATTATGAATTTCCAAGTGCTATTGAAAATTTCGATCAGGCTCAATGCGAATTTAGAACGCTTAGCAATTATTCTGCACTACTTAGTGTGGCATTAGAAACGGGATACATCAAATCAGAAAATTTTGACACGTTGAAAATATGGAAAGAAAATCCTGAAGCGTGGTCATTAAATCATAATTAAAAAAATATACTAAATTTGCAATCTTTGCCGAGGACATATTTAATGAGTACCCTAAATTATCACTAAAATTATATCATCTTTTTTCATGCAAATTTTTAGTTAAGTAAAACCGATATAAAATTTTATGAACGAAAAATCAAGAGAATTCCTCTACAAATATCTTAATAATTGCTCCCCTACGGGTTTTGAATCCGAGGGTCAAAAAATATGGATTGACTATTTAAAAAAATATGTCGATGAATGGCATTTAGACAATTATGGCACAGCTTACGGAGTCATCAATCCGGGTCAAGATTATAAAGTCGTCATCGAAGCACATGCTGATGAAATAGCATGGTATGTTAATTATGTAAATGATAACGGGTTCATTTATGTGATTAGAAACGGTGGCTCTGACCACATCATAGCACCTTCGAAAAGAGTAAAAATACACACCTCGAATGGTATAGTTAAAGGTGTTTTTGGGTGGCCTGCAATACACGTGAGACGAGGTAAAGACGCCACTCTATCACCTACTACGGAAAACATCTTTATTGATGTGGGAGCCAAAGATAAGGACGAAGTAGCGAAAATGGGAATTGAAGTAGGAGATGTCATCACATTCGAGGATGAACTCACAGAAATCAACCATCATTATTTTGCCGGAAGAGCTTTGGATAATAGAATGGGTGGATTTTGTATAGCAGAAGTAGCTCGTATGATCAAGGAAAAAAAGTTAAAACTACCCTATTCACTTTATATAGTCAATGCTGTGCAGGAGGAAATCGGACTTCGTGGTGCCGAAATGATTGCGAATACGATAAAACCCAATCTTGCAATTATCACGGATGTGTGTCACGATACCTCTACACCAATGATAAAAAAAACAGAGCAAGGTGAGATTTTTTGTGGTAAAGGCCCAAGCTTAACAGTATCACCAGCTGTGCATAACATAGTATTACACCTCATTAAAGAAGTGGCAAAAGCGAAAAAAATTCCTTATCAAATGTCGGCTTCATCTCGCAGCACTGGCACAGATACGGATTCATTTGCTTATAGCAATGGAGGTGTGCCTTCCGCACTTATCAGCATTCCACTGAGATATATGCACACGACGGTCGAAATGGCACATAAAAATGACATTGATAACGTAATAAAATTAATATTCGAAACACTTAAAGAGGTTAAAATGGGACAATCTTTCAAGTATTTTTAGTGAAATGCCGTGATGATAAGTAAATTTTTCAAGATTTATCTCTACGGCAATTTTCACATCGCTCTAGGTGCGGCATCAATTACATTAATGACTTATTTATCAACCAATAAAACGGTAGATAATGATTACATTGCTTTGATTTTTTGTGCCACTTTATGTTTGTACAATCTACACCGCATTATCGCCTCTAAAATTGAGTATCAGCACTTTGGTATCCGCCGCTTCTTCATAGCACAACAACATCTGAAATTTCATTATTTTTTGGTGTTAATTTCAGCTTTGATAGGCTTGTACTTCTTGCAATTTCTCAAAAGTTATATGTTCCTAGTGTTTTTCATTTTAGGAATGATTTCGCTGCTATATGTATTTCCTATTTTCAATTCTAAAAGAATATTGCGAGACTTTCCGCTTACCAAAAGTATTTCCGTAGGAATCGTGTGGTCCGCCATTACAGCAACCATTCCGCTGATAGAAAGTGGGTTTCATGTGAATACGATATCATGGTTAAGTCTAGAAAGATTCCTGTTTATTACTGCCATCACTATCCCTTTTGACATCAGAGACCTTAAAGTAGAAAATGAAAATCATGTCATCACGATTCCGGGCTTCTTTGGAGTAAGAAATAGTAAACTTATCAGCATTGGTTTACTTCTTTTCGCTTCGGCAATTTTATTACAATATACCTCGGTTTTTATTATTTCATTAGAAGCACTAATCGCCTTCGAAATCACTTATTTTATAAGTTGCATCTTGATCATAAAGTCCAACGAATCTAGAGGTGATTGGTATTACAACGGATTGATGGATGGCATGGTCATTTTGCCATTAATGCTCTTTCTTATCTTCAGCCAGCTCTAATTTAATCACTAGCTTACTAGTAAGTTACAACCTCTTATTTCACTGTGATCCATCCTTCCCAAAACCTGAAAAGTGCCATTGTTATTGGACAATATCAAATCATCAGTGGCAATGAAAGCACAGGTATCAATATTGGCTAAGTCGGTCACAAAAGCTTGTCCGGCCTTACCATTTTTCGCGGTTGCGAATGGGTCGTTCAGTTCTCTCGCACTTATCTTCATTGTAGGAGGCAGACGATAATTTGAACAGTCCAGAGCATAAGCTTGAGAGAGTAATTCTGTCATTCCATATTCGGAGCAAAATCGGTGAGTGTTGCATCCTTTTTTGTAATTCTCGTAAAGCTCTTGCTTGGTCAGCTCCTTATTTCGACCTTTCATCCCTCCCGTATCCATTATAATTAGCTCTGGAAAATTGACATAATAGGCCTTAAAAAAATCCAATAAAGCATAAGACACCCCAAACAAAATAGTCGGAATTTGCTTTTCACTACATGCATTAAGTGTTGAAAATAATGCCTGATAGTCGTGTAGATAAAATGCACTTTGAGGATAATTCGATTCCTTGATAAAATGATTGACCATATACACCAGCGATGAATTTCCTCGCTCTAAATAATGGGGTAATAGAGCCAAAAAGCAATAGTCCGAGACCTTTCCAAAATGCATTTCAAAGGCTTTTTGGGCATTCTGAAGATACCATTCCGAAGACCGAATCAGATGAATTGAATTCGTTGGGTGTTGACTCGTGCCGCTCGAGACGAATTGTAGTTCTTCTGACCAGTTTCCCGTTTTTATTTTATATTTTTTAAATGCGGAAATCGGTATATGAGGTATTTCCTGAAAATTTTTCGGATTATTTAGTCGTGTAGGTAATAATGAAAGGTATTCGCTATAAATTTTATTTCGTTGTTTCTGATAATCAAAGACTTTCATAGCTACTTCTTCGAAATTTTCACTTTTGTTATAAAGTGAATACACGATTGATTTTAATATTTTATTGCTGTTGCCGATTATCTTATTTTTTTCGAATTTTAATAATACTACAAACGTATAAAATTGTAATTATTATTAAATATATATCTCATTATGTATTTTTGAATTTAGTTAAATTAGTATCAATGAAAATCTATTATTTTGGCATATTTATACTTCTATCTATATTATTTATGGCTTACAGCACAAGTACACCTACGAGTGGAAGCGGTGGTTATACTGGTGCCCCTGGAGATGGTTATTGTGCAAATTGTCATACCGGAAGTAACTCAAGTTTTTCAGGAATTATTAGTATTGACGGTTTACCTCCTACAGTTACGTCCGGTATAGCTTATCCACTTACAGTAACCATTACTGACTTTAATAATAATGTAACAAAAGCTGGTTTTCAGATTGTTTCATTACGAGAAAACAATACCAATGCTGGCGAATTTTCAAATAATAGCAGTAATACAGTGATTAAAACAGCAGGTGGAAAAAAATATTTTGGCCATCAACCAGCTTCCAATTTCAATGGCGCTAGCACTCTTACCTTTAATGTGGATTGGACTCCAAACTCAACTAATAATTCTGCGGAAACTATTACTTTTTATGGAGCTTCAGTTTTAGCTAATGGAAACGGATCTAATCAAAATGACAAAGTTATTAATACCAATACTACCACTACCATGGAAATCACACCTGAGCCATTAAGCTTAACTTTTAACGATATTTCTGAAACGACGTGTTATGAATCACCTGATGGTAGTGCCACTGTAGTTGTAAGTGGAGGGACTCCTCCATATAATTATTTATGGGAAAATGGTGAAACTACCGCTACAGCAACTAATCTTTCACAAGGATTCCAAACTGTTACAATTACTGATCAAGGAGGAATGTCAGAGAGTGATTTTGTGGAAATTACTGGACCAGATTTGTTAGTTGGATTCATTTCAATGCTTACAAATCCGACATGTTCAGGAAATAATGATGGTTATGTTTTTATTGAAGCCTTAGGTGGGACTCCAAATTATGAATTTAACTGGTCTAATGGAGCATACGGAAATGAGCTCAACAATTTACCTCCGGGATTTTATTCTGTAACAGTTAATGACGTAAATAATTGCGAGGCTAATCTTGATTTCGAAATTTTCGACCCACCTACAATGGTCATCAATCAGGTAAGCATAACAAATGTAAGTTGTGGGGGTTATATGGACGGAAGCATTAATTTAGAAGTTTCAGGAGGAATTGGAAATCTTAGTTATTATTGGTCAAATGGAGACATAGGAAATGCCATAACAAATCTAAGTGGCGGTACTTATAACGTAACCATAGAGGATGAAAATGCTTGCCAAATAATTGAAACATTCAGTCTTTCAGAACCATCAGTAATAAATGTAGTTGCAAATCTAACTGACAATTTATGCGTTGGTGACTCCATTGGTAGTATCAAACTTAACCTATCTGGGGGCATGGCTCCCTATTCAATACAATGGTCAAATGGTCAGACAAGTGAATCGTTAAACCAATTAATTGCAGGTATTTACTCTTGTACTATCAGTGATCAAAATGGGTGTAATAACAATCAAGTATATACCATATTAGAAGGTGATTCAATTAATATTAATAGTATAAAACAAGACGTAAGCTGTTTTAATGGTGAGGATGGCAGTATTAATTTAAATATAATGGGAGGTGCGGCACCTTACGATATTTTGTGGTCAAATGGCGATACTTCAGAAAATATTATCAACTTAACAAGCGGAAAATATTATGTATCGATTTATGATAATTACCAATGCTTCGTGTATGATAGCGTAGAAATTTATGAGCCACAACTTCTGGATTATCAGACACAATCAACAGACAATTCTTGCTTTGGGCTCAATGAAGGTGAAATAGTGATTAATGTGACAGGTGGAGTCATGCCATATACTATATTGTGGAACAATGACATGGAAGGAAACACTTTAAACAGTTTAGCTAATGGATCATATATTGCAGAAATAACTGATAATAATGGGTGTTCGGTGACTACCGATACTATATCAATTAGTAGTCCTGAAGAAATTACATTTATAGAAAACATTACCAATGAGTCTTTTGAAGGAGCAGGAGATGGAAGTATAAGTGTAGACATATACGGTGGCACTCCCGAATATTCTTATTTATGGTCAATAGGGGACACAACTTCCACAATTAATTCACTCCAAAGCGGAAATTACCAACTCACAGTAACGGATGCTAACGGATGTACGGCAATAAAAGGATTCTTTGTCAATCAAGGAAGTTGTCAATTACAAATTGATTTGATGGTAGAAAATCTTAGTTGTTATAATTCTAATGATGGTCAGCTTGAAATTAAAATTTCAGGGGGAATCGAGCCCTACGCCATTTTTTGGAGTAATGGTGTAGCAGATACAACATTAATAACCGAAATTCCTTCAGGACTTTATTCAATTACTGTCACGGATAGTGTAGGTTGTATCATAGGAATCGAAGATATAGAGGTTTCTCAACCCGATTCCATTTCAATTGAGAATGTTCAAATAACTAATGCTTCGTCTAATATCAGCTCTGATGGCAACATAGAACTTACGTTGTCAGGAGGTACTACACCCTACTCAATTAATTGGTACAATGACAAAGGTGTGATAATTTCTAATGATGATGTCCTAACCAACGTGCCTTATGGATATTACTATTTCGAAGTAGTGGATAATAATAATTGCAGTTTTACTTCGGAGATATATTATGTAGATTTTATCAGCTCCAGTAATGACTTTGTAAATGTAGTCACTAGAATATTTCCAAATCCAGCCAGAGATTATTATTGCATACAAACTAATGCGGATAATATTATTCAGTCCGTATCCATGTTTGACATTCGCGGGAATGAACTTCAACCTACCATTAAAAAGAAAAACAACGAGATAATAGTTGATACTAAGAATATTTCAAGTGGCCTTTATTTTTTAAAAATTACTACAAATGAGAATGTAGTGTTAAACTGGAAAAAAATACTAATTTTTTAAACAATTAGATAAAAGAAGAAACATTTTCAACTAATGTATCGTTGAAATCACTGTAATTTTTTTATTGATGAAATACCTTTTGATTTTTACAATTGGATTATTGGCCTTTACAAACCATGCGATGACACAGAGCTATGGAATCACTTTTGACCATAGAAATGTTGACCTCGGAAAGGTAAAAAAAGGAGAAATCAAAGAATTCGAATATACTTTCTTCAATTCTGGTACCGAGGATATTTCCATAGCCGTCGTATCCGCTTGTGAATGCAGCACCCTTGATTGGCCCACACAAGACATAAAACCCGGTGAAATAGGAAAAATAAAAGTGATTTTTGACAGTGGCAAAAAAGAAGAATCTGAAGAAGTGATGGTGGACATGTACCTCAACAATATTGATCCAAAAATCGATGCCCAAAGAGCGGAATTGCTGACATTCAAATTCGAATTAGTCCAATAATTCTATTGGTTATCTAAGTACTCTACAAACTTTTTCTCTACCCTATTTTCTACGTCTCTGTCATCGTACCTAAAGGTGTTGCCCGTTATTTCTTCATAAAGTTTCACGTATCGGTTCGAGATTGAAGCCACTAGCTCGTCTGACATGCTGGGCATGATTTGACCTTCTTTTCCCATAAAATCTTGAGAAATTAACCATTCCCTGACAAATTCCTTTGATAGCTGCTCAGGTTCTTCGCCATTTGCGATTTTTGTGTCAAATTCATTTTTATAAAAATAGCGACTACTATCAGGTGTATGTACTTCATCTATTAATATTAGCGTACCACTTTTATCGATTCCGAATTCATATTTTGAATCTGCAAGTATCAATCCTCGTTGATCGGCCATTTCACTACCTCTCTGAAAAAGCGCCAATGAATAGTGTTTCAGTTGATTCCAAATTTCCTCAGAGACTATACCTTTCCGCAATATATCCTCCTGGCTGATATCCTCGTCATGTCCTTCATCAGCCTTCGTAGATGGCGTAATGATTGGGGTTTTAAAGGCTTGGTTTTTAATCATTCCATCAGGCATTTCCACGCCACACAGCATTCTTTCGCCAGAGCTGTATGTTCGCCAGGCATGGCCCACTAGATAGCCACGAACAACCATTTCCAGCTTGATAGGTTTACACATCTTACCCACTGAAATATTGGGATCGATGACGTTTTCCAGCCAGTTGGGAACTACGTCTTTGGTAGCTTCTAAAAAATACTCTGCTATTTGATTTAGGACTGCCCCCTTTTTAGGGATTAATCTAGGTAAGATGTGGTCAAAAGCTGAGATGCGATCGCTGACTATCATGGCCAGTTTGCCGTTTTCGAGTTGATAGACATCTCTTACTTTTCCACGATAGACGTGCTTGATTTGTGGGTGCTTGATAGTGAGTGAACCGAGTGTATTTCTAGCCATAGTAATTAAAAAGCCTTTGAAAATTTACAAAATTAAAATCTTCAAAGGCTTCTATTTTCGTTCAAAATGAATTTATTTTAGACTCCTAAATAATTCTTTAATAGTTTGCTGCGTGAAGTCGATCTCAACTTATTAATCGCTTTATCCTTTATTTGTCTCACCCTCTCTCGTGTAAGTCCGAATCGGTCTCCGATGTCTTCTAGTGACATGGGGTGTTCGATTCCTATTCCAAAATAAAGTTTGATGACATCACATTGTCTATCCGTCAAGGTATTTAGAGATCTTTCTATCTCGGTACGCAAAGACTCCACAAATTCCAAGCCTGAGTCGGTATCTGGTGTGCTGTTATTCTCTAAAACATCAAGCAAAGAATTGTCCTCTCCATCTACAAAAGGGGCATCCATAGAGACGTGTCTTGCAGCCACACCTAAGGTGGTTTCTACCTCCTCCATCGGAATCTCGAGTAATTCTGCCAACTCATCAGATGAAGGTTCTCTTTCAAATTCTTGCTCTAACTCCGAAAATGCTCTGTTGATTTTATTGAGTGATCCCACTTTGTTCAGTGGCAATCTCACGATTCTTGATTGCTCTGCCAATGCCTGCAATATGGACTGTCTAATCCACCATACAGCATAAGAAATAAACTTGAAACCCCTCGTTTCGTCAAATCTCTGCGCTGCTTTAATGAGGCCTAGATTTCCTTCATTAATCAAATCACTCAATGAAAGTCCTTGATTTTGATACTGTTTAGCCACAGAAACCACAAACCTAAGATTTGCCTTGGTCAATCTCTCGAGAGCCTCTTGATTTCCTTCTTTTATTTTCTTTGCGAGATCCACTTCCTCTTCTGGGGTAAGCAAATCCACTTTACCTATTTCTTGTAAATATTTTTCTAATGATTGGCTTTCTCTATTCGTAATTGACTTGGTAATCTTAAGCTGTCTCATCTAATCTTTTATGTTTATTTTTTTAAAAGTGTGCAAAAGTAATACTTATTTAAATTTTAGCGTTGGTTATAATAAAATAGTGTGACTTATTTGTTTAAAAACATATAGACATAAATCTTTTTAATTTAAAAAAAGTTCATTTAATATTTGTTTTGAAAAAAATATTTTTAATTTGCCCCATTCTGAATAAAATGCAGCGAAATCATGTTTCCTACACTTATTTACAAAAATCGTGTCAAAAGTTCAAATAACAAAAAATATAATGAGCAGATCGAAAATTGAATTAGAATTTATTTTTAAAGCTTCACCAGCTATACTATACACCTTCATCACTACCCCGGCCTGTCTCGTCAGATGGTTTAGTGATGCGGTGGACATCAATGATGAAATCTACTCCTTCGAGTGGGAAGGATCAGAGGAAGATGCCGAAATGTTAGACGACATCGAAGAAGAAAGAATTAGGTTTAAGTGGGTCGATGCGGACGATGATGAGGAATACTTTGAATTTAGGATGTATAAATCCGACATCACCAATGAGACCATACTGGAAATCACTGATTTCTGTGACAAGGGCGACGAACAGGCCACTCGCGACTTGTGGACTAGCCAAATGAACAAACTAAGAATGGAATGCGGAGGATAATTAATTATTAAAAAATTATAAAAACAAAATCTAATGACAAATAAAAAACATACAAAAACAACCAATTACAAAGGGCCGAATGACGTAAAAAGGGTAATCATGTGGGCAGCCATTATCACAGTGGTTTTGCTAGCCATCATGTATTACATGTACACGAATGCTTAATCGACCATTCATCATTTCTATATAATCCTTGATTTTCTCTTGAGGATAGTATGACCTGAAGACCTAAAACGCAGCATATAGCCTACGTCTATTTTCCCCCAAGGGCAGTTTTATATTTTTAAATCGTCAGGTTTTAATGGATTCCAATTTTATAAAGTGCAAAAAAACCACCTACATCTCTCATTCTTTACAAAATTTTGCTACCTTAGATAAAAATTAATAACACACACTCAAAAGAATTACCCTAATCACCGCATATGTTCAATAGAAATACAAATATAGTCCTATTTAGCCACGGGTTTCAGTTTGGAAATTCAGGTGGAGATGTTTGTATAGCTTTAAATTGTGTTTCATGCTAAAAAACCGCAGTGCAAATTATGATCGTATTATTTGAGACAGATAGATTGAGAATTGAACATGAGTTTGAATATGCTTACTTGATTGAGAAATCAAGTGGAAAAGAACTCCTTTTTGATGAATTCTATGGTGACCCTAAATGCGGATTGATAAGTAAAAATAATGATTGGGCGATTATAGCTGGTGAACATTTAACTATTTGGAGAGCGAATAAGCGAAAAAACAATCAAATAGTACGAATTGAGCACGATGAATTAAAATGGATTCATGACATTAGATTGAAATCAGAGTACATCATCGAAATTTTAATAGACCCTTGGAGTGAGAATTCTTCGATTTGGCAAATGGAAATTGATTCTTTGAAATTTTTAAAACATAGAGAATTTAAGGATTATCTTAAAACAGAATATATTGAGAATATTAACTGGTAAATCATGGGAGAAGTTTTCTACATTTTCAGTCCCAAAGATTTAATCAATATTTTCGAAATGAATCTCGAATACTAGAGTGTCAGTAAAATAAATCAAAATAAAATCAAGGTGAAAAAATCAATATTTACACTTCTTTTCTTACAAATATATGGTATCGGTTATGCACAAAATATTGAAGTCAGATTTCAAGAAATCTTAGATTCGATTTATCAAGCCAACGCAGACTGCGGAGGCATCATGATTCACGTGGAAGCACCGGACAAAGGCATTTCTTGGACATCAGCTGCCGGCTATACCAATATCGAAACAAAGGAAAAACTCGATAAAAATCAAGCCGCACTCATTGCAAGTAATACAAAAACTTATGTTGCTGCCGCCATTTTGAAGCTCATAGAGAACCATCAACTCGAGTTAGATGAACCCATAAAAAAGTTGGTTTATAAAAAAACAAAAAAGCAATTGAAAAAGGCGGGTTATGATATATCAAAAATCACCGTCAAAAATTTGCTTTCACACACATCAGGCATTACCGATTATGTTACAGATGAGTATTTCGCATTTGTAGACAATCACCCTCAGCATCAGTGGTCGAGAGACGAACAAATCGATTGGGCGATGAAAGTAGCAGACCCAATAGATGCTGGAAAAAAATTTGCTTATGGCGACATCAATTATTTACTGTTAACGGAAATTATCGAGCGAAAAACGAATCAACCTTTCTACCAAGCCATAAGATCATTATTGGATTTTAATTCCCATAACCTGAATTCGACGTGGTTTGTGACCCTTGAGCAAACACCGACGACACTGCCACTAGTACACCAATACACGAGCAAATTAAAAGAAAATTCATACAATATCAACCCATCTTGGGATTTATACGGAGGTGGTGGAATCGCCTCTACGACTAAAGATTTGGCTATGTTTTTTCAGCTTCTATTTGAAGGAAAAATCATACAAGACAAACACATCCTTGAAAGTATGCATTCATACGTATTACCCAAAGAAGAATCTAGTTATGGTTTAGGCATTAGAATATTGGATTTCTTTGGTCATGAAGCTTATTATCATGGGGGTTTTTGGGGAACTGATGCCATTTACATTCCGGAGTATAATGCCAGTATTGCTGTTTTTACTTCGGTAAAAGAAAAAAGAGACCTCAATGCAATCCTTACAAATCAAATTATCAATCTTTTAAAATAAAAATTCTTTCGAAGAATGATGATATGCATTAATAATGGAATAAATCAGTATGTATAATTTTTTATAAATTTCTATCGCTTACTAAGCGGGCTATTGGTGAAATAGGCGAATCTTTCCTATATTTATCTATTGATTACAGAAATTCACAGATGAAAAAAATACTTCTTTTTTTCCTTTTGCAAGCGATGTGGATCATGCAGGTTCATTCTCAGGATACTATTTCGGTAGATTATGTTCGTACACTGACTCATGAATTTCAAATCGAGAATGGTAAACTAATAGGAAATGGAGCTAATTTTCTAAAAGATGAGTTTAATAATTCTCAGTTTGTACTTATCGGAGAAACTCATGGTGATGCTAAAATTAGTGAATTTACCAATGCAATTCTACCGGAATTGGCCGAAATGGAATTTAAATATTTTTGCCTAGAAATAGGACCAGAGTCAACAAAAATCTTGAAGGAGATATGTAGTAAAGTGCCAAATGTACAATCTGCTTTATTCAAATTTTATAGTGATTATTACGTAAAAGTTAAAGACAAACCAATTCCATTTTTTGAAGGCAAAGAAGATGCAGATTTTTTGCAAAGTGCCTTGGAAAATAATTTTTCACTGTTCGGAATTGATCAAGAATACTATTCCAGTACCTTATTGCTTTTGGATAAATTAAAATCTTTGGATAATGGTTTTTCATCTGAATTAATCTATGACAGAGCCTGTCAATATGTGAGGGAAGAACAATTGAAATCTAAAGAAAATAAGAATTACCCCATGACTGAAAATTTTTTAAATTCGAGTATACTTCAGGATTTCTTCAACAATTTAGACACTACAAATTTCGAAATATCTAATATCATTCATAACCTGAAATTATCTTGGGAAATTTATAATCAACATAGCAAAAATCGCATTAAAAGCTTGACACTTCGTGCAGAATTAATGAAAAAAGAATTCTCCAAGAACTACAAATTGTTTTTAGAAAGAGATGCCAATCCAAAAATATTAATAAAAATGGGTTCCTTCCATACTGAAAGAGGACTCAGCAGTAATTCGGTCTACGACATTGGCAATCTAGTGAGTGAATTGGCGGATTTTAATAGGACACAGGATTTGAATATTGGGTTTATGTTCAGATTTTTTAAAGACGAAGAAGAACCTAGTGGATATTTTGATAATTCAATAGGAACCTCTGATTGGTTACTTCAAAGTAGGGCACTTATGCTTCAAGGGAAAATAGATCAATGGGTGGCCATTGATTTACGCAAACTCCGAGAACCATGCCTCAATAAGCAGTTGTGGTGCTACCCCGCTATTAGAGAGTTGATGTTTAAAATGGATTTGATTGTCATTCCACCCATGGATCGGGAAATCGAAATTAATTATAAGACCGAGGAATAATGGTCTAGTAGTTTTCACGTAAAACTGGCTGAATCGAGTACTTATAATTAAAATTAAGATTATACCACAATCGTAAGATTACAGATTTTGACCTTGATGGTGTTTTTTGTCGATATATTTTCAGAAATGGAGAAAATCCCTTAAATTCACATTTCGTAAGTGTATCAAGGTTTTTCGATATTAAAATATTTTTTTTTATAAATAATCATTATGATATTAGAATCAAATGCCGCCTTACAAATCCAAAAGCCTATCGAAATTGTCTTTGAAGGCATCGTTAATCCTGAACTAATGACCCAATATTTTATTTCGGAAAGCAGTGGAAGATTGGAGACCAACGAGGATGTTCTTTGGAAATTTCCGGAATTTGAAGAATGGTTTCCAATTACCAATGTAAATGACCATGCAACCGATTCGATTTCTTTTGTTTGGGATCCCGATACCCTAGTCAAAATTACACTTGAAGAAATGCCAAACCACAGTACGCTTGTAAGAGTAAATGAAAAAGGGAAGAAATATAATGCACAAAACTTGAAATGGGCTTTATCCAATTCCGGAGGATGGGCAAATTTTTTGGCATGTATGAAGGCTTACTTAGAGTATGGAATCAATCTAAGAAAAGGTGCTTACGATTTTATGCGAAAGAATGACTCAAAAACCAATTAGAAATGATAGCAACACCTGAACACAACGAACGTATTGCAAAGATGACTTTTGCTTCTGTGTATCCCCATTATGTGACCAAAATTGAGAAAAAAGGAAGAACCAAGGACGAATTACATGAGATCATAGAGTGGCTGACAGGCTATAATTCGCAGAAGCTAATAGAACTCATAGATGCACGAGTCACCTTTGATGTCTTTTTTCAAAATGCTGAATTAAATCCCAATGCCCACCTTATTACTGGAACCATATGCGGCTATCGAATTGAAGAAATAGACAATCCTTTGACAAGACAAGTCAGGTACCTAGACAAATTGGTAGATGAACTCTCCAAAGGCAGGAAAATGGACAAAATATTACGTAAGGAAAATTAATATTTCCTAGTAACAACTCGACGATTAATTACTTTCAACACCATACTAAATTGTTTAATTTCGTTCATAACGCTGCATTGCAGCATCTAAAATTAACTCTAACATCGCAGGATAATCGATATCTGCAAATGCCGCCATTTTTGCTAAATGACCATCCCAACACCATCCGGGGTTCGGATTGACCTCCAATAATTTAGGTATTCCTTTTTCGCTCAATCGCCAATCAAATCTACAATAGTCCATGCATTGCAATCTTTCGAACAATTTTAAGCTGCTATCAATAATAACTTGTTCGGTTTCGATGGGAATGTCGGCTCGTATCGACCTTAAACTACGCATATACGGTGAATCCACCAGCCACTTCGCTTCGTAACCACATATTTTAGGCAATTCTTTTGGTAATTCGGAATAATCCTCCTCAATGATGGGAAGCAAAGTATAATTACTCAGATTGCCAATGACCCCAAAGGATAATTCTGGCCCTGTCAGAAATTCCTCCACCAATATGGGTTTATTGTATCCAAATTGAGTTCTAATTCGTTGGATGGCATTCGTCAATTGTTCAATATCGTAGGCCACATTATCTTGATTGATGCCAAAACTCGAATCCCCAAAATTGGGTTTCGCTATTACCGGAAAAGGGATATTTAATTCAAATAGATTTTCATCTGAAGTGATGACAAAGCCATCGGCCACAGTGACTCCTATTTCTGTCGATATTCCTCTGATTAAGGATTTGTCGTAACAATAGGCCAAAGTTTGGGGATTCGAACCGGTATATTTAAAATTCATCATTTCCAACAAAGCGGGAATATGTAATTCCTTAGTCGCTTCATTATTAAATCCTTCGTCACATAGATTAAAGATGAGCTCTACATTTCCTTTTATTTTCTGGAGATCCGAAATCAATGATTGATGATTACTAATATACGAAAACTTGTATTTATTGGATTTGCTTAATGCAATTTTAAGTTTATCGATTGTTTCGAAATCATCTGCGTCAAATTTTGCATCCGGCTTGATTACATCTCCGATGCGGGGATCACCGAGTAAAACGGCCACATTGATTAACTCTTTTTTTAGTTTTTTGGGAGTCCATTCTTTCTTTACTTCTGATGTTAGAATGAATCTTTTCTCCATCATCCCAAGGTCTTGATTACGCATAGAATCCGTAACAAGCTGACCATTAAATCTCACATTACTAAAGCCTACCTTATCCAATAGACTCATTAAATCCTCCTTACTATATAGACGTTCGGCATAAAATTGATCTACAAGAACACCTTTTTCTGTATGCGTAATTACTTCTCGAGAAATGAGCCGTTCGTTATCTGCTGCCATGGATCTTTCTCTACATACAAAATGCTTTTTGTCTATCCATTCCCAACTCCGAGGAGTAAAATTGGTTTTTAAAAATTCCCCATCGGCGATGTCCATCAATAATAGGCCATTGGGCTTAAGAACCCTAAAAACTTCTTTTAATATTTTTATATCATCATCTATGGAATTAAAATATCCAAAACTATTACCAAGTATGGTTACAAGGTCAAACGTGTCAGTAAGGTATGGAAGTTTTCGAGCATCCCCTTCTTTAAAATTAATGCTAATTCCTTTTTTCTTGGCCGTGTTTTTTCCCCTCTGAATGAGATAACGAGACCTATCTATTCCATATAAATTAAATGTACCACGCTGACCCAATTCTATTAAATGCCTACCCTGACCACAAGCCAGATCGAGTACATTTGAGCCATTTTTGAGTTTAACAATATCGCAAATTAAATCAACTTCACTGGAGGTTATCAATTCATCTTCGACAACATCAGCATCCGTTTTGATGTACATAGAATTAAAAATTCTTTTCCACCAATCGGACTTTAGATACTCTTCCAAATTATTAATTGGGCCATTTGCTTTGATGATGGATTTAGCTGATTTTTTCCTAGCCACAGGTTCTTTTGCCATAGATTAACACCTAATTAATCACATCAGAACATAAGATTTAATCTTAAAGTTTCATTCCTAGAATATATTTTTATCCTATTTTTAAGAACCAATAAGTTTCTCAGTTCGGCATCATTTCTTAATGACTAAGAGAATTGTAAATAATTGATATACAATTATTTAAAAGCAATTTTTCTTTAATAGATTATTGGTCTGTTTCAAGGTGCATTTCTTAATTTTAAACCTCTTTAATTCAATTTCAAAAAATAACTAAAAAGGTCTATTACTGCTTCCACCGCTCCAGTTTAGGGATACCTTTTGAAAACCACTTGGCAAGAAATTTTGGAAAACCCATTTCTCTCATTTTTCCCGCCACAAATTCCTGCATTTCCGGCGCCGTGATGGTCTCGTCCTTAAAGGCACCGTTTTCGTAACAATAGGCACAGTACATTGTGCTTATACTACCGTCTTTTTCGCTGCCACCACCATTCGGAGACTTAGAAAGTGGCATACCGCAGCTCTGACAATTTTTATATTTCTTTTCCATCTATTGAATACAAATAATTAAGTGATAAGTCAATCGCATTCCTTAAGCGGTTACAGGTACAGATCGATCTTCCGCAACCACCAACCAATTAAACTTATCCTCAATTTTTCTAATTCTCAATTGATTGATTGTGTTTTTTGCAAATTTTGAAGCCACAAATTTTGAAGCGTCAAGATGTATAATCTTATCATCGACTTTTATTCTCTCCACTTCAGATATAACTGCTGCGGTTCCTGAGCCAAAAACTTCTTCTAAAATTCCTTTTTCGTAGGCTTCCTCTACCTCATCTATACTTATCGGTCTTTCAGTAACCGTATATCCATGATCTCTAAAAATATCAATCACTGATTTTCTAGTGATACCTTTCAAGATGGCACCGTCGGTAGCAGGTGTAATAATCTCTCCATTGATCTTAAAGAAAATATTCATGGTTCCCACTTCTTGTACCCACTTATGCTCGATGGCATCGACCCACATCATCTGGTCATAGCCTTGCTTCTTCGCTAACAATGCTGGATATAACGAAGCCGCATAATTCCCAGCCGTTTTCGCCTCTCCTACTCCACCTTTGACCGCTCTCACATACTCGCGAGAAACAAGTAAGGACACTGGTTTAGGGTAGTAAGGACCAACCGGCATACAGAAAATCAAGAATCGATAAGTGTCAGAAGGTCTCACCCCGATGGTTGCATCTGTCGCATACATGAGAGGTCTGATATACAATGCAGAACCTTCCTGCTGTGGTATCCAATTTTTTTCGAGATTAACAAGCGTATGTACTGCATCCAAAAAAATATCTTCTGGCAACTCAGGCATACACATCCTATGAGCTGATTCATTTAACCTGATAGAGTGTTGCTCCGGTCTAAAGAGCAAGGCGTTGCCGTCTGCGTCTCTTGTAGCTTTCATACCTTCAAAAATTGCCTGACCATAATGCCACGCCAAATTACCCGGATGAGTAGGCATAAAATCTACTGGAACGATTCTAAAATCTTTCCATTCGCCATTTTCATAATCTGCCAAATACATGTGATCAGTGAACACCTTTCCAAATGGAATATTATCAAAATCTAATTTTGAAAGACTACTCACTGAAGTTTTGTTAATTGAAATTTTTGCTGACATTTGCTCAAGTTTTAAGTAGTTAGTAAATAAGAGTTTTGTGAATGAGGAACAATCTGTTAAAGATACAATAATTAATGGGTAAAGTTTTATTAAATATCTTTAATTTTAGCATGACAAAAACCTATTCAAAATTTAAAATCAGAATAAATTATCCTTGCAAATATATAAAAAATAATTTTATTTTTTTATCCTTGATAATAAAGATTTTTTTAAAATAATATTTTGTCCTTCAGCTTTCATTTGAAAATTAATTTATGATTAAAAATAACGATATTTTTTTTGACATCAATCCTCGATTTGAAGATCAACTGACGAAAATTTCAGTCTCCTCGCCTCGCCTCATTGTGGTGAGTGAGGACATGTCAAAAGACAATGATTCACGATCTACCTTGATGAGCATAATCAAAGCTATGAATCTCAACGCCAAGGAAGAGGTGACCTTCTTATTTATTGACAATCTGGATATGAGATTGAAAAGTTACGATGTTCTCAGTAATGGATGTTTAACGATAATTTTTGGTATATCACCTAAGACTTTAGGACTCAATATCATCGAACAAAAATACCAACTTTTTAAACTGGAAAATAGTCAAATAATCTATTGCGACGCTATTTCGGAACTTAATAAAAACAAACAACTCAAAGTAAAGCTTTGGAATATCTTACAGGAGATTATGCGAAACTAAAATACCAGAATTCAATCAATGAACTCTGTGTCTTCATTGCAGGTATAAATATTAAACGAATTTTCATTTAAAAACCCAATCAGCAAGATTCCGGTACGAGTTGCAATGTCGATGGCGAGGCTAGAAGGAGCTCCGAATGCCGTCACAATTCTAAATCCCAACCTGTCGGCTTTTTGAATCAACTCAAAACTTACGCGGCCACTCAATATTAAAATGTCATTGGGTAAGATGCTAATCTCACTTTTTAAAATATATCCGCCTAGCTTATCTAAGGCGTTATGCCTGCCCACGTCTTCAAAATAAGATATGATTTGGCCATCTCTCATCAATGCCGAACCATGTACACCACCCGTTTTGCTAAATATATCTTGATGGGACTTGAGTAAACCCGGAATGTTGTACAACACTTTGGTCTTTACTCGATACGCTTGTGATATAGTATTGGATGATAACAGATAATTGTCCATTTCGGTCTTTCCGCAAACCCCACAGCTTGATGAAACGACACCACTTCGTTCGTGTTGATTCCAGTCTATATGCTCATAATTGTTCAATGCAACGGTTATCTCGTCCGATTCGTTATGCAAAATATGACTGACATCCTGAAAGCAATCGATGATCCGTTCTGCAAAAAGATACCCGACCGCAAGATGTTCGTCGTCACCGGGTGTACACATAGTCAGCGCCAGACGATGCAGCGAATTCGGATGGTTGGCATTACATATATTTATTTTCAAGGGTCTCTCAATGGCAACAACATCAGAAAAAGCAGATTTTTCATCCCTAACCACCTTGCAAATCTGTATATCTTTGACTGAATTTGACTTCAATATCCATCGTATTAATATTCAAATATAGGTAGAATATGATAATTGGAGTTATCTATTCCAGATATTAGTTCATGATTCTTCAGAAAATAATGGCCGCAACGACTGCTATATTTTATTTATCCTTGGATGAATCAAATCGATCTAAATACCTTTTGTATCCACAAGTTGCAATAATTAGAAAGAAATTACGACTTTTGCAGCCTTGGCCTCGTAGTTCAAGGGATAGAATAGAAGTTTCCTAAACTTTTGATCCAGGTTCGAGTCCTGGCGTGGCTATTTTAGTTTTTGCATTGATATGAAAATCAACTTACGCTAGTAATTCATTTTTAATCGCCAAACAACACAAAATTATGGCCAAAGAAATTGCCCTCCTATGAAAATGCTCACCGTTGTCATATCGTATTACAAAAAATTAAACAACCTTCAACTCATTCTCAAAGCACTGAACAATCAAAGTTCAAACTATTTTGAAGTAGTCTTGTCAGAAGATGACCACAACGAAGAAACCATTAGATATTTAGAAAATATTAAACCAAAATTAAACTTTCCAATTATACACATCTATCAATTAGAGGACGTTGGATTCAGAAAAAATGCAATGTTAAACAGAGCAATTTGTGCGGCTAACACGGATAAAATAGCTTTCATTGATGGAGATGGCATACCTCATCGACATTTTGTAAAACAATACATAGAGGAGATAGACAAATCCAGTTTATGCACGGGTCGAGCAGTATTTTTAGATAAAAAGACTTCAGAACTACTTTGGAAAACGCAATCTTTAGAAAGTTTAAATCTTTTCCGTTTATTTTTTTCCGATACAAAAAAATTGAAGGACGGCATCTATTTTCCTTTGTTTCCATTGTCTAATAAAGTTTAGGGATTGGTCGGAAGAAATTGGGGATGTCATCGCGAAAAATTATTTGAGATTAACGGGTTTGACGAAGATTATGTTCGTGCCGGTGTAGGTGAGGATGTCGATATTGAATGGCGATTATTAGACCATGGTTTGAAGAGAAAATCAATGAAAAATAAGGCAATCGTTTATCACCTTTACCACGACCGATGGTATTCCGTAGAGGATGAACAAGATAATATGAAAATATTTCGACAGAAAGTTGAGGAAAATAACATTCGGTGTCTAAATGGTATCAAAACAATCGATCCAAATTAGAACATTACGGATTCCTTTGCTCAAACAAAAATCGGTATAATTATGAAAATATTTTAATAAAATATTTATGAAACCGATTGGTTTCTTTTATATTTGCAATCAATTGGTTTCTTAATATAAAAAAATAACGATGAGAAAATTAAAATTACAAGTACAAATGTCAGTCGACGGGTTTATTTCTGGTTCTAAGGGTGAAATGAACTGGATGGCGTTTCCATGGACAAAAGATATTGAAGAATATGTAACTACCTTAACAGAGCCTGTTGATACTATTTTATTGGGAAAGAATTTGGCAACCGGATTTATTCCGCATTGGGCCGCAGTGGCCATGGACGAAAAAAATCCTGAACAAAAAGCTGGAGTCAAATTTACGCAGACCCCAAAAGTAGTATTTAGCAACACCTTGACCGAGTCACAATGGGAAAACACTGAAATTTCAAATGGTGACTACGTCAAAAAAATTAGTACCCTAAAACAACAATCCGGTGGAGACATCATCGCATACGGAGGTGGTCAATTCGTTTCTTCACTTATTAAAGAAAAGTTGATAGATGAATTGCACTTGTTTGTTAATCCTGCGATTTTGGGACAGGGAATGCCTATTTTCCAAGATGTTGAGGACATGCAAAAATTAGATTTGATTTCTTCAAAACAATTTGATTGTGGAATAATGGTTCTTGTATACAAACCTGCCTAGAGATGAGAAGGGATATATTTCAGGCCATTGCTGATCCAACGAGACGAGCTATTTTAGTTTTAATAGCCACCCAAGCAATGACTCCAAATACTATCGCTGAACATTTTGACTCGTCTCGTCAAGCCATAAGCAAGCACTTGCGTATATTGAATGAATGTGCCTTAATTAAACAAGAACAGCTTGGTCGTGAAATCTATTATCAACTGAAAGTTGAAAAAATGAAGGAAATTGACAATTGGCTAGCACAGTTTAGACAGATTTGGGAATCTCGTTTTAGCCAATTGGACGACATATTGGCTACTCTAAAAAAATCTAACAAATGAAGCAGAAATTATTCTTTGATTTTATCGTCAATAAAGAAAATAATACCATTCACATCATAAGAGAATTTAATTCAAACCTTAGTACCGTCTGGAAGGCATGGACGACGGCAGAGTTGTTAGACAAGTGGTGGGGACCTAAACCATGGCGAGCCGAAACCAAATTTATGGACTTTAATGAAGGAGGATATTGGCTGTATGCCATGGTAAGCCCCGAAGGAGAAAGGCATTATTCCAAGGCAAGTTTTCTGTCCATAGTTGTTGAAAAAAGCTTCACCTCTAAAGGAGGCTTTAGCGATGAAAACGGGGTAATCAATACGGATTTTCCACAAAATTTATGGGAGAATACTTTTATACAACAAGACGATAAAGTAACCGTGGATATGTTGTTGACTTTTGATTCTCTCTCCGACCTCGAGGCAGAAATTAAGATGGGATTTAAAGAGGGAATGACAATAGACTTAAATCAACTAGATGAGCTTTTGGAAAAATTAAATTAGAAAATGCATTGACTACCTTCTGAATTAAATTTTAATATTAGACTCTGCATGCGTGAAAAATGAGTTAAAAATTCTTTAAACTCTGATACAGTTATTCTAAACTTATTCTTTTCTAAATTTTGATATTGTGCAGTATGTATTATTTTTACAAGAGAAATTAATTAAAAAGTATGAGGAACTTAATTTTTACTGTTGTTTTACTTACGATAGGAACTTCGAGTTTATTTAGCCAGAAATTTAGACTTGGCGTTGGTAGTGAGGTGATATTTGTGGATGATGCCTATATCGCCATTCAAGGAAGAGCAACGTATCAGGCTGATGATAAAAACGGCATTTCCCTTAATGCCAATTTTCATATTGGTGACAGTGGTTGGTCAGCTGATTTAGATTATATGTACACCCTATTTTCAATTGGTGAGTCTTTATACTGCAAACCCTTTGCTGGACTTAATAAGGATGATGGTATCGCACTCAATCTGGGTGTCAACTTAGACATTCCCATTAATGAAAAACTGCTATATGCTGCACCTAAATTCATAATAGACAAGAGTTCTATATTTGCCTTTTCTGTTGGAATATTATTCTAGAGAAAAAGCATGGGTGAAATTATTAATGAGCCATACCGTCCTGTTTTTTGGTTAAAAAATGCTCATATAAATACGATTTATCCACACTATTTTAGAAAGCAAAATAGACCGGATTACTTTCGAGATTATTATACAACGGATGATGGTGATTTTATTGAAGTTGACAAAATTTTAAAAGGTTCTAAAAAAGTTTTACTGTTATTGCACGGGCTTGAAGGTAGTTCTGATTCCCAATATATAATTGGAATAGTTGATGCTCTAAAAGATTCTCCACTTGATATATGGGCGATGAATCATAGAAGTTGCAGTGGCAAAATGAATCATTCTACCACACTTTACCACAGTGGTTTTGTTGAGGATGTGAGGATGCTCTTAAACGAACTCCGTCCTAAGTATGATGAAATCATCATCGTGGGTTATAGCTTGGGTGGTAATATGGCTTTAAAGTACATGGGTACGGAAGAAAATCACGATAAAATAGGCCAAGTATTTGCAGTTTCAGTACCTCTTGATTTAAAAGAAAGTTCGAAAAAGTTGAGCACCTTGGGTAATCGAATGTATGTGATAAAATTTCTCGAGACCTTGATTCCTAAAATGAAGGAAAAAGCCATACAACACCCCGATTTATTTACATCGAAAGAGTTGAATAGTATCAAGTCAATGACTGATTTTGATAATATTGTTACTTCCCGGTTGTTTGGCTTTAAAGATGCTCAGGACTATTACAATAAAGCCAATTCATTACAAAATCTATCCGATATTAAAATTCCAACGACCATTATTGCTGCTGAAGATGACCCTTTTTTGGCTGAAGCCGCCTATCCAATTAAAGAAGTGAAGTCAAATAAAAACCTAAGTCTCGTCCTTACAAAGTACGGTGGTCATGTGGGCTTTTGCTATCATAATAGAAAAAAATATTGGCTCGAAGACTATTTAAAAAGTCGCATTGAGCAATATATATAAAAAGAAAATTCAGCACTATAACTTAGTACTGAATTTCCATTTTATACATCAATAACTAAGCTTTTAAAAATTTAATAAAAGCTGTTTTATTTTCAAATTCTACTTTTAAAATATAGAGGCCTGATGCTAGGATGTCTGTCTCCACACTCAAGCTACCCTGGCCTGATATCCTATATAATTGATTATTGTCGACGACTTTCTTTGCATTCATATCAAAGACTTCTAATGTTATGCTACTTGTTTTTGATAAAATGTAGTCGATGTGAAGATTACCTTTTACAGGATTAGGAACCACGCTAAATTTTTCGACATAATCAGGAAATTCAGCTGAAAGGATTATAATCTCTACTGTATTTGTGCATCCTGATGCATCTCTGACCGTGACTTTGTATTCACCGGGAGATAAGTTTTCAAATCTTGATTCACTTTGGTAATTCATGCCGCCATCAATACTATATTCGTAGCTTGGATTTCCACCTGTTGCTGTCACTTCTATGGTGCCAATATTTTGATTTGTAGTAAGATCCACGTCGACCGTAATTTCTGAAGGTTCAGTAATCGACACATTTTGTTCTAATGTACATCCATTCTTATTATCTACTACGTCTACTGAATAATCGCCTGCCATAAGTCCCGTAAAATCACCTGTCGTATTTGACATCGTGCCTAGGTGGTAGGTAAAATCACCAGATCCTCCCAATACCTCTACGGAAACACTACCATCCGATTCTCCAAAACATGACACGTCCATAACATTTACATTCTGAAAAGCCAAAGTTCCAACAATCGTTGCTTCTACTGTTGAACTACAACCGCCCTGATCGGTGATTTGCACTGTATATGTGCCTGGCACCAAATCACTAAATACACCAGTTGTATTATTCATCCCATTTAAGTCATAGCTCAGTTGTCCTGTACCACCCGTTGCAGTAACATTGATAGCTCCCGAGGCATCACTGGCACAAGCGGCATCCGTCACAGACACGTTTTGAACTGTTACACCATCGATTTCTCCTATTGAAACCTCTTTAGTCACTACACAACCATTTGCATCCGTGGTTGTAGTGGAGTAGCTGCCCGTCATTAAATTTTCAAAAAGTCCGGTTGAATTTGAAATTCCACCCAAGGTATAAGTGAATCCCGATGCTCCACCACTTCCTTCCAATTGAACGGCACCTGTTGCTTGTCCACAAGAGGCATCCATAACCGAGACAGTTACCACGATTTCAGAAGGTTCTGTAATAGAAAAAGTCTTTTGACTCGTACAAGAATTTTCATCTTTTACATAAGCTGTATAATTACCTGCTTTGAGTGAGTTAAATAATGCGGAGGATTGAAAATTAACATTATCTAGAGAATATGTATAACCACCAGTCCCTCCTGTTCCAGAAACCGTGATACTACCATTCTCATCTCCGTTACACGTAACATTCTTTTTATTACTAAAGCTTACAACTAGTTGACTTGGCTCAGTTACTGTCACACTTATTGACTTAGCACAATCATTTTGATCAGTCACTGCCACATTATAAACTCCGGCTGTTAGGTTTGAGAATAAGTTAGAAGCTTGACCAGTTGCGCCATTCAGTGAATAAGTCAAGTCACCAGTACCTCCAGAAGCATCTACTTCTATTGAGCCATCATCTGAGCCGTTGCAAAGTACACTTATGGTTGTCGCTCCTTGTATCTCAATGGGTGAAGGATCGACAAGTTCAACCTCCACTATATTAAAGCAGTCATTTTCATCAAAAACGGAGACCACATAATTACCTGCCTCTAAATCGGTAAATACACCATCATCATTCGAAGTGCCGTTCTGTAATTGAAACGTATAATCGCCTGTGCCGCCGCTAGCCATCACGACGATGAATCCATCGGCGTTTCCACTACAATCATTTTCTCCATAATTGTCAAGTTCGATAAGCAATTCATCAGGTTCTACCAATTCAACATCTAGGCTGACGAAAGAACCGCTCGAGGTAAAAACTGTGACAGTATAAAAGCCTGAAGGCAAATTATCAAAATAGCCATCTGTATTTTGCTCACCGGTACTGATTTCAAAGGTCAATCCAGTCCCTCCAGTTGCAGAAACCTGAATTTCGCCATTCTCTTCGCCATAGCAGCTTGGGTTGATGGAATAATCTAAATCAATTGACAAAGGATCGGCATAATTGCATCCTGATGAAAACAATAATGACGATCTGGCACCATTCAACACCGACACCATATATTCACCTTGATCGATGGTGAATGCGTTCATACAATCATCATCTACGTAATCCATATAATTCATAAACATATCTCCTGAGTTTCCACAAGATGGGCTTGGGTGATTAGGACAATTGAAATTTTCATCATCTTGTAAAGGTGTATCGGCAATACCATCATCTTGAGCACAACCACTATTTCTCCAGACATGCTGAAGTCCTAACCAATGTCCAATTTCGTGGGTTGCGGTTCTCCCTAGATTATAGGGTGACAAAGTAGCATACCCTGGTCCTCCAAATGCACCAGTCACAATATGAATAAAATCACTAATTGGATCATTAGGTATCCAACCAGGGGAAGCCAATGTCGCCAATCCTAAATAATCCAAATTAGGTGCTACCCATATATTCATATAATCATCTCGAGACCATGCAGTTTCTGACCTAATGAAATAATCATTGCTATCAAAATCTAAATTAGTCGCATATCTCGTGACTCCATCTGTCCCATTGCCATCAGGATCTTCGGAGGCCAGACAAAATCTAATATTTGTATCTCCTACCTGAAATTCAGGAGGTGTATTACTCGCATCGCTATTAGTTCTTGCAAAATCCTCATTCATCACATCAATTTGGGATTGGATATGTTCCAAAGAGAGATTATCTCCGCTACCTACAGACTGTCCGGGTGCATGAACGATAATTACATGTACCGGGATTGTTAGTATAGTTCTATTTTGAGGATTACTTTTTCCTTTTGACTCATAAAAATCAATGTAAGATCGATCTTTTTGAATTTCGAGATTCGTGTTTTTATAAAACCTCTCCTGCATATATTTATCTGTACCACATTTGTTGATCTGCCCAACAAGTGATGAATTAACAGCAAAAAATGATAAAACAAAAAAAAGCAGAATTCTATTACTAGACATAATCACCTAATTTGATTTTGATTTAATTAAAAAAGCTAGTTCGCATAATCTGATGATATTATTATCAGATATTTTAGCAAAAATATGGATATTATTAATATTTAAAATATTCTATTGGACATAAATGGTTTTGACGACAAATTTTAATTTTCTCAAAATAATTTTGATTAAAACGACTCATAAGGTTTTTCGTAAGATTTTCTCATAAAATCCAATCTATTCAAATCAATACTAAAACTAAATCTACCCAATAATGAATGTCCTAATTGGTCATATTCATCATTAATTGCCTTAGAATTGATCAATGGCAAATAGATTCCCACGCCATCAAAAGGCCGCCATGCAAGCCCCAATGAGAACAAACTTTCAAACCGTAGCGGTTCATTCTGAAAATCTTTTGTCCTATAAAATCCAACATCTCCAAAAATCTTTAATTTGAAGAAGCGTGGCATCCTTATCGGAAAATCGACTTCAGTATTGAGTGACATTGCCATATCATTGCTCATAAAATTCTTCGTGTATCTACCTACCGGTGTTTTGAAGCCACCATCCACTAGTGCAACCTGCTGTATCAGATGACTCGATTGATTTTGCCGCGTATGAAAGTAATTATCATAAGCATAGTCATTGAACCCTTGAAATGCCATAGCAAAGCTTCCACGAGTAATTTCGTCACTATGATTGGAAGAATTTCTCTGGTCATTCATAATAAAATATCCACCCCACAACCTCAGCGTTAAGAATTTTTCTACACCTATGGCAAACGTTTTTTCCATCGCCGCAGAAAGTTTTAAATAGTTTTTCTCATCATACTTTTGATATTCCAGATAGGTGTCAAGAACCCAATTACCAAATGTGTTATAATAATTTTCGTTGTATCCAAGTCTCATAATATGGCGAGATTCGAAGTTGGTACCCAATATTTCACCCATTGGAGAAAAATCTATTTTCTCCTCCGTAACATCTATGTATTCCAGTTTTAGACGAGAATATTTTCGAGATAATGGCTCATGACGAAAATGTAAAATTAGTTGAGGGTTAATGCGTATATATCGCAATGGGTCGAATTCTACTCCACCCGGCGAAGGGGTATAATAGTGGTAAGAACGGATATTTAGCGCCGGCTCAAAAAACTCAATTTTTTTCGAATGCAAATCTATAAAATCTGAAATCCTAAATTCTCCCACAATAGATTTAGACCGAAATCCCCACAATGCTACACCGCCAAAATTCAATTTTTTATCCCATGACCGATTAGAATAAGCTAGACCCAACTCGAATCCGTCATTATAATTTAGCCCACCTAAAATAGCAAATGGCCATCGAGACTTCTTCTCAAAGAAGCCCTCGCGGCTGGTAGTATAATTGGTGGCTTTGAAATCACCAAAATTGCTGATTTTTACTAACCTTTCGGAGTTGTCAATAGATTGACCCAAATTATCGGGATCTAGGTATAAATATTCATGCTCCAAAGTACGAGGAATAGAAATCATGGTGTCATGTACGAATGGTGCAAGCAGGATGGTATCATGAAATGTGGCTCCCATGAGCTTAAGTTTTGCCGGAACAGGAAAATCCACATTAGAAGACACTTTACAATTCACCTCACTGCCATTATCAGATACGATTTCGAGATTAAATTTTGGCAATTTCCCTTGTTTTATAACGTCGTCAAATAACCATGCCATTGACTTGCCTGACAGTTCTTCCAATTTATTCCTCAAGCTACTTGGGTCAATTTTCTCCCCATTATCTATCAAGGACGTAATAGATTTAATCAGAGTCTTTACGCCGACGGTATATTCTATCCACTTTATATATTGGGTTCCCTTAAGCCTTGACTGAAACATATATTCAGGGTGGTTTTTGGGAAGGTCTTGGTCGTACAAATCTAAATCTTTGTCCCAATAATGCAACTCATTCAACCAGCTATAGTCATAATAGCTAGGTTTGTTGCCATAGCTAATTTTTAGATTTTCATTCTTATGTTCGTATTTTTCATAAGCAAAATAATTGGCCAGTCCATAGTATAACCACTGTTCATCATCTTCCAACACATCAAAATATCTCTTACTGCTCATTAGTGAGTACGCATATAACACATCAAACAGTCGATACTTAACCTTTGCATAATCATTTCGCTCAGGAAGAACTCCTATTCCAGGAACACCCAACAAGTAATGGTTGCTCCCGTTGCCGATGACAATCATTTTATCAAGTGAATAGTCGCCGAAAATGCTTTCAGTGCAGTCTTTTAAACACTGTAGGTGTACATCGTTTTCAAAGCTTTTTATGTTGGTTTTGTAATTAAAATATCGTTCCTCGGCACACAGCTCCAAGCCATTTTTTCTTTTACAAGGGAGCTTAGCTCCGACGAGTAATAGCGGAATCTCCCCTGCCCCATGAAACTTCAAATGGTACTTGGCACTACCGTCTTGATTGACGACTGGAAATGCCTTGTATGCCAATAAAGTGTCAGGCATAGAAATTGAAATATCCGCATCAAGGTCATAAGTATTGATAATGGGAGCTCGATAAGCAGAAAATGGCCTTTTTATAAATTTCCCATCAATAATACTCGCCACACGTGGAAACCAATTTCTAATAAGTTTGGCATCGACGTAGGGTCGAGTTGTGGGATGATTAAAGAATTTAGTTTTATACTCAATTTTTATATTTTGATCATTTATTTCTGTTTTAAGAATTGGGATAAACTCATCCTTGATATTACTTATTGTGAGTTTTCTACCACCACTTGTAACTGTTAATTCCTGATATCCCGCTAGGAATTCATTGGATTCAAAATAAAAATCCGCATTTTCGATTTCGTTCCATGATTGAAAGAAAAAGCTGTTTTTATCTGCAAAGGCATTTTGGCATAAATGTAACCAAATCGTGTCGCCTGTGTATTGTAGGGAATTCAACTTGATGTCACACTTCCCTGTAATAAATCCAGTATCATCTATAGTGACAGAGACTTGGTATTTAGCTACGGAGCTATTAATCGAATTCTGTGAAAACAATCTCAAGGAGGTGATAAATAGTAAGGCTAGAAAGTTAATCTTCATAAGAATTTTATTAATTGAGCCCGTAAATTTAATTAAAAACTTAAAAATAGGATGACAAAGGTGGGTAAAGATAAGCTTAGGATTTTCGTTCTGAGTCGCAGGAGGAACTACCTTTATTAATCCTTTACGTTGAAGCATGGTGATGTTGCCTAGAGGGTCATAATCTATCATACCCATCGTCCTCTACCATCTCACAGGTCTCGTCAAATGTGGCATATTTTGCCTTTCCGACGTGGTCGTTGTCAAAGAAGTAGATGACGTCGGTGCAGGAGGCGGGGTTTTGCTCACATTGACACTGTTTTTGGGAATTTCGTTTGAAGTTGGAAACTTCATAATAGGGTTCTCATTTTATTCGTATACAAACATTAGTTTGCGGAGGATACTATGAACCTAACAAGGCTTACACTTAAAAACCCCAACCAGATCAAGGCTTTTTCTTTTTTAGGCATCGACAGTGCCTTTATTTTTCTTCTTTTGTACCCAGTGAAAAAGCGGCCCAGTCCTTTGTCGGGAACTGGGCTAAAACCCAATAGCATATTTTTTTTTGTTTAAAGACTTGTAATTATTAATGGTCGGATATGTCAGTTGTTGAACACACATTGCTTACTTTATTATAAATTGCTCTACCATAATTTAGATTTTCCATATTACTATAATCTGGTAATAGTTCTATTAATACCATAATACTGTCATTTAATTTTTGAACATATAGTTGTATCCTGCTAAAATCTCTACTGTATTTATCATGATAATTACAAACATTTAATTCTTGTTTTTTATCGTTGAACTCCCAAACCCCGAATCCGCATTTTTCTCCATCAAAGTAATCAACGACTTCTCTTTTTGCGCCGAAACAATAATCAGACATCTTAACCCCCAAATAAAGAGTATTATGTAGTATTCCAGTTTCTTCAGAAAAATCATGGAGTAAACTATCTATTTGATTTCCTTCTTTAGAAATTAAATTATCAAATTTCCAAAATCCTTGA